>JACCDM011570196.1_pt1 | contig 87372 bp, 70 predicted proteins | sample 7445851 | NCBI WGS metagenome assembly JACCDM01 (sample SAMN15323438, study PRJNA562643) | freshwater metagenome | isolation source: river surface water | place: USA:Blue River Watershed | collected 2017-08-16
AAAAGGTCGGCCATCATTGAAGCTGTTCTCAATCCCATTTTTTTGGTTTTTTGAGTTAAGATTTCTGTAAAAGTGTCAATCATCATTTTTGTTATTTTTTAGGTTTTCGATGACTTATACAAGAAAGGTATATATGTCACCCAAACGATTTGCGAAAAATGCAAAAAATAAAATTGGGGGAAGATAAAATTGGCTAAAAACGCCAAAGACAAGCAGTTATAGCGTATGAACTTTGAAGTATCAAATTGAAAAACTATGATTAAAATTCAATCAATGCGAAAAGAGTTCACAAATTGCCTTCTCACGGGAGTGATGATGGAAGTGAACATTGTGATTCAAAAACGGGTGTTTTGCGCTCCGTTTTTCTGGAAGAATGATGAATTGAAAGGAGGGGTTATATGAAGAAGCATTATCTAATGATGTTGTTGGCGGGTATGGGAATTTCCAAGGCTTCAGCGCAGTCGGTTTATCATGAAATACTACCGAGATTTAATAAGGTTCAACCTGTTGGTGAGCGCTGCATGGAGAGTGTACTTCCTTTTGTAGACCCGGAGCGATCGGCGGGAAATGCACTTTCAGATACCCTTTCTTTTTATGAGGGACAAGAACTGTTGCGACAAGTTATGTGGTTAAAGACCAGCAGCCATGAGGATTTGGAGCATTTGGACAGTGTGCGTAAAAGTGTGGAACAGGATTATATTTCTAAAAGTATTTTACCCATTACGGTCATTGACTATAAGTACAAAGCCATGCGAGATTCCATTCGGGAATATGGGTTGGAGCTGGACAAAGATTCAATTTTTCAATTTAAAAGTGGTGTAAACAGTGCTTCAGTTTTTGAGACCAAGTATGTGTTTAATTTCGTTGTTCCATTGGAGCATGTGAGAAGTGATTTCAATCAATTTGTGATAGACGAAAGATTGATGCTGAGCAATATCCAATTGAATTCAAAGGGAAAATGGTTCATGAAGTTTGGAATGACAACGTTGCCTATTCAGTTGAATGTTCCGTTCCAGGTGCCGTTGGGGGTAGATAGTTTGGTTGTTGCTGAACTCTGTTATGAAGTCCCTCAAGAAGATGTGCGTTTGGAGTTTATGGAAAACCCTTGGTATAATACTTCGAGTACCGCAAAAATTGTGGGAAGTAGAAAGATCGGTGTGAATGTAAGCAAGGAGATTTTGGATGTTTTTGATGGACAAGGGTTGCATTTAAAAACGGTGAATGCATTTCCGGGATTGCCTGATTTAAGGGCAAATATTTCGATACATTATGGTAAAAATGCAACGGGTGGTTTAAATACATGCATTCAAAAGCCCATCATTTTTGTAGAGGGAATAGATTTTGGTTATAAGGGATATCCTATTGGAGAGCGCGATGCGAAATGCGGATCTATGGGATATTTAGACTTGCTGAAGGGCAAGCAATGGAATGTAGAAACTCAAAAATGGGAAACCAATTTGGGAATTGCTCAAGCTCCTGCAATTTTGGAAAAGTATAGAAAGGCTGGGTATGACATTGTGTACGTAGACTTTTTTGATGGTGCTGCTGACATGGATTTCAACTCAGAGGTTTTAATCAAAGTAATACAAGAAGTGCAATCTACAATGTGTGGCGAAAACGTGCATGTTGTTGGAGTGAGTATGGGAGGCATTTTGGCGAAGATGGCGCTCAAGAAAATGGAGAATCGAAAATTGCGAAATTGTGTGGTGAGTTATACAAGTTTTGATGCGCCGCAGCAAGGTGCCAATATTCCGTTGGGTGTTCAAAGATTTGTATCGCACATGAGATCAATTAGTTCTGATTGTAAGGATATTCAAGACCGTATGTTAAGAAGACCGGCAGCTCGACAATTGTTGGTGTTGCATGAAAGTATGGGTAAGGGACATGACTGGGCGCGTCAACAATATTTGCGTTGGGATAGTTTACAAGGCGGATATCCTAAGAATATGGCATTGTTGGGAATTTCTAATGGCAGCGGTCTTGGCGATAAGGGTGTGATTCAAAAATTGAATGGTGCTGCTTTAAGCCCTGGAGATGAAATATTGTCGATTCGTTTTAAAGTTCCTATTTACAGTTATTTCTTCAAGTATTTTTCTGTGAAAACCGTTGGCATTTATGCAACGCATAAAAAAGTAAATTTGAACACAGCATTGGTGGCAAAAATTTATGGAGTTACGGCCGATAAGTTGTTGTATAGCCATGTATCGAATGCACAATTAGATCATGTAAGTGGCAGTTGGAATGGGGCGGTTGGAGCTTTTAAAGATTTCGGTAAGCTTGGTAATATTTTTATCAAATCTGTTTTCAATACTGACAAAACCACGTTTGTACCAACAGTAAGTTCATTGGATATCAAACCAAAAAATCCATCAATGATGCCCATTGCATCAGATATTTATACCAAACCGTTTAGTGTAAATGAAAATACTTTTACGGATATTTTGGGGCCTAAATTTACAAGTCCTTTCCAACGAATTTTTGTCCCTAAATACAATCAAGAACATGTATATTTAGATAGTTCTGTGAATGGGAATGCCATTTGGTTGTTGAGGGAATTGAATAGGATAGACAGTGCGAAGCACAATACTGTGGTGAAGCAAGATTATAATTTTAGAAGCGTTATGGGAATGCAGGTTAAATCATTGGAGTTATTGAATGGGTCTAAATTTGAATTGAATGGGGTTGGGAATTTTCCCAAAATCAGCAAATCTGATTCGATGTTAAATCGCAGTATATCAAAAAGGAGATTTGTATCATCTAGTTGTGGAGATAGCAAGTATTTGATTTCAGATAGTTCGGAGTTTTGTGTTGGACAAAAGAATGGCACCACTGAATTTGAGATGAACAATGCTTCAAAAATGATCTTACAGGATGGAGGTAAATTGTTTTTGCCAACAGGATCTAACAAATTAATTTTAAAGGAAGGATCAAGTTTAGAGGTAGGTGAAAATTGCATTATAGAATTGGGCAATGGTTCAATTTGTGTAGTAGAGAGTGGTGCAAGTATTTACTTTAAGAGAGGCAGCAAATTGATTTTGAATGGAGAGGTATCGCAATTACATGTCAAGGGTAAATTAATTTTGGATTCGGGTGTGATTTTTGAGCCAGTTGGTAAATTAGGGTCTCGTGTTGGTATGGTTAAATTCACGAATGTAGGATATGGTTATGGGGATGCCAAAATTGTAGCGAAGGGCAAAAATGCGAGCATGAAATTTGTGGGCAATGGAAAAACAGCTTATGCCAATTTACAGCTTGAGGGTAAAGTTACCTTTCCATATATGAGGAATGCTGAAACTTATGGATTAGCGGGTATAAAAGTTGCAGATTCTAGGGTTTATTTTGGTGCGAATGGTGCAATGATTGCTGGTGATAGTTTGACAGTTGAGAGCTCTCATTTTGAATCTGCAGATTGGGCCAATGGACAGGGCAAAGGATTGGTTTATACCGGTGAGGTGTTGAAAATGAGTGGAAGTACATTTAACAAGCTAGATACGGCTATCAGGATTCAAAATTCAGGTTTTGCATGGTACAACCAATTGTTGAATGTGGTTGTGAAAAATTGTAACATTGGAGTGGTTCAAGTTGAAGGTGGTGCAAGGGTTTCTAGTTCCAATTTTGAAAACAATAAATTTGGATTAATATTTAAGGATGTTGAAAAAGAGTTGTGCGTAGAAGATTGTATTTTCTCTGATCATGATGAATCTGGAATGGTGATTGAAAATTCTAGTTTGAATGGTAAGTTTTCATTTGTATTGAGAAATGAATTTTTAAGAAATAAGATTGGTTTGAGCGTTAAAAAACAGCATATTTTATCGAGATGTAATTATTTCACATTGAATCAAATAGGTTTGTATTGTGAATCTTCTAAGTTGAATTTGAACAAGTCGATTTACAAATGGTCTGACATATTGGATGGAATGAGCAATGGTGGAAACAATTCATTTTCGAACAATTATACGGCTGCTATAGAATTGAATAACGGGATGCCATTTTTAGAGGGCAACAACAACTTTAACCTTGTGTCAAATTTTAGTGGGTCTAAAATTCAAGTACAGGGAACGGTTAGCATGGATAAAAATCAACCATATTGGGATGCTGCAACACAAACGAAGGTGTTGATAGGATTAAACTATTGGTCTGGGGCCAAGAGCAATTTCAATGCTGATTCTATTGATTTGAATTTTGTGGATTTAAAAAATGCCAATTCTGGTTCAAGTTTGAAGCTATATGGCGGATTATCTGCCAAATTTTCACCAGAATTGTGTTTAAATGCTGGGAAAGCCACTGATTTTGATGGCGAGTTACAGGGTGAGAAAAGAGATAAGACGTTGGAAGGTGGTCCTGATGCGGATATTTTGGTAAAGGCAACGTCGGAAGGATTTAGTGTTGAGGGTGAAAATGTTCAGATTTATGTGTATAACACAAACGGTCAGGTGGTGTTTAATGGTATTACGAAAGGAAAAGGCTCACATTTTTATCATTTATCGACCGGAGTTTATTTTGTGAAGGTATCAGGAAGTGCTGGAACTCAGTCTAAAAAAATACTTGTAACAAATTGATTAACTATTAATTGATCGATATACGAAGACCTAAAATTTCAATTTGTTGAATACATTGTGGTAAAGAATTGTGAGCAGTTAACAATGAATCAGACAGATAGCGTTAATTTTGTAGAATGAGATTGACATTTTGGGGTGCCGCTAGGCAAGTTACAGGAAGCATGCATTTGCTAGAACTGGCCGGCGGCACACGTATATTGATAGATTGTGGGTTGGATTATGAGAACAGAAAGGAATTTGAAAACAAAAATGCCAATTTTCCTTTTCAGGCATCATCAATAGATTTATTGGTTATAACGCATGCACATATTGACCACACTGGTAATGTTCCAAATTTAATTAAGCAAGGCTTTGCTGGTGAAATATTGTGTACGGCTGCAACATTGGAATTGAGTGATTTTTTATTGCACGACAGCTTGAATATTCAGAGGATGGAGATACAGAAGAAGCGCAAAATGACATCGCGCAAGAGGGGAAAAATCAAGTTTGGCAATGTGCCGCAACCTTTGTATGCGAAGCGACATATTGTTGATATGTTGCAGATGGCTAGAACGCTTGAAATTGGAGAAAATTATGAGTTTAATGATGAATTATCGATTAGTTTTCATACGGCGGGACACATATTGGGTGCGGTGAGTGCTAGGTTGGAAGTGAAGGAAGCGGGCAAAACCAAAGTGATTGGATTTACTGGTGATTTGGGGAATTTCAGGTCGAAATTAGTCCCAGATCCAGTTCCAATGAAAGGGTTGAATTATTTGATTTCTGAGAGCACATATGGCGGTAGACGTCATATTACAGATAGTCGTTTAGCGGAAGAGAGTTTGTTGGAAGAGGTTTTGGATGCTTGTGTAAAGAGGGGTGGCAAAGTGGTGATTCCGGCATTTAGTGTGGGCAGAACCCAGGCCATTATTTTCACCTTGCATCAACTTTACAGAGAGGGAAAATTACCAAATATTAAGGTATTTACTGATAGTCCTTTAGCAATTAAAAGCACAAAAGTATATCAATATAATTTGCAATACTTAAATGATGAGGCGAAGGAATTCCAAAGGAAGCATGGCAGTTTGTTTGATTTCCCATTGTTGCATGTGATTGAAGATGAGCGTCAAAGTGAAATTTTGAGTGTCATACCAGAGCCATGTGTAATTATTTCGGCAGCCGGTATGGTTGAGGGAGGTAGAATTCAAATGCATGTGCGTAACAACGTTGGGCATGATGAAAATACCATTTTGATTGCTGGTTTTTGCGCTGAGGGAACATTGGGGGATCGATTGTTAAAGGGACAAGATTTCGTTGAAATTGACCGTCGTCAGAGACCAGTGAGAGCGGTAATTAAGAGAACGGATGTTTTTAGTGCACATCCAGATCATCCACAATTATTGGAGTACTTCAAGCGTTCTAATGATGGAAAGTTGCAAAAATTGTTCTTGGTGCATGGAGATGCAACCCAGATGGAAAAATTGGCAGGGGATGTTGAGGGATGTGAGGTTGTAACACCAACAAAGGGACAAACATTTGAATTAGAGTGATCAAGTCATTCAACATATTGCTTTGGCCATTGTCCATTTTGTATGGTGGAATTGCTGGATTGAGGCGGTTGTATTTTGAATTGTTTGATTTGAGAACTGAAACCGAAATACCAACGGTTATTGTAGGTAATCTGACAGTGGGTGGCACTGGTAAAACCCCAATGGTTTTATACTTAGGAGCCATTTTGAAGGATCATTTTCAGTTGGCAATTTTGAGTCGTGGATACGGCAGAAAGACCAAAGGTTTTTTTGAGGTTCTAGAGGATAGTTTGGCTGAGGAAATTGGTGATGAACCGAGGGAAATAAAGTTGCAAAAGCCTGAATTATTGGTATTTGTGAGTGAAAACCGTTTGGAAGGTATAGAAAAGATACATCAGTTGCATGAAGACGTAAACTTGGTGGTTTTAGATGATGGTTTTCAGCATTTGCCTTTGAGAGGAAAAGTGAACATCATTTTATGTAATTACCACAGACCATTTTACGATGATTTTGTGATGCCGGCAGGAAGGTTGCGAGAGTTTAAATCGGCGGTAAAAGGTGTTGATTTGATGGTGGTGACCAAATGTCCCTCAGAATTAACAAAATCTGAATCTGAGGCAATGAAGGAAGTGTTGAGGAATTATTGCGAGCGGGTATTTTTTGCGTCGTATTTGATGTCGGAACCGAAATTGGTTCTGGGTAAAGGAAAAATGGCAGTTGGAGACAGGGCGATTTTGGTAACTGGTATAGCTGAAGGTGGTAAGGTAAAGGAGGGATTAGGGAATTTTGATATAGTGAAGCATTTCAACTATGGAGACCACACCAATTTTGGCCTGGTTGAATTGAGGGAATGGATAAAATACTCGCAAGATTTTGAGGTGAGGCATTTGTTAATGACGAGGAAGGATTGGATGAGGGTAAGAGATTTAACATCAAGCACCGGTGAGATAGGTGAATTGAGCATGTACGAAGTTCACACAGAAGTGTCTTTTCTTTTTGAGGAGTCAGAAACATTTAAAAAAGTTTTAATTGATTTAATATGAAACACATAAAAATATTGAGCATTGGATTTTTGATTGCCATTTTTACGGCAATAGTTCCAAGTTGTACCACATCAAAGAACATAGTTTTTGAGGAATTTACTTCGGTGGATGCAGGTGGTTGGGATTGGAAAGAGCGTAAGAAATTCAAATTTACGGTTACAGATGAACAGCATTATTACACATTGAATTGTGGTTTGCGAATTACCGGTGATTATGCGTATAGTAATATTTGGATGATTTACACAATTAAGGGTCCAAATAAATTCCAGCAAAAGAATCAATTTCAGTTGGTTTTATCTGATAATTTGGGAAAATGGACAGGAAAGGGAGTATCAAATTTGGTAAGTTTTCAGGAGCCTTTTTTGAAGAATTTAAAATTAGCGAAGGGCGAATATACCATTGAGTTTAATCAAAACATGCGCGATGAGAAGCTTAAAAACGTGAACAATGTTGGGCTTCAGGTTGTGCGAGGGCAAGTGATTTTATAATTGAAAAAAAGTAGCGAGAGATATGGTAGTGAAGGGATATGCATCGGCGTTGCATGGGGTGAATGCTACAAAAGTAATTGTTGAGGCGAATGCCACAACAACGCCCGAATTTGCAACATTTATCATTGGTTTGCCAGATGTGGCTGTGAAGGAAAGTTTGTTTCGTTGCGATGCTGCGATACGAAATTCGGGATTTGAGCCATTGAGGCAAAAGATTGTGATTAATTTGGCTCCAGCGGATATCCGCAAGGAGGGAAGTTCTTATGATTTGCCAATTGCAGTTACAATGTTGGCGGCAAGTTTTCAGCTATCTGCCGATAGATTGGCTGATTATGTGATTATGGGGGAACTCGGGTTGGATGGAAGTGTAATGCCCATAAAAGGATCATTGCCAATTGCCATCCAGGCGATGAAGGATAAGTTCAAGGGTTTTATATTGCCAAAGGAGAATGCCCGTGAAGCGGCCATTGTGAAAGATTTGGAAGTGTATGGCGTTGAGAATTTGAAGCAAGTGGTTGACTTTCTGGCGGGAGATTTGGAATTGACCCGTGAGTTTGTTGATCCGCGGGCGGAATTTGAAGCCTCTTTGAATGATTATGATGTAGATTTTAGCGATGTTCAGGGACAGGAGAACATTAAGCGTGCAATGGAAATTGCGGCAGCAGGCGGGCATAATTTGATTTTATTTGGTCCACCGGGTGCAGGTAAAACAATGTTGGCAAAGCGATTGCCATCGATCATGCCACCAATGACCTTACATGAATCATTGGAAACCACAAAAATACATTCAGTTGCAGGCAAATTGGGCCGAAATTCATCATTGATGGCAGTTCGGCCGTTTAGGTCGCCACATCATTCGATTAGTGATGTAGCTTTGGTTGGCGGTGGCAATACCCCACAACCTGGAGAAATATCACTGGCACATCATGGGGTTTTGTTCTTAGACGAATTGCCTGAATTTAAGCGTTCGGTGCTTGAAGTGTTGCGACAACCTTTAGAGGAGAGGAAGGTAACGATTTCTAGATCTAGGTGGTCTGTGGATTATCCGGCATCGTTTATGTTGGTTGCCAGCATGAATCCTTGTCCGTGCGGATATCACAATCATCCAACAAAGGCATGTACATGTGCTCCAGGGGCTGTGAATCGCTACATGGGAAAGATAAGTGGTCCTTTGTTAGACAGGATAGACATCCATATAGAGGTAACACCGGTTACACATGATGAATTGACGATGCGAAAGAGCAGTGGAGAAAGCAGCAAGGAAATTCGTGAACGTGTGATTAAAGCTAGGATTCGGCAAGAGGCACGTTTTCGTGAAGATTCAGGAATTTATTGTAACGCTATGATGCCGGGAAATCGGGTACATGAATATTGCATCATACCGGCGGCGGGTCAGATTTTATTGAAGGCAGCGATGCAAAAATTAAATTTGAGTGCTAGGGCGTATGATAAAATTTTGAAGCTCAGCAGGACAATTGCTGATTTGGCGGATTCAGACACTATTGAAATAGAGCATTTAGCTGAAGCGATACATTTTCGGAGTTTAGATAGAGAGGGAATGTTGGGGTGATCTTAGAATACTGGATTAATCAATGGTTTCAGTTTCTTTTTCGGTTTAGAAAACTTGTAAGATAAATTCATCCCTGAGACATAAAAAAATCTGTTATATGTAGCTTTGGCATAATCTTCTCGATAAACAAAGTAAATGTCTGTTTTCAAGTCTTTAGTGATATCATAAGTTACACCCAGTTGGCTGCGCCAATTGTCTACAATAAAAACACCACCCACTCTAAAAATGGGTTCTATTGATGCATATACGTCGATATTTTTATTGATTTTGTATGTTCCTTTTAGTCTGCCACGATAAAAAATGAAAGATTCATCGGGTTTACTGATGTTGATTAGGTCTGTATAGTCTTGTAGTTGATTTTGGAGCAATAGTCGAGCGGCTAATTTTATTTTCGAAATTTTCTGGTCGTACTCAGCGCCAATAGAAATTCGGTGATATTGTCCTTTATCCCTCAAAGCCAATCTATATTCTGATAAAATATCGAGATGTTTGTTGAATTTGTAGGCAAGTTCCATGTGGGTATAGTGACCTTTTAGATCATTCGCATTGTTCCAATATCTTTGTTGGTATCCAATTTCGAGGGATAAATTTTTAGGCAAATCGTTAAATTTCACATCCAATCCAGCCCAAATCTGATTGTCGGAGGGATCATTGTATGAAGTTTGACCAAAAGATTGAAAGGACTTTGTGATGATGAATATAAATAGGAGAGCCCCTTTTATTTTATTGAATTTAAGGTATTTGTGTGTAATTGATTTGATCATTTGACAGGGTGTGACTTGGATTAAGGCACAAAAGTATTAACCAAAGTTATGCGATTTTTAACATGGTTCAATAAGTTTGTTTTTTCTGCTGTAAAAGAAGCACTACTGGTGAGGTAGGTATAGCCAGATTTTTCACCATCTGGACCAATTGCATACGGCGTAATTAAGGCATAAGCATTTTCTATCAGTGGGTTGATATTGGATTCTGTGAATACATTGGTTTTGAATTCGCGCAAATGATTTTTGTATTTGGCAAAATAAGCGGCATCATTGGCGATGTAATGAATGAGTGGCCATGCAGTTGTAACTTCATTCATGGTGAGAGATAGGCCAGGGGCTGGACCAGGACCGGTTTGGGTAGTTCCAGTAATGCCAGGACTTTTAGACAGGGCTTCATTGTTATCCCAAGGCAGCCACATTAATTTTTTGCTAGAGTGGTTATAGAGGTAATAATTGTGGGCCATGGCGCCATAAGTATCCCAATTTACCACCATATTGTTGATTGCTAGCCATTTGGTAAATTGGTCTACATTGAAAACCGCTTCTAAATTGGATCTCCATTGCGCTGTATCGGTTTTTCTGATGGGGTTGTTAAGTGCGGATACGAAGGCTTGTACATCTGAAAAATCACCTAGGAGTTCATTGTTTTTCTTTTCAAATTCAGTTTGTAAGAAGGATGCCAATTTGGATTCTGGTTTGTATAAATTGCCAGATTCTTCACCTAGTTGTGATTTGCACATATTGTCGTCTGGAAGTTCCACGGCACAATAAATTCCACAGTATTTAAGTCCCCCGCCAAAATCAATAGAAGTTCTATAAAAAGCAGTTTGTGGAGCTGGAATTCCGGCCATTCTAAAGATGTCGGCGGTAATTTTTTCACGGATTAGAGATTGGTCTTTGGCGCCAGGAGAGAAAGAGAGGTCTTTAAATCCGTAGAATTTTTGATTTTTTATTGAGGGATATTGGTCTTCGAATTTATCGAAATTTAATCGGAATGGTAATTTATAGTTTCCGCTTTTCCAGGCTTGAGAGAGGGTTGAATTTCCTTTTAATCTAAAGCCCACATGGTTCCAGGTTTTGCCATTGAATTTGACAGTGCAGGTAACGTAATCTGGCTCAGTGGTAGGAAAACTACCAGGAGGTCCACCGCCGCCAATGCCGAAATCGCCACCATACAGAGATTTCATGTTGTTTCTGATGGCGGTCCAATTTTCGGAACCGATGATAATTTCAAGTTGATTTACATTGTTTTGAGGGAAAATGATGCTATAATTTGGGGATGCATCACCATGCGATTCGGTTGTCCAATCGGGGTTAGTTGTATCTTGGTTGGTTTCAACTTTTCTGCAAGCAGCAAATGTTATTGAAAAACCAAGGAAAAGGTAAATTAGTTTTTTCATTATGAGGTAGGCAGAATCAAAAGTATTGAAATTCTTGCTTGTAAAACGGCGAAAACGAAAAAAAGTTGCAAAAAGCAAAAAGTTTTAGGTAAACGCGATGAATTGAATTGCGTTGAATCACAAAGAGTGAATCAAAAAAGATGAACTTTAGGGAAATTATTTTCCTTTAAATTCAGGTTTTCTTTTTTCATTGAAAGCAGTAACACCTTCGCGGTAATCATCGGATCTACCGGCAATTTCTTGGCAATATGCTTCATATTGTAACATGGTATCAAGGTCAGAATGCGCAGCTTTATTCAGCATTGCTTTGATCATTCCGATTGATAATGTTGGTGCTTGAGCGTAATAGTCGGCAATTTGCTGAACGGTATTGTCGAGTTCGTCTTCTGAAGCAACACGGTTAATCAAACCCCATTCTAAGGCCTGTTGGGCTGAAATTTTTGGTGCCATAGTTGCCATTTCAAATGCTCTGGCAGGACTTATCGCTTTGGGTAAGAAGTATGAACTACCGGAGTCTGGTACAAGTCCTACGTTTACAAAAACCTCAATGAGGGATGCTTTTTCGGAAGCTACAATAAAGTCGCAAGCAAGGGCCAAAGAAGCGCCCGCACCGGCAGCTACGCCATTGAGTCGGCAGATGATAGGTTTTGGCAACTCTCTCATAGCTTTGATGATAGGGTTGTATCGTTTGTAGAGGCTATCAGACAGGGAGCGGTTTTTAGAACCAGCAATGGCTTTCAAATCTTGTCCACTGCAAAATGCTTTTCCTGCACCAGTAAGCACCACAACGCGTACATCATTGTCTTTTTTAATTTCTTTGAACACTGCTTGCATATCGTAGCTTTGTTCATCGTTGAAAGCGTTAAAAACGTCGGGCCTATTGAGTGTTACATAGGCAATATTGCCTTTTTTCTCGTACAAAACACAGGTTAATTCCATATTGAATAAAACAAAATTGAGTTTACAAATGTAATAGAAATTCCGACGATGCTTCCAATGATTAATTCTTGGTAGTTATGTGCATTCAACACTTTTCTTGATATAAATACGAGAATTGCCATTGCACAAAGTGTTAGCAGAATGATATTCATTGTGTTGGGTTGCAGAAGGTATTGTGGCCAATGGTATAGGTTTTCGCCTACCAGGCAATCGTTTTGTATGGAAGATTTAATGTGGTTGAATTGCTGATAGGTAAATGTTAAAAATGCTGTCATGGAGAGCATGTGAATGGATATTTTGAAATTCAAGAAGATAAATAAGGTTTGGATCATGAGGGACATAACCACCAATTGCTCCCATTCAAGCAATGGATGGAAATCAAGCATTTTGCTATAAGCGAGTAAGTTTTGCTTAGAAAGCATTATTTCTCTTGTGAAATAGACGAATAGCAATGCCGACAGCAGGGCAAATGGAACAGCAATTTTTCTTTCCTTTACATGTGACAGTTGGATGGATTCGAATCGTTTTTTGTACACCATGAAGTACACAAATAACATGGGCAAAACAATGTAGAAAACCAATGCGCCTGTGAGTAAGTTGGACTTTGAAATTGCTTGAATTTCAATCACGTTGGAAATGTCTATTCGGCTTAAAAAATAAACACCTAAAACAGCCCAAATTCCGGGGAAGGTGATGTATGTGATGATTTTTGCAAATATTTTCATGTTAAAATGCGCGTTCAATGCCTATTCTGAATCTAAATTGATTGTAATTCTCGTTATTTTTCGTTATATTCATGAAGATTGGAAAGTCAACCCTGATGTTTATTGGTTTCACGTCTTTCAATACTCCTTGGGTAGATGGATGCATGCCAAATAGGGTTTTATTGTTCAGATTGATGCTGAACAAGGTACCAATTCCGGCATCGGCGATTAGTGGGCTAAACACAGGTTTGTTGTTTAAGGGGATTGAAATCATTCCGGCATCGCCAAATAAATAGGGTTGAATGGTTAACCAACGCAAGATTGCTTTTTTGAAACGCAAAGCAGGAAATTCCAATTCAAGATTCAACGAAACTCCGGAATTTCCTCTGAAAAATGCTAGGGTTGTATCATTTTGTTTGATTGCAATTGGCGTATTGGTGTAACCACGGAGATTTAGGCCTCCGCCGAAGTGGGTGGCTGCATTGGTGAATCCAAAATCACGCATGATTTTGTTGTTCATCCATTCTTCGGGATTGGCGCCATTTGCGTAGAGGGCTGATTCTGCGGTTGGATTAGATCCAGCGCCAATTTGTAAAAATGTTCTGGTTTTCAGATAAACATTGCCGAATGGTTTTTTGTGTTTCCAAGTAGCTTTTACATAGCCAAATTGTGTTTCACTCCAAGGTGAAGGCATCCTCATTTCAAATTCTAACTTTCCAAGCTGACCCCAACCGCTGTAATTTTTGTTGTAAAATAAATTGAGGCTTACATTTTGTTGGTTGCTCCAAAAACCTTGGTTTTGGATGAACCCATTATAGGAATTCTGAAATACCGAATTTTTATCTAGTTGATTTTCAGTGTTTTCTTGAAACAGGTTGTACATGGCTTTACCATATAAGCCAAATTCATGGTTTTGAATGGTCATTTTCCAACCCATTGATTGAATTGAAAGATTGTTATAGAGTTGACTTTGAATGAAATACGTTCCGTTTTTCCTAATTGTATGCTGATAATTTAAGTTATAGCTAAACAATTGTGACCCTCTGTTAGTGAAGAGGAAAGGTTCTTTTTGAGTATTTTGAAATGAATAATAGGTTTCTAGGTTAAAAACATGTTTTCTGCCTGCATATTGTCCGCTGATTTTGGCACCCAACATGGTTCCGTTGAACGGATTTTGTGTGATTGCTGGCCTCCAAAGTCCCTCATAACTCCCTAAATAAGATTCGTTTGCGCCATTGCCATAATCAAATTGCCACTGAATTCTGTTGTTCCAAATGTTGTTGGAACGGTCAATGTCGGCAAGTCTACCAGATTGATCGATCCAAAGTTGCAGAAGTTCATAACCTTCGGGGACAAATATTTTGCATGAGTAATAGGGGTTGATGCGGTCCCAACCAATCCAAGGTTCGGTATTGATGCGTTCAGGGTTGAGATAATTGGAAACTGGGATGGTGATTTTGGTGATGATAAATTGTTTGTTTTTGGGAACGAGTTCTGGGTTTTTAGCGATTAGTGCGATATCGAGATTTACGGGCATCACCATGTTTCCTTTTCGGTGTAGGGTAACGTCGTAAATGTGGTGATTGCCTGGTTTATTGATGTCTTGAAAGTCAGATTTTTTGACAGACTTGATGGCGTAATCGCAGTGGGCAGTTGTTTCAAACCATTGATCGAAGAATTTATTGAGGTCGGTTTGTGCGGATTGGATGATGGAATTTCTAAAATCTTCAATGTAGGGATGGCAAAATTTCCATTCTTGAATGTACTTCTGGAAGCATTTCTGGAAAGTAGAGTCTCCGAGGTAATATTGGAGGTTAAACAACATGGTTGCTGTTTTATAGTAAACGTATTTATAGCCACCGCCGTGACCTACAGCACTATTAAATTCATTGCTATGGGTATTGAGAGGAAGGTCGGTTCCATCGATTGCGTCGTTGATATAACCGGCATAGGCTCTGGAATATTCTGGAAAATTTTCTATACCCATATATTTCAGGCACCAAGTATTGATAAATTGGGTAAAACCTTCATCGAGGGCAGCGCGGTAAGTTTCGTTAGATCCTATCATTCCATAGAACCAGTTGTGCCCAACTTCGTGGGCAATCACATTTCTGTGATTGGGGAATAATCCACCAACCATGGTAATCATGGGGTATTCCATGCCGTCATCGGCGTCGGCAACAACAATTTTAGGATATTCGTAACGTCCAAAATCTCTGTTATACAGAGAAATTACATTTGCTAGGTATTTGGGTGTTTTGACCCAACCAGCTGCATTGTTTTCTTGTGCAATGGCAACGCATAGTATTCCGTTGATTGTTGTTTCTCCGATTCTGTAAGTAGGGTCGGCTGTCCAAGCAAAATCGTGAACGTTGCTTGCATGAAACCACCATTTCTTCCTATTTTTCGACGGTTTGATGATTTCTGAAGGTTGTTCACCAATGGGTTTTTTCTCGAAGTTAGAAAGGTCTATTTTTTTTCTGAGGGATGATGGCAAGACGGTATTTGCGTTCATGAGTTGACCTGTGGCCTCGGCAATGTAATGAGCGGGAAGGTCGAGTTGAACATCATAAACTCCGAAATCGCCATAGAATTCTTTTTCAAGATGTTGGTCAGTGGCCCAGGTAAATTTGCGGTCGTACACACAAATTTTCGGAAACCATTGACAACCGTTGAAGTGTTTGTAACCATGGTGGTCAAAGACTTTCATACGGCGGCGAATACTGCCTCTATCGAAGTAGGTGGTAAATTCGATGTTAAAGTCTATTTTTTCACCTGGTTTGAGTGGGAAGGGTAATTTTATTTTGAGAATGGTGTTATAAATTTCGAATTTAATTGGATTGTTGTTGATTTTAAAAGAAGTGATTTCAATGCCTTTGTCTTGGCTTTCATATTGTCCATGTTGGACTTTGGTTTTATTAATTTCGTAGAGTTTGTTGGTGAGGCTATTTTGGTTAAATGAATTTTGGTAAAGGTTAAAATAGGCCTCAGTGATGGTATTTGGACTATTGTTGTAATAGGTAATACGTTCGCCGCCTTTGATATATTCGAAGGTATCATTGAGGTAGGCGTAAATTTTATAATAAACGTCTTGCTGCCAATAACCTTCGTACGGTTTTTTATTTTTCCAATAAAGGGGGTTTTTAGAATCGTGGAGATCGTCGAAGTCGGGAGTACTCCAAATATTCCAATCATAAACATTTTTTGGCATGGTTGAATTTTCTCCTCCAGATGGATTGTTAGGTTCATCGGAGATGATTTGAGAAAACACAGGATTGCAAAAAATAAATGTAAAAAAAATTGCAGAAAACGTAAGTTTTTTAAACATGGATGCAAGATAATTAAATCACTTGTGAAGTCGGTTTAAATTGTGCAATTTTGCTTGAATGAATTTGTTGTGGGAATACAAGAGCGAGAGTTATCAAGTTTCGGACTTGGGATATTACATTTTGCACGACAATTTGGTAGAGTTATTTTCGGTTGATTTATTGGGGAAATGCAGTTCTCATTTGATTGGTAGTGAAGTTGTTATACCCGAACATTACAAACAAGTAATCTATAGTGAAAAGGCATGGTTCATGCCAAAGGAATTTATTAAAACGGTACTTCCGGGTGGTGAATTGAATGTTAAGGCATTGATTGACGAAGGCATTTACATTGCGTACAATGCAAAAAATGGGGTAACAGTGCATATTTTACAGCCTGTTTATCAGAAGGCATTGCAGGTATTGCAAAAGCATAAGAACTTGGTTTACTTTTGGGTACACGAGCAGACGTTAATTTTGCTTGTTTTTAAGGAGGGACAATTGTTCCTAGGAAATATTTTTGAGGTACAGAATCACACCGAGGTGGTTTATTTTATTACGGCAACCATGCAGGAGGCAAAATTTGATGCATTGCCGTATTACTTGGTTTGTGATGCCAATGAGCACGATTCACAGGTTTTGGGTGGAGATTTTGAGAAATTGGGCATTCACATGGACATTATCAACAGCGAGAAGCCGTATATGGTTCAAGGAAACATGCCTGATATGGTATTTGCGAATAGTTTGATGTATTTGTTTTCATGCGCGTTACCGGAGGCATATTAAAGGGTTGGGTAATTCCGGCAAAATTTGCTTCGCATGTTCGTCCTTCAACAGACAGAATGCGAGAGAGTTTGTTTAATTCTTTGGTGCATCAGTTTGGCATTGATGGGAAACGCGTTTTGGATTTGTTTTCTGGATCGGGTATTGTTGCGGCAGAGTTTTTGAGCAGAGAGGCTCAATGGGTTACTTCGGTTGATTTGGATGGCAAGAACATTCAACAGCAGAAGTTGATGCAAAAAGAAAGGATGTTGGAAAATTGGGAAATTTTAAAAATGAACATTTACAAATTTGTCCCTCAAAAAGAAGAAAAATACGACATTATTTTCGCTGATCCGCCTTATGATATTCCGAACATTCAGGAGTTTCCGAAGATGTTTTCAGAATGGTTGGCAGATGATGGAATTTTAATTTTAGAGCATAAACCTCAGTTGCAATTCCACGAACCGTATTTATTAAAAAAGGATTATGGAAGTACAACTTGTACTATATTCGCTAAACAATGACAAACGAAGTTCAAAGAATCGCTGTTTTTCCTGGCACATTTGACCCAATTACGAAGGGACATGAAGACATTGTAATGCGCGGGTCGGAATTGTTCGACAAAGTAATTGTTGCGGTGGGCATAAACTCAAAGAAAACCACCTTATTTACTTTGGAAAAGAGGATTCAATGGATCAAAGAGACTTTTGCGGAAAATGCAAAAGTTGAGGTCATGAGTTATGAGGGATTGACTGTAGATTTTTGCAAGAGTGTTGGTTCTAAATACATTTTGAGGGGATTGAGAAATGGCACAGATTTCGATTATGAGTCGCACATTGGACAGTTAAACAAGGCTTTAAGTGGGGAGATAGAGACGGTGTTTGTGTTAAGTAGTCCGGAATTGAGTTATATTAGCAGCACGTTGGTGCGTGATTTGATTGTGCATCATGGGGCGTATAGGCCATTTTTACCTGAGGCTGTAAACCTTAACCAGTAGGGGGTTAGAGGGTTAGAGAGATTAGAAAGATTAGGGAGATTAGAGAGATTAGAGGGGAGACTCAACTTTATCTAGGGCTTTTTTCACGATATCACGAACGCTGTTATAAGATTGAAATTCAGGAGATTTGAACCAATCGAGGTGTTCGAATTTCACTTCAGAAATACCTTCTTCAACTTGTGGTTTAAGGTTGGCTTTTCCAGAAGAGTTCATGTTGTACCAATGGGTTTCTTTGAGGAGGAGAACATCATCTTCAAAATAAGCATGGTAAGATTCTCCTATTTTATCTGAAATATTGATCATGTTGATACCAGTTTCTTCCATTACTTCACGAAGTGCTGCAGCGCGTTGATCTTCATGCTTTTCAATTTTACCTTTAGGAAGGTCCCACAAGCCATTTCTTTTGATGGTAAGGAGTTGGTTTTCTTTGTTGAAAACGAGTCCGCCAGCAGCTTGGATGAGGGTATAATTATCGGCGAAATCTTTAAAAGTTTCATGGGGATCGTAAGCAATAAGTCCGAACGTCATGGCTTTACCAGAGCTTTCACTAGAGGTAAGGATTTTAAAGCTGGTATGCAGATCATCGTCGCCTATGTAATATAGGTTAGGAATTCCTTTAAGTGCATTTGGAGAATCTGTGATGATTAATGCTCCTTCATTAAAATAAATTTTGTAGGTTTGTGGCTCCATGTCTCAACAAAGTGCAAAATTAGCAAAATTTCTTCTTGAAATAAAGGCAATTAAATTATCTCCTAAAGAACCATTCACTTGGACGTCTGGAATCAAGAGTCCAATTTACTGTGACAACCGCATGGTTTTATCGTTTCCTGAGGTTAGGAATTTCGTAGCGGAATCGTTGGCGGGCTTAATTTCTTCGGAGTTTCCGGGGGTTGACAGAGTAGCGGGAATTGCTACAGCTGGAATCGCGCATGGTGCGTTATGCGCTGATAGAATGGGCATTTCATATTGTTATGTTCGACCAGAGCCTAAAAAACACGGATTAAAAAATCAGGTTGAGGGGTATATGTCGGAGGGCGATAAGATTGTTTTAGTAGAAGATTTAATTTCTACTGGAAAGAGTTCTATGCAGGCTGTGGAAGGAGTGAGAGCTGCTGGCGGAGAGGTAATTGGGTTGGTAGCATTGTTTACGTATGGATTTGCGAATGCAGCAGAAAAGTTTGTAAATGAAGGCATTCCGGTGTTTACACTCACCAATTTTGATGTTTTGTGTGAGGTTGCGGCTGAAGAAGGATATATTGCTGCAGAAGACATTGCCAGCATCAAAGCATTTGCTTCAAACCCATCTGAATGGGGAGCAAATTTGTAATATTTTTAGTATCTTTGTACAGATATGATGAATGAACAATTAGATGCCCGTTTGAAGGCCTTATATGTTAAGGTTGACAGGGTTTTAAGAGAAAATTCATCCCTCAAAAACGAAAAAATTATTCTTGAAAATGAAGTTTCTGACTTAAAAAATCAGATTCTCATGGGTAAGAATGAAATTCTTGAGTTGCAAAATGAAATTTCTTCGTTAAAAAACACCGTAGAAATTCAAAAAAATACGCTCAACGAGTTAAAGGAACAGAATAAAATCATTAAACTTGCAAAAGAAATGTCGCCCGATCATGCCGATAATCATGAGTTAAAAATCAAGATTAACGAATTGGTGAGGGACATTGACCGGTGCATTGATTTGTTAAACGAATAATAATTATAGATGGACAACAACGAAACTGTGCTTCTTTCTGTGGAAATAGATTCTAGGCCAATGCGCTTGCGTGTTGCGAAGAAGGATGAAGAACAAGTTTTGTTGGCTGCTCAAACGCTCAATAAAAGGATCGAAGCTTTTCGTAAGTTTGGTGCCAATGAGCCAATAGATAGACTTTCATGGGCTGCTTTAGATTTAGCCGGAGATGTGGTTCGCAATCAACATGCAACCCCAGCCGCTCAACCCCAAGTTGCCATGGAGATACCTCCAATTTTATCGCAGTTGGAGACTTTATTGCAGAATTATTAATCTTTACCAGTTGATGCTCCACAAATAAAAAAGGAGATAAAAAATGGACGTAATTGTATTTATCCTAGCAGGACTAATCGGTGGATTGGGGTTAGGATACGTTGTCTTTATTGCTGCACGCAAAGGACAATTAGAAAAAGAAAAACAACGCATGTTGGAAGAAGCCCGTCAACAGGGTGAAACATTGAAGAAAGACCGAATTTTTGAAGCTAAAGAAAAGTACATGCAGCTTCGTTCGGAGTATGAGCAAGAGACCAACAAGAGAAATCAAGAAATTCAAGTTGCTGAAAATCGCATTCGTCAGAAGGAGCAATCTTTGGATGACAAATTGAAGAATTTGAAATCTAAAGAAGACGAGGTTGCCTCAAAAAGTCAACGTTTGGATGCTCAAATGGAATCTTACAAGAGCAAAGAGAAAGAAGTTCAATCTTTGAGAGATCAACAGTTGGCTCAACTTGAAAAAGTTGCTGGCTTGTCTGCTACAGAAGCGAAAGAGCAAATGTTTGAGAACATCAAGGCTAAAACGCACACTGAAGGATTACAATTAGCTAAAAACATTGTGGAAGAGGCCAAATTGGGTGCTACCCGAGAAGCCAAGAGAATTGTTTTACAAACCATTCAAAGAACTGCGGCTGAGTTGGCAATTGACAACACGGTTACAGCATTCCCTCTAGAATCAGATGATGTAAAAGGTAGAATTATTGGTAGAGAAGGACGTAATATCAAAGCATTTGAAGCGGCTACAGGTGTTGAAATTTTAATTGATGATACCCCAGAAACCATCGTATTGAGTTGTTATGACCCAATTCGTCGTGAAATTGCCCGTGTGTCTTTGGAGCGTTTAATTAAAGATGGTCGTATTCACCCAGCTCGTATTGAAGAGGTTGTTGAGAAAACCAAAAAGCAAATTGAAGAAGAAGTAATTGAGTGGGGAGAGAGAACAGTTGTAGACTTAGGAATTACCGGTTTGCATCCTGAATTGATACGCTACGTGGGTAGAATGAGGTTCAGAAGTTCTTATGGCCAAAACTTGTTGAAGCATAGTCGTGAAGTAGCTCGTTTGTGTGCTACAATGGCTGCAGAGATGGGATTGAATGTGAAATTGGCAAAACGTGCTGGATTGTTGCACGATATTGGAAAATGTCCTGATAACGACGAGGAAACACCGCACGCATTGTTAGGATTGAAGCTTTGTGAAAAATACGGAGAGCATCCAGAAGTTTGCAATGCGGTTGGAGCCCATCACGATGAAATCGAGATGACCAGTTTGTTAAGTCCAGTGATTCAAGCATGTGATGCTATCAGTGGTTCTAGACCTGGAGCAAGAAGAGGTGATGAACAATATGTTGAGCGTATCAAAGAAATGGAAAACATGGCGTTGAGCTACCCTGGTGTTGAGAAAGCGTATGCAATCCAAGCGGGTCGTGAATTGCGCATCATCATGGGTGCGGAGAAAACCAATGACGATCAAGCAGATACATTGGCCTTTGAATTGTCGAACAGAATTATGACAGAAATGCGTTACCCTGGTCAAGTGAAAATCACGGTTATCCGTGAGAAGCGTGCCGTTGGTGTAGCGAAATAAATTAAATGAATCAATCGAAAGTTAAAAACCAGGGAATTGTCTCTGGTTTTTAACTTTTAAAGCAATACTATGTCAGGAAAACTTTATATAGTTTCAACGCCCATTGGCAATTTAGGTGATATGACTTACCGTGCTGTTGCAACCTTGAAAGAGGTGGATAAAATTTTGGCGGAAGACACCCGTACCACCAAAGTTTTGTTAAATCATTATGAAATTTCGACTCCATTGGAGAGTTTTCATCAGCATAATGAGCACCAAAAGTTGAATTATTTAATTCAGGAACTGAAACAGGGTAAAGTGCTTGCACAAGTGTCTGATGCCGGTACTCCTGGAATTTCAGATCCAGGTTTTCTTCTTACCAGAATGGCATTGAATGAAGGCATTTCTGTAGAAGTTTTGCCGGGTGCAACAGCTTTTGTTCCTGCATTGTTAAAGAGTGGTTTCCCTTTGCATTGTTTTTCTTTTGAGGGATTTTTACCGCACAAAAAAGGTAGGCAAACTAAAATGAAACAATGGGCTGAGAACGACCAAACCATTGTTTTTTATGAAAGTCCTCACAAATTATTAAAGACATTGAATCAACTTTCGGAGTTTTGTTCAGCGCATCGAAAGGTGAGTGTTTCTCGTGAAATAACCAAGAAATTTGAAGAAACTATTACCGGAACATTTACACATGTCATTGCCCATTTTACAGCGCATTCACCTAAAGGAGAATTTGTTGTAGTTTTGGAGGGAAATGCTTACGAATCTGAAGAAGCCGTTGAGGATTCAGAATAATTTCGCATTTCTGCAAAAAATAAATTGATTTTATGTTGCAAAAACTGCAAAAAATAAATTGGCAAAAGATACCAACTTGGGTTTGGATCATCTTGCCTGCAATATTATTTTGGTTGGCTTGGTTTCCAAAACCATTTACACCATTGTTGTTTATCTCCTTTGTACCTTTATTGTTGCTGGCTCAACGGTTTGCGCAAGCAAAGCGTTATCAGTATTATGGAAGTTTGTACTTGGCTTTATTGGGTTGGAATATCACTACTACTTGGTGGGTCTACTATGCATCGAGTTACGGGGTTATTTTCATGCTCACGCTGAATGCTTTGTTCATGTTGTTGCCTTTTGTTGTGTATCGTATGGTTTCTAAAAAACTTACGACGCCTTGGGCATTTGCAGTTTTTGTGATCTCATGGGTTTTTTACGAGTTTGGACATCATCGTTGGGATTTAAGTTGGCCTTGGTTGTGTTTGGGCAATGGATTTTCGGGATGGTTGAGTTTTGTGCAATGGTATGAATGGACGGGTACTTTAGGTGGATCTGTGTTGGTTTTATACATGAATTGGTGGCTTTTAAATGGGTTTAACATGAATTCTTGTTCTGAAGTAGATGTCCCTCAAAAGCAGAAAAAAATATGGAAATTCTCTTTAAATCCGTCAATATTTTGGGCCATTATGGTCTTTTGTGGATTGTACGGATTGTCGATTTTTCTTAAATACCGAGTAAATATTCAGGAAGGAACACCATTAAAGGTGGCGGTATTGCAACCAAGTTTTGATCCGTGGAACGAGAAATTTGTGCGACCTCCTCAATCAATGGAGGAGGAGATGATTGATTTGTCGATGGATGTCATAGACTCCACGGTTGAGTGGTTGTTGTGGCCAGAAACGTCGTTGGTGGATGGGATAAACTTGAAATTTGTTGGAAGTGATTATCAGGTTGACCGGTTGCGGTTGTCGTATGTGTTTTCTGAAAAACCGTATATGCAATCAAAGTATTCGGTGGAAAAGGTAAGGCGTTGGGGTAAAAAGCTTCAAATATTAACGGGTGTAAATGGTGTAAATTATTATATTTCAGACAGTAAGCCCACAAAAACTGCCCGAAGATTGAAGTATGAGCCCAAAGGGTGGTATGACCATTATAATTCAGCGATGTGGATGGATTCTGGTTTCAAACCGCGTTTTTACCATAAATCGAAATTGGTTCCGGGCACTGAACAAATGCCATTTATACAATATTTGCCATTTTTAGAAAGCTTGGCATTGCAATTGGATGAAAATAGTACAACGGGTAGTTTGGCGAAAAATGACTCGGTAGAGGTATTGGGAAGGGGAGAAAAAGTAGCTCCCATTATTTGTTACGAAAGTATCTATGGCGACTTGGTGAGGCAATTCGTAAACAAGGGTGCTGGGTGGATTGGAGTTGTTACCAATGATGCTTGGTGGCGCGAAACTGCTGGATATCAGCAACATTATTCATATTCGCGTTTACGCGCAATAGAAACCCGTAAATGGGTGGCAAGAAGTGCCAATACGGGTACGAGTGCTTTTATTGATCCCCGTGGTGACGAATATCAACATTCAGAATGGTTTAAAAAGATTTGTTTACAGCAAACGATTTATTCGAACCATCGAACAACCTTGTATGCTATTTTGGGAGATTGGGGTGTGATATTATTGATGATGATGTTGATAGTGTTGTTGACCTATTGGTCTAACAAACAATTCATTAAGCCTTAGAATTATTCAGTTTAAGTTGCCAATTCCAGGCGTCTTTCATCATTTCGTCTAGGCCTCTTTTTGCTGTCCAACCGAGAATGGTTTCTACTTTTTGTGTATCGGCCCATACTTTCACCACATCGCCTGATCTTCTTGGTCCAATTTTGTGAGGGACAGCCAAGTTGTTAACTTTTTGAAACGACTCAATGACTTCTAAAACGGAGAATCCATTGCCAGTACCGATATTGAAGACTTCAAAGTTTTCATTTTGCTTCTGCTGAAGTAATCTTTCTACGGCTTTAACATGTGCATCGGCGAGGTCCATAACATGGATATAGTCACGGATACAGGTACCGTCTGGGGTGTCATAATCGTTGCCAAAAACTGTCAATTCTTTACGAATTCCTGCAACTGTTTGTGTAAGATACGGAATTAGGTTATTTGGAACACCAAGAGGGAGTTCACCAATTTCAGCAGTGTGATGAGCGCCAATTGGATTGAAATATCTCAAACATTGGGTGTTAAGCCAATTGCTATTGTCGTGGAGAATGATTTCACCCATTTGTTTGGTAGCACCATAGGGAGATTGAGCGGGTTTTGTGGGTGTATTTTCTGAAACTGGAACGGTATCAGGTTCTCCGTAAACGGTGCAGCTACTTGAGAAAACGAGCTTGTTTAGATTGTTTTCTTTCATGGCTTCAAGCACTGAAATTAGGCCAACAACGTTGTTATGGTAATACATAAGAGGCTTTTCCACGCTTTCGCCTACCGCTTTGTAAGCGGCAAAATGAATTATAGCCTCGGGTTTGTGTTCCTTGATAATTGAAGAAAAGGTGGATTTATCGGTTACATCAGCTTGTATCAAAGTGGGTGTAAAGCCAATTAAATTGGCAATTCCATTGAGAGCGCTTAATTCAGAGTTACATAGATTGTCTACCAAAATGGGTTCGAATCCTGCTTCGTGCAGGCAAACAGCGGTATGAGAACCTATAAAACCGAGACCACCGGTTACTAAAATTTTCTTTTTCATTCAATTACGAGTGTGACAATATTTTGATTCAGGGTATATTTTTCTTTTGTTGAGGGACAAAATGCTGTTCCATATTGGTCGAAGCTGAGTTTTTGTCCATTGCGGCTAACCCATCCAATTTGTTTGGCGGGAACACCGGCCATGAGTGCAAAGTCGGGTACATTTTTTGTAATAACGGCACCAGCACCAATGAAGGAAAATTGTCCTAGCGTAGTACCACAAACAATGGTGGCATTGGCACCAATAGAACAACCTTTTTTTACGAGTGTGGTTTTAAATTCGGTTTTTCGTTCAATAAAAGCTCTAGGATTGATCACATTGGTAAAGACCATACTTGGACCAAGGAAGCAATCATCTTCAATGATAACATTGGCATAAACGCTCACATTATTTTGGATTTTCACACCATTACCAATAATAACATTTTGGTCGATGTAAACATTTTGACCTATGTTACAGGCTTTTCCAATTTTTGCGGATGGCATGACATGGCAGAAGTGCCAAATTTTGGTATTTGGCCCAATTTCAGCTCCTTGATCGATATAAGCGGAGGGGTGGGCGAAAAACGAAGTGTCATCCATAGTCACGAAGGTAATAAAATAGTTTGAAAGGGTGTGTAGGGTATAAATGAGGTGTAATAATTTTTAGTAAAACAGAGCGTAAAACAGAAAAGGCTGCCATTGGCAGCCTTTTCGTGAATATGCAATTTAGAATTTATTAATAGTAAAGTCGGAAGTCAACGCGACGGTTTTTCTCTTTACCTTTAGGAGTAGCATTGTCGGCAATTGGCATTTCAGAACCATATCCGATAGCAGACATACGAGCTTCAGCAACACCTGCATTGATCAAGTAGCGTTTTACAGCTTCAGCACGTTTTTTGCTCAACTCTTTGTTTGCTGCAGCGTCACCCACGTTGTCGGTATGACCTTGGATTTCAACGCTTGCAGTAGGTTCAGTGTTTAACAATTTCGCCAGGTCATCCAAGTTTTTGAATGAAGCAGCAACGATAACATCTTTATTGGTTTCAAAGTTGATACCTTTAGCAGCCAAAGCAATTTTTTGTACTGTTTCTTTTTTGATTTCAGGGCAACCTTTGTTGGCTACGATACCAGGAACATCTGGACATTTGTCGATGTTGTTGAATACACCATCACCATCAGTATCAGGGCAACCTTCACCGGCAGAAACACCAGCAATGGTAGGACATTTATCTTTAGAATCTTCGATACCATCACCGTCGGTATCAGGGCAACCTTTGAATACTTTCAAACCTTTAATAGCAGGACAAGCATCATCTTTATCAGAAATTCCATCACCATCGGTATCAGGGCATCCGTTGTATTCAGCGCTACCTTTGTCTTTAGGGCAAGCATCTAATTTATCTTCAATACCGTCACCATCTGTATCAGGGCAACCATTGAAAGCAATAGCACCTTTAACTTCTGGGCAATTATCATCGGCATCAAGAATTTTATCGCCATCGGTATCAGCAGGGCAACCAACGCTATCTACATATTTTCTGTATTTAGCTTCAGTACCTTTACAAAGGTCATATTTATTAGGAACGCCATCTTCATCAGAGTCAGCCATTCTTTTAGGACCACGACCGCTACCAGAATTACCTTCACCTAGAGCGTAAGCGATACCTACATTGTGGTAAGCCCAAGCATCATTAGAGCGGTACATACCATGTCTAAGAATTTGGTCTGGGTTAGGATCTTGGCTGTTAGCACCGTCCCAACGGTCGTTGAAGGTGTAAGTAAAGATATAAGACCAAGCCAATGAAATTTTATCAGTCAAACCAAGTTTGAAACCTAATCCACCAGAAAGTTGTGCACCAATATCTTGGATGGTGTTGTCTACGTTGTGAACAGTACCCCATTGATCAACACGAGTTGCAGCAACGTAAGGATCTGGACCCCATTTAATTGTAGAATGTACATAATAAGCACCTACAGCACCATATACATAAGGAGCGAATTTAGAGTCTTCAGAAAGAATGACTCCATTGTTTAGTTTATAACGAACACCAAAAGAAAGATCTGCGGTGTTTGCTTTAAAGCTTTTCCAAACGATGTCTTTTTCTTTCACGAAAGAGTCAAGTCTTCTTGAGAAACCAACATCACCAGCGGTTAGCGCAACTACGGCATCTAAAGAAGAGCTGATGTTGTGGGTGTAGGTGATACCACCACCTTGGTAGATTGGTTTTCTATTGAAGAGTAAACTTGATCCATCGTCGCCAAGGTATTCTCTTAGGCCGAAATTGAGTTCAATTCCGTGTGCGCCGTTGGCTTGAGCATTTGCATTCCCTGAAAAGAGAGAAACTAATGCTGGCAGAAAAAGTGCTTTTAGGTAGTTTTTATGCATATTCTTATTAAATTTAGTGAGTTTAGTAGTTGACAAATATAAGAAACTCTTGTTTAAAAAAAAGTTTTTTAAGAAATTTTACACATATACTTCACATTTTTTTTAAAGGGATAAATTAAAATGATAATTTTTCATCATTTTTTAAAAAAAATATGAGGTGGTGAAAATGGGGCAATAAATTAATTGTACACTTGTACAATATTTCCGTCTTTTTGAATTTTGTACTGGGCTAATCTACCAGCTGCAGGCCCATTAGTGGGAAAACCTTGAAAGTTATATTTGCTGCTGCAACAAGTACTAAAAGAACCGGCAATAAATTCACCACAATATAGTTGAAGGTTTACGGAATCAACCCAAACTTTGGCACATGATTTTGTAGGCTCAAAGGCGCACCCTCTTTCAAAAGCATACCAATTGTCGTCATAATCGTGAATCACCAACACTCCTTTAATTCCACCATCGAAGTAGGCAAATTCACCGGGATTGTTTAGTTTCATGTACGAAGATAAATTGAGGTCAAAAACCAAGTTTACAGGCCCTGTGGGAATATTTTGAGTGATACTTCTAGAGTCATCACAAGAGGTGATGTCCCCCAAAATAAAAAGCGCAATAATAATATGGAGGCCTTTTTTAATCATAATTGTAAAAACCTTTACCAGATTTTTTACCGTGATGTCCAGCATCTACCTTTTGTTTTTGAATTCTATTGGGGCGGAATTTAGGATCAAAATTGAATTGTTCGAACATTGAACTTGTAACGGAATAATTGGTATCTACACCAATAAGGTCCATGAGCCTAAACGGACCCATTTTAAAGCCTGTAGCTTCCACAAGTTGGTCAATTTTTTGAAAATCGGTAACACCTTCTTCGGCAATTTTCAGAGCTTCCACATAAAAATGTCGGGCCACGCGATTGACAATAAATCCGGGTGCATCTTTTGTATAAACTGCAGTTTTACCCAAAGATACGGCCCAACTGAAGGCCTTTTCGGCAATTTCTTTGGTGGTTGCAGCACCTTGAATGATTTCTACCAATTTCATGATGTGTGCAGGATTGAAAAAATGCACGCCAACCAATCTTTCTGGATGTTTTAATCCATTGGCAATTTGAGTGATTGGAATAGAAGACGTATTGGTAGCAAAAATAGTTTCGGTAGAGTTGATGGTTTCTAAATGTTGGAAAAGTTCTCTCTTTATATTGAGATTTTCAAGTATGGCTTCGATGATAAAATCAGCGGTTAAAGCGTTTTTGTCTTCCGTAAATGATAATCTGCTAAGTGCTTGTAATTTTTGTTCTTCTGTAATTTTGCCTTTTTCTACAGATATTTGAATTTGTTTTTCAATGTATTGAGTGGCTTTATCAAGGGCTTCAGATTTAACGTCGTAAATAAGCGTTTGATATCCAGCTAATATGCTGCTCATGGCAATACCCGAGCCCATGACCCCTGAACCAATTACAATCACCTTTTCCATAGATGCAAATTTAGCGAGACTTTATCCAATATTGTGGATTTTGTTTTTCTTGTCCTTCCCAAATTTGAAATTGGAGGATACATTTATCTTCATCATCGGTCATAACCTTTCCAATTTTCTCACCATTGGAAATGATTTGGCCTTTCTGAACAAACACATCAGAGAGTCTAGAGTAAACAGTGAAATACGCACCGTGGTTCACCAAAACTGCTTCACCTTGACCAGGAATTGATAAAATGGCGCTTACAGTACCTTTGAAAACGGCTTTCACGGTAGAGTTTTTGGTTGTGGTGATATCGATACCGTTGTTTACTTCTTCAATATCTTGGAACTCCGGGTGTCTATGACGTCCAAAACCTTGAGATATAAAACCCCTTTCAACCGGCCAAGGTAGTCCACCTTTGTTGTTTTCAAAAGATAAACTGAGTGCTTTTGCTTCTGGAGTTAGTGCGAGTTCTGAGGAAGATGAGGTTACATTTGAAGTTTTATTGCCTTTTCCGCCTGCTTTTCCAGGTGCAGCTTTTGCAATTTCACGTTTTTGACGTCGGCGTTCTGCTTCAATTTCACGCGCAATGGCTTTTGAAATTTCGCGGTTTAATTTGGCTACTTGACGCTCGTTTTCACGAATTTTCTCTCTCAATTCTTTCTCTCGCGAAGACAATTCAACCACTAATTTTTGTTTGGTAGATTTGTCAGATTCAAGCTCTTGTTTTTCCCTTTCCTTAGAAGTTAAGAGGATGACTTTTTGTTTTTTGGTATGATTTAATTCTGAAATTGCATCGGAAACTTGTTGCGCTTGAATTTGGATATTGGCAACTTGACTTCTTCTATAGTCTGATATTTTTTTCAGGAATTTCCATCGTTTCAATGCTTGTTTAATGTTGTTTGAGGAGAAAAGAAAGACAATTTCACGGCTTGATTTTCGGGTTTTGTAAGCCTTTCGAATGGTTTTATGGAGTTTTTCTTTCTCCCTTTCATACTGAAATTTTAAGGTTTCAAGCCTCATGGTTTGGGTGAAAATATCACCGTCGGCAACAATAATTTCTGTTTGAATGCCTTCAATCAACTCGGTTCTTTGTTCAATAATCTTGTTGATGGTGGTCAGTTGGTGTAGGGTATTGCGTTTTTCTTTTTGAGTAGAAAGCAAAATACGTTTGTTTTCGGCAATGTCTTGTTCAACTTTTTTCCGTTTGGCTTCAAGCTGTTGCCGATTGGTTTGAGCCATTGAATTTGGCCACCAAAGCCCAATCAAAAAGGCCGTAGCAAAAACAATTTGGCTAATTTTTTTGAATCGGAACTCGCTCATAGTCTGCAGGGATTGAAAACGGATACGAAGGTATAGCATCAAAACGAGCAGTTTTTAACGTTAAATCTAAACGTAAATTATTTAGGTCACTTTTTTGTTCAACAATTGACCACGACATTTTTCTAGGTATGGCAATATTCGATTGCAACATTCTATCTGTATAGCTTACAATGAGTTTTCTCATTTTACCTTTGTCTGAAAACCTTGATTCTGTGAATAGTTTATTTTTGGTTGTGGCTGAATATGAGGTAAAGGGTACTTCAGATCCTTGCCAATTGTGTGAATACTCATTGTTTTGTAGAACACTGTCTTGTAAAACAAGGTTGTACGTTGGTGAATTTCCTACAATTAATGCTTGTATGGCAGACAAGTCTGCCGGCAATTCTTGCAATTTATTTAAGTCATTAATAGACAATGCATAATATTTCTGGTTGTAAACATCTAAAATATGGGCACTGTCTCTGTTGATGATTCCTTTCAAGATTTGAATTCCCATGATGGCGGAAACACTGAACCAAATGATGCTATCTTTTTTCATTCTAAAAGATACAGTACCAGATAACTCTTGAGATTCAACTTTGATATCGGCATCGTATTTTGCTGTGCAGTATGTCCAATCGATGTTTGAAATTTTGTTGGTGTAAAAAGGATTGTTCAACATTTTACCTTCATCAACATTGAAAGTTGCTGGAGAAATTGTAGCATTGGGTTCAGCCACTTTCATGGGTTCATTTTGGAGAGATTGCCCAAATGAAAACATTGGAAAACAAAGACAAATTATGATTAAAAAGATGCGATTTTTCATGATGTGGTGGGATTATTTTTTTGGTGTTGCAGAAGACTTTTGATACATGTTTTTTGTCTCCAAATCAATAGAGCCCAAAAAGTATGCCATGTTTAATATTTGTGATCTTTTCTCTTTCATGGATGCAGCCTCCATACATTGATATGCGTTCATTAAAAATGGAGTTGAAATAGATTCAGGGTTCATTTCATTCCAAATTGCTGCTGCTTTTTGGAATTCACTATTTTGAAAATATGCATAGGCTAAAGCATTCATTATCAAATTTTTGTTAGGTTTTTTTGACAATGAAGGAATGGCCGAAATGATAGAAATTGCCTGCTTGTAATTTTTATCAATAATGAAATCTAGAGCCTCGAATAATTCTTGATTCGACATGAATGGGTATGCCTCCTCAAGGTAGTTTTTACATTTTTCTAACTCCAATTTGTTTCCATTTAGTGTTAAGCAAAGGAGTGTTGTTTCAATTTTATTATTGTTTAATGTGGTATTTGAATAAAAACTTTTGATGATGTATTTCTCTGCATCTTTGAACTTGCCTTGAGAAAAAAGATTTTCACCAATATGATCATTTGTATATCCGATTTTCACTATTTCAGATTCCGAATAATTGGCACGAATACAAGAGTCTAACAAATGAATATCTGTTTCAGAACCAAAGAAAAATCTGTGTGCATAACCTTTCTGGTCATGGTCTAAGTTTTTATTGAAAGCAAGTTTATGAACGAGAGCCTTGTTTTTCTTGTAATAAACACGTGGTGCATAGAATAAACATTCTTTCATGGTTGACATTTCATTCGCGTATTGCTCGCAGATTTTTTTCATAAAATAATATCCGTCAAAATCCAACACCTCGAGTTGGTAATCAATATTGTTGGTATCTAATAAATAACGAGATTTTAGTAGGGAAGCAAATTCAGAATAACGATCGTTGGTTGTATAAAGTGTACGTGTTTTTTCTAATATTTCTTTGTTGTTTGGGTATTTTAAAAGGAGTTTTTTGCTGTAGAATACAGCTGAATCAATTTGCTCAATTGAGGCAAACTCTTCTAAATATTTCAACCCGATTTCTGGTTTGAGTTGAAATTGTTTTTCCCACAAACGAATTACCTCAATCACTTTTTTGGAGTTGTTTGCATTTTTGAAAGCGGTAATTGCTTTTGGGTATCTCGACCAAAACTGAGGGTTTAATTGAATGGCTTGAATATAGACTTCACCAGCTTCAAAATATTGCGCATTGGCATTTAAAATTTGCGCCTTTTGCAAAAGATAATCGTCACAATTTTTGCAAAATTCGAGCGCTTTATCAATGTGGTAAAGTGCTTGAGTTTGGTTGTAATCTTGGTGGTAAATGGTAGAAAGTCGGAAATGGGACGCTTCTTCGGTATTTTTTGATTTCAAAAGGAGTTTAAAAGCCGCAGTTGCTTCTTTGGTTTGTCCGCTCTGAAACAAAGATTCAGCTTGCCTGTAGGCAGCTCTATCTTTTTGTAAACTATCAACTTGGGCAGAGGTTAACGTCCCCCAAGAAAAGAAAAGAAATACGAGAAATGCGCGTATCAACCCTGAGAACTGAAATCTCCAATGCTGTATTCTAGGCTGTCGCCATCTATAGAAACATGATTTCCAATCATTGAATTTTCGCATTTGAAATTTTTAATTTGGGTGTTGTTTTGAACAACGGTGTTACGAATAACGGAATTTTCTATTGAACTATTGTTTCCAATGCTCACAAAAGGACCAATTTCGCAATTTTTCAGATGAACACCTTCTGCAATGTAGCAGGGTTCATTGATGGTAACTGATTCATCGAAGCGATCAGAATCGATGGTGAACTGATTTGCTTTGTTTACAAGAACACGTTGGTTGGTGTAAACAGTAGCGGCGTAATTTCCGCAATCTAACCATTCATCTACTTTACCAGGAACGAATTGCATGCCTTTGTTTTTCATGTTTTCCATGGCGTTGGTCAACTGATATTCACCTTTTTCTTTGATGTCGTTATCAATCAAATATTGCAATTCTGCTTCTAAAGTTTCACCAGATTTGAAGTAGTAGATACCAATAATGGCAAGATCGGAAACGAATTCTTTTGGTTTTTCTACAAAATCGGTGATGATGTTATTTTCGTTGTATTTTATTACCCCAAAAGAGCTTGGATTGTCTACTTGATGCACCCAAATAACGCCATCTTTAGATTTGTCGAGGTTAAAATCCGTTCTAAACAAAGTATCGGCGAAGGCCACAATGGTTTCACCTTTAAGGCATTCGCGTGCACACAAAATGGCATGACCAGTACCTTCGGCTTTGTCTTGGTAGAAAATTTTTCCTTTGGCACCTACGCTTGCTGCGATGTTGAGCAGTTCAGTTTCAGTTTCTTCGCCAAAACGACCCACCACGAAACCAATTTCGTCAATGGTATCACCGCAAACGCTGGCAATATCCTCAATTAACCAATGCACAATTGATTTACCGGCAAGAGGCACAAGAGGCTTTGGAGTAGTTAGGGTGTGAGGGCGCATTCTTTTGCCCATACCCGCCATTGGAATAATTAGTTTCATTATTGGAAAGTCAAAAAATTGGGTGCAAATATCGTGAAAATCGTTGAAATATTGATTATGTGAATGTTATTTCCCACTGCTACCATAGCCACCTTCGCCACGGAGGGTATCAGAAAGTGAGTTAGTTTCAACCCAAGAAACGGTAGCGTGTTGTGCAACAACGAGTTGTGCAATTCTTTCTCCATCATTGATGGTAAAGTCTTCTTGTCCATGGTTTATCAGCAGCACTTTAATCTCACCGCGGTAATCGGCATCGATGGTTCCTGGCGAATTTAAAACAGTGATACCGTGCTTAAGTGCAAGTCCGCTTCTTGGTCGCACTTGAGCTTCATATCCTTCCGGCAATTCAATGAATAAACCTGTAGGAATGAGCATTCTTTCTCCTTTTTTGAGGGATATTGGAGCTTCCAAATTGGCGTGAATGTCCAAGCCCGCAGAAAGTGGGGTTTGGTATTTTGGAAGTGGATGTTTTGATAAATTATTGATTTTGACTGTTGTCATGGGAAATGGGAGATTTATAAAAATATTTTTCGTAAATATAAATGGCACCAACCAAAACAATGATGCTTGCAATTTTAATGGTGAGTCCTATCCAATTTTGAGGGATATTTAGGGCCAAATATCCCAATCCAAAGGTTAAAATTAAACTGCTTAAAATAGGGAACATTTGGTATGGAATGGGGTAATATTTTCTGCAAAGAAAGTAACCCAATACCACCATGCTGGCATAGGCAATCATGGTAGTATATGCAGACCCCATGAAGCCAATTTTTGGGATTAGTAAATAATTGAGCACCAAGGTTACAATTGCCCCACCAAAAGCGGGTAAAGAGCCAATTTTGGTTTGTGCTGAAACTTTGTACCAAACAGAAAGAGTGTAGTATACTCCTAAGAAAAGGTTTGCCGCCAATAAAATGGGTACAGCGCGCATACCGTCGGGATTTTCGAAATATGATTTGTTTTGAATGAGCAGTGGTGCAACATAAGGAATGATCACAATTGTAACCAAATAAATGATTGAAACAGCATACACAAACCATTTCATTACATAGGCATAGCTATGTTTGGCATCAAGGGATTTTGCCTGTTGGAAAAAGAAGGGTTCTACTGAAAATCGAAATGCTTGCACAAATAGTGTGAGTACCAAACTAAGTTTGTAAAAAGCAGAATATATGCTGGCTTGGTAATCACCCATTCCATTCGGGGTTAATTTTTTGATTAAAATTCTGTCGAAAGTTTCATTGATCATGCCTGCCAAGCCTATGAAAATAAGCGGATAAGCATAATTAAGCATTTTTTTAAGCAAGTCAATATCAATTCCCCATTTTAAGTTTTGCCAAGATTTAAAGAGTAATGGGAAAGTAGCCAACGAGGCAATAAGGTTAGATAAGAAAATGCTGGAAACCATGTTTTCGGGCTGCGACCAATAATATGCCCACTCATAACCATTTTTGTAAAAGATGGGACATAAAACGATGAAGAAAACGTTGCAACCAATGTTAATGAAGATATTGGAAAGTTTGATTGCCGCAAATTTCCAAGGTTGTTGTTGGTTTCTAAGCCAAGCAAATCCAATAGATGAAACCGCATCAACCGCTAAAATCATGGTGAACCAAAATGCATATTCTGGATGTTCGGGGTATTCAATGTAGTTCATGATGGGTTGAGCGAAATACTTTGAAAGTATAACCCAAATAAACCCAGTGATGATTAAGAAATTTCCTGCTGTAGACAAAACTCTTTCAGGATGTTGGCTTTTTTGTGCAAAATGAAAAAACGCTGTTTCTAAACCAAATATAAAGATTACGGAAAATAAACTCGCGTAAGAGAACATTACATTCACCACCCCATAATCGGAAACGGAACTGAGGTAATACGTATATAAAGGCACCAGCAAATAGTTGATGAACCTTCCAATGATGGTACTTAAACCGTAAATGGCGGTTTGTGATGCCAGTTTTTTAATGATAGACATTTGAACAAAGATAATTAAATGGCGTTTTCAAAGTACTCTTTTGCGAGAGGACCTTGATTGAAAAGCAAATCTAAAATAGAAACTTGAGGTCTGAATCCAAATTTTTCATGAAATACTTGGTTGTATTCAGGTATCTCGGGGTTGTTTAATTGGGAATTAAAAATTTCAACAGAATCATTTTCAACAAAATGAACGGGTAATTCATCCAATCCCACCCATTTTCGTATGTTTTCAAACAATTGAATATTGAGAGATTTTAAGCTTTCGATTTGTTGCTCGTAAATTTGATAAATTCGGTAATCATAATATTCATAAAAGGGAGATTTTCCGTATGCTGTTTGAAGTGCATTCTTGTGTTCACGGATCCATTTTTGTGAATAGTCGATTAAAATCTCATCGAAATGTCCATTTTTAGTGTGCGGTAAAACGGGAACTATCAAATTTTGAATTTGGTTTGGCCCGGGAATTGCAAATCTATTTAGGGATTTGTTTTGCAAAAATTGCGGATTATCGAGAATGTGGAATGCTTTGTGTTGCGCCGCGTATAAAAACCAACTCGTATTTGGAAATAATTCTGGTAATTGGATTTTCATAGAGGAATTTTTTTGAAAGACAAAGTATCGGAGGTGTTTTTGAGCAGCGACTTTATTGATTTTTTTAATGAGGGATGTTGGAGCTGAGGAGCAATTTCGGCGAGTGGAGCCAGCACAAAGCTTCTATATTGAATGTGCGGATGTGGAATTTCTAGGTCTTTGTCCCTCAAAATCAAACCATCGAATATTAATATGTCTATGTCGATTGTTCTTGGACCCCATTTTAGGGTTCTAACCCTTCCCATTTGTTTTTCAATTTGCAGCAATTTTTGTAGCAGCAATTTTGGGGGAAAAGGGGTGTAAATGAGCAATGCCTGATTGTAAAAATCTGGCTGATCGGTGAGGCCCCAAGCGGCTGTTTTGTAAAAAGATGAAACGTTCACTACATGTCCAACCTGTTGCTGAATAAGTAGATTGGTAGATTTCAGCATTTGGATGGAATTTCCCTGATTGCTGCCTGTGGAAAGGTATACTTTGTGAAACAGTTTCGACACGGCTGCGAAGATAACTCGCAACAAACTATAAAATGAAATCGTATTTTTGCATTTATGAGAAAATACATTTTGATCATTCTTTCTTTGGTTTCATCTTATTTGGGTGCCCAAACTAAGATTAACGGCTACGCCGACTATCCAACAGAGAAATGGGTTATGCGCAAATACCAGAACGATCCTTTGAATGTTCGGTATTATACGTTTAAAAATGGTTTAACATTGATTACATCGGTAAACAAAAAAGCACCGAGAATCAACACCATGGTTGCTGTTAAGACAGGTTCAAAGAACGATCCAGCAACAAATACTGGTTTGGCTCATTATTTGGAGCACATGTTGTTCAAAGGCACGGATAAATATGGCAGCTTGGATTGGAGCAAAGAGAAGCCATTATTGGATCAAATAGATGCCTTGTATGAGCAGTATAATTCTACTCAGGATGAGGCAAAGAGAAAGTTGATTTACAGGAAAATTGACAGTACAAGTCAATTGGCGGCTAAGTTTGCCATTGCTAATGAGTTTGACAAAATGTGTCAGGCTATGGGGGCTGAGGGAACGAATGCATTCACTTCGAATGACATGACAGTGTACGTAAACGATGTACCTACCAATATGATGGATAAATGGTTGACCTTAGAAGCAGAACGTTATAGGAATCCAATTTTGCGTCTATTTCATACCGAGTTAGAAGCGGTTTATGAGGAGAAAAATATCAGTTTAGATCGCGATGGAGATAAAGTTTGGGAGGCTTTGTTTGGTGAATTGTTCAAAAAACACAATTACGGACTTCAAACAACCATTGGTACAATTGAGCATTTAAAGAATCCTTCTTTGAAGGCCATTCGTGAATATTATCAGAAATATTATGTGCCAAACAACATGGCCATTATCATGGCTGGAGATTTTAACCCAGACGATGCGGCTAATATGGTGGCCGAAAAATTTGGGTACATGAAAAAATCTGAAGTTCCAGAATATGTTTATCAAGAAGAGATTCCCAGAAATGTAGAACGCGCAATTGAAATTGTAGGTCCGGATGCTGAAAATGTAACCATAGGTTTCAGATTGCCTGGTGCAAAAAGCAAAGAGGCCGTAATTATAAAGTTGATTGATTTATTGTTAAACAATTCAAGTGCAGGCTTTATTGATTTGAATTTGGTGAAACAACAAAAAGTGCTTTCTGCAAACAGCGGAACAGATGTGATGAAAGATTACTCTATGTTTATGTTAACAGGAAAGCCAAAGGCTGGTCAAAAATTGGAAGAGGTTCGTGATTTGTTGTTGGGAGAATTAAGCCGCATCAGAAATGGAGAGTTTGACGAAAAGATGCTAAAAGCCATTTTATTGAATGAGGAAATTCGTTTATTAGAATCATATAAAGACAATGGATCAAGAACTGGTTTCTTGATGACAACCTTTGTTAATGGTGTAGATTACAGAGTTGCAGCCAGCGAATTAGCCTTGATGTCGGAGGTTAAAAAAGAAGAGATCATGGCGGTTGCCAATGAGTATTTGAATAACGACCGAGTGGTAATTTTCAAGCGAAAGGGAGAAGCAGTTAAGGCAACAAAAATTGACAAACCTGAGATCCATCCTGTAGAATTGAATAGGGACAAGCAAAGTGAATTTGTAAAAAATTGGTTGGGTCAATCAACTGAACCATTGAAACCTACATTTTTTGAAGCCTCAAAAGTAACTGTGTATAATCTTGGTGCTGCTAAGGTTTATTACGTGAAAAATGACGATAATAAATTGTTTAATTTAACTTGGAGATTTAAACAGGGCGGATATCACGACAAACGTTTAGGCTTGTTATTTAGTTATTTGAAGTATTTGGGAACCAAGAAAATGAGTTCTGAACAATTTAGCAAAGAGATGTATGCTTTGGGTTGTAATTTCAATTCATACGCTTCTGATGAAAATTCATACATGGCATTATCGGGTCCGAACGAGAATTTTGAATCGGCGTTGAAATTGGTTACTGATTTATTGAACAATGCACAGCCCAATGATGCTGCCTTGAAAAATATTGTGAGTGATGTTTTGAAGAGCCGTGAAAATTCAATGTCTAATGCAAGGGCCATTCAGCGTCAACTTTCTCAATATGTATTGTTTGGTAGCAACAACCCAAGCAAATGGATCATTAAGAACGCAGATTTAAAGAAGATAACATCGGCTGAATTGTTGAAGTTGTTAAAAGAGGTTTTATCAGGACCTTATGATATTGGGTATTATGGACCAGCGCCAATTAGTTTGGTTTCTCATCAAAAGGCCTACAGCAATAAGTTTGCATTATCTGATGTTCTCAGGGCAAACGGATATGGACCTAAAAGTTTCAAGGAAGTGAAAAAGACATTGGCTGTATTTACCGAGAAAAATATGACACAAAATGAGGTGTATTTTGCTCATTACGAACAGGTTCAGGCTAGCATTAACTGGTACACGAATGCTGGGGAATTTCAGGAGGCGATGCGTCCTACGATTACTGCATTTAATCAATATTTTGGTGGAGATATGAGCAGTGTGGTGTTTCAGAATATTCGCGAAGCAAAGGCTTTGGCTTACAGTACTTACGCAACTTTCAATACTCCGAAAAAACCGGGTAAACCAAATGTGATGATGGCTTTTGTGGGGACACAGGCTGATAAATTTCATGATGCTATAGGATCTATGAATGAGTTATTGCAAAAATTACCGGTAAATGAGGATGTTTTTGACTTGGCGAAGCAAAGTATAGTGAATAGAATTGAAACAGAGCGCATGATGCCAGAGAGTTATATTAGTGCATTGTGGTCTATGGAAGAATCTGGCGATAAGGAAGACAGGGCAATAGGAATTTACCGCGAAATTGCGAATATTAATATGGAAAAGATTCGCACTTTCCACGAAGAAAAAGTGGCGAAAGGAATTTATCACTTGGGTGTAGTTGCCAGTAGGGATAAGATCAGGAAGTCGGATTTGGAACGTTACGGTAAGGTAACAGAAGTTTCGTTAGAGGAATTGTTTGGATATTAAAAAAAGGGGCGAGAGCCCCTTTTTTGTTTAACGTTTAGAGTTTAAAGTTTATGTGCCAATTGATATTGGGATTAAGGGATTAAGGGATTAAGGGATTATGGGATTATAGGATTATAGGATTATGGGATTATGGGATTATGGGATTATGGGATTATGGAAAAGTAACAGATTTTTATCATAAACGTGTATAAACTCTCATAAACGTTTATAAACCCTTCTTTTAACCTTCCTAATCCGTTTAACCCTCTTAATCTTAAAAAGATAATTCGTGATTTCTCAGTTCGTATTTATCAAATAATTCTGCAAGAGAATCTTTTGTGAAGGCATCTTGAAGTGCTTGAAGGTGACGGAAATGGTGGATATCGGTGCAAGCGAAGTCAAACATTTCAGCTTTTAGCATTTTTAGGGCTATTTTTTGAACTTCTTTACCGTAATATGGTGTTAAAGACAACAGGTTCAATTGAAGTTCGAATCCAAGGTCTTTCAAGTGAGAGTAGTTATACTCCCAATTATTGTGAAAATAGATATAACGTTCAGGATGAGCCAAGATGGGTTCATAGCCTTGAATTTGCAGGTCGAAGCTAATTTTTTCTACGTGATCTGGACGTTGGATATAGGAGAATTCAACTAAAATTTTATCGTTAATTAATTTAAGAAAAGGTTCTTTGTTCTTCAATTTTTGGCCAAAGATATCATCGAGCATGTATTCGGCTGCAAATGAGCGATTTAGATTGAGGTTGTTTTGTTCTAAAGCGGATGTAAGCACATCAAAACCTTTTTGAATGGTATCAGGATTATTGGGATGGGTATCGGCAATAATGTGTGGCGTAAAGATAAATTCGGTAAAACCAAGCTCTTGAAGTCCTTTAATTAAACCTAAAGAAGTTTCTGAATCGGGTGAACCATCATCGATTCCAGGGATTATATGGTTATGAAAATCTATCACTTAAAGAAATTTTAAAAGTTTAATGGAAATACTATGTTTAGGCAAAAATAGGCATTGCATATTGACAATATGCTTCATGTACCAAAAATTTGGTAAATGGCTAAACAAATTTGTAAACGATAGTTTTTCAATTAAAAACTAAAAAAAAATTAAGTTCAATAATTTTGAATAATTCTTATATGTAATTGAATTATAATATGTTTTCCGAGGTTAATAGGAAAAAAATCTATGAGTAAAATTTATCATACAAAAGCGATAATAATTTTTTTGTGGAAATAAAAGAGGGGTAATTGAAACAGAAATCTTTGAAATATAAAAAAAATGTTATACGATTGTAAACTAAACCAAAATTAATAACTTATGAAATTTAAATTACAAAAGTCGTTCGTTGCGATCTTGCTGTTTACGGCATTGATTTCAATGGCATCGGCACAAACCCGAGTAATCAGGGGGAAGGTAACTTCTTCTGATGGGGAGCCGATTTCAGGTGCTTTGTTAAAGTTATCTGGAGAAAACAAAACGACCACATCGCAAGATGATGGTAGTTATGCACTTGCAGTTGCCGCTGTAAGCGGTGAACTTACTTGTCAAGCCTCTGGTTTTAAAAATGCTAAAGCTACTGTGAATGGCGAAGAGGTAAATTTTTCACTCGAGGAAGATTTATTGGGAATCGATGCTGTTTCAATTACCGCTGTTGGTATTAAAAAGGAAAAAGCAAGTTTGGGTTATGCAACCACTCAAGTAAAAGGAGACGATGCATCTCAAGGAAGAGATCGTTCTGTATTCAATGGTTTACAAGGTAAGGTTGCTGGTTTGTCTATTTCTTCAGGTGGTGGTACTCCAGGTTCTTCTACCCGCATTCAATTGCGTGGTGCAACTACTTTGAATGGCGATAACCAGCCTTTGATTGTGGTAGATGGTATTCCAATTGATAACTCTAGCATTCAGAACAGCGATAACCTAAACCGTCAGGTGGATGCTGGTAACCGTGCAAACGACATTAACCCTGATGATATTGAGACTATTGATGTATTGAAAGGACCTGCTGCTGCAGTGTTGTATGGTTCACGTGCTTCAAATGGTGCTATTATCATTACCACCAAAAGTGGAAAAGGAAACATTGGTCAGAACAAGAAAATGAGCATGACCTATAGCAGTAGCTATTCTTGGGAAAATCCATTGCGTTTCCCTGAGTTCCAAAATAAATTTGGACAAGGTGGTGGAGGATATTCTGATTCACGTGAAAACTGGAGTTGGGGACCAAAATTCACCGACCAATTGCAACCTTGGGGTCAAATGATTGATGGTGAGCAACGTGTAAAGAAATATTCTGCGATGCCAACCAATGTACAAGATTTCTTTAACACTGGTCATACCAATCAAAATTCTTTAACCATCAATGGCGGCGGAGAGAAGGTTGGTTATTTCTTCTCAGTGAACAATTTGAGCAATACATCTATCATTCCTGGTACTGAATATAACCGTACTTCATTCAAAGGAAATAGCTTTGCTCAATTGGCAAATAACTTTACAGCGAACTTCAGTGTTACTTACACTAGAACCAATTCTTTGATTTCTACTCAGGGTCAAGATTATTCGTTTTATGATCAAATTTTACAAACTCCACGTGACATTCCGTTGCACGAGTTGAAAGATTTGAACAACAAATTCAATACTGTAAGTGGTTACTATGGTGCTTACACTTTGAATCCTTATTATATTTTGGCTACTTCGGCAAATAAAAATACTGTAGATAACGTTTTGGGTGTTTCTACATTGTCTTATGATCCAACAAACTGGATTAACATTACATATCGTGTTGGAACAAACTTCTACACAGATGCTAGAAGAGCATACGAACCAAAAATCACTGGTATTACTGGTCAAAATGCTTCTCAAGCAAGTAAAATTGGTTTGTACGATGAAAACGATTTCAAAGTAAATGAGTTGACATCAGATTTGATGGCTACAATTAAGCGTAACATCAACAAGGACATCAAGTTAACAGCGTTATTTGGACACAACTATCGTCAAAGAACTGTAACTACTTTGTCTGCTTCAACAGCAGGATTGGTAATTCCTGGTTATTACAACTTGGATAATTCAGACGGACGTCCTACTGTGTCTAATTCGTATTCACAGCGCAGAATTGAAGGTTTCTACACCGATTTAGGTGTAAACTACCAAGATTATGTGTTTGTAAACTTGACAGCACGTAGAGATTATTCTTCTACGTTGCCGCAGAATGCAAATAGCTATGATTACTATGGAGCAAGTGCAGCTTTAATTTTCTCAAAACTATTGCCTAAAAACAGCGTACTAACTTATGGTAAGTTGAGATTGGCGAGTGCTCAAGTGGGTAAAGATGCAGATCCTTACCAATTAACCAGTGTATTCTTCACAGGATCAATTGGTGATGGTTATAACAACTCATTGTTGAAATCACCTTATGGAACAGTGGTTGGATATGAAAGAGGTAATAGAATTGCGAACGCAAATTTGAAACCTGAGTTTACTACTTCAAATGAAATTGGTATAGAAATGGCTTTCTTGAAAAATGATCGTTTGGGATTGGATGTAACTTATTACAGCAATGAAACCAAAGACATTATTTTGAACGTTCCAATTGCGCCATCAACTGGATTCACGTCTCAAACAATTAATGCTGCTTCATTCACAAATAAGGGTATTGAGATTTTGGTTAAAACAATGCCAGTTTACACAAAGAATTTCCGTTGGAACTTAAACTTTGTGTTTGCGAAGAACGAAAACATGGTAACATCTATTTACAATGGTATTGACCAAGTTGCATTAGGTGGTTTGGGTTCTGCATCAGTAGTTGCTGCGGTTAACAGACCATTCGGTCAATTCTATGTAATTGGTGAAAAGAGAACAGCAAGTGGTCAATTAATTGTAGATTCAACTACAGGTATGCCTGTAATTGATCCTAATCCGCAATATTTGGGTACATATAACCCTAAATACACTTTCTCAATTTCTAACACTTTCAAATACAAAAACTGGTCTTTGTACATTCAATTTGATAGAAAAGAGGGTGGTATCATGTACTCAAGAACAAAAGATATCATGGAGTTCTGCGGAACAAGTGAAAACACTTTGTCGGTTGATGGAAAAACATTTGAGCGTATTGATGGTATTCTCCCTAATTCAGTGGTACAAACTGGTGATAATACTTACAGAGAAAATAACACCCCTGTAAATGTTCAAGATTACTACACCGATCAAAAGAACAGCATTGCAAACATTTTAGATGCTTCTTACACAAAATTGAGAGAAGTTAGTTTAACCTATGAATTCCCTAAACAATGGTTGTCAAAAACTCCATTTGGTAGAATTTCAATGGGTGTAGCGGGTCGTAACTTGTTGTTATGGACACCAGCATCTAACAAATTCGTAGATCCTGAAACCAACTCATTTGGAACAGGTAACGTGCAAGGTTTTGAATTTGGTTCATTGCCAACATTGCGTCAAATCACTGCTAACATTAAAATTACATTCTAAAAAAAATTATCATGAAGAAATTATTTAAATTGGGTGTTATATTGATGGCTGCTGCAACATTCAGTACTTCTTGCAACAAAGAATCCTTCGATATTAACCAAAACCCAAACTCACCTGAAAAGGTAGATATTACGTTTGTTTTCCCTAATGCTGTGCAATATACAGGGTACATTATGGGTAACTATTTTCAAATTTGGGGGGGACTTTGGAGTCAGTACTGGACACAAGGGCCAACTGCAGGACAATACAAGGCTTGGGATCGCTATGAGCAAACGAGCACAGACATTAACAGACCTTGGTCACAAATGTATGCAGGTGCTTTAAGCGATTTTGACTATGTTCAAACCGAAGCTTTGGCTCAAGGAAATAACAACTACGCGGCATGTGCCATGATCATGAAGGCTTATTGCTTTCAATACATGACAGATGTTTGGGGTGATATTCCATTTTCACAGGCGTTGCAAGGTGCGAATAAATTAACACCGGCATATGACAAACAAGAAGATGTTTACAAAGGAATTGAAAAATTGTTAATTGACGCTAAAGCGTTGATTGACTTAAATTCTGATAAGCATCCAGGTACTGAAGATGTGATGTTTGGTGGCGATATGCACCATTGGTTAGAATTAGCCAATACTTTGAGATTGAAAGTTTACTTGCGTCAAGCATATACCTCAGAAGCAGCTCGTTGCAAAGACAGCGTTATGGCTATGACCACCCGTGGTGATGAGTTTTTAACTGTTGATGCTACTATTGGTTACAGTGGTGCACAAGGAATGAAAAATCCTTTGAATACCACTATTTCTGCTTTAGGAGATTACAATTTATTGGCTTCTGCAACCGTAATTGATTCAATGTCTTCTATGAATGATCCAAGAATGTCGGTTTTATTTAAAACTGCTTCTACAGGTACTGCAAAAGGTCAATTTGTTGGACTAACACAAGGATCTGGTCAAGATTACCCTACTACATCTTCTACAGCTCATACCAATTGGTCATTGCCAGGTGCAGCTGTTGGTGGCGGACAAAATCAATCAGATGGTGCTGCGGCAAATGTTTATTTGATTACCTATGCTGAAACCTATTTCATGTTGGCAGAAGCTTGCGCTCGCGGATGGGCAACTGGCGATGGTGCTGCTGAATATGATGAGGCCGTTGCTGGAAGTTTCTCTCAATGGGGACTTGCTGCTGCAGATGTAACTGCTTATTTGTCTGATTCACGTGCAGCATATCCTGCAAGTGGAAGTGCAGCAGATAAGTTGAAAGCAATTATCACTCAAAAATGGTATTCTTTCTGCGGTTCACAAAATATTGAAGCTTGGATTGAACATAGAAGAACTGGGTATCCTGATTTCTTTAAAACTAGTGCTTCTTCTAACTTAGGAGCTGGTATTTTCCCAGCAAGATTTGTATTGCCTTCAGATGAATTAACCCGTAACCCAAATGCTGGTGCTGCGGCAAAATTAATCACAGATAAGGTTTGGTGGGATCAAAACTAATAATGATTAAAAAGATGAAAAAGAATTTAATTTATATGGCGTTGATGGCAGCTTTTGCCTTCACTTCTTGTTCAGAAGAGCCTGCAGCGGTTTCTGAAACCGTGAAAGTAGAATATCCGGTTATTACACTAATTGGTGCTGGTTATGTTTCAATTCCTGTTGGTGGTTCATTCACTGACTCCGGTGCAACTTCATTTGATGGATACACCAATCAGACTACACCAGTTCAACCACTTTCTAGTGACGTTGACAATACTACACCAGGAATGTATCCAATTATATACGAAGCAGCGAATAAATATGGCTTTAAAAGCCAAGCTGTTCGTTGGGTAGCTGTAACCAATGTACCTTCAACTGAAGACATTGGAGGAAATTACAAACGTACCAATGGTTGTCCGGTTACCATCACCAAAGTTGCAAATGGTATTTACAAATGCGACAACATGGGTGGTGTTCCTGGAATTCCGGAATATTTGTGGGACAATTACTTTGTTCAAATGAATGATTCTGTGGTAGATTATCCTGAACAACCAGGTCCATTTGGTCCAGTTTCTTCAAAAAATGAAAAACTGATTAAATCTGGTTCAGATGTAACCTTGAAATGGACGGTAATTGGCGCAGGCTTTGGTACTGCGGTAAGAACCTTCAACAGACAATAATTCTGAATGTTACTATCAACAAAAAAGGGGCTTTCGCCCCTTTTTTGTTGATTATACTTTTTAAATAAAAGCCAATTAAAGTAGATTGGTTTATGGCTTTAAACGTCCATACATTCTTGGGAAAGGAATACTTTCTCTTACGTGTTTGAGTTTACAAATCCAAGTAACCAAACGCTCCAAACCTAAACCGAAGCCAGAATGAGGCACTGAGCCATATCTTCTTAAATCGAGGTACCATTCGAAAGCTTCCATAGGAAGTTCGTGTTCGTTGATTTTATGCACGAGGCTGTCAACATTGGTTTCACGTTCTCCACCACCAACAATTTCTCCGTAACCTTCTGGTGCTAAAACATCTACACCACGTGCAAAACGGGTGTCTTCAGGGTTGCGTTTTAGGTAGAAAGCTTTCACTTCGTGTGGCCAGTCATAAACCATTACAGGTCTGTCAAATAGGCGGGTTAATACTGTTTCGTCACTTCCTCCGAAATCATTGCCATATTCAAATGTTCTAGCAGAATTGATCCATTGTGGTATGTTACGTAAATCTTCTTCAATATCGGCTTTTTCTTGCTTGAGGGTATTCACTTTGTTGGTGAAGAAATTGATTTCTCCCTTTTTAAGTCCCCCAGAAGCAATTTTACTTTCTTTATCGGCAATTTCAGTTTCAATGGCTTGTAATTGATTTTGCTTGTTTTCAAGTTCATCTTCCAAACTTTTGATGCTGTTAACACCATTTACATCTTGTTCACCTTTAATGATTCTCACGGCTTCATCATAGGTCATTCTTGGGAAGTTACCCAAAGAACTTTCCAAAACAGAGACATCTCGACCGATGGTTTCGAGTTCGGATTTACAATTTGCTAAAACATCTTTTATCACAGCCTGAAGCATCCCTTCAATGCAATCCATGTTTTGGAAGATATCGTAAAATGCCATTTCTGGTTCAATCATCCAAAATTCCGAAAGGTGACGACGGGTTTTAGACTTTTCGGCCCTAAAAGTAGGTCCAAAGGTATAGATTCTGCCCATTGCCATAGCCATCGCTTCGCCGTATAATTGTCCACTTTGACTTAAATAGGCAGGTTCACCGTAGAAATCAGTTTCGAACAGGGTGCTAGTTCCTTCACAAGCGTTGCCAGTAAAGATAGGAGCGTCCATTTGAACGAATCCTTGTTCTTGGAAAAACTTATGGATGCTAAAAATGATGGTATTTCTGATGCGCATGATGGCCCATTGACGTGTACTGCGCAACCAAAGATGTCGTTGATCCATCAAAAATTCGATACCATGTTCTTTTTTTGAAATTGGGTAGTTTTCTGATTGTCCAACTTCTTCAATGTGAGTTACTTGAATTTCAACACCACCAATTTGTTTATCATCTGAAAGTACGTTTCCAGAGATGATAACGCTGCATTCTAGATTTAAATTAAGGGCGCAATTTAGACCATTTTCTGTGGCTGTTTCGGCCGTAACTACACATTGGCAGAAACCGGTACCGTCCCTCAAAATAATAAAGGCTATGCCTTTACCTTCTCTTTTGTTAGACACCCAACCTTTTAAGGTTACGGATGAACCAACTTGGCTTTTTAAATCTGAAATAAACGTTTGATGACTCATAAAGTTAATTTCCACAAAGATAATTCTTTTTTTTTGGGCTTTCTACACTCGATATCGGTGGTGTTTCACTTTTTTATTTCATGAATGAAACCTTAACTTCGCTCCGTAAATGAGTTCGCCTGATAACATTAGAGTTTTGATTCCTTCTGGTGCCGGTGCACCGGGTTTTGCTGGTATTGTGAGATGTCTACGAAAAGACCAACGTATAGAAATATTCGCTGGAGACATGCAAGAAAACCCATATGGAAAGGCTTTGGTGCATCATTTTTTCCAAATGCCCGCGAGTTCTGCGGAAAATTATATTGAAAAGATTTGCGAAATCTGCGAAAAATATCAAATACACGTTGTTTTACCCATTACCACCCGTGAGTTGTTGCCATTGTCTGAACACAAAGCTCAAATTGAAGCCTTGGGTACGAAGGTAATAGTTTCTGATTTGGAGGGACTTGAGATTGCAAACCACAAAGGGAGGTTGTTGCATCACCAAATGAAAAACGAAACCCAGATTCCCATTCCAGATTTTGGATTTGCCATGGGCAAAGTGGGTTTTGTAGAAACTGCCAATCAATTGTTTGAGGCCCATAATACCCTTATATTCAAACCAGTTGAAGGAAATGGAAGTCGTGGATTTGGCATTGTAGTAAAAAATCCTACCGATGATTTTCTAAGGGAAAAAGCTGGCAACGTTGCACTTACCGTGAAGGAATGGTCGTCTCGAATGCCCAAAGAATTCGATGATTTATTGATGGTTACTTCATATTTACCGGGTATTGAATATAGCGTTGATTTGTTATGTGATCATGGAAAGGTATTGGTGTGTGTGCCAAGAACCCGCGACAAAATGATCGGTGGAATAAGTGTAGCCGGAACATTTGAAAACAACTTCACGTTGAAAGCCTTTTGTATGTCGTTGGTGAATCAATTTAACCTACATGGTCCTATTGGCATTCAATTCAAGGAAGATGCCCAGGGAATGCCTACTTTGTTAGAAATTAATCCAAGGCTACAAGGCACAACTTCGGCATGTGAATTGGCAGGAGTGAATATTCCACTGATGGCGGTAAAACAAGAAATGGGAGAAGAATTGATGTTAAAAGCACTAAAAATTGATTGGGGAAAGAAATTTGTTCGTTATTGGGAAGATGCGGTTATTACTGATATTGCCGCGCTTTAAGAGGGTAATAACGCAAAAAAATATTTGTAGCAATGAAATTTGATATTATCTTCGCATGACTATGAGTAACGAAAAACGTAACACCAAAGGCTATTGGGCATTATGCATTGTTAGTGGTATCGCACTTACCTTAACAACCATTTTCTTACCGCAAGCATTCTGGTTAGGATTGCCAACTTTCTTTGGCGGAATGGCAATGGCAATGGATTGGGTTTAATTCCGGTCTCTAAATTTCAACGGCGTCATTGACGCACAAAAACTAAAAAATTATGGCGAATCAAAATTGGTTTGATTTTGAGAAAGATATTGCTGAATTGTGTTCTCAGCTTGAAAAAGCTAGAGCCACACATGAAGAAGGCAAATTGGATATGACTGACATGATGGCTACCATCGAGTCAAAAATCAAAGAAGCACAATCTCATGTGTATGCAAATTTAACTGGATGGCAGAAAGTACAAATTTCTCGTCACCCAGATAGACCATATACCCTCGATTATATCGAGAATATTTGCACCGACTTTGTTGAATTATTTGGTGATCGTCAAGTAAAGGACGATAAAGCCATTGTTGGTGGATTTGCCAAAATTGATGGCCAACCCGTAATGGTAATTGGTCAGCAAAAAGGCAGAAATACCAAGCAACGTCAATTTAGAAACTTCGGTATGCCAAATCCTGAGGGATATCGTAAAGCTTTACGATTGATGAAGTTGGCAGAGAAATTCAATGTTCCGGTTTTAACTTTGATTGATACTCCGGGCGCTAGTCCTGGTTTAGAAGCTGAGGAGCGTGGACAAGGTGAAGCCATTGCCAAAAATTTATTTGAAATGGCCACATTGGAAGTGCCAATTGTTTGTGTTGTGATTGGTGAAGGTGCCAGCGGTGGTGCGTTGGGAATAGGAGTTGGCGACCGTGTGTTGATGATGCAATACACTTGGTATAGCGTAATTAGTCCGGAAAGTTGTTCTAGCATATTATGGCGTACTTGGGAAAAGAAAGAGTTGGCGGCAGAAGCGCTCAAACTTTCTTCTACCGATATGCTCCAAAATAAATTGGTAGATGGTGTGATTCAAGAGCCTATTGGAGGCGCACATCATGATCCTGCTCAAGCATATGAGTTCTTGAAGGAAGCCGTGATGAAAGAATTTGCAACTTTAAAGAATTTATCTATTGATGAATTGGTTGCATCTAGAATCAACAAATTCTCAGATATGGGAGTTGTTGTTGAGGGATAATTTATTTTCAGAATAATTTATGGCAAATCGCATCCTTGAATTGTTTAAAATTCAATATCCAATTATTCAGGGTGGAATGATTTGGTGTAGCGGTTGGGAATTAGCATCTGCTGTAAGTGAAGCCGGAGGATTGGGTTTAATTGGTTCTGGATCCATGTATCCAGAAGTTTTGAGAGAGCACATACAAAAATGTAAAGCAGCTACGGATAAACCTTTTGGAGTCAACGTCCCTCTACTATATCCAGATATAGAAAAGCATCTTGAAATTATTGTAAATGAAGGTGTTAAGATTGTATTTACATCTGCTGGTAATCCTGCAAAATATACATCTTGGTTAAAAAGTCATGGCATTACTGTGGTGCATGTGGTGGCCAATTTAAAGTTTGCAAAAAAATGTGAGGAGGCGGGTGTTGATGCAATTGTGGCTGAGGGATTTGAGGCTGGAGGACACAATGGTCGTGAGGAAACCACAACCATTGCGTTAATACCATTGATTAAAAAATATTGTAAACTACCCTTAATAGCGGCAGGTGGCATCGGAAACGGGGCTTCTATGGCGGCTGCTTTGTGCTTGGGTGCTGAAGGTGTTCAAGTGGGAAGTAGGTTTGCAGCAACCCATGAAAGTAGTGCGAACATTGCTTTTAAAAATGAAATTATTGGGGCTGGTGATGGTTCTACAGAATTGACATTAAAGGAATTGACTCCAGTAAGACTGCTTAAAAATACATTTTATAACCAAGTTCAAGAGGCTTACAAGGAAAATGCTTCTGTTGAAACATTGAATGCTTTGCTGGGTCGTGGACGTGCCAAAAAGGGTATGTTTGAAGGTAACTTGGAAGAAGGCGAATTGGAAATAGGACAAGTTAGTGCCTACATTGATCAAATAGTTTCTGCCAAAGAAGTGGTTGACGAAATGGTACAAGGTTGTAAAACTGCGCTCAACAATACAATTAACCAATTATCGTTTTAATTCACAAAAGCAAAACTTGTTTTGATATACTTTGGAGTAATTTTGATGAACCATGATTGAACAGGAACTGCTTAAATGGAAAGTAATTTATACAGCAAGTAGGCAAGAGAAAAAGGTTGCATCTTATCTCGAGAAGTTTGGCGTTGAATATTATTTGCCCATATATCGAAGTTTAAGATATTGGAAAGACCGAAAAAAGTGGTTGGAATTGCCGTTGTTCAATGGGTATGTTTTTGTTCGTCCTACCGAAATTCAGCGCGACGAGGTTTTAAAAATTCCTGGGGTTGTGAAATTTATCCGTCATAATTCAACAGATGCCATCATTCCGGAGCGTCAATTGATTTTGATACGAGAATTTATAGAATTGGGATATTCTGTAAGTCAACATGATGCGAGCGAATTGTTTGAAGTTGGAGACGTTGCTGAAATTATGGAAGGTCCTTTGCAAGGACAAGAGGCGGAAGTTTCAAAATTGGGAGAAGACACATATCTTTTGGTAACAATTGAAGCAATGAATCAAAGTTTTAAGGTTAAATTGCCAAAAGAAATGTTGAAATTGCGACGAAAGAAATCGAAAGAAGTAATCAAACCGCTATGGTAGGGAATAAAATTTTGTTATTATCACCTCACACCGACGACGGAGAGTTGGGATGTGGTGCCACTGTTTCGAAACTCATTAGAGAGGGCAAACAGGTATACTATGCGGCGTTTAGTGCTTGCGAACAAAGTGTGCTCGCGCAATTTCCAAAGGATATATTAATCAGTGAAGTAAAGGCGGCGACATCAACTTTAGGTATTCCTCCTGAAAATTTGAAATTGTTTCGTTATGATGTACGCACGTTCAATTATCATAGGCAGGCTATTTTAGATGATTTGATCAAATTGCGGGAAGAGATACAACCCGACACAGTATTGATACCGAGCGTAAATGACATTCATCAAGACCATAAAACCATGGCGGAAGAAGCGTTAAGGGCATTCAAATTCATCAATATTTTTTCATACGAATTGCCTTGGAACAATTTGAATTTCAATACTTGTGCCTTCGAAGTGGTTGAAGAGCAAGACGCGCAGTGTAAGGTAAATGCGTTGGCACAATACAAGAGCCAAGCTCATAGACCCTATGCCAATGAAGAATTTCTCAGATCGCAGTTGCGTATGAGGGGTGTTCAAGTGGCTCAACGGTATGCCGAGGTCTTTGAGGTGGTGAGATTGGTGATGAAATAGTTGCATTTTATGCAAATCTTTTTCGATAATTAATATTTAGTACTAAATTCGCCCTCAATGGTTATTTCTCAGATTGTTTTTGCAGTATTCCTCCTAATTGGAATCTACTTTTTTTCAAAAAGTGTTGGTGTTGTAAGACGCAATATTTTATTGGGTAAAGACATCGATTTAAGCGATCAACCTGCTGCTCGTTGGAAGCAAATGCTTTGGGTTGCAATGGGCCAAAGCAAAATGGGAAAACGACCAGTTGCTGCCTTTTTTCACTTGTTTGTGTATTTGGGTTTTGTGTTAATTAACATTGAGGTGATGGAAATCATGATCGATGGTTTATTTGGCACTCATCGTTTTTTTGCGCATTATTTGGGTTCTGTTTATGATTTGGCCATTGGCTTTTTCGAAATTTTGGCTTTTGGTGTTTTGGTAGCTTGTTTGGTTTTCTTGGGACGTAGGTATATCACCAAAGTTCCACGTTTGAATATGCCTGAATTGAAAGGTGGTCCAATAAAAGATGCTACTTTTATTTTGTTGGTAGAGATTGTGTTAATGGCGGCTTTACTTAAAATGAATGCCGCTGAGCAAGTGCTTCAAAGTAGGGGTGAAATGCTGAAACATGGTTCATTCCCAATCAGTCAATTTTTGGTTCCGTTTTTTGAGGGATTTTCTAACCCAACCTTGCATTTTATGGAGCGTTCGGCTTGGTGGTTCCACTTTGTGGGTATATTGTTGTTTTTGAACTATATTCCTTTTAGCAAACACTGGCATATCATCATGAGTTTTCCAAATGTTTACTTTAGTTCATTGAATCCGAAGGGACAATTTTCCAACATGGCTACTGTAACCACCGAGGTAAAATTGATGATGGATCCTTCGGCTCAACCACCTGATGGTTATGAGGCTCCGCTTGGATTTGGTGTGAAGGACGTACAAGATTTAACATGGAAGAATTTGATGGATGCCTATTCTTGCACCGAGTGCGGAAGATGTACAAGTGTTTGTCCTGCAAACATTACCGGCAAGAAATTAAGTCCACGTAAAATCATGATGGATACCCGTGATCGATTGGAAGAAGTAGGAAGAGCAATAGATGCTGCTGCAAAAGCAGGTACCCCAATTGAGGGTAGGGTTGAAGATGGCAAAGATTTGCATGCTTATATCAGCGCGGAAGAACTTTGGGCGTGTACCACTTGCAATGCTTGTGCTGAAGCTTGTCCGGTAAATATCAACCCTGTAGACATCATTTATCAAATGCGTCAATACAAGGTAATGGAGCAAAGTGCTGCTCCAAGCGAGTTGAATGGCATGTTTACAAACATGGAAAACAATGGTGCACCTTGGCAATTCAACCAGAACGACAAGGGCAATTGGGCGATGGAATCTTGATTTAACGATTCGTTTTCGGATTGTGGGAAGTTGAAGTTTATCGAATTCCGCAAAAACTGCAATTAATTAGTGATAAATGTTTCTTATCTTTGAGGTCTCATGAGTAGTTTTTTAAATAATATGTTGATTTTAGGTATGGGTACCGGTGAGATTGTCGTAGTAGCATTAATTTTATTATTGTTATTTGGCGGCAAGAAAATTCCTGAATTGATGCGTGGTTTAGGTCGTGGAGTTCGTGAATTCAACGATGCAAAATCAGGCATTAAGAATGAGATTCAAAAAGGAATGAACGAAGAACAAAACCCAGAATCTAAAAATTGAAAACATACAATCGCATTTCCGAAATTCGATTAGATATTGAAGCGGGTGCGGTGTCGTGTGTCCAGCTTGTCCAAAATTACCTTCAAAATATTGAGGGTAAAAAGCATTTGAATGCATTTTTGGAAGTTTGGGCAGAAGAGGCATTGTTACGCGCCGCTGAGATCGACGAAAAGATAAAGCAAGGCACCGCTGGTCGTTTGGCAGGGGTTGTTATTGCTTTAAAAGATGTATTGGCTTACAAAAATCACAAGGTAAGTTCATCATCTAAAATATTGGAGGGATTTGAGTCTCTCTATAATTCAACTGTTGTAGAACGTTTGCTAGCTGAAGATGCAATTTTTATTGGCAGAACCAATTGCGATGAGTTTGCAATGGGTGCATCCAATGAAAACAGTGCTTTCGGCCCTGTTAAAAATGCGGCCGACGAAAGTCGTGTTCCTGGAGGTTCTTCAGGAGGAAGTGCTGTTGCCGTGCAAGCCAATATGTGTCATTGTGCTTTGGGCACAGACACAGGTGGATCTATTCGTCAGCCGAGTGCATTTACCGGTATTTTTGGTTTCAAACCTACATATGGATTAATTTCACGTTGGGGTTTATTGGCATACGCTTCTAGTTTTGATCAAGTTGGTCCAATGACCAAAAGCTTGGAAGACAATATGTTGCTTACTGAAATTATGTCGGGGATGGACAACCACGACGCAACGATGTTGCAACAACCATCCATGAAATTTACGCAGCCAACGTCCCCCAAAAAAGCAAAGTTTGCGGTCATGAATGAGGCCATTCATCACCCGGGAGTGGATAAAGAGGTGCGTGAAAACTTTCAGAAATTATTGGATAAATTGGTTTCTGAGGGACATGAGGTGACGTATTTTGATTTCCCATTGTTGGAGCAAATGGTGCCAACGTACTATGTGTTAACTACGGCAGAGGCAAGTAGCAATTTGTCGAGATATACCGGAATGTTATATGGCAAGCGGAGTGAAAATGCCCATGATTTGGAGTCAACTTATGTAATGAGTCGTACCGAAGGGTTTGGTTCAGAGGTAAAACGAAGGATCATGTTGGGAACATTTGTATTGTCGAGCGATCAATATGACGCATACTACAATAAAGCTCAAAAAGTAAGAAGGGTAATTCAAAATCAGACAAACGAAGTTTTGGCTGATGCTGATGCAATTTTAATACCAACAACAAGCACGCCTGCATTTGAATTGGGCGAGAAAAGCAAAGATCCAATTGCCATGTATTTGGCTGATTTATTTACAGTTCAAGCGAATTTGGCGGGAAATCCTGCCATATCACTTCCATTGTTTGAAACCCAAGCTGGGTTGCCAATAGGCATCCAATTGATGGGAAAATCATTCAAGGAGCAGGAGCTATTTAATTTATCGCAGTTGTTGATCGAAACATGCAAGTCATGAAGTTAGGATTGAGATTTTTAATATTGGCTTCATTGGTTTGGAGTGGATTGGGTGCGCAATCGGTTAAGGTAGACAAGGAAATCAAGAAACTTGAAACCCGTGGTTTGCCCTATTTCTATAATCCTGAAATTGAGCAATATACTCAAGATTGGTTGATGAATGAGAATGGGGGAACTTCAATTGTTCTAGGGAGATATAAATATTACAACCAACAAATTGAAGTAGTAAGAAGACAACTTGACTTACCTTGGTTTATTTCGATTATTCCAGCGGCTAATACAGGTTTTGAACCAAGATTTAAAGATGAAATTGGAACTGCAGGCATGTGGCCATTGTCTTATTTAATGGCAAAAAAGTATGGTTTGAAGCAACTTGCGTTATACGATGAGCGAAGAGATCCTCAGGCATCAACAGTAGCAGCTTGTAAATATTTAAAGGATTTGTACAAAATTTACGGTGATTGGCTCAAGGTAATTACAGCTTTTAGAATTGGACCTGCAAGATTAAACCAGGTAATTCATGAAGCTGGAACGTTGAATTTCAATGAAATTTATGAGTTTTTGGAGCCTGAAGAGAGAATTCCGGTGATTCAATTTTATGCGGCAGCGGTTGCATTGACGTATAGTCAGGAGTCGGGAATGATCGGTGAAGTTTCTTTTTCACAAGCAGAAACGGATACAGTAAGTTCTGTGAACATGGTTGTGCCAGTGAAATTAATTCAAGACCATTTCAAAGTAAATATCATTGAATTTAGAAATTTAAATCCTTCATTAAAAGCAGATTACATTCCATATTTGGGCAAACCTTTTGTGTTTAAGTTGCCAAAAAAAGAGGCGCGTAATTTCCGTATGAAGAAAGATTCAATCATGTATTGGTTAACGGATAAAGCCATAGAGCCAATGCATTATGATACTTTGGTGGAGGTGCTTGAAAACAATGATACCGTAACGATCATCAAATCGAAGGAAGAGTTGGAAGAAGAGGAGCAAATGGTGATTCCTAAAATTCATTCGCAAAAAAAAGTATGGGTTTCATACAAAATAAAAAAAGGTGATGCCCTATTTACATTGACTGATATTTTCGATTGCACCCCGGAACAGTTGCGATCTTGGAATAGGGTGAAAGGAAATTATTTGGCTGTTGGAAAATCATTGAAATTTTACGTATTGGCCGAGAAAAAGGCATTTTACTTAAATTTGAATCGGCTTAGCATACCTGAAAAGCGTAAAGTTGCCGAGCAAGATTGATGAAAAAAATTCAGGGAATTCTTCTATTTTTTGTTCTACACACGTTTGTGGTGGCTCAAAATATGGTTACAAAGGCGAAGCCTTTTGTGGTGCATGCCATCACTGAAAACATTAAAGTTGATGGTTTGTTGAATGAAGCAATTTGGTCAAATTTATACAACCGGGTAAAAGAACACACATTTACACAGTATTATCCTTACGACACTTCAAAATCAAATACTAGAACAAGTTTTGAATTGGCGCATGACGATAAGTTTTTATACGCCGCTTTTGTGTGTGAAAACAAAAATGGCCACAAACCATTTGTGGTTCAAAGTTTAAAAAGAGATTTTAGTGTACTCACCAATGATGCAGTTATTTTATCTATTTCTCCATTTTTAGATGGTCAGAATGGATTTTCATTTGGAGTTACCCCACACAATGCTCAAAGAGAAGGTGCTATTGAAAATGGTGGCACTATGGGTGTTACAACGGCTTGGGATCAAGTTTGGTATAGTGCAACCAAAATTTCAGATAGTTTTTGGGTGGCTGAAATGGCCATTCCGTTTTCTAGCATTCGATATACACGAGGTTCTAAAGTATGGAATTTTAATGTATCTAGAATTGATTACAGAAATAATGAGATTAGCAATTACGTAAAAGTTCCACGCAATTTTAATATCAGTTCGTTGGTTTTTACAGATTCTATGATTTGGGAAAAACCCATTGATGTGCGTTCAAAGAATTTTGTATTAATTCCATATATAAGCGGAAATTCGATTTCAGCGGGACCTGGGTCTGCATTTAAACATTCACCGAAAATAGGTTTGGATGCCAAAGTTGGTATTACTTCGAGTTTGAATTTAGATATCACGGTGAATCCCGATTTTGCCAATGTTGATGTTGATGTACAGCAATTAAATTTAACAAGGTATAGTTTGTATTTCCCTGAAAGAAGACAATTTTTTATTGAGAATAGCGATCTATTTGCCAATTTTGGGTTTAGGCAAATACGTCCTTTTTTTTCACGAAGAATTGGTTTAGACAATCGTTATAGTGGCAATATTCCCATTTTATACGGTGTTAGGGTTTCAGGAAAATATGGAAATGGATTGAGATTGGGTGCAATGAATATGACAACCGAAAGGGTTGTAGTTGACACCAATACCACCATTGGAAGTGTAAATTATACCGTTTTTGCCTTGCAAAAAAAGGTATTTACTTCTTCGAATATTGGGATGATTTTTGTGCATGATCAGGTGTTGGGGCAAAATTTTGCTACTTCAGGGGAGTTAAGTAAGAAATCAAATTATAACAGTGTTTTGGGTGTTGAGTACAATCTACTTACAAAAGGGAATACTTGGTCGGGCAAAGGTTTTATGATGAAATCGATATATCCTGGATTATCAAATTCCTTAGGATATTCGCATGCTACTTGGTTGTTGAGGAAGTCGTTAAATTGGATGTTCATGTGGAATCATGAATATGTAAGCAAGCATTTCAAAGCCAGAACAGGATTTGTGCCCCGGGTAGATAATTATGACCCTGTAAGTGGTAAAATTAAGAAGTTTGATTATTGGCGTTTAGAACCTGAGATAAAGTATACTTATTATCCCCAAAACAATAAGTTATTGAATAATTTCTCTGTAATGGCATATAATTCAAGCTATTACGACAGTATGTTCTCGTTAACGGAATCAAATTCTGAATTGGGATTTGATTTTAATTTCCAAAACAGTGCCATCATTCACAGCAGTTTAGATCACGAATATTTCAGATTATTTTTACCTTTTGCACCGGTTGATTTACCGGGTGGAGGTTATTTTACGGGTCAATATCATTGGTTTAATTGGCATACGGAGTTTACTTCTAATTCTCGGAAACCATTGTTTGGTGCAGTGGAGTTTACCACAGGTAATTATTTTATTGGGTTCAAAAATGAATTCAATGCAACTTTGAATTATCGCATTCCTGGATTGGGAAAAAAACGATTACCACGTTGGTTTGTATCGTCGAACTTTCAAAGAATCAGAATTGATTTGAGGGATAGTGGGCTTTACAACATTGATTTGGTGGGATTAAAAGTGGAACACAGTTTGAATACAACAATGTATCTAACAGGGTATTGGCAATTAAATGCACAGAATAAATTGATGAACATGAATGTGCGTTTTCAGTGGAGATATAGGCCAATGAGTGATATTTTCATTGTGTTTTCACAGAATTGGAATCAGTTTGCTTTAACCCCTGCGGCTCAAATGGAAACATGGAATGCTAAGGGACGCAGCATAGCGGCAAAACTGGTTTATTGGTTTTAACCAAGTAAATTCCAATTTTATCTAATTTTTTCTTGACGGCTAAGATTTTCAAATTAATTTTGATAGAAATATAAAAGCTTAAATTTATGATTAGAAATCACGAAATCGATTATTACATTCATGGTGAAGAAATGCAATGTGTTGAAATTGAGTTAGATCCTCAAGAAACTGTTATTGCTGAAAGTGGAAGTTTTATGTTCATGGACAATGGCATAGAAATGCATACCATTTTTGGGGATGGCAGTCAGCAAAATTCGGGTGGTTTTTTTGATAAATTAATGGGTGCGGGCAAGCGTTTACTAGTTGGCGAAAGTTTGTTCATGACGGCATTCACCAATTCAGGATATGGCAAACAAAAGGTTGCTTTTGCTGCTCCGTATGCTGGTAAAATTGTGCCTTTAGATCTATCTAGATTGGGAAATAAAGTGATTTGCCAGAAGGATGCATTTTTATGTGCTGCCAAGGGGGTGAGTGTTGGAATTGAATTTCAAAGAAAATTGGGAACTGGTTTGTTCGGTGGTGAAGGATTTATCATGGAAAAGTTGGAAGGTGATGGAATGGCCTTTGTTCATGCCGGTGGATATATCATTGAGCGTGAATTAGCTGCTGGTGAAACTTTGAGAGTAGATACCGGCTGTATTGTAGCTTTTACTGCTTCAGTTGATTATGATATTCAAATGGTTAGAGGCATAAAAAATGCCATTTTTGGTGGTGAGGGATTGTTTTTTGCGGTTTTGCGCGGGCCAGGGAAAGTTTGGTTACAGAGCTTACCTGTTAGCAGACTGGCGAGTAGAATTTTGAGTTATGCTCAACCGGGTGGTGGCAGAAAAGAAGAAGGCAGTATCTTGGGTGGATTCGGGAATATATTTGATGGAGATGGGTTTTAATCATTGATTTGTTATTTTTTTAGTATTTTTGTAATTTAAAATACTTAAATTCTTTATGTTGAGAACGATAACTTTACTCATTTCATTCTTCTTTTTTTCGGTTCAATTTGCTCAAGTTGGTATTGGTACTAATAATCCATCTTCTTCCGCAATATTAGATTTAACGAGTACCTCGAAGGGGTTTTTACCCCCAAGGATGTCGGAATCTGAAAAAAATGCGATTTCAAGTCCTGTTGCTGGATTAATGATTTATCAGGTAAATAATTCACCTGGTTTATATTATTATACAGGTTCTGCCTGGACGGGTCCTCTTTCTGTGAGTGATTTATCTGGATATTTAAAGGCTGATGGTACAGTAACTGCAACTGGAGATTTAAATATGGGCGGACAAAAAGTTGTGAATGTTGCAACACCAACTGCCTCAACAGATGCTGCCAATAAGAGTTATGTAGATGGTTTAAGTGGTGGATTAACATGGAAAGAATCTGTTGTGAATTTGGTTTCATCGGCGCCTACATCTCCTACAACGGGAAGTAGGTATATTTTAACTGCTTCATGGGGTGGAGGTAGCACCAATCAAATTGCTACTTATAGTGGTTCTGCATGGACATTTACTACTCCTACTAATAGAGATGCTGTTTTTGCAACTACCCCATCTAATGGTTATGTTTACAATGGTTCATCTTGGAATCAGTTCAATAGCAGCGTCACTTATTCATTTGGTTCTGGTTTAACCAATTCCGCGAATTCAATTTCTTTGGCTACCTCTGGAGTTGCCACTTCTAATATTGCTGATGGAGCCATTACAGCTTCAAAAATAAATGCAATGGGGGCAACATCTGGTCAAATATTGAGATACAATGGTTCAGCTTGGGCGGCAGCAACTCCTTCTTCTGGTACGGTAACTAGTGTTTCCGTGGGAAGTGGATTGTCTGTAACCAATGCTACAACAACCCCAACCATTTCGTTAACCACTGTGCCAGTTGCCAATGGTGGAACAGGTTCAACCAATGGTTCAATTACAGGAACAGGGGCTCTTACATTTGCTGCAGGTGGTACAAATCAGAATGTTACTTTGACCCCAAGCGGAACTGGATATACCTTGTTAAATGGTAAAGTGGGAATTGGAACTTCCACACCAACTACTTCATTGCATATACAAAATTCAAATGTTTTTGGTGGTTCAGATAACCCAGCTTCGACTTCAGTACCTTCTCTATATATCAACAATGCAAATAATAGTTCTTCTTCGGCACACGCAATTTTGTCAGTAAGAACTGGAGGGAATTCAGGTGGGAACCCATATATTTCTTGGGATATTAATGGTGTTAAGGGATACAGTATGGGAATGGCAAATTCTACAGACCAATTGATTATCAACAACAAGTGGGATTTTGCGACAGGAACGGCCGCCAACAACATGATGATTTTCAATGAAACAGGACAAACACGGGTAATTATTCCAAATGATGGTGGTGCATACAATAGTTCTTGGCCCTCAGGTTGGGGTGGTGGAATAGGTACCTATGATATGACATTGTCTGGTATTTACTATACCACAATGACCGCCAGATCCGATCGTAGGTTGAAAAATGAAATCAATCCAATTTCTAGTGGTGATGCGCGAAAATTGCTTACTCTAAGGCCCGTTACTTATTATTGGAATAAAGGTGTTTGTGATGATCATGCATTACAATATGGCTTCATTGCTCAAGAGATTGAGAAAGTATTTCCAGATATGGTTTCAACTGCTACAGATGACGTGCAAACAAAATCTGTGAATTATCAATCATTTCATGCCTTAACGGTGAAAATGATTCAAGAGCAAGAGGCCGAAATTCAGAATTTAAAAGAATTGCTTCAAAACAGACAGAAGCAAATAGATGAGTTAAAAGTATTGATTCAAGCCACCTTAAAAAAGTAACATGTTTCGCTTTAAATTCATCTTTTTTTGTGCTTTAACTGGCTTTGCTATTGCTCCTTTAACGGCGCAAATTGGTATTGGTGTTGAATCGGCATCGTCTTCGGCTAGATTGGAATTGAGTAGTTCGAGTCGTGGGTTTTTGATGCCCAGGTTATCACAAAACCAAAGGAATTCTATACTTTCGCCCGTAACGGGGTTATTAATTTTTCAAACAGACAATACACCGGGTTTTTATTATTATACCGGAAGTGCTTGGACAGGTCCCCTAACATCAACAGAGGTTGACGGATTGGTGAAATCTGATGGTCGTTCAATTTTATTGGGCAACTTAAACATGGGTTCAAATAAAATCATCAATGTTGCTGAACCTTCAAGTGCTACAGATATTGCAACCAAAGGCTATGTTGATGGATTGAGTGGAGGTTTGTTGTGGAGAGAGTCTGTGATAGATTTGGTTTCGTCTGCTCCTAGTGCTCCATCAAATGGTGATCGATACATACTCAGTGCATCTTGGGGTGGTGGATCTAAAAATCAAATTGCAACCTATAATTCAGGATCTTGGACATTCACATCTCCTTCGGCTAAAGATGCGGTTTTTGTATCTACCCCTTCTAATGGATATGTTTATAACGGAACCCAATGGTCACAATTTAACAGTGGTACCGTTTATTCTTTTACTGGTGGATTAAGCAATGCCAATAATACAATTTCACTTGCTACAAATGGGGTATTGAACAATCATTTTGCCAATGCTTCAGTAACTGCAGTGAAATTAAATTCAATGAGTGCTAGTTCTGGTCAAGTTTTAACTTTTAACGGAACAAATTGGGCACCTAGCTCAAATTCAACTGGTACGGTTTCTAGTATTTCGGGTGGAACAGGAATATCTGTGACCAACGGAAGTACGACTCCGGTGGTGAATATCAATCAACTTGGACTTACTTTGGGTGGTACAAATTCTACAACAGGTTCAATTTCCGGAAGTACTGCACTAACAATGACGGCTGGAGGTACAAATTCAAGTATTACCCTTACACCATCAGGCAGTGGATATACAATTTTGAATAGTAGAATTGGACTTGGATATTCAACGCCAAGCACCATTGTTCATTTACAAAATTCAAATGTTTATTCCGGAAGTCCATCATCTAATGATGCTCCTACAGTGCAATTATTTAACTCAAGTAACAGCTCATCATCAGCTCATTCAATGGTTGAAATAAGAACTGCTGGAAATACTAGTGGTGATCCATATTTGTCTATTGATGTGAATGGTGTGAAAGGGTATTCTATGGGTATTCAAAATACCACTGACCGCTTGATTTTAAATTCTAAATGGAATTTTAACAACAGTACAGCCGGTAGTAAATTGCTCCAATTTATTGGATCTGGACAATCGCGTGTAATTATAAGTGATGAAAGTGGAAATGTGAAAACCAATTGGCCTTCTGTTTGGGGTGGTGGATTGTGCACATGGGATTTGTCTGTCTCAGGAATTTATTATAATACAACCTTATCAATGTCTGATAGACGTTTAAAAAATACCATCAAGGAGTTAGATGAAGATTTGCCTTCCAAATACATGAAATTAAATCCGGTTACTTATTTTTGGAATAAAGATATTTTTCCAGTTCATCAATTGAATTATGGGTTTATTTCTCAAGAAGTGGAAGCCATTTTCCCAGATTTGGTGCTAACTGCCACAGATGAAATTCAAACAAAGTCAATGAATTATCAGTCATTAACTTCCATGCATGTAAAGATGATTAAGAAGCATCAGTCTGATTTAGATGCGTTGAAATTGGAAAATGAACAACAAGAAAAAGAAATCAATGCCCTTAAGCAATTGATTTTAAATCAGTGATTAAGATTTCTTTAATGCCAGAATTGAGAAATCACTCTCTTCTTTTACAATGGTATTCGAAAGGTGACCCAAGCCTGTGATATCCATGGTTACCACATCATTAGCTTGTAACCATTGAGGTTTGAAATTAGGATCATTCAATAACCCAGTTCCATTCAATTCAAGGAAACAACCTGTTCCAACAGTACCTGAACCAATTACATCACCAGGGAAAATATCGGCACCGTAGGCACATCTTTCGATAATTTCGGCGAAAGTCCAATCCATATCTCCAACAGAACCTTCACTTACTTGAATTCCATTCACGTGGCACGACATTTTTAAGTCGTAATTATTTCCAACATGTCCTGGTTTAGCAGGGATTTTATAGGGTTCCAATTCATCAGGAGTAACCAACCAAGGTCCTATTACAGTGCTAAAATCTTTCCCTTTTGCAGGTCCAAGATTCAACAGCATTTCTTCCATTTGAAGTGTTCTTGCGCTCATGTCGTTCATGATCATGAATCCAGCGATATACTGATCTGCATCAACTGCTTTTACATTTCTGCCTCTTTTGCCTAAAACCACTGCTACTTCCAATTCAAAATCCAACTTTTGGAAATGATCTGGCATACAAGGAATTGGTCCCGGGCCCATGATGGCATTGTGGTTGGTAAAATAGAAGATTGGATATTGGTCGAACTCAGGAATCATAGGAACACCGCGATTTCTGCGGGCAGCGGCTACGTGCTGGCGGAACGCGTATCCATCTCTACAACTGGTTGGATTTGGCACCGGCGCCAAAAGATCAGCACCCTCTAAATTTGAAGCCAATTCAGAAAACTGTCCCTCAAGAATTTGTGACTCAATTGCTTTGGCTTTCAACAATTGATTGTCCCAATCAAGCAGCATTTCCGACATTTTAGCGGGGATAGTTGCATCAATTTTATTGAGTGGATAAATTTGATTGTTTACAATTATTCCTACCTCAATGGTGCTTTGATTTTTATAGGTCACAAATTTCATGTTGCAAAGGTAAACAATCGTTTGCACTTTTGGGGGAAAACTCGATTTGTGTATTGAGAAATTCGACAAGACCTTTGAGGTTTAAAATGTCTGTGGAAACAATTTTAGTTACAGGGAGTAATGGTCTGTTAGGACAAAAGCTCACCGATTTATATTTGCATAAACCCAATGTTCAATTGGTTGCAACAGGTGTTGGACAAAACCGTCATCCCTCAAAAGAAGGATATATTTATGAAGAAATGGATATCACAAATCCTGAGCAAGTTTCCGCGATAATTGCAAAACATTCTCCAACTGTTGTGATTCACACTGCTGCCATGACGCAGGTAGACGATTGTGAATTTCAAAAAGAGGACTGTGTAAAACTGAATATTGAAGCTGTGAAAACTTTGGCGTTGTTAAGTGGTCAATTTTCTTTCCATTTGGTTCATTTAAGTACTGATTTCATTTTCGATGGAACTAAGCCTATGTACAATGAAGAAGATGCGGCAAATCCTTTGTCGTACTATGGTTGGAGTAAGTTGGAAGCTGAAAAAATGGTAATCGAAAATGCCAAAAGTTGGTCGATTTTAAGAACCATTTTGGTTTATGGTCAGGTTGCAGACATGAGCCGTTCAAACATCATTTTATGGGCGTATAACACATTGAAAGATGGAAAAACAGCTAAAGTTGTGAATGACCAATTTAGAACACCTACCTTGGCTGAAGATTTGGCATTGGGTTGTCAATTGGCGGCTGAGAAGAAAATCACTGGAATTTTTAACATTGCGGGAAAGGATTATGTGAGCATTATTGAGTTGGTGGAAAAAGTTGCCCAGATGTATGGATTTTCAATGGATAATATTGATACTGTGAGCAGTACAACATTGAATCAACCTGCGAAGCGTCCTCCAATTACAGGTTTAGATATTTCAAAAGCCAGAAATTTACTCGGGTACGAACCGCATTCATTAGAAGAAGGCATTCGAATTTGCTTAGGTGAGTTAAATTAAATCCTTGTGGTGCTTAAAAGCTTCACGGCGCGATAAAGGCTTTAAGCTGTGGCTATTTACAAAGTGAATAACCCAATTTAAATCGGTTCTCGCATACTGACGCAATGCCCATCCAATAGCTTTTTGGTGAAAAAATTCTTTCGACGCAGTGTGCGGTAAAATGGCTTTTTCTAACCAATTTGTATTGGTTTTATCGCGGTATTTCAATTGGCAAATAATGGCGGTTCTGTTTACCCACATATTGTTGCTTTCAATCCATTTTTGCATGGTTTTTTCAAACATTGAGGGATATTTCTTAAAGTAATCACCTACAATATTGGCTGCAATAAAATCAATGCTATCCCACCAGCTTTTGTTCATCATGAGGTATTCAATCAATTGAATGTCTGATTCTAACCAAAATTTCTTGTGTTTGTGAAATGTTTCCATGCCAACATACTGAAACTCTCTCTCTTCTGAGTCCCACAATAATTTTACCCAATCGATTAATTCTTGGTGATTTTGGGGTGTCCATGCTTGATTGAAAATTTTTAATGCAGAACTTCTATTGGGAGAAGTTACCCCAATATATTCAAACAAATTCTTCATGTATTTTTTCATGGGTTCCTTTTTTTCAGGAGTTGAAAATTCTACTAAAATTGATTTTAGGGCATTAAATTTATCTTGCATAAAATGCAAAGTTATCCAATAAACGTTCGGCTTTATCGGATTTTTTAATTTTTTAAACGAACATTCTTATCTTTGAGCAAATACTATGAAAAAGATACATTTATTCTTTGCTGTCACTGGCGTTTTAATTTTGGGAGCTTGTGATGTTGTGAAAAGTGTTGCCACTCAAACGGCAAACGACGTTTTGACAAATGCAACCGGAAGTGGAACAACCTCTATACCAGCATTAACTCAAACAGAAGCTGCTGGTGGATTAAAGGATGCATTGGTAAATGGTGTATTAAATGGTACTGGTGCCTTGGGAAAGGTTGGTGCCTTTGCAAGTAACCCATCTATAAAAATTTTACTTCCTGCAGAAGTTCAAGCCATTGAGCAAAAAATTCGCGATAATTATTTATTAAATGCAGCCATTGGCAAGGAATTGGATAAAACCATTGAAGCAATGAATTCAGGCGCTGAAAAAAGCATGAAATTGGCCGTTCCTGTGTTTAAAAATGCGATCACAAACATGTCTTTTTCTGATGCCATGAAGATATTAACCGGTGGTTCAGGTGCTGCTACAGCTTATTTGAAAAGTTCTTCTGAAGCTCAGTTGCAACAACTGTTTATGCCTGAAGTGAAAAAAGCATTAGACGAAGTGGCAATTTCTAAAACTTGGACTCCTGTTGTAAATAAAATCAATCAAAATAAAACTTTATTGGGGTTGAAAGCCGATATCCAGCCTGATTTGAACCTGTATGTTACCCAAAAAGCTACAGCGGCATTGTTCACGGAAATTGAAAAAGAAGAAAATAAAATTAGAAAAGATCCTGTTTCAAGAACAACTGATTTGTTGAAAAAAGCGTTTGATTACGCCGACAAACACTAATTTAAATGATGCGTTTTGGTGTTTTACTGTGCTTTTTGTGCTTGTCGTTAACCGCGGTAAATGCACAAAGCAATCAGTTAAATGCCAAAATTTCGATTCATTACAAAGGACAATCCTTTGAAAAAATTCTTCAACTGTTCGAAGAAGCCACAAATTGCTTTTTTCAATACGACGCTTCTCTAAAGCCATCTAAAAAATGGTTTGATGTTCAAATTGACAACGAAGTTGCTAAAATAGCACTTAGAGATTTCCTTCAAAACTATGGTTTAGATTTTGCAGTGGTAGGAGATCAGTCTTTGGTGTTGAAACGTTGGGTAGCCCCCAAAGAGGATGTGATTATTTCTGGTAGAGTATATCATGCCGATAATAAAGAACGACTGGTTAATGCTTTTGTACAATTAGCTGGTTCACAGCAGTCTACGTTTACAAACGACCAAGGTATCTTTCAATTACGTACCGATGGAGGTTTGCTCATTTATCAAATTTCATATCCCGGTTTTAAGCCTTTTACTGATACCATTGAGAACGATAATCGGACATATTTTTTAGATATTCCCATGGTTCCTGAATCAGAAAAAATGGAGGTAACTCTAGTTATTTCTGAAATTTCAGGAAATTCTCCCAAAGTTGTTTTGGGGAAAACCGATGAGTTTAATATCAATAGATTGCAATTAGAAAAAGTGCCCCAATTGATGGGTGAACCAGATATATTGAGGGTGATGAGTTTAAACCCCGGGGTGGTTTCTGGTTCTGAAGGGGTGTTTGGTATGTATGTTCGAGGCGGTGCTTCTGATCAGAATTTGGTTTTACTCGATGATGTGCCAATTTATAACCCTTATCACCTTTATGGAGTTTTTGGTGTATTTAACAGCGACATTGTTAAAAATGCAAAATTTTACAGAGGTGTTTTTCCCGCAGATAAAGGTGGTAGGCTCAGCAGTGTGGTGGATGTTACAACCAAAGAAGGAAATCCAAACAAATTTTCAGGCTCTATAAATCTCGGAATCCTTACAAGCAGGTTTACATTAAATGGACCGATTGTGAAAAATAAAACTTCATTTTCGCTCGCTTTCAGACGCAGTATTTTCGACTACCTGGTTCAACCACTTATGCAAGCCGTGGAATATAAATCAGGAAATTTTATCAATCGTTACTATTTCTATGATGTTAATCTCAAGATTACCCATAGATTCTCTAACAAAAGTCGTTTATCAGCCAATGTTTTTGGAGGATTAGATTATGCGGGCCTAATTGATAAGAAAATATCCTTTTTTAACATAGATAAAAGTACTATTAACCGGTCGGAAGATGTTTCTAAGTGGGGAAATCAAACCATTAGCCTAAGATGGGATTATTTGCTCACTCCAACTTCCTCCTTTTCCTTAAAATCTTATGTTACCAACTATAATTATTCTCATTCTCACACTTTTTCTAGTGAGTCGAATATCAATAATATTAACAGCACCGAAAAGTCAACGTATATACTTTCAAATGGTTTGAGGGACATTGAAGTGTCGGCACATTTGCAAAAACAGTTAACCCGAAAATTAAATGTTAAAATTGGTGGTGGGTTTATTGGACATCAATTTATGCCCAACAGACGTTCATTAACGGCGGAAACTGACAGTGTGAAAACAGAATTTGTTTTTCAAGATAATGAAGTTTTTACCCCAGAAGTCTTTGGTTATGTTTCAACAGAATACCATCACCCTAAGTTGGGGTATTTAGATTTGGGTATAAGAGCTGTGTATTATGGACTGGATTTTGGTCAATATTACGTACTTCCCGAACCACGTTTTAGTTATCGTTTGCCGATCAATAGTGATTTTTGGTTTAAAATTTCCGGTTCACAAACTAGGCAGTTTTTCCATCAACTGAATAATCTTACGTTGGGATTGCCATCTGATTTATGGGTTCCCTCAAATGCAAAATTTAGTCCCTCAAAATCCTCTCAATTGTCAGTGGGTATTTCCCAAGAATTTCAACATTGGGTTTTTAGTGCTGAAGCTTTTTACAAAAAATTTGAGAACATACTCGAATACAACGACAATGCCGTTTACGTTACCTCTGGGTTAAATTGGGAGAAATCGGTATGTGCGGGTGTTGGGGAGTCTAAAGGAATTGAGCTCTTATTAGAGAAGAAAAGCGGACGTTTAACCGGTTGGATATCCTATACCTTGATGAAGGCCACCCGTAGGTTCGATGCACTCAACCAAGGACTTGAATTTGATGCACGTTATGACCGCAGGCACAACATCAATGTGGTTGCTAATTATAAATTCTCAAATCGCATTTACTTTAATGCTACTTGGGTTTTTCACACTGGCTTTGCTTATACTTTGCCTATTGGTGTTATTCCTTCATCTTCTTCAAATGACCCATTTCGCGATGTTTACATTTATGGAACCAGAAATAACCGAAGAACAGACAACAACCATAGGTTAGATTTATCGGTTAATTTTAAAGGAAAACCCGGTAAATTCAATACCCAATGGACCTTTGGAATATACAATGTTTACAATCAGCACAATCCATTTTTTGTTAATTTAGGACTTGATTCACAAGGAGATAGGAAACTTTTCCAAGTGAGTTTGTTGCCCATTATTCCATTTGTCAATTATCAACTTTCTTTCTAGTGAAATGGTTTCAATACATATTGCCCATTCTTTTTTTCATTTCATGTGTTGATGAAGTGCCTTTGGAGAATGCTATTAAGGAACCTGAAGCATTGGTTGTGCATGCATTTTTTAATCCCGATAGCGCCGTAGATATTCATGTTTCTAGGGTTTCAAATATCAGTGAACCTTATGTTTGGATTTCAGATGCTCTTTTGTCCCTCAAAAGAAAAAATACCCCCAATTTTATTTTTCAGTATGTTTCTGATGGACAATATATAGGGAATATAAAGTTAGCCCCGAATGACAGTATATGGGTAAAAATTCAACATAGGATAGGAACAGATAGCCTGGAATTAAAAATCCCTAGCCGATTGCAAATCAAACAAGTAGATACATTTACCACGTTGGTTGGAACCGTGGGTAAAACAAAAGCGTATCGCATTCATTTTAAGGACAGTGCTTACAACAAGAATTTTTACAGAATTTATGGAATTAAAACGTATATGAAATATGTTTTAAATGGATCAGGAGTAAAGATTGACAGCAGTATTCTTACAGAAAAAATGTCGATTGGAGGCACAGAAATTCCTTTTACTCGAAATGCTTATAACACCTATTCAACCAAGGAAATCATGTTTAGTGATGATATTTTTAATGGTGTAAAAGTTGGTTTTGTGGTGCATGAATTGTTAAATAAACCCTTGTCAAGTGATATGAAATTGTTGTTTACAGACATTTATCTTGAGAACATTTCCGAGGGAATGTATGTTTATTTAAATTCTAGGAATGCCCATTTATGGCAACAAAATTCAATCACACAATTACCCACAAAGGTGAACGGAAATTTGAATAAAATATACGGAGTAGTTGGGGCGTTTACGTCTGATAGATACAGAATTATCAATTGATAATTTTCATTTCAACTTCGTCAATTTTGGCGCCAGTCATTTTCTTAATGAAGAATTCAAATTGTTGAAAGCGAATAGTTTCACCGGTATGAGGAATTTTTTCTGAGCAGTAAATGATAAATCCGCCCAAAGTATTGTAATCGCCCTCTGGGATTTCAAATTGATATTTCTCATTGAGATAATCGATTTCTAATCTTGACGAAAATTTGAAATGATTGTCACCCAAGATTTGTTCATTTGTATCGAGTGTATCAAATTCATCTTCAATTTCCCCAAAAATTTCTTCAACTACATCTTCAATTGTAGCAATACCAGCGGTTCCACCAAATTCATCTACAACTACAGCAAGACTTTTGCGTTGTTGAATGAAATTCCGCAACATGTCGTGGGCTTCCAAACTTTCATTCGCAAACAAAGTAGGTCTAAGCACGCTTTTAATGTCTTTAGGTTGGTGGAAAAGATCACTGTGATGCACGAACCCAATAATGTTGTCGATGTTGTCTTTAAACACTAAAATTCTGGAATGCGAAGTTTCAATGAATTTATTCTTAAGTTCATCGATACTAGATTCAATGTCTATTCCAACCAATTCGGTTCTGGGAACCATAAAATCGCGAACCACAACATCGCTAAAATCTAAGGCATTTCTAAATGCTTCTGTATCAATTTCTTGAGATTCCATATTGGTGGAATTTTCAATTGATGAAATGTAATTATCAAGGTCTACTTTAGAGAAAACTGGAGTTTGTTCTGTGATTTGGGTTTTGGTAAAAACGCGCAAAAGAAAGGAAGAGGCCCATTTTGTGAACGCAATAAGTGGCCAAAGCGCCAAATGTGTCATTCTAAATGGCATTGAAAAGGCGAAAATCAATTTATCGGCTTGAATTTTAAACAGCGTTTTGGGTATAAATTCAGCGGTAATAAGCACCAAAAAGGTACTAATTAATGTTACTGTAAGGATTTTGAGTATTTCATTGTGAATGATATGATCTAAGTAATATTCTAGGATATTGCCCATTGCCATACCATAAATTACCAAACTTAAATTGGTGGCAACCAAAACGGTGGAAATGAATTCAGATGGTTGTTTTACATAACGAGCCAAATGTTTTGCGCCAAAGATTCCTTGTTTGCTGCGCAGTTCTATGCGAAGTTTATTTGCTGAAATAAAAGCAATTTCCATTCCCGAAAAGAATGCAATCGTCAACAAACAAACAATGATGGTTATCCAACTAGAAACAGTGGGTGTTTCGATAACAGAATTCAATAAAAGTACCGAGAGGGGGTCAGGCATATTTATTCGAAGATAATATTTTCACATGATATTTTATAGGGATTTGCGTTTTATGCAAAAAAAATATTGACTTTCAGGTTTAACTTTGTGGCGATGGACAATAAAATTAGAATTGGAATAATTGGTGGTGGACAATTGGGTATGATGTTGCTGCAAGAAGCAGATAAATCAAATGCAACATACACAATATTAGAAGGTTCTGAGGATTGTCCAGCAAAACCTTTTACCCATAATTTGATTGTTGGGTCTTTGAAAAGCCCTGAGGCAATTCGTGAATTGGCCGCTGTATCAGATGTAATAACTTGGGAAATTGAGCATATTGATGTTGAAACTCTGATTCAATTGGAAATGGAAGGCAAAAACGTTATTCCTCGTCCTAAAATCTTAAAAATGATTCAAGACAAAGGGGCTCAAAAGCAGTTTTTTCAGGAAAATCAAATTCCCACTGCACCGTTTGATTTGATTGATGCGTCCGAAGTAAGATCCTTGGATTTTGGAAAATACCCTCAAGATAAAATTGTGGTCAAAACCAGAACTGGTGGTTATGATGGCAAAGGGGTAAGCATTTGTTCCAAACAGGATTTGATGAATGGAATCGTGCCTTTTGAAGGTCCTATCCTAATTGAGCAATTTGTAGAGGATGTTTTAGAGTTAGCAGTGATAGTGGCCATAGATCAGACAGGGCATCACGTAGCCTATCCCTCAATAGAAATGTACTTCAACCCAACGAGCAACTTGGTTGAGTTTTTATTTTCGCCGGCCAATGTAGAAACACATATTGAGAATGCAGCGAGGTCTATTTCCGAGAAAGTTATTATGGCTTTTAATACCCCTGGGTTATTCGCAGTTGAATTGTTTTTAACGCAAAATGGTGAAATTTTGGTGAATGAAATTGCACCGCGTCCGCACAATAGCGGTCATCATACCATTGAAGGATGTATAACAAGTCAGTTTGCTCAATTGGATAGAATTTTGCACGGAAAATCATTGGGAGATCCATCATTGAAGCAACCAAGTGCCATGATAAATTTGGTTGGACCAGAGAACTTAATTGGTGCTTATAAACTTGAAAATGAAACGTACTGGAATGAACAAAAAGATGTTTTCATTCACATGTATGGAAAAACAGAGAGCAGGCCCAATAGAAAATTAGGACACGTAACTGTTGTTGCGAAAGATTTCGAGAAATTGTTAGAAAGAGCTGAATACGTGAAAGAAAAAATGAAGGTTATACCGTCATAATTTCTTTTTCTTTCACTGTAAATAGGTCGTCTGTTTTCTTGATGTAATTGTCGATGATGCGTTGAACGCTTTCTTCACCGGCAGCGCATTCATCTTCACTGGTACCATCGGCTTTCAGTTTTTTGATTCTTTCGTTGGCATCTTTACGAAGGTTTCTGATACCCACTTTTGAATTTTCACACTCAGCTTTTGCTTTTTTCACCAATTCTTTACGGCGTTCTTCGGTAACCGGGGGAATGCTAATTCTGATAAATTCACCGTCATTTTGAGGTGCAAAACCCAAGTTAGCGTTGATGATGGCTGTTTCAATGCCACGAATCAAACTTTTTTCCCAAGGTTGGATAGAAATTGTTCTGGCATCTGGCGTATTCACATTGGCAACTTGGGCCAAAGGAGTAGCTGCGCCATAATATTCAACAAAAACACCATCTAACATATCTGGAGATGCTTTTCCTGCGCGGATGCGAGAAAATTCAACGGAGGTATGAGAGAGGTTTTTTTCTAATTGATCTTGTAGTTTACTGATGACTTCTTTAACTGTGCTCATAATTTCTATCTGTGCAAATTTATTGAATTAGTTTGAAAATTAATAGGCTCTTTCTTTACGTCCTTCCATGTAATAAACAAATGCCCTGTTTGCTACTTCGGTACCACCTGGTGTTGGATAATTACCTGTAAAGTACCAATCTCCCAAATCATTAGGACAAGCTTGGTGCAATTGTTCCACAGATTGGAACAAAATATTGAATTCTGCGCGTAAACCTGCAGGTTTCACCATATCGGCAATTTTTTGAGAAATTTCCGCATCTGTAAGGGGTTCGTAAAGTTTTTGAACCACGCATTTTTGTTCAGTTGCAGGTTTTTTAAGTTCTTCTACCGCTTCTAAGTACAAATTTTGCATCAAGGATTCCATGCCTTTGTCTTTCAACAACTCAACAGCAGCTCTAAAAGCAGCGAAATCACCCATTTTGCTCATGTCGATACCATAGCAATCAGGGTAACGAATTTGTGGTGCTGAACTAACAAGTATGATACGTTTTGGCTCTAATCTGTCGAGAATTCTTAAAATACTGGTTTTGAGAGTTGTGCCCCTAACCACAGAGTCGTCCATGATAACCAAGGTGTCTTTCCATGATTTCACTACACCATAGGTAATGTCATAAACGTGCCCTACTAAATCTTCTCTGTCGGTGTCGTTGGTAATAAACGTGCGCATTTTCACATCTTTCACCAAGATTTTCTCTCTTCGAGGTCTCCAACTTAAAATTTCTTGAACTTTTTCAGGGTTATTGGCAACATCGATTTTGGCGAGTGCTTCAGTCTGGATTTTCAACCTGATTTCGTGAATTCCGTCAATCAAACCATAGAAACTTGTAGAGGCTGTATTGGGCACATAGCTAAAAACGGTATCCACAAGATCGTTACCCAACATTTCCATCACTGGAGTGGCAAGTAGGCGACCGAGTTCTTTTCTTTCGGCATAAATTTCTTGGTCATTGCCACGACTGAAGTAGATTCTTTCGAAGCTACAGCTTTTACGTTCAGTTGGGGCAATAATATTAACTTCAGAATGAGAGCCGTCTTTTTTGACTATGAGGGCGTTTCCTGGTCCTAATTCTGAAATTTGTTCAGGGTATAAATTGAAGGCGGTTTGGATGGCAGCACGTTCGCTGGCAACAACTACAACTTCGTCATCGGCGTAGTAGTGTGAAGGCCTAATACCTGCTGGGTCGCGAATGATGAAAGCATCACCATGACCGAGTAATCCAATCATATTGTATCCCCCATCAACATTTTTAAAACTGCGTTTTAAAATATTGGGAATAGAAATTTCTTGTTTGATTTTGTCGGTAATTTCAAGGTTGGTAAAACCTTGCGACTTAAGTATGCCGAATAAACGTTGGTTTTCTTCATCAATGAAATGTCCAATTTTTTCAAGCATAAGCACGTTGTCGCTCTTTTCTTTGGGTTGTTGGCCTAATTCAATGAGGTTTTTAAATAGTTGTTCGGTATTTGTGATGTTGTAATTTCCCGCGAGCATCAAATTTCTCGCCATCCAGTTGTTTTGACGCAAGAAAGGATGTATGTTTTCAATGGAATTACCACCGTAAGTGCCGTAGCGTAAATGTCCTAAAAGGAGTTCGCCAGCATAAGGATAGTTTTTACGTAAATAATCGGCGTCAAACTGGAATTCCTTGGGGATTTCTTTGAGGGACGCAGATACATCGTCGAAAATATCAGAAAGTGCGGTTTTAGAAGCACTTCTTTTGCGGGCAAGGTAACGAGCGCCATAATCAGGATCTAATTTCACCACACCAATTCCGGCGCCATCTTGGCCTCGATTGAGTTGTTTGGTCATTAAAAACTGCAATTTATGTAGCCCATACCAATAGGTTCCATACTTTTCGTAGTAGTATTCTAGGGGTTTGCGTAATCGAATAAATGCAACCCCACATTCGTGCTTTATAGCGTCACTCATGGGATAGTAAGTTGCAAATTTACGATATTCAGGTTCAAAAATGACGTTCCAAAAAAAGAGATTCGATAAAATTGACTATTTTTGTGCTTAAGCCTAAAAAATATTTGGTTATGGAAATAAGAAAACCTTTCAATTTGCAAGAGTGGATTGCTGAAAACAGACATTTGTTAAAGCCACCGGTTGCCAATAAAAACATCTATCCAGAAGGATCAGATTACATTGTGATGGTGGTGGGTGGTCCTAATTCTCGCAAAGATTATCATTACAATGAAACAGAAGAATTGTTTTATCAGTTGGAAGGTGAAATCACAGTGAAGATTCAGGTTGATGGTAAAAGAGAAGATGTGAAATTAAAAGCTGGTGATATGTTTTTGCTTCCGGCAAAAGTTCCACATTCACCAGGAAGAACGGAGGGAAGTGTTGGCTTAGTGATTGAAAGAGTGAGAGAAGGCAAAGGATTTACAGATGGCTTGTTGTGGTTTTGCGATAGTTGCAACCATAAATTGCACGAAGCTTATTTTGAGTTAAAAAATATAGAAACTGACTTTCTAAGTCATTTTAATGAATTTTACAATTCCGAAGAATTGCGTACTTGTAAAAACTGTGGAGAGGTGCTACAAAAACCATAAGTATGTACGAGTTTCACGGAGATAAAAGGTATTATTTTGATATGACTCACAAGGTTACGGTGGGTCATATCATTCCATTCATCAAGGAGCAATTTGAGTTTCCAAGCAACATGAAAGTGTTGGAAATTGGCTGTGGTGAAGCGGGTGTATTGAAGGCTTTTACGGATTTAGGCTATCAATGTACGGGAATAGAATTGGAAGAATCTCGACTTGAATTTGCCCGAGAGTTTATGGCCGATGAACTCAAAGAAGGTAAAATACAATTTTTGAACAAAGACATTTACGATGTTGTTCCAGAGCAAGATTTGGGAACGAAGTTTGACCTTATTATTTTGAAGGATGTGATAGAGCATATTCCTAATCAGGAGAAATTTATGCCACAACTACATCGTTTTTTAAACCCTCGTGGGGTGGTATTTTTTGCGTTTCCGCCATGGCAAATGCCTTATGGAGGACATCAGCAGGTGTTGCCGGGTAAATTGGCTTCAAAAATGCCTTATTACCATTTGTTGCCTGGATTTTTATACCCATTAACCCTGAAAATATTTGGAGTAAACGAGAATGGAATTAAAACCATGCAAGAAATTCGTGATACCGGAATTTCCATTGAAAGGTTCGAAAGAATTTGTAAAAAATCTGATTTTAACTTGGTGCAGAAAAGCAGCTATTTGTTCAATCCAATTTATGAATACAAATTCGGTATAAAGCCAAGAAAACAGTTGAATTTCATTGCTAATATTCCTTTTTTGAGGAATTTTTTGGTGATGGGGATGTATTATTTGGTTCAAAGAAAAAATTAATTTTACATTTCAAGCCAATTGAAACCTATACTTTTACGTTGTAAATAATGAGAATGTTAGGAAAAACAATGTGGTTTATATAAATTTGCCTATTACCATGACAAAGAAGACAATTAAAACTGGCATATTATTCGTTTTCATTGCTTTGTTGGCCTTCAAATTGAATGCACAACCAAAGCGTTTTAGAGGAAAGCCAATTGAAGTTGGTATCACTTTGGGTGCTTCCAATTATTATGGAGATTTAACACCTTTGATTGCCATCAACGAAACCAAACCCATGGGTGGAATCATTTGTCGTTTCAATTATTCAGATTTCCTCACATTGAGAGGAAATGCACTCTTTGGTCAAATTTCAGGCGATGATAAGAATTATGCGAGTGATGCTGCTCGTTACAAGCGTAATTTGAATTTCAAAAGCAATATCATTGAGTTTTCAGGTACTTTAGAATGGAATATTATGGGTTATGGTGAAACTCAAAGAACCAATCCTGGGTCTCCTTTCTTATTTGTGGGATTAGGGGTGTTCAAATTCAATCCAATGACGCAATTTCATTATATCGAGGGTTTGTATGATCCAGCTGAATATGGAAATTTACAACAATACGATGGTAAATGGATTGAGTTGCAGCCAATGAGTACAGAAGGTCAAGAAACCACTCAATATAACCAAGAAAGAAGAAGATATTCTTTGACACAGATTTCTGTTCCATTTGGTGTAGGATATAAAAAGCAGTTCAACGAAGTTTGGGCTTGGGGTTTAGAACTAGGGTTGAGAAAAACATTCACAGATTATCTAGATGATGTGAGTTTAACCTATGTTGATCCACAAATTACCTCTGGCGCAAATACTGGTTTAAGTGCAGCTTTGGCTGATCGAACTCCAGAATTAAAAGATGCATCGTTGACAAACTTTTACGGTACCAATGAAACGCTTGGAGACAGAAGAGGCGATCCAAATGAGATGAAAGATTGGTATATGTTTTTTAATTTCACATTGACAAGAAAGATCGTTGGTGGAAAGCAAACTTGTTTCCAGTTTTAATCCAGTAGCAAAGAAATTATTGTTTTTATGCGTTGCTTTGGCGGCGCATTTTCATATTTATGCCCAAAGGTATTTTGCTGGTAGAAATGAATTTGGGTTGGTTTATGGTGTGAGTAACTATTATGGAGATTTGTCGCAAGGACAAAACTTAAAGCACTTTCATCCGTCTTATGGTGTATACCAACGTTACAACATGAGCAGTTATTTTTCATTGAGAAACCAGTTGAGCTATTTGAAAATTTCGGGAACCACTGAAGGAAACCCAAATTATCAATTTCAAAATTTGAATTTCAAAACCGATATTTATGAATTTGCAAGTATGTTATCATTTGATTTTCATTCTTTTGGAACAAATATCAGAAATGGAACTGAAACACCTTATGCATTGTTTGGTTTGTCTATGTTTTATTTTGATCCCACACGATTGGAAAATGAAGACATCAACCTTAGAAATTTGAATACTGAAAATAGATCATCCAGTTATAGTCCTTTGCAATTTTCAATCCCTATTGGTCTCGGTTATAAAACCATGGGAACCGCAAAAAGACACAAAGGCGCGTGGGTGTTTGGCATCGAAGCAATTTGGCGAAAAACATTCATCGATTATTTAGACGATGTTGATGCGGTTTATCCCGACTTTAATGAAATGAAAAAAGATAAAGGACTGGGGAACGCTCAATTTAGTCAAGCCCAAACTTTAAATGGAAGTCCAACCTTAAAAGCTGGCACTTTTAGGGGAGATGTTCATTTAAAAGATTGGTATTATTTCTATGGTTTTAACCTTTCTTACCGATTTACACCCTTTATTTGCAGATAATTTCTAATTTCCGTGGAACCACAATCAATTTACCCCCAAATTCATCCCGAAAAAGTACCCAACCATGTTGCTATTATCATGGATGGTAATGGTCGCTGGGCGAAAAAACAAGGATTATTAAGAATATTCGGTCATCGTAAGGGTGTTGATGCAGTTCGTGGTGCAATTGAATTTGCTGCAGAAATTGGAATCAAATTCGTAACCATGTACGCATTCTCTACCGAGAATTGGAACCGCCCTGCAATTGAAGTAAATGCTTTGATGCAGTTGCTTGTAGATTCTATTGAGAAAGAATTGCCCGATTTAATGAAAAATGGCATTCGCCTAAAAACCTTAGGCGATATTTCTAAGTTGCCAGGAAACTGTGCTGCCCAATTAAAACGCGCAGAAGAAACTACCAAAAACAATACCAAAACTACCTTGATTCTTGCATTAAGTTATAGCGGAAGATGGGATATTACTCAAGCTGTTCAAAAAATAGCAAAGGAAATTCAAACCGGTGAATTAACACCTGAAGCAGTAACCGATAACGTGATTTCACAGCATTTAAATACATCAGATTATCCTGATCCTGATTTACTAATTAGAACCAGCGGAGAACATAGAATAAGCAATTTTTTACTCTGGGAAATTGCCTATTCAGAAGTATATTTCACCAATGTTTTATGGCCTGATTTTACAAAACAGCATTTCCTTGATGCTGTTTTGGATTATCAAAGCAGAGAAAGACGTTTTGGAAAAACTACAGAGCAGATTGCAAAATAATTCATGAGGAAACTGATTTTTATTGTCGTTTTATGTCTAACAAGCTTGGCTAATGCCCAACTAAACGATAGTGCCTATAAGAGCGCACAAAGCATTGATTATAATTTCGTTGAACCTGCTACCTATAAAATTAAAAACATTATTGTTACTGAAGTTTCAGGAAAAACCGTTCAAAAAGCTATGGTTGTTCTGTATTCAGGTTTGTCAATTGGACAAGAAATTAAAGTTCCTGGTAATGATATTCCAAAAGCCATTGAGAACATTTGGAAGCAAGACTACTTTAGTGATATTCAAGTATATTTTTTACCGGGCATTAACAATAATGTAACCATTCAATTTGTGGTTCAAGAACAACCAAGATTAAATGGTCACCGCTTTTTAAACGTTTCGAATTCTCAAGCTAAAACGTTAAAAGAGGAAATTGGTTTAACACGTGGTATTTATATTACCCCCAATTTGGTAAATCGTGCAATCCAAAAAATAGAAAAATATTATCAGGAAAAAGGATTTTATAATGTTCAGGTTTCAGTGAAGCGCCCACAAGCTCTTAATAAAGAGGGTAAACCCATGCCTGGTTTTGAAAACTTTGATTTTATTGTCAATAAAGGTCCCAAAGTGAAAGTTCGCGACTTTGTGTTTACTGGAAATTCTGCATTAGATGAAAAAGAGTTGCGTGCGGCGATTAAGAAAATCAAGCGTACACGATTAAAATGGAACATTTTCGCAAGTTCTAAATATACTGAGTCCCAATTTGAAGAGGAAAAATCAAACATTATCCAAAAGTATCATGCAAAAGGATACCGTGATGCCAGAATCATTGCCGACAGCGTTACAATGTATGGCGACAATCGATTGTTGGTTCATGTGAACTTGGTTGAAGGTAATCTTTACAGATTCCGTTCTATTGTATGGAAAGGAAATGTAAAATACAGAACTTCACTTCTAGATACACTCATAGGAATTAAAAAAGGTGATATTTTCAACCAATCCCTATTGGATGAAAGATTGTTCAGCAATCCTGGTGGTTTTGATATCCAAAGTTTGTATATGGATGCTGGTTACTTGTTCTTCAACATGATGCCAGTGGAGGTGGGGGTTGTTAACGACAGTATTGATCTTGAAGTGAGAATTACCGAAGGTCCGCAAGCCGTAATTGGAAGGGTTTCTTGGGTTGGTAATACCAAAACTTCCGATAAAGTAATTTTACGAGAACTTAGAACTAAGCCAGGGAATACATTTTCAAGAACCGATATTCAGCGAACCATGCGTGACTTGGCTGCCATTGGTTTGTTTGATCCAGAGCAATTGAATGTAAATCCCAAACCAAATGCTTCTGATGGGACTGTAGACATTGAATATAAATTGGTTGAAAAACCATCAGACCAAATTGAACTTAGCGGTGGTTGGGGAGGTAATGGTTACAGTACAACGCCTACATTAATTGGTACTGCGGGTATTGTATTGAACAACTTTAGTGCACGCAAATTGTTTCACCCTAAGTTATGGAATCCAGTTCCAACTGGAGATGGACAAAAATTATCATTGAGAGCACAATCTAATGGTGCCAATTACCAAGGATATACTTTTTCATTCACTGAACCTTGGTTGGGTGGAAATAAGCCAAATTCGTTGTCGGTTTCGGTATTCCATACAGTAAATAGCTTTGACTACCGTCAATCTGACGATCCTTTAAAAAAGGCGTTTTATAATACAGGTATCAATGTGAGTATGGGTAAACGTTTAAAATGGCCAGATGACTTCTTTAATATTCAGTACTTGGTGAGTTTTCAGCGCTATAGAATGCAAAACATGGATGGTGCTTATTATGGGTTCCCAACGGGATTCCAAGGAATTTCGTATAACCCGTCATTCCAGGTTACCATTGCCCGTAGCTCTGTAAGTGATCCAATTTACCCTACTTCTGGTAGCAATATTACCACTTCTGTGCAAGCAACTCCTCCGTTGAGTTACATCATTAAAAAGGATTATGCCAACATGCCATTAACTGAAAAATTCAAATGGGCAGAATTTTACAAGTTTAAATTTGATGCGGAATGGTACACTCCAATTTACAAGAAATTGGTGTTGATGGCCAAAACCAGATTTGGTTTCTTGGGATATTATAACCCAGTAATTGGCCCTACTTTCTTCGAAAGATTCCAAGTAGGTGGTGCCGGTATTTTTGGATTTAACATTGCAGCTACTGAAATTATTTCTCAAAGAGGTTACGACAATTACACCATTTCACAAACCGCTATGGGTGGCTCTGCAGGTGCGCCAATTTTCAATAAATTTACCATGGAGTTACGACAAGCCATCACAACCGGACAAACGGCCACCGTTTATGGTTTAGCGTTTATTGAAGCTGGTGATGCGTGGTCAGACATTAGCAAATACAATCCTTTCCAACTTAAAAGAGCTGCCGGTGTAGGGGTGAGGTTGTTTATGCCAATGTTTGGATTGATAGGTTTAGATTACGCTTGGGGCTTCGATTACAAAGATGTTCCTAAGAGCGGACAACCTACTCAAGTTCACTTTTTCATAGGACAACAATTCTAATCATTGATCATAAAAAAACCTCCGTTAAGGAGGTTTTTTTATGATCTTAAATCATCGATAATATCTGAATAGTCGTAAAAACCCAAGCTGGATTTCCATTATAAATCAAATTTGATACCTTGGGCCAATGGAAGCGTTTTTCCGTAATTGATGGTATTGGTTTGGCGACGCATGTAGGCCTTCCAAGCGTCGGATCCGCTTTCTCTGCCACCACCAGTTTCTTTTTCCCCACCGAATGCACCTCCAATTTCAGCACCTGATGTACCAATGTTCACATTTGCTATTCCACAATCTGAACCAGTGGCTGATAAAAATGACTCTGCTTCCTGTAAGTTGTCTGTAAATATGGCACTTGATAAACCCTGTTTCACACCATTCTGGAGGGAAATGGCTTCCTCAAGGGTGTTGTATTTCATTAAATATAATATTGGTGCAAAGGTTTCGTCCTGAATAATTTGAAAATGATTTTCACCCTCACATATTGTTGGCATTACGTAACATCCAGATTCAAACCCTTGTCCCTCCAAAATAGAATGACCATAAAGCACTTTGCCACCTTCATTTTTAAGTTGTTCAATTGCTTTCATGTAGTTGTTAACAGCATCTTTATCAATCAATGGTCCTACATGATTTTGAGCATCCAATGGATTTCCAATTCTTAACTGTGCATATGCTTTTACCAATTTATCTCTGAAAGATTCATAGATTGATTCATGTATAATCAACCTTCTGGTAGAGGTGCATCTTTGTCCTGCGGTTCCCACCGCACCAAACAAAACGGCCACCAGTGTGATATCCAAATTGGCATGTTGAGAAACTATTATGGCATTATTTCCACCCAATTCTAAGATGGTTTTACCGAGTCTAGCCCCAACAATTTCACCTACCTGTTTTCCCATGCGGGTACTTCCAGTAGCACTGATTAAAGGAACTCTGTTGTCTTTTGATAACCATTCACCCACATTACGGCTACCTTGGATTACTGAAAACAATCCTTCGGGCAAATCATTTTTCTTTAATACATCGGCCAATATATGCTGAACAGCTTGTGCTGTTGCCGGAGTTTTTTCACTTGGTTTCCAAATGCAAGAATTACCACAAATGGCTGCAATCATTGCGTTCCAACTCCAAACCGCAACTGGAAAGTTGAAAGCAGAAATGATGCCCACTACACCCATAGGATGCCATTGTTCATACATCCTGTGATTCGGTCTTTCGCTGTGCATGGTTAAGCCATATAATTGACGACTTAATCCAACAGCAAAATCACAGATGTCAATCATTTCTTGAACTTCGCCCAATCCTTCTTGCATGCTTTTGCCCATTTCATAACTCACAAGAGATCCTAAATGTTCCTTGTGGTTACGCAAAGCATCGCCAATTTGACGCACAATTTCACCCCTTTTAGGAGCCGGCCAAGTACGCCATACTTTCTGCGCTTCAATGGCTTTTTGAACCACCATTTCATAGGTTTTTGAATCACATTCATTGAATTGTGTGATTTGAAAAGAATCTACGGGACTTACATCTACAAAATTTTGGGTTTGTTGTGTATAAAAGTGTTCCAATCCTGTGCTAGCACTAGGAATTTGCGATTGAATGTTTAATGCGTTTAAAAAAGTATGATTCGCCATGGTTTATACAAAAATAGCGAATGTTCTTTATCTTTTTAAAATCTTATTCTGCCCGTTTTTTCATGACCAAGTAAACGGCTGTGAGCAAAAATGCGAGTCCAACAAAAATGTTCCACGACAATGTTTCATGGTCTAACATTCCCCACATTACCGCCGTTACGGGAATGATAAACGTGTTCGTGGAGGCCACTAGCGCTGATGTATGTAAAATCAAATAGTTGAATACCACCATGCTCAATGCACTTCCTACAAAACCTAGTAAAAACATGTATCCAAAACTCTCCCAAGCTTGCTCTGGGTGTGTTTCCCAGACACTCAAAATGTTGGTTTTCCAAAGAATAATTGAATAAATCATCCCAACAAAAACAAAAGGATAGGCCGTTTTTACCATAGAAGGAAGGTGCGACAATTTGTGCTTAATGATGTTGATGTTGTATCCATACATCAAGGCCGACATAAGTGGTAGCATCGCACCAATTGGGTCTAGTTTTTGTCCGCCCTGCAGTAAACTTGGCCCGAACAAGAATATGGCACCCACCAATCCAATCAAAACACCATATATACCGTTTTTTGTGAGTTTGTCTTTGAAAAGCATAACGCCCATGAGCAAAGTAAACATTGGCGTAAAAGCATTCAAAATTCCGCTAAGTCCAGATGGAATTCTTTGTCCTGCATAGCTAAATAATAACGCTGGTATAGCATTTCCAATAACCCCACTAATGAACAAATATAAATAGTCTTTAGGTTGAACCACTTTTACCTTTGAATGGTCATTTTTTTGTAAATGTTCGTCGATAAATGGGTGATGGTAAGGCTTGAAAACGGAATATTTTAAAAACCAAGGCAATAGAAATATTCCTGCCAATGTTAATCTTAAACCTGCAACCTGTACTGGGCTAAATACTTGTAGTCCCTTTTTCATCAAGATGAATGAACTTCCCCAAACACATCCCAAAAGCACTATCAAGAAAACGGGTAACCATTTGTATCTCACTTTGCAAATATCGGTCATTTTAACCACCCCTTAAAATGTATCACCAAAATTCACGAACTTTGTGTTATGAAGTCACGCATACTCTTTGTTTTGAGCTTTTTATTTTTCGGGGGGACGTTTGCGCAATTGCCAGATGATCTTATTTGTGCCGAAAAAGCGAATGTGATTTCTCGAATACAACGCAGGGGCGTTTCAACAATTTATCATGGCTATAACATTGATTATCATCGATGTAATTGGTATGTGAATCCCAATAAAAATGCTTATCTTAAAGGTTCAGTTCTATTTAAATTCACTGTATTAGATCAAGCTGATTCCTTGGGAGTAGACATTGCCGCGGATTTGAATGTTTCAAAGGTTTTGTACAAAGGAAATCCTGTTAATTTTAAAAGGTCTGGTGACGCCTTGTATGTTTTCAGTGGATTTGGATGGACCAAAGATCAACAAGATTCATTTGAGGTTTTTTACGATGGATTCCCCTCAGCTGGCTCTGGTTTTGGCTCGTTTATTTACGACAATCACAAAACAGGTCCTGTAATTCATACACTTAGTCAACCTTATGGTGCTCCTTTTTGGTGGCCGTGTAAGCAAACACTTCACGATAAAATTGACTCAATTGATATTTTTGTTCATACCGATAAGTACCTCAAAGCGGGTTCTAATGGACTACTGGTTGATACATTCGCCGAAGGTGATTCTAACGTTGTTTTCCATTGGAAACACCGTTATCCCATTGCCACTTACTTAGTTGCAATGGCTGTAACCAATTATGATGAATTTACGCATTATGCGAAATTTAGGAATTACCCAGATTCAATGCCCGTGTTGAATTATGTTTTCCCTCAATTTAAATCTACGGCTTTTGAAGAAACCAAGCCAGTTGTGCAAATGTTGAGGTTGTTTGATAGTTTGTTTACCCGTTATCCCTTTATAAAAGAAAAATACGGACATGCTCAATTCACATGGGGTGGGGGCATGGAACATCAAACAATGAGTTTCATGGTGAACTTTTCTTTCGACCTAATGGCCCATGAATTGGCTCACATGTGGTTTGGTGATATGGTGACATGCGGCAGTTGGCAAGACTTATGGTTGAATGAAGGATTTGCTACCTATTTGACATGCTTAAGCTATGAATTTTTGAAATCCGATGATGAATTCAAATCTAGGTTGAGGGGCATGAGAAACGACATTTGCAGCGATCCCAACGGAAGCGTTTGTCCATCAGATACTTCTAAAGTAAATGTGTTATTTAACGGAAGACTAACCTACAACAAAGGGGCGTGGGTACTGCACATGTTGCGCAATAAAATTGGCGATTCAGCATTTTTTAAGGCATGTAGAAACTATTTGCAAGGTTCAAACGCTTATGGTTTTGGTTATACACCAGAGTTACAAAAAGAAATGGAATTGGCCTCCGGCAAAGATTTATCGGTTTATTTTCAGCAATGGTTCTATGGTGAAGGATTTCCGTATTTAAAAATCAATTGGACCCAACGTGGCAACAAATTGAAGGTGAAAATTGACCAAACTCCATCGAATTTTAAGGTCCCCTTTTGGTTCGTTAATGTTCCTTTGTTGCTTAAAAACAAGAATCAATCTATGTTGTTGAACTTTGAACCAACCAAGCTGAAGGATTCATTTATTATAGAATTGCCATTTTCAGCTGATACGGCAATCTTCGATCCAAATGTAACAGTACTTGCTAAAGCCTCTGTTGGTGGCGTAAACTTGGATCAATTGGAAGACAATTCCATCAACATTCTTCCAAATCCTGGCACCAATGTTTTAAGTGTGTTCTCTCGCAATCCATCCCTCAAAAAAATTGAGGTTTTCAATGTGTTGGGAGATAAAATGATTGAAATGGATGGCGGAAATAATGGTTATAAAATGGTGCATTTGGATACCGAAAGGCTTTCATCTGGTACATATTTTGTTAGGATATATACAGATAATTTAGTAATTTCGAAGAAATGGTTAAAACAGTAAACTCAAAACTCTTTTTAGCTGCGGTGGCATTGATGACATCGTTCGTGTTTTCGTCTTGTGAAACCGAAAAGAAAACACCTGCAGTGGTAACAGATAGTTCCAATGGAATTACATTGAAGTATGTTGGTTATT
>JACCDM010051704.1_pt1 | contig 86711 bp, 88 predicted proteins | sample 7445851 | NCBI WGS metagenome assembly JACCDM01 (sample SAMN15323438, study PRJNA562643) | freshwater metagenome | isolation source: river surface water | place: USA:Blue River Watershed | collected 2017-08-16
AGGGGTCCATGACCTTCGAGACCCCGATGCTGTTCGCGGTCGGCTTCATCTTCGTGTTCACCATGGGCGGCTTCACCGGCCTGATCCTGGCCATGGCCCCGGTCGACCTGCTGCTGCAGGACACCTATTACGTGGTGGCCCACTTCCACTACGTGCTGGTGGCCGGCTCGCTGTACGCCCTGTTCGCCGGCTTCTACTACTGGGCCCCGAAGTGGACCGGTGTCATGTACAACGAGACCCGCGGCAAGATCCACTTCTGGTGGTCGCTGATCTCCTTCAACATCACCTTCTTCCCGATGCACTTCCTGGGCCTGGCCGGCATGCCCCGCCGCTATGCCGACTACGCCATGCAGTTCGCCGACTTCAACGCCCTGGCATCGGTCGGCGCCTTCGCCTTCGGCCTGGCGCAGGTGTATTTCTTCTTCTTCGTCGCGCTGCCCTGCATGATGGGCAAGGGCGAGAAAGCGGCGCAGCGCCCCTGGAACGATGCCGATGGCAAGGGCGCCGAGGGCCTGGAGTGGGAAGTGGCTTCGCCCGCTCCCTTCCACACCTTCGAGAACCCGCCCAAGCTGGACGCCACCGCCACCCGCGTGGTGGGCTGATCGCCAGCATCCGATCCGGACGACAGGACCCATGGCCGTGACCGAACCTGATGACCGCAAGAAGTCCAATGCGCGCCTGGGCCTGATCCTGGCGTCCATCGTGGCGGTCTTCTTCCTCGGCTTCGTGGCCAAGATGGTCCTGCTGGGGCGCTGAAAGACGCAAGCACCATGGGCATCGCGCGCGCGAATACGAAGATGGTGGGCAAGCTGGCCGTCGTGGCGGCCGGCATGTTCGCCTTCGGCTACGCGCTCGTGCCCCTGTACGAGAAGATCTGCGAGATCACCGGCATCAACATCCTGGCCCTGGGCGAGCGCCAGGTGCCGGGCGGCTCCACGGCCAAGCCCTCGAACACCCAGGTCGACACCAGCCGCACCATCACCGTCGAATTCGACGCCAATGCGCGCGGCCCCTGGCAGTTCAAGCCGGCCCAAAGCTCGATGCAGGTGCATCCGGGCCAGCTCGCCACGGTGATGTACGAATTCCAGAACGTGCAGGACCGGCAGATGTCGGCGCAGGCCATCCCGAGCTACGCGCCGCGCCAGGCCGCCGCGCACTTCAACAAGCTCGAGTGCTTCTGCTTCAACCAGTACACCCTCGCCCCCGGCGAGAAGAAGCAGTGGCCGGTGGCCTTCGTGATCGACCCCAAGTTGTCCAAGGACGTGACCACCATCACGCTGTCCTATACCTTCTTCGAGGTGGGTGCGCGCACCCCGGCAGCCCCGTCGGCGGCTGTCACGGCCCCGACCGCCGCCGGGCCGGCGCCCCTGCCCCAGGAGCCGCGCTCGTGAGCCGGTCGCCTGTCATGGCCGATGAAATCTCCGCCGGCGCCCGCAAGGGCTCCCTGCCCCAGACCGTCAAGGCCGTGGCCTGGGCGTTTCTGGGCATTCGCAAGAACAGCGACTACCAGTCCGACCTGGGCCGCCTGAACCCCTTCCACCTCATTGCCGTGGCCCTGGCGGGCGTGGCGCTGTTCGTGGGCGGGCTCATCGCCCTGGTGCACTGGATCGTGCCCTGACGGTTTTGTTTTTCAGTTTTCAAAAGAGTTTTCGGAACCAGGAGTTGAGATGAGTACCAGCGCCCCCGGCACCACGCCGTACTACTACGTGCCCCAGCCGTCGCGTCACCCGGCCATGATGGCCTTCGGCCTGTTCTTCGTCATCCTGGGCGCCGGCCAATGGATCAACAGCGTGGCGTGGGGCCAGTGGGCCCTGTACTTCGGCCTGGCCTGGGTGGCCGTGGTCCTGTTCCAGTGGTTCCGTGATGCGGTCAAGGAAAGCGAAGGCGGCCTGTACGGCCACAAGGTCGACCTGTCCTTCCGCTGGAGCATGAGCTGGTTCATCTTCTCGGAAGTGATGTTCTTCGGCGCCTTCTTCTCCGCCCTCTGGTGGATGCGGGCCCACTCGGTGCCCGCCCTGGGCGGCCTCGAGAATTCCCTGCTCTGGCCCGACTTCAAGGCCGTGTGGCCCAGCACCGCCCCCGGCGTGACCGCCTCGCCCGGCGGCATCGTCGAGCCCTTCCAGACCATGACCCCGTTCTGGCTGCCGACGATCAACACCGCGCTGCTGCTCACCTCGGGCGTGACGCTGACCATCGCGCACCACGCGCTGCAGGCTGGCAACCGTGCCAAGACCATCACCTGGATGTGGGCCACCGTGGTCCTGGGCCTGGTGTTCCTGTTCGTGCAGGGCTACGAGTACGTCCACGCCTACCGCGACCTGAACCTCAAGCTCACCTCGGGCGCCTATGGCTCCACCTTCTTCATGCTCACGGGCTTTCACGGCTTCCACGTGTTCGTGGGCATGCTGATGCTGCTGTTCATCACCCTGCGCCTGCAAAAGGGCCACTTCAGCGCCACGCGCCACTTCGGCTTCGAAGGCGCGGCGTGGTACTGGCACTTCGTGGACGTGGTCTGGCTCGGCCTGTACGTCCTCGTCTACTGGCTGTAATCGCCACGACGCAAGGGCCGCGAAAGCGGCCCTTGTTCTTTGGGAGGCGTCGCGAGTGATCAGGCCCCGGCGGGAATGCCCGTCGGGTTCAGGTAACCCAGTTTCCAGGCCACCAGGATGCACACGAACAGCAGGATCGAGAAGCCCACGCGGAACGCCAGCGCACGCGCCATGCGGGCGGACTTGCGCGTCTCGTCCTCCTGGGAGCCCTGGCCCCGCATCATGAAGAACAGCGCGGTGCCGAGGCTGCCGAGGATGGCCACGAAGGCCAGTGCGATCAGGAGGGCTTTCATGGGAGACATTATCCCGTGAGCCGTCTGCGCTCGGTCCGCTTCTGGGGGCTCACGGTGCTGGCGCTGGCCGCCGCCGTGACCACGTTCAGCCTGGGCCTGTGGCAATGGGCCCGCGCCCACGAGAAGCTGGCGCTGCAGGCCGCCGTCCAGGCCCGCGAGGCCCTGCCGCCGCTGGAACCGGACATCCTGCGCGTGACGCCGCGGTCCCCTGACCTGGTGCATCGCCAGGTCGTCCTGCGCGGGCGGTGGCTGTCCGCGCACACGGTCTACCTGGACAACCGCCAGATGAACGGGCGCGTGGGCTTCTACGTGGTCACGCCGCTGCGCCTGGCGACGCGGCCGGGCCAGGGCGATGACGCTGTCATCCTCGTGCAGCGAGGCTGGGCGCCCCGCAATTTTTCCGACCGGCTGCAGCTGCCGCCGGTCCGCACGCCCGAGGGCGAGGTCACCGTGACCGGACGTATCGCCCCGGCGCCGTCCAAGCTATACGACTTCGACGGGGCGGCTGCCGGGGCCATCCGGCAAAATCTCGACCTGGCTGCCTTCCGGTCCGAGACCGGGCTGCCGCTGCTGGAAGGCTCGGTGCAGCAAACCGGAGCCCCGTCCGAGGGATTGCTGCGCGAATGGCCGGTACCGGCCAGCAGCGCCGACAAGAACTACGGCTACGCCTTCCAGTGGTGGGCGCTGTGCGGCGTGATCTTCATCCTTTATGTCTGGTTCCAATTCCTCACCCCCGGCCGGCGCCCAGCCCCCAAGGCCTGACCATCCGCTGGACCTCACGGTGCACTCGCTGCCCAGCCCCGACGGCGCGGTGCAGGACGACGCGCGACGCACCGTCTCGGGACGCTGGAAGATGCTGGCCGTGCTCCTGGTGTGCGCGGCGCCGGTCGTGGCCTCCTACTTCACCTACTACGTGGTGCGGCCGGAAGGGCGCCGCAATTTCGGCGAACTGATCGAACCCCAGCGGCCAGTGCCTGCACTCGCCGCAACCACGCTGAAGGGGGAGCCCGTTCCCCTCAATGCCCTGAAGGGCCAATGGCTGCTGGTCGCCGTGGCGGGCGGCGCCTGCGACGCTTCCTGCGAGAACCACCTGTACCTGCAGCGGCAGCTGCGCGAATCCCTGGGCAAGGACAAGGACCGCCTGGACCGTGTCTGGCTGGTCCACGATGGTGCGCCCGTGCGGGACGCCTTGCTGCCGGCGTTGAGCGACGCCACCGTGCTGCGTGTCGACGCCTCCGCGCTCGCCCAGTGGCTGCAGCCGGCGCCGGGCCAGTCGCTGGCCGGCCACCTGTACGTGGTCGATCCCATGGGCCACTTCATGATGCGATTTCCCGCAGGCCTGGACCGCGAGGGCGCGGCGCGCGCCAAGCGTGACCTGGAGCGCCTGATGCGGGCCTCGGCCTCGTGGGACCAGGCGGGACGTTCATGAACGAAGCCGTCGCCCTCTACGACCTCTCACCGACCGCGCGGCTGATGCTGCTCGGGATCATCCTGGCGCTGGGACCGCTGGCCTGGGTCTGGCTTCGCAACCAGCAGCACCCGCCCGCGCGGCGCCTGGCGGCCCTGACCGTGCTGACCCTGTTCCTCACCTTCGACCTGGTCCTGTTCGGCGCCTTCACCCGCCTCACCGACTCGGGCCTGGGGTGTCCGGACTGGCCCGGGTGCTACGGCAGTGCCAGCCCCAGCGGCGCGCGCGCGCAGATCACCGCGGCCGAGGCTGCGATGCCCACCGGTCCCGTGACCCACACCAAGGCCTGGATCGAGATGATCCATCGCTACCTCGCCACCGGGGTGGGGGTGTTGATCCTCACCCTGGCGGTGACCAGCTGGCTGCGCCGGCGCGAACTTCCGATCCATCCCGCCTGGCCCCTGGTGACCCTGGCGTGGGTGTGCGTGCAAGGGGCCTTCGGTGCGCTGACCGTCACGCTCAAGCTGCAGCCCGCCATCGTCACCTTGCACCTGCTCGGTGGCCTGGCGCTGCTGGCGCTCCTGTGCCGGCAGGCGGTCGCCTACTCCCAGGCCTATCGCCCGCGCACCCCGCTGCAGGTCCCGTCCGGGCTGCGTGCAGGGGTCATCGCGGTGTTCGCGCTGGTGTGGCTGCAGGTGGCCCTGGGGGGCTGGGTCAGCACCAATTACGCGGTGCTGGCGTGCACCGACTTCCCGACCTGCCACGGGCAGTGGTGGCCGGCGATGGACTTCGCGCGCGGCTTCGAGATCTGGCGGCCGCTGGGCCTCAGTCGTGCGGGTGAACCGCTCACGCTGTCGGCGCTCACCGCCATCCACTACGTGCATCGCCTCATGGCCTACCTGCTGCTGCCGCTGCTGGTGCTGCTGGCCTGGTCCCTGCATCGCGTGCACTGGCCGCGCGCGGCGGGCTGGGTGCTTGCGCTGGCCGCCTGGCAGTTCCTCACGGGCTTGTCCAACGTGGTGCTCGGGTGGCCCTTGCTGGCGGCGGTCAGTCACACCGGTGGCGCGGCCGGGCTGGTCGTCGTGTTCACCTGGATCCTGTGCGAACTGCATCCGCGCCGCGCCGCCGCCCCGGTGCCCACCCTGCACGCGGGGACGGCGTACCGCCCGGTGGGCGTGCCCCCCGCGCAGGAGGTCCGCGGATGAACCGTTACGCCCAGTTCTACGCGCTGACCAAGCCACGGGTGGTGCAGCTGATCGTCTTTTGCGCGGTGATCGGCATGGTGCTGGCCGTGCCTGGCCTGCCGTCCCTCGAGCAGCTGCGCGTGGCGGGCCTGGCCTCCCTGGGTATCTGGCTGGTGGCGGGTGCGGCCGCGGCCTTCAATTGCCTGGTCGAGAAAAGCATCGACGCCAAGATGAAGCGCACCGCCTGGCGGCCCACCGCCAAGGGTGAACTGTCCGACAGGCAGACGCTGGTCTTCTCCGCGGTCCTGTGTGCCATCGGTTCCTGGCTGCTGTGGGTCGCGGTCAACCCGCTCACCATGTGGCTCACCTTCGCCACCTTCGTGGGCTACGCCATCATCTACACCGTCGTCCTCAAGCCGCTCACGCCGCAGAACATCGTGATCGGCGGCGCCTCGGGTGCGATGCCGCCGGTGCTCGGGTGGGCCGCCCTGACCGGCGACGTCGGTCCCGAGGCCCTGATCCTGTTCCTGATCATCTTCCTGTGGACACCGCCGCATTTCTGGGCGCTGGCCCTGTACCGGGTGGAGGATTACCGCAAGTCGGGCCTGCCCATGTTGCCGGTCACGCATGGCAACGAGTTCACCCGCTTGCAGATCCTGCTGTACACGCTGGTGCTCCTGGCCTCCTGCCTGCTGCCGTTCATGTACGGCATGAGTTCCTGGCTGTACCTGGCGGCGGCCCTGGTGTTGAACGGGATGTTCGTGGCCTATGCCTTCAAGCTGTGGCGCGCATATTCCGATGAACTCGCCCGACGCACCTTCCGCTTCTCACTGATCCACCTGAGCGGGTTGTTCGCCGCCCTCTTGCTCGATCACTACCTGCTGTGAGGTCACGCGCCATGCAACGCCGATTCGTTCTCCACGGGGCTGGCGCCACGCTGCTGGCGGGCGCGCTGGCCGCCTGCGGCCAGGACAAGCCGCCCTTCAAGTCCATCGACATCACCGGCGCGGATTACGCGAAGGATTTCCAGCTCACCGACCATCTGGGCCAGGCTCGCCAATTGGCTGATTTTCGGGGCCAGGTGGTCGTTGTCTTCTTCGGCTTCACGCAATGCCCGGACGTGTGTCCCTCGACCCTGATGGAGCTCACCGAGGTCAAGCGCCAGCTCGGCGCGGACGGCGGCAAGGTGCAGGGCCTGTTCATCACCGTCGATCCCGAGCGTGACACGCCCGAGGTCCTCAAGGCCTACATGGCCCTGTTCGATCCTGGTTTCCTGGCCCTGCGCGGCACACCGGCGCAACTCGAGGCCACGGCCCGTGACTTCAAGGTGTTCTACAAGAAGGTCGAAGGCAAGACGCCTACCAGCTACACCATGGAGCATTCGGCAGCGAGTTTCGTCTACGACACGCAGGGCCGCCTGCGCCTGTACGTGCGCCCGGGCTCGGGGCCTCAGGTGCTGGTCGACGACCTGCGACTGCTGCTCAAGTCGGCCTAGAAGGACGCGTACAGCTCCTGCATCAGGTAGCGATAGCGGTAGTCGGGCCCCTGCAGGCCGGAGGACCGGTTGTAGCCCGCTCGCATGCGCCAGAACACACGCCCGGCGACCGGGCTGGTAGCCGAAACCTCCGCCAGCTGTGTCGGCGTGGAGGCATCGTTGTTCACCTGCTGCCGCCCCAGGCCCAGGGTGCCGCGCAGCACCCAGCCTTCGACGCGGCGCCGCATGCCGATGGCCACCATGCCCTCGCTGAATTCGTCCGGGTTGAAATAGCGCCGTGTCACCTGCGTGTCGCTGGCGCGGTAGCCGCGCCAGCGGGCCTGCAGCGTGACCCCGTGTTCCGGCAGCAGGTCATACACCGCGCGCAGGCGCAGCTGCGAGCGGGTGTTGCCATCGGAGAAGTGCATCACCTGCAGCATGCCGCCGGCGTTGAAGCGATCGTTCACCTGCTGCCACAGGCCGGCGCCCGCCGAGGTCAGGGTGAGCCCGTCACGCAGGCCCTCCTGCGTTTCCACGCGCTCTCGGTTGGCCGTGAATTCCGCGGTCGTCGCGGGCGTGAGGGCCAGGCTGTAACTGCCATCCAGGACCAGGGTCTGCCGCGAGTGGATCTGGTCGATGCCGGCCTTGAGCTGCCAGCCCATTGCGGTGCGCGGATTGATCTCGCGGTGCACCACCGAAAGAGCCTCGCCCTGTGCACGCCATGTCCCCTGGCTGTAGGTGTTGCGTTGGAGTTGCAGGCCCGTGTGCCGGTCACCGTGTTCGTACCAGGGGTACAGGCCCACGCCCACCTTGCGCGTCAGGAAACCTTCGCTGTCCGAGGACACGAACACATCGGGCGCCGAGATCGCCAGCGCGGGGGTGGCGGACGCGTCCTGCGAAGCCAGGGCTTGGGCCTGTGCGGCATCCATGTACAGGGCAACGCTCACCAGTATTCCCAGCGTGCCGAGTGCGCGCTGCATCTTCGCACCGGTGGGGAACAGCCCTTGCATGAGCCGTGTCATTTCGTGCCCCAGGTCTTGCGCAGTCCGAGCAGTTCCACCGCGTAGCCCCAGACGCAGGCGGGCTGCAGGATCAGGGTGTAGGCCAGGCTGTAGATCAGGAAGCCGCTGGGATTGCGGCGCACCTTCAACCCGAGCTCGTCGAAGGCTTTCTTGGCCACGCGGAACATGATCCAGGTGAAGACGGCACTCAAGGGCAGCAGGGCCAGCGTCATCGGGCCCGCGATCCAGAAATAGCCGAACAGCGCGAGCACCAGGCCGGGCAGAAATCCCACGGTGTAGGCCAGGTCCATCAGCGGGAACATCAGGTTCCACCAGATGTACAGAAGCGTCAGTCGCGGTTTGATCAGCAGGCCGGGCGCAGCCTTGAACGCCTCGATCATCCCGCGCGACCAGCGCTGGCGCTGGCGCACGAAGCCCCGCAGCGTGTCGGGGCAGCGGGTGAACACCGCCGCATTCTCGGCGTAGCCGACGCGGTGCCCCTGTTCCAGCATCTTCCACGTGAGCACGATGTCCTCGCCCACCACATGCGGCCAGCCCCCCAGTGCGGCGACCGTGGCCCGGTCGTAGATGGAGAAGGCGCCCTGCGACACCAGCGTCCCCTGGAACAGGGACTGCACGCGCTTGGTCGCGGCGATGCCCAGGAAGTAATCCCATTCCTGCGTGCGCGTGACCCAGTTGTCACGCGAGTTGCGTATCAGCACCAGCCCCGCCACCGCCTTGGTGCCGGGTGGATCGGACAGGTAGCGCCCCACGATGTTCTTCAGGCCGTCCCGCCACAGCAGGCAGTCGGCATCGAGTGTGAGCACCAGGTCGGTGGTGCAGGCCTTCAGGCCCGCGTTCAGCGCGTGCGACTTGCCCTGGTTGCGGGGCATGTCGATCAGCTCCAGCCCGGGGTGATGCGGCAGCAGGGCGCGTACCCGTTCGGCGGTGGCGTCTCGCGAGCCGTCGTTGATCACGATGACGCGCACCCCACCGGGATAGTCCTGGGCGAAGACGCTCTCCACGGTCTCGGCGATGGAGCTCTCCTCGTTGTAGGCCGCCACCAGCAGGGTGATGTCCGGGTAGGCCGCCACCGGCTTGATCGCCGGGCGCTGGTCCACCACCAGCGCCATCAGCACGAAGGCATTGATGAAGCCGGGAAAGATGGCGATGAATCCGATCAGGTAGGCCGCCACCCAGGGGTGCGTCAGGCCGGCCAGCTGGTCAAACCAGGGCCGCGACAGCCAGATGGACAGCGCCATCCAGACAAAAGCGAATACCAGGCAAAACCAGAACTTGAGGGCGACCGGAATGTAGATTCTTTTTTGCAAAGCGAGTCCTGCAGCCGTGCATTGACTTGTTTGCAAATAGAGCTATTTGGCTTTTTCGCTCCTGTGCGATCCAAGTCAAATCTAATTTTAATTGTCAGCTAAACCAAGATAGTTGCCTTGTATTTGTCCTTTTAGTAATCGGTTAAACAGGACTTTATTGGCTTGGATCCAACTGAAAACTGCGCGTTTGCGGCTCGCTTAATTTGCAGATTTATTGCGTTCCGTCTGCGGCGAATCGATGAAATGAGTAGTCCTAAAGACTGCTTATTCGAGGTGCTGTTTGGACCTGGGGCTGTTGGGGGCGTGGCGCCTGCCTGCCCGCCTGTATCGAGGCTTGCTCGCTTGTGCGGGGGTGTGGGCCGTCTTGTGGGGGCCGCCCGTCACCGCGGCTGCGGTGGTGACGACGGCCGATGCGCGAGCCGTGGCCGCCAGCCCCACGTTGCGGAAAATCCGGGCCCGCGGTGAAGTGGCCGTGGGCGTGCGCACCGACTTTCCGCCGTTCGGATGGATCGATGCCAAGGGCCGGCACCGGGGTCTGGAAGCCGACCTTGCGCAGGAACTGGCCGAGCACTTGCGGGTGCGCTTGCGGCTCGTGCCGGTGACCGGCGAGGACCGTTTCACCCGCCTGGGCCAGGGCGCGGTGGACGTGCTGATCGCCTCAGCGGCGGACACCCCGGCACGGCGGGCGCATGCCGCCGCCGTGGAGCCCCCCTACTACGGCTCGGGGGTGGACGTGCTGCTGCGGCCCGAGCGGCACGAGACCCGTTGGTTGCACCTGCGGGGCAGCACGTTGTGCGCGGTGGCGGACGCCCCGTTCAACCCGCAGATGACGCAGCGCCATCACGTGCAGCTGCACGCCAGTGCCAGCCTTGGCGAGGCCCTGCAGGCCCTGCAGGCCCGCCGCTGCGAGGGATTGCTGTACACCGAAGCGACCGTGCAGCACCTGCGCCGGCTTCCCGAGTGGAGCGACTACCGCGCACCCCTGGCCCCCGCCCTGGTGATGCCGTGGGCGGTCAGCATCGCCCGCGGTGAACAGGGCACCGCGCTCGAGCGGGAGATCGGCGATGCCGTGGCCGCCTGGCACCGGGACGGCACCCTCATCGACCTGGAGCGCAAGTGGGGGCTCAAGCCCAGCGTCTTCCTGCGCAAGGCGCGTGCGCGCTGGAGCGAGCTGGGAGCCGACGGCGCGCGGGTGTGCGTGCGCGACGCTCGGGGGCATTGGCCGGCGGCCTGTGGCGCACAGGCGCTCGTGGAGCCGGTGACGGCGTCCGCCGCCGGGCGCGCAGCATCCGGGATCCGTCCGTCCGGGTCTGCGGGGCTTGCGGTCCTGTTCGCGGCTGCATTGGCCGCGAGCGGCGGGTGGGGCGCTCGTGCGTGGCGCACACGGCACGCGTCATCGCAAGTCCGCGCCGCGCCGGTTCTGCGCCTTGCGGGGGCCGCCGAGGCCGATCCGGGGCCGCAGCGGCAGCGGCAGGCGCCTTCGGTGCCTGCGGTGAGGATCGAGGTCCCGGCATGCCCGTCGCCCGCAGGCCCCCCGCGGCGCACGATCCCGATGATGCGGACCGCACGCTCCCGCGGCGCGCGGCCGATCCGGCCGAGACGCCGCTCGCTCAGGCGCCCGCCTATTCGGCCTTGATCCCGCGCGAGGTGATCACCCCGCCCAGCTGCGTGCTGTCTTGCCGGATGCGCGCGGCCAGGCCGTCGGCCTGGGTGCCCGCCACGTCCCAGCCTTGCTGCACCAGCTTCTGGCGGACCTCGGGGCTGCGCACGATGTCGCTGATGAGGGCAGACAGCCGGGCCACGTGCGCCGCCGGCATCGTGGCGGGTGCCGCCACGCCGTTCCAGACTTCCAGGCGGAAGCCGCGCGTCACACCCTGTTCGTCCAGGCTCGCCACGTCGGGTACCAGCGCGCTGCGCCCGCTGGAGGTGATGCCCACGGCCTTGAGCTTGCCGGCGCGCACCTGGGGCAGGGCCAGGCCCGGGGGCAGGAGGGCCAGCTGGATCTGCCCGCCGATCATGGCGTTGACCACTTGCGGATTGCCCGGATAGGGCACATGCACGGGCTCGATGCCGCTGTTGCTTTTCAGGAGCTCCATGCCGATGTGGGCCACGGTGCCCACGCCCGGCGAACCATAGCTCCACTTGCTCCCATTGCTGCGCGCCTCGGCCAGGAACTCGCGGGCGTTGCCGCCCGGCACGTCAGCGGCCGCCGCCAGCACCAGGGGCGCGGTGCCGATCAGGCTCACCGGTGCGAGGTCCTTGAGCGGGTCATAGGGCAGCGTCGGGTTGAGCAATTTGGCAATCGTCATGTTGCCGTTGATCAACAGGCCCAGGGTGTGCTCGTCCGTGGCCTTGGCCACCAGGTCGGCAGCGATGTTGCCCGACGCTCCCGCGCGGTTCTCGACGATCACCGGCTGGCCCAGCGCCTTGGCCAACGGCTCGGCGAGCGTTCGGGCCGTGAGGTCGGGCGACGAACCGGCGGGAAAACCCACCAGGAGGCGGACGGTCTTGGCGGGCCAGGCTGCCGGGCCGGCGGCCGGCGCAGTCTGCGCGATCACGCTGCCGGCGAGCAGGACCAGGGGGAGGGCAAGGAGGGTACGGCGCATGCGGGGTCTTTCTTGAAAAAGGCCAGCCGGCAGGGTGCCGGCTGGCCTGTCAGGTGGGGCGCAGCCCGTTCAGGCGTAGGCCGCGAGCACGGTGCGCATCTTCTTCATCGCAGCCACTTCGATCTGGCGGATCCGCTCCGCGGACACACCGTATTGGGCCGCGAGGTCGTGCAGCGTGAGGCCGCCCGAGCCGTCGTCGTTGACCTTGAGCCAGCGCTCCTCGACGATGCGGCGGCTGCGGGGGTCCAGCGTCTCCAGGGCCGCCGCGATGCCGTCGGTGGCCAGCACGTCACGCTGCTGCGACTCGATCATGGCGGTGGGCTCATGGCTGGCGTCGGCCAGGTAGGCCACCGGGCCGAAGGCTTCCTCGCCATCGTCACCCGGGGTCGGGTCGAGCACCACGTCGCCACCCGCCATGCGGGTTTCCATCTCGATCACTTCTTCGCGCTTGACATTGAGCTCGCGCGCCATGACGTCGATCTGGGCGTCGGTCAGCGTGTCGCGGTGGGTGGGGGCGTCGGCGTCGTCCTTGAAGCCCTGCTTCATGGACCGCAGGTTGAAGAACAGCTTGCGCTGGGCCTTGGTGGTGGCCACCTTGACCATGCGCCAGTTCTTCAGGATGTACTCGTGGATCTCGGCCTTGATCCAGTGCAGCGCGTAGCTCACGAGGCGCACGCCCTGGTCGGGGTCAAAGCGCTTGACCGCCTTCATCAGGCCGATGTTGCCCTCCTGGATCAGGTCGCCATGGGGCAGGCCGTAACCCAGGTATTTACGTGACACCGACACCACCAGCCGTAGGTGGGACATCACCAGCTTGCCGGCGGCGTCCAGGTCGTCATGGTCACGCAGCTGGCGCGCATAGGCCTGCTCCTCCTCGGGGGTGAGCAGGGGCAGGCGGTTGACGGCCGAGATGTAGGCGTCCAGGTTGCCCAGGGCGGGCACCACGGCCCAGGGATTGGACGGGGTCAGGGCGTGTGCAGAAGTTCCGACGGAAGGGGTCATGCTGACAGTTCCTTTCATCACCAAAGCGTGATGTTAGCACTCGGACGAGGAGAGTGCTAATGGCCGGGATTTCCCGGGTTGGCGTCAGGGCACCCGCCCAGTTCAGCGGACCTGCAGGCGCGGCCCGGTCCCCGCCGCGGTGACCTGACCGACCACCGCCGCCTGGGCAAATCCGTGGCGGGCGAACGTGGCCAGTACCGCGTCCACTGCCCCGGGTTCGCAGGACACCAGCAGGCCGCCGCTGGTCTGCGGGTCGGACAGGAGGGCCTGGTGCACCGGGTCGAAACCGGCCGGCAGGCCGACTTCGGCGCCATAGCCCGCCCAGTTGCGGCCGGACGCGCCGGTGACGCAGCCGGCCCGGGCCAGGTCGGCCACCCCGGGCAGCAGGGGGACCTTCGCCCAGTCCAGGACGATGGTGGCCTGGGCGCCGCGCGCCAGTTCCAGGGCATGGCCCGCCAGGCCGAAACCCGTGATGTCAGTGAGTGCATGCACACCGGCGAGCTTCGCCAATTCGGGGCCCGGGGTGTTCAGGCGGGTGGTGACGTCGATCATCTGCGCATAGCCCTCGGGGCTGAGCGTTTCCTTCTTCAAGGCGGCCGAGAGCACGCCCACGCCCAGGGGCTTGCCCAGGACCAGCACGTCGCCCGGGCGGGCATCGGCGTTGCGCTTGACGTGTTTCGGGTGCACCAGGCCCAGGGCCACCAGGCCGTAGATCGGCTCGACCGAGTCGATGGTGTGGCCGCCCGCGATCGGGATGCCGGCGGCGCGGCACACCGCCTGGCCGCCCTCCAGGATGCGGCCGATGGTGTGGGTGGACAGCACGCTGATCGGCATGCCCACCAGGGCCAGGGCCATGATCGGCTGGCCGCCCATGGCGTAGACGTCGGAGATGGCGTTGGTGGCGGCGATGCGCCCGAAGTCGTACGGGTCGTCGACGATGGGCATGAAGAAGTCGGTGGTGGCGATCAGCGCCTGTTCGTCATTGAGCTGGTAGACGGCAGCATCGTCGGCGGTCTCGATGCCCACGAGCAGCTGGGGCGGAATGGGCATGGCGGCCGTGCCCTTGAGGATTTCGGACAGCACGCCGGGCGCGATCTTGCAGCCGCAGCCGCCGCCATGCGAGAGCGAAGTCAGGCGCGGCTCCGCGCCGGCGGCGGGAGTGGTGGGGGCGTTCATGGTGTCAGGTCCTCAAGGAGTTGCAGCAGGCCGGCTCGCTCGGCCTCGGGGGTGAAGAGCGTCGCGCGGCGCTCGCATTGTGCGCGCAGACGAGCCAGCAGGCCGCCCTCGGGTTCATCCCGGCATCGCGCCAGCAGGCGCGCCAGTTGCCCGGCGTCGCCATGGTCGAAGTAGCCCGCGTAGTCCGTGCCGAGCATGCCGATGTTGCCGTCCACGCGCGAGGCCAGCACCGGCGTGCCGCTGCGCACGGCTTCCATGACCACGTGCGCGCCGCCCTCCATGGCGCTGGTGTGCACCAGCACGTGGGCGCGCTGGATCGCCCGCCGGGTGCGTTCGTGGGGCAGGGGGCCGAGCCAGCGGTAGGCGGGCGCCTGGACCTGCGTGGCGCGGGCCTGTTCAGCCCACTCCTCCTCGAGCGCGTCGCCGATATGGTCGATGCGGATGTCCTTGCGTCGGACCAGCAGGCGGGCTGCCTGCATCAGCGTCTGCGGACTCTTGACCGCGCGCAGGTGGCCCACCATCACCGCGCGCAGGTGGCGGCCGGTCTTGGGCAGGGGCTGCCGGGCGGGAGTCGATTGGAAAATGACGCGCGCCTTGGCCCGGTGCGGGACGGGCAGGGCGTCGATACCGCGCTCCTGCAGGACGACCAGCCGCTGCGCGCTGGCCAGCGAGGCCTGCGCCGACGGATCCTGTCGGATGTCCTGGTACAGGTCGGTGCCGGTCAGGACCACGGCCAGGCCCTGGCCTGGATGGGCCTGCGACCAGGCTGCGATGGCGGGGGCCGAGCGTCGCGCGTGCAGGGCCAGCATGAGGTCGTCGCGGCCAGCCTCGGCGTCGGGCCAGGTCTGCGTCAGGCGCACCGCATGCGTGCCCGCCAGCAGCCGCTGCCATCGGCGCGCGGTCTGCCAGTTGCCGTTGTTGGCATCGGCCAGGTAGGGGGTCACGACGACGATGCGGGGGCGGCTCACCCCCCGTTTATAGGCGGTGCGCGATGGCCCTGCGCCCCGGTGGCCTGGCGCGAATGGGGTGTAATGCCTCGCGACCTGCGCCTTCCCACGCGGGCCCTCACAGGAGAACTGTCCCCATGTCCTTGCACGCATCCCGCCGCGCTGTGTTGGCCGCGCTTCTCGCCGCCGGCGCGGCCCCGCTGGCGTTCGCCCAGGCCCGACCGTTTCGCATCACGGCCATCCCCGACGAGTCGCCCACCGAGCTGGCCCGCAAGGCCGCGCCGCTGGTGAAGCACCTGGAGCAGCGCCTGGGCACCAAGGTCGAATTCACGCCGGTGACCGACTACGCCGCCGCGGTCGAGGCCCTGGCCAACCAGCAGGTCGACCTCGCCTGGTTCGGGGGCTTCACCTTCGTGCAGGCCCTGGTCCGCTCCGGCGGCAAGGCCGTGCCGCTGGTGCAGCGCGAGGAGGATGCGCAGTTCCGCTCGGTGTTCATCACCACTGACGCGGGCATCAAGTCGCTGGCCGACCTCAAAGGCAAGACCCTGAGCTTCGGTTCGCAATCGAGCACCTCGGGGCACCTGATGCCCCGCAGCTTCATGATGGCCGCCGGTGTCGATCCGGATCGCGACCTGCGGCGCGTGGCCTATTCCGGCGCGCACGATGCCACGGTGGCCGCCGTGGCATCGGGCAAGGTGGACGCGGGCGCCCTGAACATCTCGGTGTGGGAGAAGCTGGTCGCCGACAAGAAGGTCGATGCGTCCAAGGTGCGTGTGTTCCACACCACCGCCCCCTACTTCGACTACAACTGGACGGTGCATGCCGACATGCCCGCCGCCCAGCGGGAGAAGCTGGCCAAGGCCTTCCTGGACCTGTCCAAGGCCACGCCTGAGGGCCGCGAGATCCTCGAGCTGCAACGCGCCACGCGCTTCGTGCCGACGCAGGCCTCGAACTACAAGGGCATCGAGGCCGCCGCGCGCAACGCGGGACTGCTCAAGTAACCCGGAGCCCCCTGCGTGCGGATCGAACTCGACGCCCTGGCCGTTCGGCATCCGGCGGCCGCACGGGGCGCCCCGCCCGCGCTGGGCCCGCTGGACTTGCGGATCGCTCCGGGCGAGCAGGTCGCGGTGATCGGCCCCTCGGGCGCGGGCAAGACGACGCTGCTGCAGGCCCTGGCCTGCGCGCTCAAGCCGTCCGACGGGCAGGTGCGCCTGGACGGGCGTGACCCCTGGGCCTTGCCCGCGCGTTCGCTGCGTCTGCTGCGCGGGGAGCTGTTTCTCGCGCCCCAGGTGCCGCCCCTGCCGCCGCGCCAGCGCGTGGTGACGGCGGTCCTGGCCGGGCGGCTGCCGCACATCGGCCTGTGGCACAGCCTGCGCAGCCTGTTCTACCCCACGGGCATCGCGCAGGCCGAGGCGGCCCTGGCGCGATTTGACCTGACGGACAAGCTCTTTGACCGCGTGGACCGCCTCTCGGGCGGCGAGCGCCAGCGCGTGGGCCTGGCGCGCGCGCTGGTGGCACGGCCGCGCCTGCTGCTGGTCGATGAGCCCCTGTCGGCGCTCGATCCGGCGCGCGCCGAGCAGGCCGTCGCCTCGCTGCTCGAGGCCGCCCGCGAGCGCGGGGCAAGTCTGGTGTGCACGATGCACGACGTGCCGATGGCGCTGCGCCACTTCCCGCGCGTCCTCGGTTTGCAGGGCGGCGCCGTGGCCTTCGACCTGCCCGCTGCGGACGTCACGCCCGAGCGCCTGCGCGCGCTGTACGCACAGCACCTGGACGAACTCGAGGGCTCGTCGCCGCTGCCCGCCGCGGTGAGCGAGGCATCGCCTGCGCCGGTGGTGATGCATTGCCGCTGACGCGGCCTGCCTGCCCTCGCCGACCTGCCCGCCATGTCCGCCCCGCTGACGCTGACCGACCCGCACCCGCGCTTGCGCGATCCGGCGTGGCTGCCGCGCGTGGGCTGGATGCTGCTGGCTGCCGTGGTGCTGTGGCCCTTGCTGGTCCTGTCCGAATTCAAGCCGTGGGTGCTGCTGTCGCAGGACAGCCTCCGGCCCATGCTGCGCTTCCTCGCGGATTTCCTGCCGCCCCGGCTCGACGCGGAATTTCTCGTGCTGGTGGCGCGCGAGACCTGGCGCACCGTGGCGATTGCCACCGCCGGCCTGTTCCTGGCCTTGCTGATCGCGGTGCCCCTGGCGCTGGTGTGCGTGCGCGTGCTGTCGGTGTCCGCGCTCACTGGCCGCATGGCGGCGGCGCCCGGGGCCCTGCGCTGGACGGCCCGCGCGGTATTGGTGATCCTGCGCAGCGTACCCGAGTTGATCTGGGCGCTGGTCTTCGTGCGCGTGGTGGGCCTGGGGCCGACCGCTGGCGTGCTGGCCATCGCGCTCACCTACGGCGGCATGCTGGGCAAGGTGTATGCCGAGATCCTGGAAAGCGGTGATGCCCATGTCACCTCCACCCTGCTTCGCAACGGCGCGGGCCGCTTGCAGGCCTTCTTCTACGGGCTGCTGCCGCAGAACGCTGCGGAACTCACCAGCTACACGGTGTACCGTTGGGAGTGCGCGATCCGCTCCTCGGCGGTGCTGGGCTTCGTGGGCGCGGGTGGCCTGGGACAGCAGATGGACAACTCGATGAAGATGTTCAACGGGTCCGAAGTGGCCACCCTTCTCATCGTGTTCGTGATCCTGGTCGCATTGACCGACCGTCTGAGCGCCTTCCTGCGGCGCGTACTGGGCTGAGGGTCATGAAGCAGGACGACGCCGTGACAACGCCGGCCGCAGCCAACGAGGTGTATCGCATCCCTGCGCGCCTGTTCGATGCGCGGTGCAAGGCCTGCTGGTTCGTGGCCGCCGCCGCTGCACTGGTCGTGGCCAGCTTCGTCTCGCTGGACCTGCAGTGGGCGCAGTTCTTCTCGGCGAACGCGCTGGCCCGCATGGGGCGCTTCCTGGGTGAGCTGCTGTCCCCCGAACTCGACGCGCGTTTCCTGGGCAAGCTGGTGCCCGCCGCCCTGGAAACGCTGGCCATGTCGGTGGTCGGCACGCTGCTGGCCGTCGCGGCCGGCCTGCTGCTCGCGCTGCCGGCCAGCCGCACCCATGCCCAGGACCCGGCGCGCTGGCGCGGGGTGAGCCGGCTGGCGCTCAACGCCTTGCGCAGCGTGCCCGAGCTGATGTGGGCGGCCCTGCTGCTCGTCGCCGCAGGCCTGGGCCCGCTGGCGGGCACCCTGGCCCTGGCGCTGCACACGACGGGCGTGCTGGGGCGTCTTTTTGCGGAGGCCATCGAGAACGCGCCCGAAGGACCCGGCTTCGCGCTGCGCGTACGCGGCGTGGGGGAAGGACGCGTGCTCCTGTACGCCGTCCTGCCCCAGGTCCTGCCACAGCTTCTGAGCTACACCCTGTACCGGTGGGAGAACAACATCCGCGCCGCTGCGGTGCTCGGCGTGGTGGGCGCGGGCGGGCTGGGCCAGATGCTGGCCTTCCATCTGGGCCTCTTTCAGATGCCCGAGACCAGCTCGGTGCTGGCCGCGATGCTGGTGCTGGTGCTGATGGTGGATGCAGGCAGCTACGCGGCGCGCTGGGCCATGCAGCGTTGAGCGGGAGCCTCGGGGACTCAGTGCGGTCCCAGCAGGGCCAGCGAGAACTCGCGGGCGTTGAAGGTCTCGAGGTCCTCGAGCTTCTCGCCCACCCCGATGAAATAGACCGGAATCGGTCTTTCCTGGGCGATGGCGGCCAGCACGCCGCCCTTGGCCGTGCCATCGAGCTTGGTGACGATGAGGCCGGTAAGACCGAGGGCCGCATCGAAGGCCTTGACCTGCGCCAGCGCGTTCTGCCCGGTGTTGCCGTCGATCACCAGCAGCACCTCGTGCGGGGGCGCGGCGGCCGCTTGCGCGCCCTCGGCGGCGCCTTCACCCGCGCGCGCGATGGTGCGCTTGATCTTGCGCAGTTCCTCCATCAGGTGTGCCTGCGTGGGCAGGCGGCCTGCGGTGTCCACCAGCACCACGTCCTTGCCTCGCGCGCGTCCGGCGCTCACTGCGTCGAAGCTCACCGCCGCCGGGTCGCCGCCTTCCTGGCTCACGATCTCGACGGTGTTGCGGTCGGCCCAGACCGCCAGCTGCTCGCGCGCCGCCGCCCGGAAGGTGTCGGCCGCCGCCAGCAGCACCGACGCGCCTTCGCTGGCCAGGTGGTGGGTCAGCTTGCCGATGGAGGTGGTCTTGCCCGCGCCGTTCACGCCAGCGACCATGATCACGGTGGGCGTGTGCTGCCCGATCACCAGGGGTCTTTGCAAGGGCTGCAACAACTGTGTCAGCACGTCGGCGAGAATGTTCTGCACCTGCACCGGGCGGGTCGCGCCGGTGGCCGCCACCTTGCGCTTGACCTCCTGGAGCAGCCACCCGGTGGCCTGCACCCCCGCGTCGGCCATGAGCAGGGCGGTCTCGAGTTCTTCGTACAGCGTGTCGTCGATCTGGCCGCCGCTGAAGACCTGGGACAGCCCCGAGCCCGTCTTGCGCAGGCCCGCGCTGAGCTTGCCAAACCAGGTCTGGCGCTCGGCGGCCACCGCTGGCGGCGGCACCTCCAGGGCCCGGCCCAGGGCGCTGCCGATGAGGCCGGCACCTTCGGAAGCGCCCGCGTTGGGGTCGGCCGCAGGGGCGGCAGGCTCGGAGGCGGGGGCCGGAGGTTTTTTTCGGAAAAAACTGAACATCGAAACGCTTTGGGAACTCGCAGGATTCTATGAAACTGTCCATGCACCAGCGATTGCTCGCCGGGTGGCTTCCCGTCCTGATGGTCCTGGGGCTGCTGGCCCCCGGCCTCGTCAGCGCGCAGGCCCGTCCGCAGGTCGAGCGCTACACCCTCTCCAACGGCATGACCCTGATCGTCAAACCGGACCGGCGTGCGCCTACCGCCGTCCACATGCTGTGGGTGCGCGTGGGGTCGATGGACGAAACGGATGGCACCAGCGGGGTGGCCCATGTGCTGGAGCACATGCTGTTCAAGGGGACGCGGGAGCTGGGCCCTGGCGAGTTTTCGCGACGCGTGGCCGCCTTGGGCGGGCGGGACAACGCCTTCACCGGGCGCGACTTCACCGGTTACCACCAGCAGATCCCGGCCTCCCGCCTGGAGGACGTGATGCGGCTGGAGGCCGATCGCTTTGCCAACAATCAATGGCCTGACGAGGAATTCCGCCGCGAGCTCGAGGTGGTCAAGGAGGAACGCCGCCTGCGCACCGAGGACTCGCCGCGCGCGCGCCTGTTCGAGACCGTGTACGCCACGGCCTTCCTGGCCTCCCCTTACCGCCGTCCGATCGTCGGCTGGATGAACGACCTGGACGCCATGACGCCCGAGGATGCGCGCGCCTTCTACCGGCGCTGGTACACGCCGGCCAATGCCGCGGTGGTCGTGGCCGGCGACGTCGAGCCGGCCCGGGTGCTGCAGATGGCTGAACGCCACTACGGCCGCATCGCCGCCCGGCCCGTGCCCGCGCGCAAGCCGCAGGAGGAGCCGCCGCAGGCCGGCATCCGCCGCGTCGAGGTGAAGGCGCCGGCCGAACAGTCGTACGTGACCCTGATGTTCAAGGTGCCCCGCCTCGCCTCCTTGGAGCCGACGCCGGGGAATGACGACGCGCTGGCCCTTTCGGTGCTGGCTTCGGTCCTGGACGGCTACGCGGGCGCCCGCCTGGACCGCGCCCTGACGCAGGGGCCCGACCGGGTGGCTGATTCGGTGGATGCCAGCAATGGCCTGTGGGGCCGCGGCCCGCAGGTCTTCACGCTCTCGGGCATCCCTGCGCCGGGCAAGACCCCGCAGCAGGTCGAGGCGGCGCTGCGTGCCCAGGTGGACCGCGTGGCGCGTGAAGGCATCCAGGAGGCCGAGCTGCAGCGGGTGAAGACACGCTGGGTCGCCAGCGAGGTGTACAAGCTCGACTCCGTCTTCGGCCAGGCCCGCGAGCTCGGCGCCTACTGGGCCTACGGCTTCGGCCTGGACGCGAGCGAGCAATTGATCCGCCGTCTGCGTGCGGTCACCGCCGCCCAGGTGCAGTCCGTCGCCGCCCGCTATTTCGGCGACGACCAGCTCACCGTCGGTGTCCTGCGGCCCCTGCCGCCCGAGCCCGGACGTCCGACCCGCACGCCGCCTGCCGGCGCTCGCCACTGAAGCCCGATCGCAGACGGACAGAGACCATGCCGACACAGAACCTCATGACCCGCGCGGCCCTGCAACGTTGCACGGCGTGGGCCGCTGCCCTCGTCTTGCTGGCGTTTTCGCCCCTGGCGCTCGCAACGCTCCCGATTCAGCACTGGGTGCAGCCCAGTGGCGCGCGCATCTACTTCGTCGAGAGCGGCGCGGTCCCGATCCTGGACGTGCAGATCGACTTCGACGCCGGCACCCGTCGAGACCCTGTTGGCAAGCCGTCGCTGGCCAGCGTCACGGCCGACATGATGGACGCGGGCATCGCCCCGCGAAATCCGCAGCGTGGCGCGGCGGGCACCGTCACGCGCTACGACGGGGCGATGGACGAGAACCAGCTCGGGGAGGCCTGGGCCGACCTGGCCGCCCAGTTCTCCGCGGGCGCGGGCGATGACCGCATGAGTTTTTCCTTGCGTACCCTGGTCGAGCCCGACCTGCTGGCGCGCGCCGTCACCCTGGCGTCCCGGCAGATCGGTGAGTCCTCGTTCCCGGCGTCGATCTGGGAACGCGATCGTGCCCGCCTGGTCGCTGCGATGCGCGAGGCCTACACGCGCCCGGCCAATGTGGCCCGGCGTGCCTGGTTGCCGGCGGTCTATGGCGGCCACCCCTACGGGTGGGAGGCGACCGAAGCCACGCTGGCCACGATCACCGTCGACGACATGCGGTCCTTTCACGCGCGCCATGTGCAGGCCTGCCGCGCCAGGGTGACCCTGGTCGGCGCGATCAGCCGGGCGCAGGCCGACCAGATCGCCGCCGAGTTGCTCGCGCGCCTGCCGGCCGGCGCGCAGGGACGCTGCGATGCCTTGCCCCCCGTGCCCGAGGTGGCGCCGCTGGCCGCGCCGGTCACGATCGACCTTCCGTTCCCGTCCGCGCAGGCCCATGTCCTGATCGGGCAACCGGGCTACAAGCGCAACGACCCGGACTATTTCCCGCTGCTGGTGGGCAACTACATCCTCGGGGGCGGCGGCTTCGTCTCGCGTCTGTCCACCGAGGTGCGCGAGAAGCGCGGGCTGTCCTACAGCGTCTACAGCTACTTCGCGCCGGGCCTGCATGCCGGCGCCTTCACCCTGGGCTTGCAAACCCGGCCGGACCAGGCGCAGCAGGCGGTGCAGGTGGCCCGCGAGGTCGTGTCACGTTTCGTCGCCGAGGGCCCGACGCCCGCGGAACTGCAGGCGGCGCGGGACAACCTGGTGGGCGGCTTCGCGCTGCGCCTCGACTCCAACCGCAAGCTCCTGGACAACGTCGCCTCGATCGCCTGGAATGACCTGCCGCTGGATTACCTGGACACCTGGACGAAGAAGGTGCAGGCCGTGACCCTGGCCGATATCCGCGCCGCGTTCGCGCGCAAGCTGCAGCCTGAACGGATGGTGACGGTCACGGTCGGTGGCACCCGCTGAGCCCGCTGACAGGCGTGACGGGGGGCGTGTGACAGTCTGCTTTCAGGCACTGCGCACCCGCGCTGACCAGAATGGTCTCGCGCTGTCACGCAAAGCCAGGCGAAATCAGGGGCCCCGCCCCAGGGGGAGAAAGTAAACAGGGAGAAAAACCAACCGTCGTCTCCTTAACGCAGCTCCGGCTGCGTTTTTTTTGTCTGTCGCCCAGCGCGCCCCAGCGGTGGCGGATGCCGGTTAAGGTTTAATGCGGCACCTCTCCCGATTGCGCTGCATGGCCCGCCCCTCCCGTACTTCCCGCGCGCCCCACGAAATCCGCATCATCGGCGGCCAGTGGAAACGCACCAAGCTGCCCGTGGCCGACCGGCCCGGGCTGCGCCCCACCCCCGACCGCGTGCGCGAGACCCTGTTCAACTGGCTGGGCCAGGACCTCACGGGGTGGCAGGTGGTGGACGCCTTCGCCGGCACGGGCGCGCTCGGCCTGGAGGCTGCCTCGCGCGGCGCGGCGCGCGTGCTCCTGGTCGAACAGGAGGCAGCGCAGGTGGATGCCTTGCGCGGGCTGGTGCAAAAGCTCGCGGCGTCCGGCGTGACGGTTCAACGGGGCAACGCCCTCGGCGTGCTGCAGGGCCTGGCGGCCGCCAGCTGCGACCTGATCCTGATCGACCCGCCCTTCGACGCCGGCCTGTACGACAAGGCCCTGGCCGCGGCGGCGCCGGCGCTGCGCCCCGGGGGCTGGCTGTACCTGGAGGCGCCTGCCGCCTGGAGCGATGACGCGCTCGCACCGCATGGCCTGGCGGTTCACCGCCACCTGCAGGCTGGCGCGGTGCATGCCCACCTGCTGCAGCGGGCAGGCGACGCGGGGACGGGGTCATAATCGCTCCCACTGTCGCCGCCACGCGCCCGGAGAACCCCATGATCGCTGTCTACCCCGGCACCTTCGATCCCATGACCCTCGGCCATGAGGACATCGTGCGGCGCGCGTCCCAGTTGTTCGAAAAGCTGATCGTGGTGGTCGCCGCCGGTCATCACAAGAAGACCATGTTCACGCTGGAGGAGCGCATGGACATGGTGCGTGAACTGGTCAAGCCCTATCCGCGCGTCGAGGTCGACAGCTTCGGCGGCCTCATGCGCGATTTCGTGGTGGGGCGCGGCGCCAAGGCCATGGTGCGCGGCCTGCGTGCCGTCACCGACTTCGACTATGAATTCCAGCTGGCGGGCATGAACCGCAGCCTCATGCCCGATGTCGAAACCGTGTTCCTCACCCCCGGCGACAAGTACCAGTTCATCAGCAGCACCTTCGTGCGGGAGATCGCCTCCCTTGGCGGCGAGATCGACCAGTTCGTCTCGCCCCTGGTGCAAGAGCGGCTGATGGCCAAGGTGCGCCAGGCCTGACCCGCGCGTCCCGCGTGCGTGAGACCGGCAGCCTCAGGCTGGCGGCTCGGGCCAGGGCCGCTGAGGTTCGCGGACCTGCTCGAAGGCGCGCGACACCTGCAGCACCCCCAGGTCGTCAAAGCGCTGGCCCACGATCTGCAGCCCGATCGGCAGACCCGAGGCGGTGTAGCCGCAGTTGATCGAGGCCGCAGGCTGCTCCGACATGTTCCAGGGCACGGTAAAGCCGATGTGCTCCAGCGGTCGCAGCGGATCGTTGGTGGGTGAGGCCAGCTCGGCGTCGAAGGCTGCCACCGGCGAGACGGGCGAGATCACGTAATCAAAGGGTCGGCACGCGGCCACCGCCGCCACGCGGGTGGCGTGGAACTGGCTGTAGGCCTTGAACATGGCCTCGCCGCTCATGCCTGCGGCGCTGTCGGCCCAGGCGCGGATATAGGGCAGCACCGACTCGCGCGCCGCGGGCGTGAGCGCCTGCAGGTCGATGCGTGAACGCATGCGCCAGGCATGGTCCATGCCATCGAGCATGGCCTGGGTCATGAACGGTGGCATGGGCGTGACGAGGGCGCCGGCGCGCTCGAACAGGCGCGCCGCAGCTTCCACCGCCTTCTTGACCTCGTGGTCCACGGCCAGGCCACAGCCCGCCTCCAGCAGCAGGCCGATGCGCAGACCCTTGAGCTTGCCGGTACCCGCGTCAAAGCGCGCCCAGGCGATGTCCTGCCAGGGCAGGCTCATGCTGTCACGCGCGTCGGGCCGACTGAGGACCTGCATGAACAGGGCGGCGTCGCCCACCGTACGGGTCATGGGGCCGGCGGCGCGCCCGGTGTAGGGCGGGTCGATGGGAATGCGGCCCAGGCTCGGCTTGAGGGTGAAGATGCCGCACCAGCCGGCGGGCAGGCGCACCGAACCGCCGATGTCGGTGCCCACATGCAAGGGGCCGTAGCCGGCTGCGGCCGCCGCGCTTGCCCCGGAACTGGAGCCGCCCGGCGTCTTGCGCAGGTCCCAGGGGTTGCGCGCCAGCGCGTGGTAGCTCGAAAGGCCCGAGGACAGCATGCCGTAATCGGGCATGGTGGTCTTGGCCAGCACCACGCCGCCGGATTCGCGGATCCGCGCGGCGGGTGGCGCATCGGCTGCGGCGGGCGCCGGGGTCACGGCACGCGTGCCCAGGGGTGTGGGGTCCCCCTCGGTGGCAATGTTGTCCTTGATCGTGACCGGGACGCCGTCGATGGGGCCCAGGGGCTCCCCGCGCTGCCAGCGGGCCTCGCTGGCGCGTGCTTGCTCCAGCATGCGCTCGGGGTGCCGCAGGAACAGCGCCTGCAGGTGCGGCTCCCAGCGATCGGTCCGCGCCAGCACCGACCGGGCCACCTCGACGGGCGACAAGGTGCGCGCCCGGAAGGCCGCCACCATCTCGGTGGCCGCCAGGGCATGCAGGGGCGCGCTCACGCCCAGGACATCGCCGACAGGTCGTTGACGAAGACCGGCATGTTGGGCCACAGGCCGCGTACGTTCTTGTTTGCCACGGTGACCCACTGGGGCTGGTACAGGAAGGCGTGCACGCTGTCCTCGGCGATCAGGCGCTGGATGTCTCCGATCAGCTTGGCGCGGTCCTGGGCGCGCGGCGTGTTCTTGTACTTCGTGTAGAGGTCGTTGAACTTCGGCGACTGGTAGTTCCAGTAGTAGTCCGGCTTGGCGAAGTTGCCCAGGTCGAACGGCTCCACGTGCGAAATGATGGTCAGGTCGTAGTTTTTCTGGGTGAAGGTGCCCGAGAGCCACTGCGCCCACTCGACGTTCTGCAACTTGGCGGTGATGCCCACCTTGGCCAGCATGGCGGCGATCACCTCACCGCCCTGGCGCGCATAGGGCGGCGGCGGCAGGGTCAGGGTCAGCTCCAGCGGCGTCGTGATGCCGGCTTCCTTCAGGAGCGCCCGGGCCTTGTCCGGGTTGTAGGGGTTCACGCCGGTCGTATCGACATAGCCGGGCGCGCTGGGCACGTAGTGGCTGCCGATGGGGGCGCCGTAGCCGTCGCCTGCGCCCTGGATCACCGCCTTGCGGTCGATGGCGGCGGCGATGGCGCGGCGCACGCGCACGTCGTCCAGGGGCTTTTTCTTGTTGTTCATCGCCAGGATGGTCTTGGCGCGCGAGCCCGAGACCAGCACCTGGAACTTGGCGTTGCCATTGAACTGCGCCACGCTGCGCGGGGTCACCCGCGGGAAGGCGTCGATGTCGCCCGCCATGAGGGCGGCCACCTGGGCTGCCGGATCGGAGATGAAACGGAAGCTGGCGCGATTGAGCTTGATCCCCGCGGCGTTGCGGTACTCGGGCCATTTCTTGAGAGACACCGACGAGCCCTTGACCCAGTTGTCCAGGGTGTAGGGGCCCGTGCCGACCGGGCGGGTGGCGTTGGTATCGGCGCTCTTGGGCTCGACCATGATGGCCGTGGCCTGGCCCATGAGGAACAGGAAGTCCGGATCGAGCTCCTTGTTCACGACGACCAGCGTGTACTCATCGACGGCACGCACCGTTTCCATGGTGGCGAAGGTCCGCTTGTCCTTGTTCGTGCTCTTGTCCGCGCCGGCGCGCACGAAGGAAAAGCGCGCGGTCTCGGCGTTGAACTTCTCGCCGTTATGGAACTTCACGCCCTTGCGCAGGCGGAAGGTGTAGGTGCGCAGGTCGGGTGAGACCTCCCAGCTTTCCGCCAGCAGCGGGGACACGCTGCCGTCCGGGTTGATCTTGGTGAGCGTCTCGTAGATGTTGTAGTGGGTGATCTCGGCGATGGCCGACGCCGCCCCAGCGGTCGGGTCCAGTCCCGGCGGCTCCAGGGCCATGGCCAGCGTCATGCTGTCCTTCTTGCCCTGGGCCAGGGCCGTCGAGGGCAGGTGGGCCAGTGCGGCGAGCGAGGCTGCGTTCGTGAGCAGGTGGCGTCGTTTCATGATCCGATAGTTCCCAAAAGAAAGACCGCTGCATCATCTCCGAGATGCTGGCGGCGAAGCAAGAAGCAGGAAGTGCTCATTCTGTGCACGCATGCCGTTCACGCCGGCGCTCGCGGGACGGCTTCCAGCAAGGTGCGGGTGTAGGGATGCTGCGGGTCGCGGAACAGACGCTCGGGCGGCCCCTGTTCAACGATGCGGCCTTGCCACAGCACCGCCACCTCTTCGCACAGGTGATGGACCACGGCCAGGTCATGACTGATCAACAGATAAGTCACGCCATGACGCGCCTGCAGGTCCTGCATCAGATTCAGGACCTGCGCCTGCACTGACACGTCCAGCGCGCTCACGGGCTCGTCGGCGACGATCAGGCGTGGGCGCGTGACCAGTGCGCGGGCGATGGCGATGCGCTGTCGCTGCCCTCCCGAAAACTCGTGCGGGTATTTGTCCAGGTCGGCGGCGCGCAGGCCCACCGATTCGAGGGCCTCGGCGGCGCGCGTCCGCTGCTGCGCGCGCGTGCCCTCGCCTTGCGCCTGCAGCGGTTCGGCCACGATGCGTGCCACCGTCTGGCGCGGATCCAGGGACCCATACGGATCCTGGAACACCATCTGGAAATCGCGGCGCGCCTCGCGCAAGGCTGCGGGCGGCAGGGCGTGCAGGTCGCGGCCCTGCATCCAGACGCGGCCTGCGGTGGGGGTGTCCAGCGCCATCACCAGGCGCGCCAGCGTGGACTTGCCCGAGCCGGATTCGCCCACGATGCCCAGGCTGCGTCCGGACTGAAGGGTGAAGCTCACGTCCTGCAGGGCCTTCACCGTGGGCGGGGGCTGCAGCAGCCGCTCACGCGGGAGCGTGTACTCGCGAGACAGGTGCTCGACACGCAGCAGGGGCGTTGCGGGGGCGTTCATGGCGTGCTCCCTTGCGCTGCGTCCGCAGCCGGTACGGCCTCGAGTCGCAGGCAGCGCACTTCGTGCCCCTGGCCCAGGTCGATGGGCGTGGCCGTCGTGTGGTGGCAGGCCGGTGCGGTGAACGCGCAGCGTCCCGAGAAGGGGCAGCCCGCCGGCAGGTCCACCAGTTCGGGCACGGCGCCGGGGATGGTGGCCAGACGCTGGCCGCGCGGCGCCAGCAGCGCGGGCCGTGCAGCGAACAGGCCCTGGGTGTAGGGGTGACGCCGCTGGGCGAACACACGGGCCGTGGGACCGCTTTCGACGATGCTGCCGCCGTACATCACCATCATGCGGGCGACGCTGCGCGCGATCACGCCCAGGTCGTGCGAGATCAGGAGCAGGGCCATGCCCCGTTCGGCAACCAGTTCGCGCAGCAGGTCCAGGATCTGCTTTTGCACGGTGACGTCCAGTGCGGTGGTGGGTTCGTCCGCGATCAGCAGGTCGGGGCCGCAGGCCAGGGCCATGGCGATGGTGATGCGCTGACGCTGACCGCCGGAGAACTGGTGCGGGTAGGCGTCGGCGCGGCGCGCGGCATCGGGAATGCCCACGCGATCGAGCAGGGCGATGGCCTCCTGACGCGCCTGTCGGGCCGACAGGCCCCGGTGCAGGCGCAGGGGCTCGGCCACCTGGCGTGCCACGGTGTGCACCGGGTTGAGGGCCGTCATCGGCTCCTGGAAGATCATGCCGATGCGGTTGCCCCGCAGGCTTGACCAGGCCCGCTCGTTCAGGCCCACCAGTTCCTGGCCGTCCAGTCGGATGCTGCCCGACACGCGCGCACCCTCGGGCAGCAGGCCCATGAGCGCCATGGCCGTCAGCGACTTGCCGCAGCCGGATTCGCCCACCAGTCCCACGGTGTCGCCGCGCGCGAGCGAGAAACCGATGTCCAGCACCGCGATGGCCGGCCCGCGGTGCGTCTGCAACTCGATGCGCAGGTCTTGGACGTCCAGGAGGGCCATGGCGGATTCAGCGCTTGCGAGCGAGTTTGGGGTCGGACAGGTCACGCAGCCCGTCGCCCAGGAGGTTCAGCCCCAGCACCGCCAGCGCGATGGCCACGCCCGGGTAGACCGCCAGCATGGGGGCCTGGAACAGGAGCGTCTGCGCCTCACTGAGCATGCGCCCCCAGGAAGGCTGGGGCGGTTGTGTGCCCAGGCCCAGATAGGACAGGGCGGCTTCCGCCAGGATGGCGATGGCGAAGCGGATCGTGGCCTGCACGATCAGCACCGAGGCGATGTTGGGCAGCACATGCTCCCAGGTGATGGCCAGCTTGCCCTTGCCGCTGGCACGCGCGGCGAGCACGTATTCACGCGCCCAGACCGAGTTGGCGCTGGCGCGCGTGATGCGCGCGAAGGTGGGGATGTTGTAGATGCCGATGGCGATGATGGCGTTGACCATGCCCGGTCCGAAGACGGCGGTGAGCATGATGGCCGAGAGAATGGCGGGGAAGGCGAAGCCGAAGTCGGACACGCGCATGATGGCTTCCTCGACCCACCCGCGCCGCGCCGCCGCCAGCAGGCCCAGGCAGACGCCGATCACCAGCCCGATGCCCACCGCGATCACCCCCACCAGGATGGAGGCGCGGGCGCCCACCAGCAGCAGCGAGGCGATGTCGCGCCCGTAGGGGTCGGTCCCGAGCCAGTGGTGGGCGTCGGGCGCGCGCAGGCGCATGCCCATGTCGATCTCGTAGGGCGAGTGCGGCGTCCACACCCATGACAGCGCGGCGGCCACCACCAGCAGCAGGCTCAGGGCCAGGCCCAGGGCAAAACTGGGGTGGCGCAGGGCGCGGACCAGTACAGGCGTCATATGTCGCTGGCCTTCACGCGCGGATCGATGACCGCATACAGCACGTCGACCACGAAATTCACGAGCACCACCATCACCGCCAGCAGCATCACGCAATTGCGCACCACGATCAGGTCGCGGTTGGCGATGGACTGGAAGATCAGGCGTCCCAGGCCGGGCAGGTAGAACACGCTTTCCACCACGATGGTGCCCGCCAGCAGCTCCGCGAACTGCAGCCCCATCACCGTCACCACCGGGATCAGCGCATTGCGCAGGACATGGCCCCACATCACCCGGCGCGGGCTGGCGCCCTTGGCGCGCGCGGTGCGCACGAAGTCCTCGCGCAGCACCTCCAGCACCGCCGAACGCGTGATCCGCGCCAGGATGGCGGCCTGCACCACGGCCAGGGACAGGGCCGGCAGCATCAGTGCGCGCAGGGCTGGCAGCACGCCATCCTCCCAGCCCGGAAAGCCCCCGGCGGCGAACCATTTGAGGTGCACCGAGAACAGCAGGATCAGGAGGATGGCGAACCAGAAGTTGGGGATGGCGATGCCGACCTGGGTCAGGCCCATCACCCCCACGTCCCCGAGCTTGTGGTGGCGCGAGGCGGCGTACACGCCCGCGCCCAGGGCCAGCACCAGGGTCAGGGTCATGGCCATGACGGCCAGGGGCACGGTCAGGGCCAGGCGCTCCATCACCAGTTCGCCCACCGGGGTGCTGTAGGTGTAGCTCAGGCCCAGGTCACCTGAGAGCAGGCCGGTGATCCACTGGCCGTAGCGGGTGAGGGCGGGCTGGTCCAGCCCCAGCTTGGCGGTCAGGGCGGCCACCGCCTCGGGCGAGGCGTCGGGCCCCATCAGGACCTGGGCGGCGTTGCCTGGCAGTACTTCCAGCACCAGGAACACCACGACCGAGGTGCCTGCCAATGTGGCGAGCAGGGTGATGAGGCGCTTGAACAGAAACAGGGCCATGCAGGCGCGGGATAATGCCAGAACTATGGCAGCGAGGAATCCGGCATGGCCCTGATGATCACCGACGAGTGCATCAACTGCGATGTCTGCGAGCCCGAGTGCCCGAACGAGGCGATCTTCCTGGGTCCGGAGATCTACCAGATCCATCCGGACAAGTGCACGGAGTGCGTCGGGCATTTCGAGACCCCGCAGTGTGTGCAGGTGTGCCCGGTGGCGTGCATCCCGGTGAACCCGGAGCGCGTCGAAGACCGCGAGACCCTCTGGCAGAAGTACCGGCGGCTGACCGGGCAGCCCTGAGGGCGCTCAGACCCCTTCAGGCCGGGGTGGCTTGGGCCGCGGCGGCTTGTGCGTATGCACCACCCCTGTGGCCTTGGCCATGTCACCCGCGAGCAGGTCCGGCGCCGCCTTGAGCGTGCGCGCGACGCAGGCCTCGATGGCCTCGCGCTGGTCGGGGGCGGGTTTTTTCAGCACCCAGTCGGCCACCTCGTTCTTGTCGCCCGGATGGCCGATGCCCAGACGCAGACGCCAGTAGTCGCCCGTGCCCAATTGGGCATGGATGTCGCGCAGGCCGTTGTGGCCACCATGGCCGCCCCCGAACTTGAGCTTGGCCTGGCCGGGGGGTACGTCGAGCTCGTCATGCACCACGAGGATGTCCTGCGGTGCGATCTTGAAAAAGCGCGCAAGTGCGGCGACGGACTTGCCCGAGAGGTTCATGTAGGTCTGGGGTTCGAGCAGCCACACCGTCTGCCCCTTGACGCTGCCCCGGGCCACCAGGCCGTGGTAGCTGCGGTCGGCCACCAATGAGAGCTTGAGTTCGCGCGCCAGGGCATCGACCCACCAGAAGCCGGCGTTGTGGCGCGTGGCTTCGTATTCAGTGCCCGGATTGCCCAGGCCGACGAACAGCTTGATCATGGGGCCGTATTAGAAGCCAAAGACGGTGGGGGGCGCCGGGTCCGGGACAACACGGTCGGACACCAGGCCGTGGCCCCCCAATGAAAAAGAAAAAGGCCCGCCAAGGCGGGCCTTCCGGACAGAGGCGCAGAAGGATTTACTTCTTGGCGGCCTTGGCGTCCGCGGCAGGCTTGGCGTCCGCAGCGGGCGCGGCGGCGGCTGCCGGTGCGGCAGCCTCTTCGGCCACGGTGGTCACGACAGAGACCAGCACCGGGTTCTTCTTGCCGCGGGTCACGGCCGTCACGCCCTTGGGCAGCGTGATGTCGTCCAGGTGCAGCGAGGTGCCCTTCTTCAGGCCGGACAGGTCGACCTCGATGAACTCGGGCAGGTCGGCGGGCAGGCAGGTGATGTCCAGTTCGGCCATCACGTGGTTCACCACGCAGTGTTCGAACTTGACGGCCTGCGACTCCTCGGCCTTCACATAGTGCAGCGGCACCTTCATGTGCAGCTTGGTGGTGGCATCGACCTTCTGGAAGTCCACGTGCAGCACCAGTTGCTTGAACGGGTGGTATTGCACGTCACGCAGCAGGACCTTGCTGGTCTGGCCGGCCAGTTCCATCTCGAGGATGGACGAGTGGAAAGCTTCCTTCTTCAGGGCATGCCACAGCGCGTTGTGATCGAGCTCGATCAGCTTGGGCTCGCCTGCGCCCCCGTAGACGATGCCGGGCGTCTTGCCCGTGATGCGCAGACGGCGGCTCGCACCCGTTCCCTGCTTGGCGCGCTCAAAAGCGACGAATTTCATGTGTTTCACTCCGATATCCGGCATCCACCGCGACCAGTGTGATGCCAGGTTGAAAAAGGCCTGCCTTGGCAAGACGCCAGAGGCAGGCCGGCTACCGCCTCAGAACAGGTTTTCCTGCTCCGAGAACAGACTCATGACCGACTCGCCCTTGGCAATGCGCTGGATCGTCTCGGCGATCAGCGGCGCCACGGAGAGCTGGCGGATCTTGTCGCAGGCCTTGGCACTGTCCGACAAGGGAATGGTGTTGGTCACGACCACTTCGTCCAGGGCCTGGCCCTTGGCGATGCGCTCGATGGCCGGTCCCGAGAAGATCGGGTGCGTGCAATAGGCGTAGACCTTCTTGGCGCCGCGCTCCTTGAGCACCTCGGCGGCTTTGACCAGCGTGCCGGCGGTGTCGATCATGTCGTCCATGATCACGCAGTTGCGGCCCTCGATCTCGCCGATCACGTGCATCACTTCGCTCACATTGGCGCGCGGACGGCGTTTGTCGATGATGGCCAGGTCGCACCCGAGCTGCTTGGCCAGGGCGCGTGCGCGCACCACGCCGCCCACGTCGGGCGAGACCACGATCAGGTCTTCGTATTTCTGGTTGCGCAGGTCGGTCAGGAGCACCGGCGAGGCGTAGATGTTGTCCACCGGGATGTCGAAGAAGCCCTGGATCTGGTCGGCGTGCAGGTCCATGGTCAGGACGCGCGACACCCCCACTGTCTGCAGCAGGTTGGCCACGACCTTGGCCGAGATCGGCACGCGCGAGGAGCGCGGGCGGCGGTCCTGGCGGGCATAGCCGAAATAGGGAATGACGGCGCTGATGCGTTCGGCCGAGGCGCGCTTGAGCGCGTCGACCATGATCAGCAGCTCCATGAGGTTCTCGTTCGTGGGGGCGCAGGTGGACTGCACCACGAACACGTCGCGGGCGCGCACGTTGGTGTTGACCTCGACGGTCACTTCGCCGTCGGAAAAGCGGCCCACGGTAGCCGCGCCCAGGGTGATGCCCAGGTGCCCGGCAATCTCTGCGGCCAGCGCCGGATTGGCGTTGCCCGTGAAGACCATGAAATCGGGGTGCGGTGCAGCCTGCATCAGCGTAGCCAGCGAACTGGAGGTTTAGTGAGCCGAAGCCCAGAACATTTGGCAGGGGAGGAAGGACTCGAACCCTCGCATGCCGGAATCAAAATCCGGTGCCTTAACCAACTTGGCGACTCCCCTACACAGGTTGGCGGCCCGAAAGCCACCCACCGATCAACCGTCGCTGGGCACCCAATCCACCAGGGGGTGAGCGTCCAGGTTGCTGCAGGTCCGCAGTGTCCACCCCTCAGGGGCCTTGCCGGGGAAAGGACCGGATCCGTCCCACCGGGCAAACACCGCGCTGCCTGAGCCGGTCATCCGGGGCTTCAGGCCCTGGTCCGCCAGCCAGGTCAGGGCCTGGAAGACGCCGGGGCACAGCCTTTCGGCAACCGGCTGCAGGTCATTACCACCGAAGTCGTAAGGACGTGCAGCAAAGCCCGAGATTATAGCAGGCGGTGTGTCGCGCCGCAGCCCGGGGTCCGAAAAGATCCGGGCCGTCTCCAGTCCCTCGGGGGGCTTGACCACCACGAAGCGGGCCGGGGGCAGGTCGATGGGGGTGATGCGCTCACCCACCCCCTCCACCCAGGCATTGCGACCGCGCAGGAAGAAGGGCACGTCCGCGCCCAGGCGCAGGCCGATCGCCTCCAGCGCGGGACGCGTCAGGCCCAGCCCCCACAGCCGGTTCAGGGCGATGAGGCAGGATGCGGCGTCGGACGATCCCCCGCCCATGCCCGCCTGCGCGGGCAGTCGCTTGGTCAGGGTGATGTGCACGCCCTGGGTCGTGCCGGTGGCCTGCTGCAATGCCCGCGCCGCGCGCAGGCACAGGTCGTCCTCGGGCAGCGGGGGACCGTGGTCCTCGCGGCTGAGGCGTCCGCCGGGGCGCAGCTCGAAATCCAGGGTGTCCTGCCAGTCGACCAGCATGAAGGCCGATTGCAGCAGGTGGTAGCCATCGGGGCGCCGCCCGGTGATGTGCAGGAACAGGTTCAGCTTGGCCGGGGCCGGTACGTCCCGCAGGACTTTCAGGGGGCCGTTCATGACGGCCCCCACGCTCGGCACTGCGTGTCCGCCGCTGCCCCCCGAGGGGGCGAGAGCTTGCTTGGGGCGGCCCGGTGCGGCGCTCTCATGGGGTCTCCAGGACCACCCGCAGGTCGGCCGCCGGGGCGGAGAGGCGGCGGGCCCGCAGGCGACCGGCGGCGCGTTCGGACAGGTCGGCCTGCCAGCCGGCCGCCACCGCGGGAATGCCCGCCAGCCAGTCGAAGAGGGCGGCCAGGGGCAGGGCCGCTCCGGTGGCCTGCAGGACCAGTTCGTCCAGGGAGGCGGCTTCGCGGGGGGGCTGGCCAGGTACGCGCAGGCTGGCACGGCCTGGCGCCCACTGCAAGAGGGCCGCCGTGGCGCCCAGCGGGGTCAGGAGCTCGAGTTCGCCGGCCGACGCAGAGCCGCGCAGGTCGAATCCGGCGGTGAAGCTGCCCTCGGGCCGGCCTTCGATCTGCAGCGCCAGCCGGCCGCTCCAGCGCGGGCCGGTGATGACCGCATCGCGCGGTGTGGCGCAGCCCGCCAGGAAGAGGGCGAGCCCGGCGGCCGCTGCCGCGCGCAGCGAGAGGCGCCGGGTCACAGCTTGACGCGCAGGCGTTTGAGGGTCTCCTGCAGCGTCTCGTTTTCGCGATTGAGCAGCAGGCCCTCCTTCCAGATGGCGCGGGCGCGCTCGCGCTGGCCCAGGCTCCAGAGGACTTCGCCCAGGTGCGCGGCGATCTCGGCGTCGGGCCGGCCCCGGTAGGCCTGCTCGAGGAGGCGCGCGGCCTCGGCCTTGTTTCCCATGCGGAATTCGACCCAGCCCAGGCTGTCGGTGATGAAGGGGTCGCCCGGCGCGCTTTCCAGGGCCTTGAGGATCAAGGCCTTGGCTTCGGTCAGGTTGACGTTGCGCTCGGCCATCGAGTAGCCCAGCGCGTTGTAGGCGTGGTGGAAGTTCGGCTTCAGGGCGATGGCCTGGCGCAGCAGGCGCTCGAGGTCGGCGTAGCGGCCGAGCTTGTCGGCTGCCGTGGCTTGCTCGTACATCAGCTCGGCGTCGGCGGGTTGGCGCCGGATCGCCTCGTCGAGCAGGTCGAAGGCGGCCTGGTATTGCTTGTGGTCTCGCAGCAGTTGTGTCTCGGCCAGGAGCTTGGTGCGGGCGTCGCCCGGCTGGCGCTCGGGGAGCTTGCGTATGAGCGCGCGGGCCTCGTTCATCCGGCCCTGGCGGGCCAGGACGGAGGCGCGGCGGCTCTGGGTGGCCACCAGGTCCTGCGGGCTGGTGATCATGTCCAGCCAGGCGTTGGCCTTGGAGAGGTCGCCGCGCTTTTCCGCGATCTGGGCCAGCGTCAGGTAGGCCTGGGCCAGGCCTCGGCTGCGTTCGCTGCTGTCGCGTGCGGCCTGCGCGATCGGAATGAAGTTGTTGAGGGAGGCTTCGGCTTCCGCGTACTGGCTTTCCTGCGCCTGCAGCACGCCCTGCAGCAGCCAGGCCTCAGCCATGTCCGGCCGGGTGCTGGTGACCACCTGCAGCTGCTCGCGGGCCTGCGGATAGCGCTGGACATCGAGCAGCGCGCGCGCGTAGGCCATGCGCACCGCGGGCAGCGGATTGCCTTCGAGATAGCGGCGCACCAGGGCCTCCGCCGGCGGGTGGTTGGCCGCGAACAGGTCGACCGCCAGCAGGGCGGGACCCTCGGTGCCAGGTTCGGCTGCCTCGGCCCGTTGGGCCGCCTCGAGGGCGCCCGCCGCATCGCCCGCAGCCCAGCGCATGCGGCCGACCGCCGTCCAGGCGGCAGCGCCCGTCTCGGGCCGGGGGAGGGCTTCGGCCAGGGCCTGTTCGACCACGGTGGCCGCCAGGCGCTTGTCGCTGGCCCGCGCGTACAGGCGCGGCACGAGGGAGATCGCGGTGTTGCGCTCCGGTGCAGGCGTGAGTTGGATCTGGGCGCGCAGGGCTTCGGCGGATTCGGCGATCCGGTTCAGGGCCAGCAGCAGCTGCAGCACGTAGCGGTTGGCATCCCGCGAGGCGGGATGGGCCTGGCGCCAGGCACGCGCCGCCTGCAAGGCCGATTCGCCGGAGCGGCCTTCCAGCGCGATCTGCACGGCGCGCTGGTACAAGGCCGGGTCCTGGGTCTTGCGGGCGGCATCGAGCAACAGGGAAAAGCCTGCGCCCGGATCGGTGCCGCGCGCGGCCAGTTCGCCCACCAGCAGCTGGTAGAACAATTCGGCGTCCAGGGCCGAGGCCTGCGGGGACGCTGCGGCGGGCGTGGAAGCCGGGGCCACCGGCGCCGGGGCTTGCGCCTGGACACCGTGCCAGGCTGCCATCAGCAGCGATGCGAGGGCGTAGGCGCGGGGGGACAGCTTCATGCAGGCCATCATAATCTGCGGGTTCCACCCATGCCCGAACTCCCCGAAGTCGAAGTCACGCGCCTGAGTTTTGCCGACCGCATCGCGGGGGCACGCATCCTGTCGGCGCGCACGGGCAAGCCCCTGCGGTGGGCCCTGGGCTGCGATCCTGCCCGCCTGGCCGGCCGCACCGTGCGCGGCGTGCGTCGCCGGGGCAAGTACCTGCTCATGGACCTCGACGAGGGCCTGCTGCTGCTGCACCTGGGGATGTCCGGCAGCCTCTCCTTCACCCAGGCCCCGCCACCCGCGGGCCCGCATGACCACTTCGACCTGGCCACCAGCCGCGGCGTGTTGCGCCTGAACGATCCGCGCCGCTTCGGCGCGGTGGTGTACGCGCGCGACGAGGCGGCGCCCGAGGCGGTCAAGCTGCTGGGGCGCCTGGGGGTGGAACCCCTGGGCGACGACTTCGACGCGCAGGCTTTCCATGCCAGCCTGCAGGCGCGCCACGCACCGGTCAAGCAGGTGCTGCTGGCGGGCGACATCGTGGTGGGCGTGGGCAACATCTACGCCTCGGAGGCCCTGTTCCTCGCGGGCATCCGGCCTACCACGCGCGCCTCCCGCATCAGCCTGCCGCGTGCCACCCGCCTGCATGCTGCCGTGCGCGACGTGCTGGCACGCGCCGTGCGAAAGGGCGGCAGCACGCTGCGCGATTTCTCCAATGCGCAGGGCGAGTCGGGCTACTTCCAGCTGGAAGCAAACGTCTACGACCGCGCGGGGCTGCCATGCCGCGTGTGCGATACGCCGGTGCGCCGGATCGTTCAGGGCCAGCGCGCCACCTACTACTGCACGCAGTGCCAGCGGTGAACCCCCCGTCCCCCGCGGCGGCTGCGCCTGATCCGCAGCCCGGGGCCCTGCACGCGTTCGCGGGTCAGGTCGTGCGCTGGCAGCGCGCCCACGGCCGCAGCGGCCTGCCGTGGCAGGCGACGCGCGACCCCTACCGGGTGTGGCTGTCCGAGATCATGCTGCAGCAGACGCAGGTGGCCACGGTCCTGGCCTACTACGCCCGCTTTCTGGCGCGCTTTCCCGATGTGCAGGCGCTGGCTGCCGCGCCGCAGGACGAGGTGCTCGGGCTCTGGAGCGGCCTGGGCTATTACAGCCGCGCCCGCAACCTGCACCGCTGCGCGCAGCAGGTGGTGCAGGTGCATGGCGGGCAGTTTCCGCGTGACGCACAGACCCTGCAGACCCTGCCCGGAATCGGCCGGTCGACGGCCGCCGCGATCGCTGCCTTCTGCTTTGACGCGAGGGTGGCCATCCTGGATGGCAACGTCAAGCGGGTGCTTGCGCGCGTGTGCGGGTTTGCCGGCGACCTGGCGGTGGCGCGCGAGGAGCGCACGCTGTGGGACCTGGCCCAGCGCATGGTCCCTGCCGATCCCGCCGACATGCCGGCCTACACCCAGGGCCTGATGGACCTCGGTGCCACGGTCTGCACGGCGCGTGCCCCGGCGTGCCTGACCTGCCCGGTGCAGCCGCTGTGCACCGGGCATCGCGAGGGCGAGCCCACGCGCTACCCGGTGCGCACGCGCAAGCTCAAACGCAGCGCGCAATCGCTCTGGCTGCTGCAGGCGCAGCGCTCGGATGGCGCCGTGTGGCTGCAGAAGCGGCCGCAGCAGGGGGTGTGGGCGGGCCTGTATTGCCTGCCCGTCTTCGAGTCGTACCAGGCGCTGCGTGCGGCGGTCTCGCCGCAGGTGAGCCTGCAAGAGTCGGCGCCGTTCCTGCACGTGCTCACGCACAAGGACCTGCATCTGCATCCGGTGGGGGCGGTGTACGCGGCAGGGTCGCCCGCGGGTGCGGGCGAATGGTTTGATGCAGGGCGGTGGCCGGCCCTGGGCCTGCCCGCGCCGGTGCGCAAGCTGCTCGAGGGCTAGCGCGACGCGCCGCGTCCCTCGAGTTCGCGGTGGCGGCGCAAGGTGGTCCACTGCCCGCCAAACCGGGCCGCGAGTTTTTCCACCAGGTACACCGAGCGATGCTGCCCGCCGGTGCAGCCCAGAGCCACCGTCACATAGCTGCGGTGGTCGCGCGCCAGGGCGGGCAGCCAGGTGGCGAGAAAGCCCTCGATGTGCGCGTACATCCGTCCGACATCGGCTTGTGCCTCGAGGAAGGCCGCGACCGGGCCGTCGGCGCCGGTGAGATCCCGCAGGCCGGGCTCGTAATGCGGATTGGGCAGCATGCGCACGTCGAAGACGTAATCGGCATCCACCGGGATGCCGCGCTTGAAGGCGAAGGACTCGAACACCAGTGTCAGCTGGCTGCCCGGCGCGGAGATCAGTGACTTGACATGGGCCTGCAGCTGCGCGGGCCGGATTACGCTGGTGTCGATGATGTGGGCCCGCTCGCGCAGGTCGGCCAGGAGCTCGCGTTCCAGTTCGATGGCGTCGACCAGCGCGTGGTGCAGGTCGGTGGTCTCGGTGGCGCCCTGCACCAGCCCGGACAGCGGATGCCGCCTCCGGGTCTCGGAAAAGCGCCGCACCAGCGTGTCGGTGGTCGACTCCAGGAACAGCGAGCGCACGGTGATGCCCCGCTGCGCAAGCTCGGCGAGATGCGCCGGCACCTGGGGCAGGGATGCGGCGCTGCGCACGTCCATCGCGATGGCCACGCGAGTGGCGGCCGCCTGCTCCTCGAGGTTGACGAAGGACAGCAGCAGTTCGGGGGGCAGGTTGTCGACGCAGTAGTAGCCGGCGTCCTCCAGGGCGCGCAGGACCACCGACTTGCCCGAGCCGGACATGCCGGTGATCAGGACCAGTTCCAGCCCCTGGGGCGTGGCGGGTGGGGGCGCAGCCGTGTCCGGGTTCATGGGGCCGCACCGTCGCCCAGCATTTCCTTGGCATGGGCCAGGGTGGTGCCGGACAGGCGTTCCCCACCCAGCATGCGTGCGACTTCGGCCACGCGCTGCTCGCCGGTGACCGACGCCACGCTGCTGGAGGTGCCCTTCGCGTCGGCGCGCTTGGCCACCACGAGGTGGTGGTCGGCGCAGGCGGCCACCTGGGGCAGGTGGGTGACGGCCAGCACCTGGCGGTCGCGGCCCAGTTGCTTCATGAGGCGGCCCACGGTCTCGGCGACGGCGCCGCCGACGCCCGAATCGACCTCGTCGAAGATCAGGGTCTGCGCGCTGCCCAGTTCGCTGGTGGTGACGGCGATGGCCAGCGCAATGCGTGAGAGCTCACCGCCCGAAGCCACCTTGCCCACTGGGCGCGGCGTGCTGCCGGCGTGGCCCGCGACGAGGAAGGCGACGTCCTCCAGCCCGTGCTGCGCCGGTGCCGCCAAGGGCTCGAGCGAGACCTCGAAGCGGCCGCCCTGCATGCCCAGGCCTTGCATGGCCAGCGTGATGGCCTTGGCCAGCTTCGGAGCTGCCTTGGTGCGGGTCTTGGACAGGGCGCGCGCTTCAGCCAGGTAGGCCTCGTGCGCCCTGCGCTCGGCGGCCTGCAGCGCGTCGAGGTCGGCTGCCGAATCCAGGCGGGCGAGTTCTTCCTTCCAGCCGGCCAGCAGCGCGGGCAGCTCGGACGGCGTGCGCTTGTAGCGGCGCGCCAGCGACATCCACAGCGCCATGCGCTCGTCGAGTTCGGCCAGACGCGCCGGGTCCAGGTCGGTCTTGCGCAGGTAGGTGTGCAGGGAATGGGCCGCATCCTCGGCCTGGGCCAGGCTGGAGGCGATGACCTCGGCCAGGGTCCGGAACTCGGGTTCGAGGTGCTCCTGGGCCTGCAGTGCGGCGCAGGCCCGGGTCAGGGCGCGGGTGGCCCCGCCATCGTCGGACTCGAGCGCGTCGACCGCCTGCTGCGCAGCGTCCAGCAGGCTCTGCGCGTGGGCCAGGCGCGTGTGGCTGGCGTTGAGGTCGTCCCACTCGTCGGCCCCCGGGGCGAGCTTGTCCACCTCGCCGATCTGCCAGGCCAGGCGCTCGCGTTCGCGCTGCAGGGTGTCCTGGGCCGCCTGGGCGTCGGCCAGCGCCTTCTGGGCGGCACGCCAGGCCTGCCAGTGCGTGCCCAGGGCCTGTGTGCTGGCGCCCGCGTAGGCATCGAGCAGGTCGCGCACGGCTTCGGGACGGGTGAGGCTTTGCCAGGCGTGCTGGCCGTGGATGTCGACCAGGCGGTCGCCCGCCTCTCGCAGCTGCGTGGCGGTGGCCGGGGCGCCATTGATCCAGGCGCGGCTCTTGCCCTGGGCATCGATGCTGCGTCGCAAAAGCAGGGTGTCGCCGTTTTCGAAGCCGGCTTCTTCCAGCCAGGACGCGAGCCCGTTCGGGGTGTCGAATTCGGCGCTGAGGTCGGCGCGGGCTGCGCCCTCGCGCACGGCCCCGGCATCGGCGCGCGCGCCCAGGGTCAGCTGCAGGGCGTCGATCAGGATGGATTTGCCTGCGCCCGTTTCGCCGGTGAGGACACTGAAGCCGGCAGACAGGTCCAGGTCCAGTTCGCGCACGATCACGAAATCGCGCAGGGTGATGCGGCGCAAGGTCATGACAGCCCCCACGCTCGGCACTGCGTGTCCTTCGCTGCCCCCCGAGGGGGCGCGAGCTTGCTTGGGGCGGCCCGGCGCTGCGCTCTCATGGCTTCCTCACGCGCCCCCCTCGTTCCAGTGCATCTTCTGGCGCAGGGTGTCGAAATAGCTCCAGCCTTGCGGGTGCAGGAAGCGTACCTGGTGCTCCGAGCGGCGCACGGTGATGCGGTCGCCGTGCAGGAGCGAGGCCAGGGACTGCATGTCGAAATTCGCGCTGGCGTCGCGGCCTGCCACCAGCTCGATGCTGACCTCGCCGGCGTCATTGACCACCAGCGGGCGTACCGACAGGCTGTGCGGGGCGATGGGCACGAGCACCCAGCCCGGGTTGGACGGGTGCAGCAGGGGGCCGCCCGCCGACAGCGCGTAGGCGGTGGAGCCGGTGGGCGTGGCCACGATCAAGCCGTCCGCCCGCTGCTTGGCCACCAGGTGGCCGTCCACCTCGACCCGCAGTTCCACCATGCCGGACGTGGCACCGCGGTTGACGACGACGTCGTTCATGGCCAGGGCATCGAAGACACAGCGCCCGTCACGCAGCACGCGGGCGTGCATGAGGCTGCGCCGGTCTTCGTCGTAGGCGCCCAGGAGCATGGGCGCCAGCGCCGCGCGGTAGCCGTCCAGGGGGATGTCGGTGATGAAGCCCAGGCGCCCCTGGTTGATGCCGATCAGGGGCACGTCGTAGGGAGCGAGCCGGCGGCCGATCCCCAGCATGGTGCCGTCGCCGCCGACCACCAGGCCCAGGTCGCACGCGGCACCGATGCCGGCGACATCCAGCGTCGAATGCCCCTGCATGTCGGCGTGCAGGGCGGTTTCGCGTTCAATGGCGACTTCGCAGCCTTGCGCGGAGAGGAACTGGGCAATATCCTCCAGGGCCGCGCGGGTGCTGCCGCTGGCCGCGCCCGAGGCCGGGTACTTGCCAATCAGCGCGACGTGGCGGAATTGCGAAGTCATTTGTAAATTACATCATTAAAATCCCGCCAAAGCTGTCCAACATGCTCGATGACCGTGCCAAGTTGTTGTTGAAAGCCCTGGTCGAGCGTTACATCGCCGACGGGCAGCCGGTGGGCTCGCGCACCCTGTCACGCGCCTCCGGGCTGGAGCTGTCGCCGGCCACCATCCGCAACGTGATGTCCGACCTGGAGGAGCTGGGCCTGATCGCCAGCCCGCACACCTCTGCCGGGCGCATCCCTACCGCCCGCGGCTACCGCCTGTTCGTGGACACCATGCTCACCGTGCAGCGGGAGGGCCTGCCCTCGGCCAGCCTCGCGCCCGACCAGCCCCAGCGCGTGATCGCCAACGCGGCCCACCTGCTGTCCAGTCTGTCGCAGTTCGTGGGGGTCGTCATGGCGCCGCGGCGGTCGTCGGTATTCCGCCACATCGAATTCCTGCGCCTGTCCGAGAAGCGCTATCTGGTGATCATCGTGTCGCCCGAGGGCGATGTGCAAAACCGCGTGGTCTTCACCGAGGCCGACTACACCCAGACCCAGCTGGTGGAGGCGGCCAATTTCCTCAACGCGAACTACGCCGGCCTGGCGATCGAGCAGGTGCGCGAGCGCCTTCAGGGCGAAGTCGAGCAGTTGCGCGCCGAGATTGCGCAATTGATGCAGGCGGCGGTGCAGGTCACCTCGGAAGCCTTGAACGACACCCAGGATGACGTCGTGATCTCCGGTGAGCGCAATCTGCTGGCCGTGAGCGATTTTTCCAGCGACATGTCGCACCTGCGCCGCGCCTTCGACCTGTTCGAGCAGAAGACGCAGCTGATGCGATTGCTCGACATCTCCAGCCAGGCCGAGGGCGTTCGCATCTACATCGGCGGGGAGAGCCAGGTGGTGCCGTTCGAGGAGCTGTCTGTGGTGAGCGCACCCTACGAGGTCGACGGCCAGGTGGTGGGCACGCTGGGCGTGATCGGCCCCACCCGCATGCCCTATGACCGGATGATCCAGATCGTGGACATCACCGCCAAGCTGGTGTCCAACGCGCTGAGCCACCACAAATGAGTCCGCTTGCCGGCGGCACCGGGCACTAGAATTCCCGGCGGGGGGCGTTAGCTCAGTTGGTCAGAGCAGGGGACTCATAATCCCTTGGTCGCTGGTTCGAGCCCAGCACGCCCTACCAGTCATCCGGGACAGACTTGCTCTGTCCCGTTTTGTTTTCGGATTTGGATTTGGGGCGTGCGGCGCGTGCGGTGGAACCGAGAAGTACGCGTCGTTGAAAGGAAGTTCCAGACCGTTTCTCAGGTCGAATTTCGTGTCGTAGCTCAGACCGGCGCTCTTGTAGGCCGCGGGATGCCCGCTCTTTCCAATCCGTGCACAATCCCCGCTAATGAGCCGGAGTTCCAACCCCCCGCGTCGCACGCGCCTGCCGCGGGATGAACGCATCACACGTATCCTCTCGGTCACGCGCGAGCTGCTCGACGAGAAAGGCTACGATCGCTTGCTCACCACCGAGATCGCCGAGCGCTGCGGGCTGTCGGAAGCCGCCATCTACAAATACTTCGAGACCAAGCGTGATCTCTTGATCCAGGTGGCGGAGAAGTGGTTCGAGGAGATGCTGGCCCAGGACCATCGCAGCTTCGAGGGCATGAGTGCCTTCGAGGCGCTGCGCCATGTGATCTGGCATCACCTGGCCATCGTCAAGCGGCACCGGGAGCTCACGCGCTTCGTCCTGCTGGAGTTGCGGCCCGACCCGGCCTACCGCTCCATGCCCCTGTATGCGCTCAATCGCCAGCTCCTGTCTCAGGTGCCCGAACTGCTTCGCGCGTACATCGCCAGCGGCGACCTGCGCGGGGATATCCCGCTGGGCGTGATCCGGGACCTGATCTTCGGCGCGATCGAGCACCAGACCTGGGCCTTCCTGCGCAACGAGGGCGATTTCTCCATCGAGGGGTCGACCAATGCCATCGCCCAGGTGCTGTTCGAGGGCTTGCGCACCAGCCGCGCCCCGGTGCCCGCAGCCCCCCTGGACGCCGCCATCGGACGCCTGGAGCGACTGGCTGAACGGCTCGAACGGGGCGTCGCCGGGACGGCGAAAGCGCCCCGGACATCCAAGGCGGCTGCCGGCCAGGTGGCGAGCCCTTCCGCAGCAACGAAGCCCGCCCGCAAACGCGCCTGACGGGAACCCGCCTCGTTCTAGCCGCCGCGCCGCCCTCTGCCCTCGTGCGGCGCATACACGTGCTTGGCCACCAGCATGCGCTGGATCTGGTTGGTGCCCTCCCAGATCTGCGACACCTTGGCGTCGCGCATCATGCGTTCGACTGGGTAATCCTTGGTATAGCCGTACCCGCCGTGCAGCTGCACGGCGTCGGTGGTGACCTGCATCGCCGTGTCGGAGCAGAACGTCTTGGCCATCGACGCGAAGGCGCGCGCGCGGTCGTCGTTGGCCTGGCCGGCGATCTCGACGGCGCGATACAGGAGCGTGCGGGCCGCCTCGACCTGGATGGCCATGTCAGCCACCATCCCGCGCACCATCTGGAAGCGCGAGACGCGCGTGCCGAACTGGTCCCGCCCGGCGGTGTAGGCGACCGCCTCGTCCAGCGCGCCCTGGGCCAGCCCCAGCGCCTGCGCCGACACCAGGGGCCGCGTGTACGTCAGCACCTCGATCATGTAGTCGTGGCCCCGTTCGGGTTCGCCGACCACGCGCTCCAGCGGAATCACGCAGTCGTCGAAATGGATGTCGCCCATGGGGCTGCCCCGCATGCCCATCTTGCGTTCATGCCGCCCGATCGAAAAGCCCGGGTCGTCTCTGTGCACCATGAACACGCCGAAGGCCGCGTCATGGCCTGCCAGGCGCGCCAGCACCGCGTACCAGTCGGACCAGCCGATGTTGGAGATGAAGCGCTTCTGACCACGCAGCCGCCAGCCGTCCTGCACCCGCTCGGCCTGGGTGCGGATGCTGCGCAGGTCCGAGCCGCCGCCGGGTTCTGTCAGGCAAAAGCTCGCGCCCGCCTGCCCCGCGGCGATTCGGGGAATCACCTGCTGCTGCAGCGCCGGGCTGCCAAACCACGCCAGGGGCGTGAGGGCGGCCCAGGGAATGAACATCACCAGCGCCGACGAACCGCAGACGCGGGCGACTTCCTCCACCGCCAGCACCTGCGCCATCAGGCCGCCCTCGCCGCCGCCCAGGTCCTGCGCGAACGGCAGGCCGTTCAGGCCCAGGCTGCGAAACGCCTCGATCGCCTCGACCGGCAGGCGGGCTTCCTCGTCGACAGCCGCCGCGTGAGGCCGGATCCGCTGGTCGGCCATCCGGCGCACCTGCGCGCGGAAGGCCTCCAGTTCCGGGGTCTCGGCTTGCACCGGCGGCACTCGGTTGCGGCTTACTTCACCGGCACGAAGCGCTTGCCGGCCGCATCGATCTTGAGCAGGCCGCCGGCCGGAGCCGACAGGCGAATGCCCGGACCATAGGTCACCGGCGCGCCCACGCCCGCGGCGTAGTTGCGGGTCTTTTCCATGTTGGAGGCCACGCAGTCGCGGGTGACGTCCTTGCCGCACTTGGCGATGGCGTCGGCCATCACCTTGAGGCTGATGTAGCCCAGCATGGTGTACCGGTTCGCCTTGGGCTGGTCGTCCTTGGGCACGTAGCGTTCCACCAGGCGCAGGAAGGGGCCCGAGGCCTCGCGGTCCGTGATGGCAGGCACGAAGTCGTAGATGTACATGCCATCGCCCTCGGCGCCCGCCAGGTCGATCATGGGCGGTGTGTGGTCGGTCCACAGGCCGGCGAAGCGCACGTTCAGCCCCTGCTTCTTGGCTTCCTTGATGATGGCGGCGTTGATCGCAGGCAGGCCGCCCAGGTGCAACGCAGTGGCGCCGGCGGACTTGATCCGCAGGATCTCCGCGGAGAAGTCCATCTGACGTGGCTTGAAGCGGATCTTCATCAGGGAGTTCAGGTTCAACTCCTTGATCGCCTTGTCATAGCCAGCCTCGCGCGGCGCGCCGGACTCGTCGTCCTGCACCAGGGACACCCATTTCTGCCCCGGATGCAGCTTGTTGACCGCCCGCATCATCTCCAGCGAACCCTGCTCGTAATCCAGGCCCACGCCGAAGACCGGCCGGTTGGGCGCGTAGTGCGCCGGGGTGGTGACCGCGGGGTTGATCGTGGGAATCTTGTTTTTCTCGATGGTGGGCATCATCGCCATGCCGTGCGAGCCGCCCGAGATCCCCGCGAGCGCGAACATCTTGTGCACGTCGATCAGCTTCTGCATGGCCTGCACCGAGTTGGCCGGCACGTACTGGTCGTCCTCGACCACCAGCTTGATCCGGCGGCCGTTGATGCCACCGTTGGCGTTGATCTCCTCGGCGCCCAGGCGCAGGCCCATGGTGATGGTGTAACCCAGCTGACCGGCCGGACCGGTGTAGGGGTACACCGCGCCGATGGTGATCTCCTTGTCGGTCACACCCACTTCCTGGGCCTGGGCCCAGGTCACGCCACAAGCGAGGGCCGCCGCGGCCACCAGCCTGATGGAAGTCTTCATCGTCATGTTCTTCACCTCGTGTCTCCTCTCTCCATGTGGCCGACGCTTGCAGGCCCCGTCGCCAAGGGCCGATCCATCGGTCGCTCAGTTCGGCTTGCGGCTGTAGGGCCACTCCGACCAGAAGCGCTTGATGTGATTCCATCGCGCTGCCATCCCGTCCGGTTCGAACCGCAGGAAGACCATGATGATCAGCGCATAAATGACGCCTTTGAGCTCGGGCAGGTTGGCCGAGGACAGGTTTTGCAGGGAGCCGCCCGTGAGGGCCAGCAACCGCCCGCTGATCTCGGGCAGCAGGGTGATGAGGATGGCGCCGAACACCGCGCCGCGCACGCTGCCCAGGCCGCCGACGATGATCATCGCCAGCACCTCGATGCTCGTGATCAGCGCGAAGCTGTCGATGTTCAGGTAGCGAAGGTGCAGGGCCAGCACCGCGCCGGAGACGCCGGTGATGAAGGCGCTCACGGTGAATGCCAGCAGCTTGTAGACCCGCACGTTGATACCCATGAGGCCTGCGGCGATGTCGTAGTCGCGGATGGCGGTCCAGGCCCGGCCGACGCGGCTGCGAAGCAGATTCAGCGCGCCCAGCACCGTGACCGTGGCCACGCCCAGGGCCAGGTAGTACAGCGCGTGGCCCGCGTCCAGGAAGGCCGGCCGGGTGACCGCCTTGCCCGAGGATCCGCCGGTGAGGCTGGAGGCCTCCACGATCAGCGTGGTGGTGATGATCGAGAAGGCCAGCGTGGTGATGGCCAGGTACAGGCCCTTCAGGCGCAGCGAAGGCACGCCCACCACCAGGCTCACCGCGGCAGACACCAGGCCGCCCGCCAGCATGGCCGCCGGCAGCGGCCACTGGTGGTCCGTCAGCAGGATGCCGCAGGTGTACGCACCGAGTGCGAGGAAGCCTGCATGGCCCAGGGAGATCAGGCCGGCCGAGCCCGTCACGAGGTTCAGGCCGACCGCGCCAGTCGTGGCGATCAACATGAGGATGGCGAGGTTCACCAGGTACGTTGGCAGCAGCAGGGGCAGGGTCAGCAGCGCCAGCACCAGCAGGCCATACCAGAACCAGCTGTCCCGGTAGGGGAGCAGCGCATTGAGCTGCCCCGTCGATTCCTTGAACGTACGCGTGCGCATGGCCTCAGACCCTCTCGATGTCTTTTTCGCCGAACAGGCCGTGCGGGCGCACCATCAGCACCACCAGGATGATCGCGAAGGTGGCCACTTCCTTGAAGCCCGAGCCGATATAGCCACCCGCCAGGTTTTCCACCACCCCGATCACCAGACCGCCCAGCGCGGCGCCCAGCACCGAGTCCAGCCCGCCCAGGATGGCGGCGGGGAAGGAGGCGATGCCCACATGCCCCATGTCCATGCCCACGTGGTAGATGTTGGCGAACAGCAGCCCGCTGATGCCCGCGAGCACCGCCGAGATCACCCAGCCGACCCGATAGAGCTTGCGGATCGACAGTCCCATCAACATGGTGACCGTCGGGTCGGCCGCACTGGCCCGCATGGCGATGCCCAGCATCGTGAAGCGCAGGAAGGCCCAGATACCGACGCAGGCCGCGACATACACCGCTACCAGCACCAGCTGCGCGCCCTGGAAATTCACGCCCAGCAGGCTGACGGTGCTCGTGGTGGCACCCGGCATGCGCAGCGGGTCCGAGCCCCAGACCAGACCCACGATGGAGCGAAGCAGCACCGCCAGCGCGATCGTCATCATCACGATGGAGAACACCGGCTGGCCCAGCATGGGCCGCACGATCAGGCGTTCGACCAGTCCGGCGACCACCACCGAGGCCAGGATCACGCCGGCGATCACCATCGGCTGACTGCCGTCGGTACGCAGCGCGATGGAGTAACCGACGAAGGCGGTCAGCATCATCACCTCGCCCTGGGCGAAGTTCAGAACCCGGCTCACCTTGTAGATGATGGCAAAGCCCATGGCGACCATGCCATACAGCGTGCCGACCACCAGGCCGGATACCACGAGGCTGTAGAAGAAGCTCATGTCGTGCTTGCCTCCCCGTAGATCGTCGCGATCTCGGCAGCAAACTTGCGCTCGATCGCGGCGCGCTTGACCTTCTGCGTGGCGGTCAATTCACCATCGTCCTGGTCCAGCTCCTTGTTCAGGATGATGAACTTGCGGACGTTTTCCACGCGCGCCAGACGTTGGTTGACACGTTCCACTTCGGTCGCCACGAGCTCATACACCTCCGGCAGCGCCGCCAGGGACCGGTAGTTGGTGTAGGACAGCCGTCGCTCCTGCGCCCACTTGCCCACCACCTCGGGGTCGATCTGGATCAGGGCAGAAACAAAATGCCGGGCCTCGCCCAGGATGATGGCCTCGCGGATGTAGGGCGACTCGCGCAGCCCGTTCTCGATCTCCGAGGGCGCGATGTTCTTCCCGCCGCTGGTGATGATGATGGCCTTCTTGCGGTCGATGATGCGGATCTCCTGGCCCTCGGCGGGTTCGGCGATGTCGCCGGTGTGCAGCCAGCCCTCGGCGTCCAGAATCTCGGCGGTTGCCTTTTCGTCGAACAGGTAGCCGCTGAACACCGTCGGTCCCCGTAGGAGGACCTCACCGTCCGGTGCGAGTCGGTAGTCGATACCCTCGATGGGCGGACCGGCGCCGCCGTCCACCCGGTGTCCCGGGTACTGCGCGAAGTTGATCCCACCGCCCTCGGTCAGGCCGTATACCTGGTACACCGGCAGGCCCAGTACCTCGAAGAAGCGCAGGGTTTCGGGCGACACCGAGGCACCCCCGCAGATACGCACGAGTGAATGGTCCAGGCCCATGTGGCGAGTGGCGCTGCGGAAGATCAGGTGGCCGAACAGCCACTGCTCGAGGCGCTCGAGCCAGCCTGCCGCTGCGCCGGTTTCACGCCGACGTGCCAGGCACGCGTAGGAGCGGTCGAACACGAAGTGGAACAGCTTCTGCTGGTACCAGCGCGCCTCTTTCAGCCGTGTGAGCGCGGTGAGGCGGTGTTTTTCCCAGGTGCGAGGCATGCCCAGGAACAGGGTCGGGCCGATCTCGCAGATGTTCTGGGGCACGGTGTCGATGGACTCCGCGAAGTTCACCACGCCGCCGGTGCGCAGGTGCGTGGTGATGGAGCAGATGCGTTCGGCCACGTGGCACAGGGGCAGGTAGCACAGGACCACGTAGTTGCGTGCGTTCAGTCCGTAGATCTTCGCCAGCGCGTTGGCCGAGTGCAGCAGGTTGGCCGGACTGAGCTGGGCGCCCTTGGGCGGTCCGGTCGTGCCCGAGGTGTAGACGATGACGCTGATGTCGTCGGGCCCGATGGCGGCCAGGGCGCGCTCCCACCAGGCCTGCAGCTCTGCGCGCGGCATGTCGTTGGACAGGGCGGCCACGTCGGCAAAGGACAGGATGCGACGGTCGCCGTAATGACTCATGCCTTTCATGTCCACGCCGACCAGGCGTTCGACCAGGGGCAGCCCGCCTTCCTCGTCGCAGGCGCGCAGTGCCTTGTCCATCTGCTCCTGGTCGCCGCAGACCACGAAGCGCGATTGCGAGTGGCGCACGATGTACTGCAGTTCCACCCAGGAGTTGGTCGGATAGATGCCGATGGACACGCCGCCCAGGCCTTGGACAGCCAGGTCGGCGTAGATCCACTCGGGGGTGTCCTCGCCGGCGATGCACAGGCGGTCGCCGCGCTGAAAGCCCAGGACCTGCAGGCCGCGGGCAAAGCGCATCACCCGCTCCTCGTACTCGGCCCAGGTGATGCGACGCCAGATGCCGCGTACCTTTTCGCGCATGGCCACATCGTGGGTCTGCACCGCGGCCCGGTGGCGAAGCAGGTGCGGCAGGGTGGTGCGGACCATGTCCATGGTGTCGTCCTTCCTCACGCGTCGGATGTCGAGGCCGTCCCGAGGTAGGCCTCGATGACCTGCGGGTCGGCGGAGACCTGCGCCGGGGTGCCTGAGGCAATCAGGCGTCCGAAATTGAGCACGTGCACCTGGTCGGAGATGTCCATGACCACGTCCATGTCGTGCTCGATCATCAGCACCGTCGTGCCCAGCTCCTCGCGGATGTCCAGAACGAAGCGGGCAATGTCCTCTGTTTCCTCCAGATTCATGCCCGAGACCATTTCATCGAGCAGCAGCAGGCGCGGCCGGATCGCCAGGGCACGACCGAGCTCCACCCGCTTTTGCAGGCCGTAAGACAGCTTGTCCACGCTCTGGTCACGCAGCTCCTCGATCTCCAGGAATTCGATGATGCGCTCCACCTCGTCACGCGCCTCGCGTTCCTCGCGGGCCGTGCGACCCAGATACAGCGCGCCACCCAGGACGCCGGAAGTCAGGCGGGAATGCACGCCCACCAGCAGGTTCTGCACCACGGTCGCATGACGAAACAGGGCCAGGTTCTGGAAGGTGCGGCCGATGCCCAGGCCCGCCAGGTGGTGCGGGCGCCGGCGTAGCAAGTCCTGCCCGGCAAAGGTGATGCTGCCCGCGTTGGCTTCGTAGAGCCGGCAGATCATGTTGAACAGCGTGGTCTTGCCGGCGCCGTTGGGGCCGATGATGCTCACGATGGTTCCGGGAGTCACATCCAGCGACACGTCGGCCACGGCGTGGACGCCGCCGAAGGACTTGCTCAGGCCGCGGATCGACAGCAGGGGGCCGCTGCCATCCTGCGAGGTGGCGGACGAGGGCGGGGCGATCATGACAGCCACCTCTTGCGGCGACGGTAATGCTTGACCTCGCGCATGGATCGCCGCGTCTCGGTCCCGCTCATGCCCAGGTAGAACTCCTGGATTTCGCGACTGTCCGCGAGCACCTGCGCGTTACCGTCGAAGACCACGCGTCCCCGCTCCAGGACATAGCCGTAATCGGCCACCGAGAGGGCCAGGCGCGCATTCTGTTCGACCAGCAGGACGCCGATGCCCTGTTCGTCGCGCAGGCGCACCAGCACCTGGAAGATCTGGTCGACGATCTTGGGCGCCAGCCCCAGGGAGGGCTCGTCCAGCATGAGGATCGAGGGGGCGGACATCAGCGCGCGTCCGATGGCCACCATCTGCTGCTGTCCGCCGGAGAGGTAGCCGGCGACGCGCTGTCGGTGCGCCACCAAATCGGGAAAGATGCCGTAGACCCGTTCGAGCGCCACCTGGCGCTCGGCGCGGGTGGCGGTGGCGCCCCCCATGACCAGATTTTCTTCGACCGTGAGGTTGATGAACAGGCGTCGTCCCTCGGGCACGTGCACGATACCGGCGCGGACGATATCGGGTGAACTGGCCATCGACAGGTCGTGCCCGTCCAAGGTGATGGCGCCCGCCACGAGCGCGCCTTTTTCAGGCTTGAGGATGCCGGAGATGGCCTTGAGCAGGGTGGACTTGCCCGCCCCGTTGCTGCCCAGGATGGTGACGATCCGGCCGCTGCGCGCCTCGAAGGAAACATCGCGCACCGCCTCGATGACGGTGTCGTAGTAGATCTGCGCGTTCGTGACTTTGAGTTCAGCCATGAGTGGGGTGAATATCACTCACGAAAGACCCTGAATAACCTAGGACAAACCACTAGGTGAGAGCTGGATGCTGGATCTTCCAAAAGTGAGCTTGACTTCTTATACTGGTGGCGACTTGTTTGAAACTTGATTCCATGCCGCCTGATTCCGCTCCCCTGGCCCGCCCGATCGACGACACCTGCGTCCTGGTGGTCGGCGGCACCGCCGGTGTCGGACTGGCCACGGCGATCGCCTTCGCCCGCGCCGGTGCGCCCGCGCTCGTGCTGGTGGGGCGCAACGCGCAGCGCGGCGCCCAGGCCTGTGATGCTGTGCGTGCCGTGGCGCCGCAGGCGCGGGTGGACTTCGTTGCGGGCGACGCCAACGACGTGGCCCAGGCCACCCAGGCCGTGGCCCGTGCCACGGAGTGCCTGGGGCGTGTCGACGTTCTGGTGAATTCGACGGTGGGACCGTTCGCACCCCGCTTGCTGCATGACACGCCGGTGCAGGACATCCCGGCCATCGTGTCGGCCCAGATGCTGGCGCCCCTGATCACCAGCCGTCTGGTGCTGCCTGGCATGCGTGCGCAACGCGGCGGGCTGATCATCAACATCGCCTCCGACGCCGGCAAGGTGGCCACCCCCGGCGAATCCGTGATTGGCGCGGCGATGGCCGGGATCATCATGTTCGGTCGCGCGTTGGCCATGGAGGCCAAGCGCGATGGCGTGCGCGTGAACACGCTCACGCCCTCATTGATCGAGGGGACGCTCACCTACGACCGCGTGATGCAGGACCCCTTCAGCGCCAAGCTGTTCGCCAAGGCCGCCAAGATGGCCCAGCTGGGTGTGTCGCAACCCGAGGACCTGGCCCACCTGTGCGTTTTCCTGGCCCGACCCGAGGCCGTGCGCATCACCGGCCAGACCATCAGCCCCAACGGCGGCATTTCGGCCGCCTGAGGCCGCCGCCCCTTCCCCTCATCGACCAGGAGAGCGACACCTTGAACCCCATCCTCCAGCAACTCGCCGCCGCCGCCGCGGACCCGGCCGGGACCGCCCGTGCCTGGAAGCAGGCCACCGGCGGCAAGGTCATCGGATCGTTCCCCATGCACTTTCCCGCCGAGGCGGTGCATGCCAGCGGCGCCCTGCCGGTGATCCTGCAGGAGGCCGAGGATCCGATCACGGTCGGTCACGGCTCCTTCTATCCCTTCTTCTGCGGTTACACCCGCAGCATCGTCGACCAGGCCACCCGCGACGACCTGCAGTGGGTAGACGCCATCATGTTCGGCGACCACTGCGTGCAGGTGCTCAGTGCCGCCGACGTGGTGCGGGTGCGCAAGCCGGAATTCCCGGTGCACTTCTACCAGCTCATTCCCTCGCTCAAGGACGCCTGGTCCGAGGAGAACGCGGTGATGATCCTGCGCCGACTCACTGCCGCCCTGGAGGAAACGCTGGGTGTCGAGGTGACCGAGCCGGCCCTGCGCGCCAGCATCGCCCTGTTCAACGAGAACCGCCGCCTGATCCGCGATCTCTATGCCCGCCGCCGGCGCGGAGAGATCAGCCTCACCTCACTGGAGATGCAGCACATCGTCAAGTCCAGCATGGTCATGGACAAGGCGACGCACAACCGGCTGCTGCGGGAGCTGGCGACGCAACTCCAGGACAGCCCGCCGGCGGCGCGCGGCAAAGTGCCGGTCTACCTCTCGGGTCACTTGTGCCAGGCGCCCAAGCTGGAGGTGCTGGCCATGATCGAGGAGTGCGGCGCGGTGGTGGTGGACGATGATCTCTATCACGGCTGGCGCTACATCTCCACCGACGTGGACGACACCAGCGACCCGGTCCGCGCCCTTGCACGCTGGTACATCAACCGCAACTGGGGCGCGCCCTGCCCGACGCGCCTGGACCCCAAGAGCGACTGGGAGCAGTGGCTGCTCAAGGCTACCCGCGACAGCGGCGCGGCGGGGATGATCGTGCTGCTGGCCAAGTTCTGCGAGCCCCATTACTACTACTACCCGCGGATCAAGAAGCACTTCGAGGACAACGACCTGCCGCACCTGCTGCTCGAGACCGAGCACGAGATCGTGGCGGCCGGCAACCTGCGTACCCGTGTCGAATCCTTCGTCGAGATGGTCAAGCGCCGCCAGCCGGCCGGTCATGCCATCGCCTGAACTCCCAACTCCCCATCACCCAGGAGCCCCCCATGAGTGTCGCCACCCCCGAAGCCCCGCCGGTCAAGAAAGCCAACCGGCTGCAGGCCACCAAGATGAACAACCGCATGGTCACGGCCTACTGGGAAGACCTGTTCCAGGCCAAGGAGCAGGGCAAGATGGTGTGCTGGTACGAGGGCGTGGCCATCAATCCCATCCTGCAGGCGGCCGGTCTGGCCTGGTGCCACGGCGAGGCTGCCTCGGCCCTGCTGGCCGCGCGCAACGAGGAGGGGCCCGCGCAGAAGGCCGCCGAGGAAGCCGGCTATGACCGCGAGTTGTGCTCCTATGCGCGCACCCATATCGGCTGCGGCGTCCTGAGCCAGCGTTCCACCGAGGAAGCCAAGAACCTGATGCTGCCGCAGGACCAGGACGCGCGCCGCGGCCTGGCCGCTCGCATCCCGTTGCCGGACATGATCATCAGTGCCTACCCGTTTTGCAGTACCGGCCAGCAGTGGGACGAGGTGCTGTATCGCACCTTCGGCAAGAAGGTCCCGATCTTCAACATTTCGCTGCCCTGGATCTGGGGCAACAAGCCCTCGGCCAAGTACATGGCCGGGCCGGAATTCCGCGAGTCGGTGGACTTCCTGGTGCAGCAGCTCAAGGAGTGCATCCGCTTCATCGAGGGCGTGACCGGCAAGGCCTTCGACTACGACCGCCTGCGCGAGATCATGGGCTACACCAAGCGGGCCGCCGAGATCAAGGTGGAGGCCCAGAAGCTGTGCCGCGCCAAGCCCTCGCCCGCCACCTTCTTCGAGTGGACCAACAGCATCGCCCCGGTGAACTTCCTGCCGGGTGGTCCCGAGATCGTGCAGTACTTCGAATTGAAGAAGGCCGAGATCGAGGACCGCATCGCCAAGGGCATCGGCTCGGTCCCCGACGAGAAGTACCGTCTTTTCTGGGACGGCATCATGAACTGGAACAAGATCGGCTGGCTCTCGGACAAGATGGCGGGCTACGACGCCTGCATGGTCGCTGGCCGCTATACCCACATGGGGTTCTGGCACGAGACCGAGGTGATCGACCTGCGCGATCCGCTCGATGGCATGGCCCAGAACTACCTGACCTGCCCCATCAGCATCTCCGCGCCGCAGGTGATCGAGAAGGTGATCGAGCACTGCGAGTACTACGAGATCGATGGCCTGGTGTTGCATGGCGCACGCACCTGCCGCGCCTTCTCCTATCCGCAGTACCTGCTGGCCGATGCCGTGGGCAAGCGCATGGGGATGCCGGTGGCCATGTTCGAGGGTGACATGGTGGACGAGACCTTCTACAAGGACGAACTGGTGAACAGCCGTGTCGAGGCCATGCTCGAACAGATCGAGGCCCGCCGGCAGCGCAATCGCTCCTGAGGCCACCGTGATGAATGCACCCGCCCGCTCCGCCACCGGCTACGTGCTGGGTATCGATTTCGGTTCCACCACGGGCAAGGCGGTGGTGCTTGAGGCCGCCACCGGCCGGATGGCCGCCAGCGCGGTGTCGCAAAAGGGCGCGGTCAGCGACGAAGGCGTGAAGGCTGCCCTGGCCCAGGTCTTCGGCGACCTGGGCATCAGCCCGAAGGACATCCAGCGCTGCGTGGCCACCGGCTACGGACGGCGCATGCTGGATATCGCCGACCGCACCATCACCGAGATCACTTGCCACGCACGCGGTGCGGTGTCGCTCGAACCCAGCGCGCGCATGGTCATCGACATCGGCGGGCAGGACAGCAAGGTCATCGCGGTGGACGAGGCCGGCCTCGTCACCCAGTTCGCGATGAACGACCGTTGTGCTGCGGGCACCGGCAAGTTCCTGGAGGTGCTGGCGCGTGCGGTCAACATCGAGCTGGCCCGCATGGGCCCGGCGGCGCTGGCTGCCGAAGGCTCGGTGAAGATCACCAGCATGTGCGCCACCTTCGCGGAAACGGAAGTCATTGCATTGCTGGCCGAGGGCTGCGACAAGGCGGTGGTACTCGATGGCGTGCATGCAGCGGTGGCCAACCGGGTCATGGGTCTGGTCAGCCGCGTGGGCCAGCGTGCCCCCATCGTCATGACCGGCGGCGTCGCGCAGAACATCGCCGCGGTCACGCACATCGAGCGGGCGCTGAACACGCGCCTGATCATCCCGCCGCATGCGCAGGTGGCCGGTGCGCTGGGGGCTGCGCTGTTCGCGCTGGATGATCTGCGTACCGACGGCGTGAGCCCGCGCCTGCTGGATCCGAAGATCGAAGGCCAGGTGGAGGCGGTGGAGGCCGGCGGCATGCCCTGCGCCCCGGCCTGCGCCCAGAAGACGGGTGAGCAGCCCATCGCTTTTCAACGCGCCCCGGGCGCCTGAAACTGGAACACGAACCTCCTCTGAAAAGGCACACCATGTCCGGTCCCCTGAGCGGCATCCGCGTGATTGAAATGGCCGGCATGGGCCCAGGCCCCTTCTGCGGCATGCTGCTGGCGGACATGGGCGCCGATGTCGTGCGCGTCGAGCGCCTGGCGTCGACCGACCGCGGGATTGAATTTCCACCCAAGTTCGACTTGCTCAATCGCAACAAGCGCTCCCTGGCGATCGACCTCAAGTCGGAAGCGGGGCGCGCTGCGGTGCTGCGCCTGGCGACGAATGCCCACGTGCTCATCGAGGGGTTCCGACCTGGGGTGATGGAGCGCCTGGGTCTGGGCCCGCAGGAGTGCCTGGCCGCCTCGCCCGCCCTCGTCTACGGTCGCATCACCGGCTGGGGACAGGACGGCCCCCTGGCGCAGGCGGCCGGTCACGACCTGAACTACATCGCCCTCGCAGGCGCTCTGGAGGCGATCGGTCCTGCCGGCGGCGCGCCTTCCGTACCGCTCAATGTCGTCGGTGATTTCGGTGGCGGCGCGTTGTACCTGGCCATGGGCCTGCTGGCGGCGGTGATCGAGGCCCGCGCCAGCGGCCAGGGCCAGGTGGTCGATTGCGCCATGGTCGATGGGGTCGCCAGCTTGCTCACGATGCAGTACGCCTTGCTGCAGATGGGGCAGTGGAGCCGACCGCGCGGCGAGAACCTGCTCGATGGCGGCGCGCCGTTCTACGGGGTCTACCGCACGTCCGACGGCCAGTACGTGTCGGTTGCTCCGGTTGAAAAACGGTTTTATGAGGAAATGCTCGAACGCATCGGCCTGGCTGGCGAGACGCTGCCCCGGCAAAACGACCCGGCAGGGTGGCGGCTATTGCGCGAACGCCTGGCCGCCGTCTTTGCCACGCGCACCCGGGCCGAGTGGGATGCGGTGCTGGAGGGGACCGACGCCTGCTACGCCCCGGTCCTGAACCTGCGTGAGGCCGCGGGGCACCCCCACAGCCAGGCCCGAGGTGGCTACGCCGAAGTGGAAGGCGTGCTGCAACCCCAGCCAGCGCCCCGCTTCAGTCGCACGCCTTCGACCTTGCGTAGCGCCGCGCCCCGACCGGGCGCCGATTCGCTGAAGGTGCTGGTGGATTGGGGCTTCGGCGAGGAAGACGTCGCCCGGATGCAGGCCGCGGGCGTCATCTGAGCTTTTCTATCCGGGCAGTAGTTGCTACCTGGAAGTCAACTTGAGAAACTTATTTACGCCTATTTCCCTAGATATCTAAAGTATTTAAAAATTAAAATTCATGAGATAGCAGCAGGGGCTTTTTGTATATATGTAAAAATATGCCAACTATATAAAAGGTGCCAGGAGGTGCCTGTGTTGTTGCATTTTTGGAAAAGTGGTTGGTTGGGCGTCCTGCTGTCCCTGAGCACTCTTGCCACCACCGCCCGGGCCAACCCGGCGAACCCGGCCGCGGCCCCGGTCTACATCGGCCTGGATGCGGCCTATGGCATCAAGACCAACACCGCCCCCAAGGCCATCGAGCGCGGTGTGCTGGCCGCCATCGAGGAAATCAACGCCCGCGGCGGCGTGCTCAATTCGCGGCCTCTGGCGCTGATCACCACCGACAACCAGGGGCTGCCAGCCCGGGGGCGTGACAACCTGGCCGCACTCGCGGCCCGGCCCGACCTCATCGCCGTGCTGGCTGGCAAGTACAGCCCGGTGACCGTGGAGATGGTGCCCGAGGCCAACCGCCTGAAGGTTCCCTTGATCAGCGTCTGGGGGTCGGCCGACCCGATCACCGAGGCCGCAGCCTCTCCCTCCTTCGTGTTCCGCCTCTCGCTCAAGGACAGCTGGGGCGTGGAGGCCCTGATGCTGCGCGCCAAGTCCGCGCACCAGGCCCAGCGCCTGTGCGCCATTCTTCCCAACACGGCCTGGGGCCGTTCTTCGGACAAGGTCCTGAAGTCCAGGGCGAACGTCCATGGCCTGTCCGTGGTGTTCACGCATTGGTACAACTGGGGGGATACCGATTATCGGGAGCCCCTGGATGCCTGTACCAAGGCATCGGCCCGGGCCATCGTGCTGGTGGCCAATGAGCGCGAGGCCTCCAGCCTGCTCACGCAGCTGGCTGAAATGCCCGCTGCGGCGCGTCTGCCCGTGGTGGCCCACTGGGGCCTGACCGGTGGCGTGCTGCACCAGCTGGCCGGGCCGGCGCTGGAGAAAGTCGACATGCAGGTGATCCAGACGTTCACCTTCATCGGCAACACGCGCCCCGCGGCCCGCCGCCTGGCCCAGTGGATCCTGAAGGACGCGCAATTGCCGTCGGTCGAACAGATCCCGGGCCCGGTCGGTTCGGCCCATGCCTACGACATGACCCACCTCCTGGCCCTGGCCGTGAACAAGGCCCAGAGCACCCGGGGCGACGACATCCGAAAGGCACTGGAGACCCTGCCGCCATTCGAGGGGGCGGTGCGGCGTTACGCGCCGGCTTTTTCGGCGACTTCGCATGAGGCCCTCACACCGCGCGAGGTCCTGTTCGTTCGCATGCAGCGCAGCGGCGAGCTCACGCCGCTGCGTTGAGCGCAGGCACGGTCCCGGATGCTGCCCACGCCGTCGTCGCGCTTTCGGGATGGCATCCGCGTTCCGCTGATCCGGATCCTGCGGCTGTACGTGGGGCTGATCACCAGCCTGGTCATGGCGTTGACCGTGCTGGCCACTTATTTCTACCAGTCGTCACAGCTCGATCATGAGCGCGAGCAGGTGCTGACGCGCCTGACCTCCGAGATCGGCACCCAGGCGGACGAACTCGCCGCCCTGGCCTCATCGTCCTTGCTGTCCACGGGCCTGACGGACAGCCAGGGTCGGGAGGTGTATCTGCAGCCCCTCCTGGACAGGTTCAACCGCAATGCGCTGCGCAAGTTCTACGTCCTGGACTATCGGGGGCGGATCTTCATCTCCCCGCAGGGCGCGACCGCCGAGTACGCCAGTGCGGTTGCGGCCGCGCCGGGTGTGACGGCCGCAGTGCGGGATGCGCGCGAGGGATTCGGGCTGCTCGATCAGGGGCAGGAAGTGCCCCAGGTCCTGCTGGTGCAGCGCGTCCTGAATCCGCACTCGGAACATGTCGTCGGTTTCATCGTGGCGGTCGTCGACAGCTCGGCGCTTCTGCGCCAGCTCGATCTGACGCCCGGCCTGGCGGTGTCACTGGGCCTGGGGGACCTGCCCCCGTCCCCATCGCCCTCTGGAGGCTGGGTGTTCACCGCCGAGGGGCGTGGGATGGCCGGCACGGCGGACTTCAGTGTTCCGGTGCGCGTGGGCATCGAGCGGCCGATCTACGCCAGCCTCGCCTACAGCTTGGCAGGGCTGCTGATTGCACTGGTGCTGGGGCTGTGGACCATCACGCGGGTCAAGGCCTGGGCCGAAAACTTCGCACGGATCACCACCCAGCGGCTCGACCGTCTGTTGATCGAGTGCCAAAGGATCCTCGCGGGAGAGCGTCCTGAAGCGGTCGAGCCCGGGCCCGATGACGAGTTGTCCCAGGTGACCACCGCCCTGAACGAGATGCTCCTGAAGCAAAAGCGATTCACTGACGAACTGCGCACGACGTCGCTCGTGTTCTCGACGGCGGCTGAAGGCATCCTCGTGACTGACCCGGCCGGGCGGATTGTCCAGGCCAACGCGGCGTTCCTGGACATGACCGGCTATACGCTTTCCGAGTTGATCGGACAGCAGTCTGGAGGCCTGTACCGCAGCGTGGTGAATTCGGAAGGCAGACGGGAGATGGTCGACAGCCTCACCCGCACCGGCCGCTGGACCGGGGAGACGACCTTCCTCGGGCGCAACGGGGACCTGGTGCCGGCCTCGGCTGCCCTGTCACGCATCCTGGATGAAAACGGGCGGATCCTGGGCAACGTGGCGGTGATCACCGACATCTCGCGCCTGAAGAAGATCGAGAACCAGCTGCGTGACCTGGCCAATCAGGACGCTCTGACCGGTCTGCCCAATTTCCGCCACCTGTCGGAGCAGGCCCTGGTGGCCCTGGAGACGGCGGGCCGGGAATCACGGCAGCTGGCGATCGTCTTCATGGACCTGGACAACTTCAAGGCCGTGAACGACGAGTATGGACATGACGTGGGCGATGCGGCCGTCCGTGCCATCGCGCAGCGTTTCAGCAAGCAGATGCCGCCCGGCCACTTGCTCTGTCGACGCTCCGGGGACGAGTTCATCGCCGTGCTCTCACGGGATGCTGGCAACGACCAGGACCTGACCCAGTTGCTCAAGGACCTGACGCCCCTGGAGGTGCCTGCGGCGTCAGGCACCGTGGTGGTGACGGCCACGATCGGCGTGAGCCGCTTCCCGGAGGACGGGACCGACTGGCATGAGTTGCAGGTCCGCGCCGACATCGCGATGAATGCGGCCAAGCAGGAACGCCGCGGATCCCTGGTCTGGTACGACGACGCCATCGGCCAAAAGATCTACCGTCGCCGCCAGATCCAGAATCGCCTGCGCGAAGCGATCGCGACGGCCGCCTTCGACGTCCACTACCAGCCCGAACTCGACCTGCGTACCGGGCGGGTTGTCGGTTTCGAGGCGCTGGCGCGCTGGCATGACAGCGAGCTGGGCAGGGTCAGTCCGTCGGAGTTCATTGCCGCCGCCGAAGAGGCGCGGGTGATGGACGCTTTCACGCTGTGCATCGCCGAGAAGGTGCTCGATGACAAGCCGGCGCTCCAGGCGCGCTTTCCTGGCGCGGTGATGGCATTCAATGCATCGCCGCAGGTGTTCCGCCGCTCGCGGCTGCTCGAGTTCCTCTCCGAACGCAGCGCGCGGGACGCCAGCGTGCTCGAGGGCCTGGAGATCGAACTCACCGAGACCGAGATTTTCCGCAGCGACCCGAGCCTGCAGATGCAGATGCAGGCGCTGGTGGGCCTGGGCGTGCGGCTGGTGATCGACGATTTCGGCACCGGGTATTCCTCCCTGAGCCGCCTGACGCAGTTCCCGATCAGCCGCCTGAAGATCGACCGCTCCTTCGTCGAGGGCCTGGCGCGCCGGCGCGAAACACGTATCGCCCGGCTCATCGTCGACCTGGCCAAGGCCCTGGGCCTGGATGTGACGGCCGAGGGCGTGGAGACCGTCGAGCAGCGCGATGCCCTGGTGCGCATGGGATGCCATCGCGGTCAGGGCTGGCTGTTCGCCAGGGCCATGCCCGCCGCCGACCTGCTGGTCGTGAACCCGCCAGTGAACTTCCCGGGGCCCGTGCCTGCGGGCGACGACAGCGGCCTGTCCCAGTGAAAGCCGAGGCACTCCGAATGACATCCATGCCCCCTCCTGGACATTACATCGATCTGGTCACACGCGATGGCGCCGCCGTCAGGACCTATGTGGCGGAGCCCCGCGAGGCGCCTCGCGCTGTCCTCGTGGTGTTGCAGCACATGGACCAGCGCCGCCCGGGCAGCACGCACAAGGACCGTGCGCCGGCAGCGTCCGGGGAGAGTCGCCCCGGGGTGAGTCCGCACGCCCGCCACATGTGCGAGGCGTTTGCGCAGGAGGGCTACCTCGCGCTGTCTCCTTCGACCTTCGGCCGCGGCGTCTCCGGGACTGACTACGGCTACCGCCTCGAGCAGACCTACTGGTCCACGCGCCTGGCGTCGCCCCTGTCGGCGCTGCCTTCACCCGCGGTGATGTTCGACATCGAGGCGGCCCTCTTGCACGCGGGCCGTGTGGCGCCCAACCTCGGCGTGGGCATGGCCGGCTTCTGCTGGGGCGGCTTGCTCGCCTGGCGGGCCGCCTCGCAATTCAAGAGCCTGCGCGCCGTGGTGTGCCACTACCCGGGGGGTATCGATGGCGAGGACGACCGCCAGCTGCGGCCACTGTGCCCGGTGCTCGTGCAATTCGCCACCGACACACGCTGGATGCCGCGCCAAAGTGCCGAGACGTTCATCCAGGCGCAGAGGGCCCGAGCGGCCGCTGCGCCCGCCGACACCCCCGCCGCGGACCTGCAGCTGCAGGTCCATGACGCCCGCTACGGGTTCATGCAGCAGCAGCATCCGGCATTCGACGCCTCGGCCCATGGCTTGGCGTGGGGCCGGACGCTCGAGTTCCTGTCGGCTCACGTGGGCAACCCCTGAGGACGCGTCCGTCAACCCGGGTTTCGACCCAGGCGCCAAGCTGTTATACTTGCGGGCTCAGCGGCTGTAGCTCAGTTGGATAGAGTACTTGGCTACGAACCAAGGGGTCGTGGGTTCGAATCCTGCCAGCCGCACCAACCCTGGAAAAGCCAGCTCCTCGCAAGGGGCTGGCTTTTTTTTGGGCTTTTTCCGGGATGGCAGCGGGCTGGCCCGGGCCCAGCCGACCGCCGGGCACGCAGGTTGCCACGGGTGGAGGCGTCCCCAAGCGGGTGACGCATCAACCCTAGGAGGTACCTTTCATGCCCCAGCTTTCCAATCTCTCGCGCCCGGTGGGCGCTGTCACCGTCTGTCTGTGCCTGGCCGCAGTTCTGGGCGGCTGTGCCCAGACCGGCCGCAGCACCCTGGGCGGACCGGGTGATCTCGCAACCAGCGAGGAGGAGCAGCGCACCCGCGGGTCCCTGCATCCCATGCCTCCCAGCCAGAACATGCCCGGTGGCGGCGAAGCGAGCGGCGGGGCAGGAGCAGACGGCGCGAAAAGCGGCTCGCCGGGGCAGTGAAGCCGCATGGGTCTTGCACGCCGCAGGTGAGTCTGCAGGCCCCGTCAGCCGGTCACGCGTTCGCCGGATGCTGCCGCCTCGCGGGTGTCCCGTCTGCGGCGGCATCCGGTCTGCGGGCCAGGGACTCGGCGCGCAGGAAGCATTGGCGGGCGCAGTAGTCCACCAGGGCATCGATCTCGGTGGACTTGTCGAAGACAGCGTCCACGCCGAGCTGCGCGCAGCGCTTTCGGACGCCCGCAGTGACGTAATTGCTGAAAAGAATCACCTTTTGCCAGGGCCTGCGTGCGCCCAGCTGCTCCAGCAGGTGCATGCCACTGCCTCCGCGAAGGAGCAGGTCGACGATCAGCAGGTCCCAGTCCTGGGGATGCAAGGTGAGCCAACGGGCCGCCTCGGCCTGCGTGGCGCCGGTTCCGATCGCGCGCACGCAGGTCAGCTCCTGCAGCGTACCCACGAGGTTTTCGCACAGGCTCGGGTTGTCCTCGAGGACATAGGCGTGAAGTTCCGCTGCGCGCATCAGACCACCTGCCGTCGATCCGCCACCCGTCCACGGGGAAGCAACTCGTTACCACTCTACCCGGCAAGTGCTTGAGTCGGCGGCGCCCAGGCCGTCAAATCACGTCAGACCGCGTCGCCAGGCTGCGGTCCGTTTTTCCACCTGCCAGACATGACGCCTGCCCCGGCCTTCCTGCGTCCCGATGCAAGCGCCGTGGCGCTCCTGGAGCAGGCTGCCCGCGCGGGCCTGTGGCGCCTGGACCTGGCCTGCGGCCAATGGCTGTTGTCGCCTCGCCTGGCCGAGTGGATCGGCCAGCCGGCCCGCGGAGCGCGCGGCTTCAATTGGGTGGCCGCGCCCTGGCGCGAGACGCTCGAGTCCCGCGTGCACGAATGCGCGAGACAAGGAACCTCCTTCGACTGCCAGGCCCAGGTCCTCACCCCGGCTGGGGGCCGTTTCTGGGCGCGTGTGCTGGGCCAGGCCGTGCGCGGCGCCGGCGGCCGGATCGAATATCTGGAGGGCGTGGTGCAGGAAATCTCGCCGCGCGCCGCCAGCTCGGGGCCTTGGGTCACCGTCGATGCACGCGGACGCTTCACGTCCTTGAATGCGCAGGCCGAGCAACTGCTGGCACGCCCTGCGGCCACCCTGCTTGGACGCGGGATCGGGGCGCTGTTCCAGAGAGCCGCCCGCCTGCAGGTGGATGCGGCGGTTCGCGAGGCGCTGTCGCGAGGACAGTCCCTGGAGTTCGAGGCGCTGGATGTGACCCAGAGCCAGTGGCTGCAGCTGCTGGGTGAGCCCTTCGCAGACGGACTGGCGATTCAGGTGCGCGACGTGACCACGCGACGCCAGTCGCAGGAGCAGCTGCGGCTGCTCGAAGGCAGCATCGCGCGCCTGAACGATTTGGTGATCATCACCGAGGCCGGCCCGTTCAACGAACCGGGGCCGCGCATCGTCTTCGTCAACGACGCCTTCGAATCCCGCACCGGCTACCGGCGCGAGGAGGTGCTGGGTCGCTCGCCCCGTCTGCTGCAGGGGCCACAGACGCAGCGTGACCGCCTGGACCAGATCCGCAGCGCGCTCGAGCAATGGCAGCCGGTGCGGGTGGACTTGATCAACTACCGCAAGGACGGGGAGGTCTTCTGGGTCGACCTGGACATCTCCCCGGTCTGGGACACCTCGCGCAAGCTCACACACTGGGTGGCCGTGGGCCGCGACGTGACCGAGCGCAAGGCTGCCGAGCAGAAGATCCGCTACCTCGCCTTCTACGACGCGCTCACCGGGTTGCCCAATCGTCAGCTGCTGCTGGACCGGCTGCATGCGACGCTGGAGCGCCGCGCAGGTGCGCAGGGCGGTGCCCTGATGTTCATCGACCTGGACAACTTCAAGGTCCTGAACGACACGCTGGGGCACCAGCGGGGCGACCAGCTGCTGCAACAGGTGGCCGAGCGTCTGGCGACCTGCGTGGCGCACGAGGACACCGTGGCGCGCCTGGGGGGCGACGAGTTCGTGATCCTCTTGCAGCCCCGTAGCGAGGGCGTGGACGCTGCCGCCACCGCCGCAGCCCAGGTGGCAGACCGCATCCTGAAGGCGCTGGGCGAGCCGTATCCCCTGCCCGGCCACCTGCATCACAGCACCTGCAGCATCGGGGTGACGGTGTTCGGCGCCCAGCGCGCGCCCGTGACCGAGCTGCTCAAGCAGGCCGACCTGGCCATGTACCAGGCCAAGCGGGCAGGGCGCAACACGGTGTGCTTTTTCGATCCGCGGATGCAGGCCGTGGCCAGCGCAAACGCGGCGCTGGCCGCCGACCTGCGTCAAGGTTGGCGCGAGCACCAGTTCCGGCTTGATTACCAGCCACAGGTGGACCGCCTGGGGCGCATGACGGGCGTGGAAGCCCTGCTTCGCTGGGTGCACCCGGTGCGCGGCTGCGTACCACCCGCCCAGTTCATTCCCACTGCGGAAGAAACCTCCCTGATCCTTGATCTGGGGCGCTGGGTCCTGGATCAGGCCTGCGCCCAATTGGCCACCTGGGCGCAACAGCCCCAGCGGCAGCACCTGTCCATCGCGGTCAATGTCAGCGCCCGCCAGTTCCGCGATCCGCAATTCGTCGACCAGGTGATGGAGGCCATGGTCCGCAGGGGCATCGCCCCTCGAAAGCTGAAGCTGGAATTGACCGAGAGCCTGCTGGCTGACGGCATCGAGGTCACCATCGCCAAGATGGGAAATCTCAAGGCCATGGGCGTGGAGCTGTCGCTGGATGACTTCGGCATGGGCTATTCCTCGCTGTCCTACCTGAAGCGGCTGCCCCTGGACCAGTTGAAGATCGATCGCGCCTTCGTGAAGGACCTCCTGACGGATGCCAATGACGCGGCGATTGCGCACACCATCATCGGCCTGGCGCAGAGCCTGCGGCTCGATGTGATCGCCGAGGGCGTGGAGACCCAGGCGCAGCGGGACTTCCTCGTTCGCCAGGGCTGCGAGGCGTTCCAGGGGCATCTGTTTTGCGCGCCGCTGGCGATCGATGCGCTCGAGGCCTTCATCGACCGGCAGGCGCAGATGCCGCCCTAGGGCCCCGCCTCAGTGCGGAGCGATCTGCAGCGGTGTCGTGGGCACCAGCCGCTCCAGACGAAAGGCGATCAGGCCGTCCTCGAGGTGCAGGTCGCTGCCGGCCTGCGTCGCCAAGGCCTGCAGGTCACGGGCCTGTAGCGGCCGGTAGGGCGCCTCGAGTGGGTCCAGCAGGGGCCTGCTGGCGCCAGTGCCCGCGTCGCCCCGGGGTGCGTGGCGCATCACCAGGGTGGCGTGCACGGGATCCGTCTGGGCGCTGACCGCCAGTTCGCCGGCAACGCGGGCCTGGTCCGACAGGTACAACAGGCCCGACAGCAGCAGGGCGCGCAGCGAGGCGCGGGAGACTTCAAAGCCGGCGGGGGGCGATTCAGCCCGTACGGTGAAGCCCCGGTAGGCCAGCTCGCCGCGCACCAGGGCCAGGCACTCGTGGACGCCTGCCCGCAGGTCGATGCGGTCGTCCTCGGGCGGCGCGAGCCAGGACGCGACGCGCAGTGAGTTGGCGACCGCCTCACGTGTCGCGCGCTGGATCTGCGCCAGGTGATGCTGCAGGTCCTCCAGGGGGGGCAGGCCCCTGTCCAGGCGTGCAACGATCACCTCCGTCATCAGGGTCAGGGCCTGCAGGTTCACGATCAGGTCATGCCGCAGGGCCGGCCCGATACGTCGCAGGACCGCGTAGCGTGCGGCCTCTCGGTCCGGGCCGCAGGGCTCCTGTGCTTGCATCGAACGATTGTCCGCAGGGGCCAGGTCGCGCTTGTGTCAGGCGCGCGCTGCGCCCGGCGTAGGAGCCGGTGGGTGCCCGCCCGCGCCCGCTATGCTTGCCGCACGATGAACAAGGCCTTCACCCGCGAAACCGATGCCGACGACGAGGACGATTCGTCACCCGGTTCGACGCCTGTGCCGGCAGGCACGCGTAACTACATCACGCCCGCGGGTTACGCCCGCCTGCGCGCGGAACTGCTCCAGTTGATCGACGAGGAGCGACCGCGCGTGGTCGATGTGGTGCACTGGGCCGCCAGCAATGGCGACCGCTCCGAAAACGGAGACTACCTTTACGGCAAGAAGCGCCTGCGCGAGATCGACCGGCGTATCCGCTTTCTCACCCAGCGGCTGGAGATCGCCGAGGTCACCGATCCGTCCGTGCATCACGGGCGCGACCAGGTGTACTTTGGAGCGACCGTGCGTTACGCCGATGAGGCTGGCGACGAGCGCGAGATCACCATCCTGGGCATCGACGAGGCCGACAGCCGCCTGGGCCAGGTCAGTTGGATCTCTCCGATCGCGCGGGCCTTGCTCAAGGCCCGCGAGGGGGATGTGGTCAAGCTGCAGACGCCTGCGGGCCTGCGAGAGGTTGAAGTTCTGCAAGTGTGCTATCCGGCGCCCGAGAGGCCATGAAGGTCCCCGCGTACGAGGGCCTCAGGCGCCGCGTCGTCCGCGTTGCACCCGCAGCACGTCGGGGATGCGCTTGAGGGCTCGCATCACGGCTTCCAGGTGGCTGCGGTCACGTACCGCGATCACGAAGCGCAGGTCGGCGGCGTCCTGCGCGCGCCCTTCGTCCATGTCGACGTGGGTGATGTCGGCCTCGGCGCCCGCCATGGCCGAGGCCACCCGCGCCAGCACGCCCTTGCCGTTGCTGACGGTCACCTGCAGGTGCGTCTCGAAGGAGCGCACCGGTTCGTCGGTCCATTCCACGCCGATGAAGCGCTCGCTGTCCTTGTTCAACAGCCGCCGGGCGCTGGCGCAATCCTCGGCATGGACCACCAGACCTTCGCCGCGTCCCAGGTAGCCGACGATGCGCTCGCCCGGCACCGGGCGGCAGCAACTGGCGTATTGGACCGAGGCGTTCTCGCTGCCGTCCAGGATCACGGCGCCATGCGCGGGGTTCTCGTGCGCGGTGAAGCGCTCGCGCGTCATGAGCAGGGCATCGGGTTTCTCGCCGCTTTCGGCCAGCAGGGTCACCAGCCGCTTGGCCACGATGCTGGCGATGCGCTTGCCCAGGCCGATGTCCATCAGCAATTCGTCGCGGTGGCGGCTGCCGGTGAACCGCAGCAGCTTGTCCCACACGGCGGCGTGGCGCTCGTCGGCTGCAGGCAGGCGCTCGATGCCCTCGGCGCGCAGGGCCTGCGCCAGGAGCTTCTCGCCCAGGGTCTGGGACTCGGACTGCGCCATGGTCTTGAGGTGATGGCGGATCTTGGAGCGTGCGCGCCCGGTGCGCACAAACCCGAGCCAGGCCGGGTCGGGGGTGGCCGCTGGGGCGGTTTCCACTTCCACCACGTCGCCGTTCTTCAGCTCGGTGCGGAGCGGCACCTGCGCGCCGTTGATCTTGGCGGCCACCACATGGTCGCCGATGTTGCTGTGGATCGCGTAGGCGAAATCGACGACGGTGGCGCCCCGCGGCAAGGCCATGATCTGGCTCTTGGGCGTGAACACGTAGACCGCGTCGGGAAAGAGATCGATCTTGACGTGGTCCCAGAACTCGGCGGCGTCATGCGTCTCGTGCTGGATGTCCAGCAGGGATTGCAGCCATTTCGCGCCGGTGCTGTCGGCGGCTTCGGCATCGGACGGATTGGCCTTGTACAGCCAGTGGGCGGCCACACCCGATTCCGCCACCACGTGCATCGCCTCGGTGCGGATCTGGAACTCCACGTTCACGCCCGCCGGCCCCACCAGGGTGGTGTGCAGTGACTGATAGCCGTTCACCTTGGGGATGGCGATGTGGTCCTTGAAACGGCCTGGCACCGGCTTGTACATCTGGTGGATGATGCCCAGCGCGGTGTAGCAGTCGATCAGGCGCGGCACGATCACGCGCAGGCCGTAGATGTCGGTGACCTGCGCGAAGCTCAGGTGCTTCTCGTCCATCTTGCGGTAGATCGAGTAGAGCGTTTTCTCGCGTCCGGCCAGCCGGATCTTCAGGCCTGCCGCCTCGAAGGCAGTCTCCACCTCGCGCTGCACTTTCTGGATCAGGTCGCGCCGGCGGTTGCGGGACTTGGCCACGGCCTTGGACAGGATGGCATGACGCCACGGCTTGATGTGGCTGAAGGCCAGCTCCTGCAGCTCGCGGTAGGTCTGGTTCAGGCCCAGGCGGTTGGCGATGGGGGCGTAGATCTCCAGCGTCTCCGAGGAGATGCGGTGCCACTTGGCCCGCGGCACATCGTCCAGGGTGCGCATGTTGTGCGAGCGGTCGGCCAGCTTGATCAGGATCACGCGCACATCGCGCGCCATGGCCAGCAGCATCTTGCGGAAGGACTCGGCCTGGTTTTCCTCGCGGGTGTTGAACTGCAGTTTGTCCAGCTTGGTCAGGCCGTCGACCAGTTCGGCCACCGGCGCGCCAAAGCGCTCGATCAGTTCGGGCTTGGTGACACCGCAGTCCTCGATCGCGTCATGCAGCAGGGCCGCCATCAGGGCCTGGGCATCGAGTTTCCAGTGCGCGCACTGGGCGGCGACCGCAATCGGGTGGGTGATGTAGGGGTCGCCGCTGGCACGGATCTGGCCCAGGTGGGCCTCGTCGGCGAAGCGGTAGGCCTGGCGGACCTGCTCGATGTCGCCGGCGTCCAGGTAATCGAGCTTGGCCATGAGCGCGGCAAAGCTGGCCGCTGCCGCCTTCGCCTGGGCGGAAGCCGGGACGACGGGGGCCGGACGCTTGCGTTTGCCGGAAGAGGGCTCGAGCACCGCACTCATCCCTCAAATGTAGCGCGACCCCTCACCGCTGGGAAACGGGCAAGAAAAAAGCACCGCCAGGCGGTGCTTTTGACGGGGCCCCTCAGGGGGCCGGGGGGACGGTCAGCCCGGGACCTTCTTGAGCATTTCCAGGCCGATCTTGCCCTCGGCGATCTCGCGCAGGGCGGTCACGCCCGGCTTGTTCTTGCTCTCGATCTTCGCGGCGTGGCCTTGGCTCAGCATGCGGGCGCGGTAGGTCGCGGCCAGCACCAGCTGGAAGCGATTGGGGATCTTTTGCAGGCAGTCTTCGACGGTGATGCGGGCCATGAAAGTGCTCCGGGGTCAGATGATGTGCAGGGCCTTGAAGGTGTCGGCCCGGGTCCGGCGCTGGGCAGAGAACTTCAGCCGCTGGGCGTGGACGATGGTTTTGAGGTCGAACAGCGCTCGCTCAAATAACTCGTTGATTATAACGAAGTCGAATTCCCGGGCCTGGGCCATCTCCTCGGCGGCGTTTTTCAGGCGCAGCTCGATGACTTCGGGGCTGTCCTCGCCCCGGCGCTCCAGGCGGGCGCGCAGTTCCTCCCAGCTGGGAGGCAGGATGAAGATCAGGACCGCGTTGGTGAAGATGCGCTTGATCTGGACCGCGCCCTGGAAGTCGATCTCCAGGATGACATCGGTGCCGGAGGCAATGCGCTCTTCGATGGCCTTCTTGGAGGTGCCGTAGCGGTTGCCGTGGACGTTGGCCCACTCGACGAAGGCGTCGGCCAGGACCATGGCGTCGAATTCCTGGGGCGAGACGAAGAAGTATTCGCGCCCGTGCTTTTCCTGACCGCGCGGCGCCCGGGTGGTGTGCGACACCGAGGGCAGCACCTGGGCGTCCAGCTCCATCAGGGCCTTGACCAGGCTGGATTTGCCCGCCCCGCTGGGGGCCGCGACGACGAAGAGGTTGCCTGGGTAGTCCACTTAAAAAGCCTTCATTCGATGTTCTGGACCTGCTCGCGCATCTGCTCGATCAGCACCTTCATGTCCACGGAGATGCGGGTCAGCTCCAGGGCCGCCGACTTGGCGCCCAGGGTGTTGGCTTCGCGGTGAAGTTCCTGGATCAGGAAGTCCAGGCGCTTGCCGACCTCGCCGCCCTTGGCGAGCAGGCGCTCGATCTCGTCCAGGTGGGCAGCCAGGCGGGTGAGCTCTTCGGCCACGTCGATGCGGATGGCAAAGGCCGTGGCCTCGGCCAGGGCGCGGTCCTGCGCGGTATCCGGGGCTGCGCCCGCGCCGGCCTGGGCGCCCAGGCCCATGGCGTCCTTCCAGCGCTCGAGGAAACGCTGGCGTTGCTGCTCGACCAGCTGGGGCACCAGGGGGCGTGCCTGCTCGGCCAGCGCACGCAGCTGCTGCAAGTGCCCGCGCAGCATGGTGACCAGGCGCGCACCCTCGCGGGCGCGCGCGTCAACCAGGCCCTCCAGGGCCTGTTGTGCCAGCGCCTGCAGGCGCTCACGGCTGTCGGCCAGCGCGGGCTCGCCCGCAGCGGACAGCTTGATGACATCGGCCACGCTCAGGGGGCGGGCTTCGGGCAGCCAGCCGCGGATCTGGTCCTGCAGGGCATTGAGCCGCTGCAGCAGGCGGGCACCGGGCTCACGCAAATCGCCGCCGCTGGTGGCCTCGAGGCCGGCGCGCACTTCCACCTTGCCGCGTTTCAGACGCGATTGGAGGAGCTCGCGCAGCGCAGGCTCATGCTGGCGCAGGTCGTCGGCCAGGCGAAAGGACAGGTCCAGGAAGCGGCTGTTGACGGCGCGGATCTCGACCCCGAGCCGTGGCCCGGCCCCCGCCGTGTCGGCTTGACCGGCCACGGGCGCCGCGCCCGGGGACTGGGCGCTGGCATAGCCGGTCATGCTGTACACTGCCATTTGTTAACTTTGATGGTATTTTTTGGGGGATGGGCTGGAACTTAGGAGCTCCATCGCCTGCGGCCTTCCCCATTATGGCAAAGCTCAAACCCGCACCGCTTCCCGCCGGCACCCTCATCGGCGGGTATCGGCTGCTGCGAAAGCTCTCGGCGGGCGGCTTTGGCATCGTCTACCTGGCCACAGACCGCGAGGGCCAGCAGGTGGCGATCAAGGAGTACCTGCCTGCGTCGCTGGCCACCCGTGAACCCGGGCAGCGGCTGCCCCAGGTGGCGCCCGACAAGCTGGCCCTGTACCGCCTGGGCCTCAAGAGCTTCTTCGAGGAGGGACGCGCGCTGGCCCAGATCTCGCACGCGTCGGTGGTGGGCGTGCTCAATTTCTTCCGCGAGAACGACACCGTCTACATGGTCATGAACTGCCTGGAGGGTGCGACCTTGCAGGACTACATCGTGACCGCCCGCGACCTCAAGCACCCGCGGGTGCTGGGCGAGGCCACCATCCGCTCGCTGTTCGACGAGATCCTGCGGGGCTTGCGCATCGTGCACCAGCACAAGATGCTGCACCTGGACCTCAAGCCGGCCAACCTGTTCATCACCGACGACAACCGTGCGGTCATGCTGGACTTCGGCGCCGCCCGCGAGGTGCTGGCCAAGGAGGGCCGGTTCATCCGGCCGATGTACACCCCCGGCTTTGCCGCCCCCGAGATGTACCGCCGTGATGTGCCCCTGGGGCCCTGGACGGACATCTACGCCATCGGGGCCAGCCTCTATGCCTGCATGCAGGGATGCCCGCCCCCCGAGGTGCCGCAGCGCCGCGAGAGCGACCGCCTGCCGCAACTGCTGGAGCGCCTGCAGGGCGCCTACTCCGAGAGCCTCGTTGCCATCGTGCGCTGGTGCATGCAGCTCGATGCCCTGGCCAGGCCGCAATCGGTCTTCGCGCTGCAGCGCGCGCTCAGTCGTGAGCCCGAACCCCGCCAGACCCCGCCCACGCTGATGCAGCGCCTGGGAGGCCAGATGAAGTCGGCGCTGGCCGGCGGGAGGGCCGCATGAAGTTCTCCGTGTTCCAGGTCAGTCGCAAGGGCGGGCGTCCGCGCAACGAGGACCGCATGGGGTATTGCTACACCCGGGAGGCCGCCTTGTTCCTCCTGGCCGACGGCATGGGCGGGCATCCGGGTGGCGACATCGCCGCGCACCTGGCGCTGCAGACCGTGGCGGCGCGCTTCCAGCGCGAAGCGGTGCCGCAGGTGGCCTGTCCGGCCACCTTCCTGGGCACGGCGCTGATGGCGGCGCACCAGGCGATCACCCGCCATGCCCAGGCGCGCGGGCTGGCTGACCCGCCGCGGACCACCCTGGTGGCAGCCCTGGTCCAGGGGGCGGTGTTGACCTGGATCCATTGCGGCGACTCTCGCCTGTACCTGGTGCGCGCAGGCCGCGTGCTGGCGCGCACCCGCGACCACTCCTACCTCGCCCACTGCGGGCCACGGGGCAGCGCCAGCACGGACCCGGTGCACCGCAATCTGCTCTTTACCTGCCTGGGCTCGCCCCTGAACCCGATCCATGACGCCGGCGGACCCGTGCCCCTGCGCCAGGGCGACAAGTTCCTCCTGTGCTCGGATGGACTCTGGGACAGCGTGCCCGAGGCCCGCATCGTGGAGCGCCTGGCGCTGATGCCGGTGGCGCAGGCCGTCCCGCAGCTGGCCGAGGAGGCGCTGCGCCTGGGAGGCCCCCGGGGCGACAACGTGACCCTCATCGCGGTCGAATGGGAGCTCGCGGCCGCGCCCGACTCGCACCATGGCGTGTCGACCGAGGGCCTGAGCGAGGGCGTGTTCGCCAGCACGATCCAGTGCGGATCTCCCGACCCGCAGGACCTGGCCGGCGACGACCTGGACGAGGCCGCCATCGAGCGCTCCATCGCCGAAATCAACGCGGCGATCCGCCGCTCCGCGGACCGCAAGCCCTAGGCTGCCCGGGCCGGGGCGCCCGCCGTTGTTAGCATTGGCGCCATGACCCCATTCCAACGAAGCGCCGGCCGCCGCGCCGACCAGCTGCGCCCGGTGCGCATCACCCGCGGATTCACCATCCATGCCGAGGGCTCCGTCCTCATCGAATTCGGGCAGACCCGCGTGCTGTGCACGGCGTCCGTCGAGGACAAGGTGCCCCCGCACAAGCGGGGCAGCGGCGAGGGTTGGGTGACCGCCGAATACGGCATGCTGCCGCGGGCCACCCACACCCGCGGCGACCGCGAAGCGGCCCGGGGCAAGCAAAGCGGGCGCACCCAGGAGATCCAGCGCCTGATCGGCCGATCCCTGCGCGCGGTGTTCGACCTCAAGGCCCTGGGCGAGCGCACCCTGCACCTGGACTGCGATGTGCTGCAGGCCGATGGCGGCACCCGCACGGCTGCCATCACCGGCGCCTTCGTCGCGGCCCAGGACGCGGTGAACCTGCTCCTGAAGCAGGGCAAGCTGGCCGCCTCGCCCGTCACCGGGCCGGTGGCCGCCATCTCCGTGGGCATCGTGCAGGGCACGCCCCTGCTGGACCTGGAGTATGTCGAGGACGTGGCCTGCGACACCGACATGAACGTGGTGATGACTGGCGCGGGCCACTTCGTGGAGGTGCAGGGCACCGCCGAGGGCGTGGCCTTCACCCGTGCGGAGATGGACCGCCTGCTGCAGCTGGCCGAGCAAGGCATCGCCGAACTCGTGACGCTGCAGGCGCAGGCGCTCGCGCGTGCGCTACCCACCCCGGCCCCGACCTGACCATGATCAATACCCTGGTGCTGGCCTCCAACAACCGGGGCAAGCTGGCGGAACTCCAGGCGATGCTGGCGCCCTTGGGCGTGAAGCTCGTGTGCCAGGCCGACCTGGGCATCGGTGAGGCTGAGGAGCCGCACCGCACCTTCGTGGAGAACGCCCTGGCCAAGGCGCGCCATGCCGCCCGCGAAAGCGGCCTGCCGGCGCTGGCCGATGACGCGGGCCTGTGCGTGGATGCCTTCGGCGGCCTGCCCGGCGTGGACACCGCGTACTACGCGACGCAGTTCGGCTATCCCAAGGGGGACGACCACAATGTGCGCGCGCTGCTCGAACAGATGCAGGGCATCGACAACCGCCGTGCCGCGCTGGTCAGCACCCTGGTGGGCCTGCGCAGTGCCGACGACCCCGAGCCCCTGATCGCGGTGGGCCGGGCGGTCGGGGAGATTGCCCGCACGCCCGTGGGGGATCAGGGCTTCGGCTTCGACCCGGTGATGTTCATTCCCGCCTTCGGCAAGACCTTTGCGCAGCTGCCCACCGAGGTGAAGAACGCGAACAGCCATCGCGGGCAGGCGGCCCGCGAGATGCTGCGGCTCATTCAGGAGCGCTGGTGATGGCCGCAGGCCCTGCGGGTGCTGCAGGCGCCGCGCCCGTGGATCTCGCACACTACATGCGCCCCGGCACCTTGCAGCTGGGGGCGCTGCCGCCACTGTCCCTGTACGTGCACCTGCCCTGGTGCCTGAAGAAGTGCCCCTATTGCGATTTCAACTCGCATGAACCGTCGGGCGAGCTGCCCGAGCAGGCCTACCTGGACGCCCTGCTGGCGGACCTGGAGCAGGCGCTGCCCCTGGTCTGGGGACGCGGGGTGCACAGCATCTTCATCGGCGGAGGCACGCCCAGCCTGTTCTCGCCTGCGGGCATCGATCGCCTGATCGGCGATGTGCGCGCGCGCCTGCGACTGGAGGCCGACTGCGAGATCACGCTGGAGGCCAACCCGGGCACCTTCGAGAAAGACCGTTTCCGCGCGTTTCGCGCCGCGGGGGTGACCCGCCTGTCGGTCGGGGTGCAAAGCTTCAACGATGCGCACCTGAAGGCCCTCGGGCGCGTGCATGACCGCGCGCAGGCGCTGGCGGCCTGTGAGGAGGCGGCCGCGGCGTTCGACACCTTCAACCTGGACCTGATGTACGCGCTACCCGGGCAGACCCTGGCGCAGCTCGAGGCGGATGCGCGCCAGGCCCTGGCGATGGCGCCGCCGCACCTGTCGATCTACCACCTCACGCTGGAGCCGAACACCTACTTTGCGAAATTCCCCCCCGAGTTGCCGCCCGAAGACACGGCCTACGCCATGCTCGATCGGATCACGGAACTCACGCAGGCCGCCGGCCTGCAGCGCTATGAGGTGTCGGCGTATGCGCGAGAAGGGCACCGCTGCTGGCACAACCTGAATTACTGGCAGTTCGGGGACTATCTGGGCATCGGGGCGGGCGCACACAGCAAGCTCAGTTTTGCGCATCGCGTGGTGCGACAGGTGCGCTATCGCGAGCCGAAGCTGTACATGGCGCAGGCCCGCGCCGGCCAGGCCGTGGCGCAGGAGGCCGAGGTGGCGCGTGCCGACCTGCCGTTCGAGTACATGCTCAACGCCCTGCGCCTGCCCGAGGGATTCGCTCTGCGCGATTTCACCGAGCGCACGGGGCTGCCGGTGTCCGCCATCTCGCGCGCCCTGTCGGAGGCCGAGGCCAAGGGGCTGCTCACGCGCTCGCTGGAGCGGGTGCAGCCGACCGCGCGTGGATTTGATTTCCTGACCGACCTGCAGGCGCTGTTCCTGCCGGCATGAGCCCGCCGGCGTGAGCCTGCGGCAGCTGCGCCGTCTCACTCCACCACGAAACTGAGGCTGCGCGAGCCGGTGCGGCCTGCCGAGTCCTGGATTTCCAGCATCAGGCGGTGCGAGCCCTTGGGCAAGCGGGCCTCGGAGACATCGATGCCCTGCGCACTGACCTTGGACTGCGCCATCAGCCGGCTGGTGATGTCCAGCTTGAAGGCGCCATAGAACACCTTGAAGCTTTCGGGCCGGATACTGGCCTGGGGTCCGGGCTCGAAGCGCAGCTCGATGCGCGTGGGCGACGTGATGGCCGCCGCGGTGTCAGGAGCCAGCAGCTTGATCACCGGCGCATTGGGGGGCAGGGGCGACCTGGCCACTGGCAGCACCGGCGCGGCGCGTGACTGGGCTGCTTCCTCCTCCGTGACCAGCACCTGGGCGTGTACGCCATGGGCGATCAGGCCCAGGGCCATCAGGCCGATAGACCGCTTCAAAAGTCGGGGCATCACGGCATCACTCCACGGCGACGATGCGTACGCGCCGGTTCTCCGGTGCCTCGGGCTGGTCTTTCAGCAGGAGCTCGCTGAAGCCCTTGCCCTCGGTCTGGAGGCGCTCGGCCTGGATGCCCTTGGACTGCAGGAACTCGGCGACGGCCTGGGCACGGCGTGCAGACAAGGCTTCGTTGTAGGCCGCCGTCCCCTTGGCATCGGTGTGGCCCTGGACCAGGAAGCGCGTGCCAGTCAGGCGCGGCGTGGCCATGGCTTCGGCCAGGTTTTGCAGGAGCGGCTTGCTCACGGCCTGCAGGCGCGCCGAGTCGAAGTCGAACTGCACGACCAGATCGAGCTCGCGTTTCTGGGGGACGAGGTTGCGCAGGCTGCGCGTCATGGCCGCCGGCGGGGGGGCCAGGCGGTCGACCATCTCGCCCACCGAGGCGTCGCGCATGGGGGCTGGCTGGGCCCCTGCGGGAACGAGTGTGACCATCGCGGCAAGCGCCAGCGCGGCGCGGGCCAAGGGCAGTCGAAGCATCAGCGAACCTCCTGCAGTGTCATCAGCCGCGCGCCGAAGGCTTCAGAGGCGCCCGTGACGCCGCGACCGGAGAAGAAATCGAACAGTGCCGCGCGCCCGGGCAGGTCATTGAGCGCGAAGGTGAACGGCGCCTTGGCGTCGGGGGGTGACAGGGTCAGCACGCTCAGGTCCCGCGGGGTGTCCGACACCAGCACCAGCAGGTGGTTCGTGCCGGCCGGCCCCTGGGCCACGACCTGCCAATCGGGGCGCGGCAAGGACAGGGGAACATTGGCGTGGATGGCGTTGTCCTTGTCCAGGCCGTTGGGAAACAGCACATAAAAGCTCTTGCGGTCGCTTCCGAGCAGGATCAGATAGACATAGCCGTCGCGAGACGACTTGATCTTCAGGCTCAGGAGGTCCTTGCCGATACGCAGGGTGGTGCGGTCGGAGGTGATGTCGATACGCCGCTTCGGATTGGCCTGCGCTTCGATTTCCCTCAGCGTGGCCAGGGAGGCCAGGGCAGGTTCCACCACGGGGGCCGGTGGCGGTGCGACGACGCTCGGCGGCGCGGCCGGCGCTGGTGCAGCAGCCGTCGCAGGAGGCGGGGCGGGCACAGGTGCCGCCACGACGTTGGCGGCTGGCGGGCGCGCGGATGCGGGTGCGGGTGCGGGTGCACTCACCGTCGGCGCGGGCGCGATGACCGGCGCTGGCGCGGGAACCGCCGTCGTGGTCGGCGCTGGCGCGGGGGGGCTTGTCGCCACGGTCGCTGCAGCGGGGACGGCGGGCGCCACGGGCGTCGGTGGTGAAGCAAGGGCCACCGCGACCGGCGCAGGCGGCGGCGGGGGCCGTACGACGGCCACAGGGACGAGGTTGCGGTTGCCCGTCACGGTGATGTGATGGCGCAGCTCTGGCGCCTGTTTGAGCTTTTCGTCGATGAAGGCCTGGGCGCATTGCTCGACTTCATTCATGGAGACCGCCCCGGAGCCGTCCAGATCGCGGGCCCGCCCCAGCAAGCACTCACGAACGCCCTGCGTGGCCATGCCCCCCTTGCCCGGCTCGTCGTAGCTCAATTCATTTGCGCGTGACGACGTGATCTGCACGAAGTTTTCCTTCAGCGCGCCCAGGCGGGTCGACGCATCCAGGAGGCTGCGCGTTTTGACGTTGCTCGCGGCACAGGGCTCCTGGTTCTCGCCTCCCGCCAGAAAGAACTTCGGGGTGAAAGGGATAGACCCCAGCGATCGCGTGGCCGGGCGGCGGGCGGAAACGCCGTCGGAATGGCACGCGTCAAACATCACGATCACCTTGTCGGCCACCTCGCTCATACGGCGCGTGCGCAGGGCAATCTCCTCATGGGTCAGGGTCTGGCCGTCGAAGGCCAGCAGGCCTTCCTTGCACCCGACGGTCCTGTCCAACCAGCGCGTGCCGTGCCCCGAGAAATAGAGCATCACCCGGCCGCCCTCGCTGACCCCCTGGCCCAGGGTGTCCAGTGCCTGCAGGATGGCTTCCTTCGTGGCCTGGCCGTCACGCAGCACCGCGATCCGCTGGTCGGGGATGTCCATGGCGCGGGCAATCGAGCGCGCGCTGTCCACGTCGAAGGGAACGCCTTCCAGCGGCGGGATGTTGGAGGGGCCGTAATTGGCGATGGCGATGATCAGCGCGCTGCGGGAGTTGCGCGGCGCCGCAGCGGCAGCCTCGGTACTGGCCAAGCCAGCCAGGAGGGCCAGCGCGCCGCCTGCCAGGGCCAGTCCCTGCGCCAGGCGCCTGCCGGCTGCCTTCGATTTGATTACTTGAGAAATATGCATAGGTGCGTGGGGCGACTCTGTGTGCCCCAGCCGGAATTAGGGTCAAATTGACGCCATCTTAATCAGGAGTGATGGCGCTGCAGGCCTCCGTCCCCGTTTGTCCGGATGATCGACCGGGAACCGGGCCAGGCCGGCGGCAGAAAGGGTAGACGCCATGAAGGTCCGCATCGCCAATCGCATGGGCCGCCAGTTCGCGGCGTGCCTCCTCACCCTGTGTGCCGTCCTGGGGGCGGCAGCGTCCACCCCGCCCCTGGCCGATGCCGCCGCCGAGGCGCGCCAGCGTTTCGAGGCTCTCCAAAGCGCCACCGTCGGCATCGAGACGCGGGCGATCGACGATGCCACGTCCGCCCGTACCCTCGGCCGCCTGCGCGAAGGGTCGGGCGTGGTCATTGCGCCGCAGGGCCTGGTCCTCACGATCGGCTACCTGGTGCTGGAGGCCGAGCGCGTGGAAATCATCACCCGCGACCAGAAGCGGATTCCCGCGCAGGTGGTGGCCTATGACTTCGTCAACGGCCTGGGCTTGCTGCGACCCTTGTTTCCCCTGGCCGGTATCACGCCGGTGAAGCTCGGGTCGGCCGCGGCCGTCCCCAAGGGCAGTCCGCTCCTGGTCATCTCGGGCGCGGTACCGCGCCAGGCGGGGGCGGTGCGCCTGATGGATGCGCGCCCCTTCACCGGTTATTGGGAATACCACCTCGATTCGGCCCTCTACACCTCACCGATGCTCGAGAACCACTCCGGGGCCGGGCTGTTCAACCTCGCGGGCGAACTGGTGGGCGTGGGCAACCTGGCCATGCGCGATGTCATGCCGGACGACACGCCGCGCGTGGTGCCAGGGAACCTGTTCGTGCCGGTCGACGTACTGGCGCCGGTGCTGGACGATTTATTGAAAACCGGGCAGAACCCCCAGGCCCGGCGACCCTGGCTCGGAATCAATGCGACCCCCGTCGCTGGCGGCATCCGCATCACGCGTGTCAACGCCAACAGCCCTGCCGAATCCGCGGGCGTGCGCCCAGGGCATTGGGTGGTCGCCGTGGACGACCAGCCCGTGCAATCCCTGGAGTCTTTCTACAAGCAGGTCTGGGCCCGGGGATTGAGCGAAGGTTCCATCCGCTTGAGCGTGCGTGAGGGCAATGCCCTGCGTGTGCTGGAAATCCCGATCCGCGACCGCACCAATGCGGTGGCCCGGCCCAAGGGCATCTGAGGCGCACTGCTTCGGGCCTGACGCTTCCTTCATCCACAAGCATTCAAGAGGTATCTCCGCATGAGTCAGACCTGTCCTTACTGCCGCTTCAGCATCCCGGACGGGGCCGTGGTGTGCGGGCACTGCGGGGCCGAGAAGCGGACCGTGGCCCTTGAGGAAACCGACACCGACGGAAACGCGGGCGTCGGTATCGTCGTGGCCATCATCGCGGCCGTCGGCGCCTGGTTCATGTTTGGCAACTGGAAGGCCGTGGGCATCGGCGCGGTGGGCGGTTTCGTCCTGGGGATGTGGGGCGACTTCATCATGCGGGCGGGTAAGGGCCTGGTGGTCGGGGCGATTTGCGCAGTGATTTTCTATTTCATCTTTTCCTTTTTCGGCTGGCCCAAGGTGGGCGCCTTGATCGGATTCGCGATGGGCTTCCTCGGCGGCATCTCGAAAGAGACGACCGAGGAGCGCTGGTTCCGCTAGCAGGGGTCGACGCGGCGCCGCGTTCAGCGGCTTCGGGCGGCTGCTGAATTCGTGCCCCGACTTCGGGCTGTGGGGCAGCGCACAGATGCCACGCAGAGACAGCCTCAGCATGGCTCTCTTTCGAAGGAGAGCGCAATGTCTGACCTGCTGGAAGCCCGGAAGATGCAACTCATTCATGACCTGCGAACGGTGATCCGGGATACGCAGGCACTGGTGCATGCCTCGTTGGATGAAGGCAAGAGCGATGTGGCCGGCATGAAGCAGTCGATTTCCGCCGAGCTTGGGCGGACGATGGAGCGCCTGCAGCGCATGGAGGCCGATGCCAGCGAGGCTGTGAAGCACTCGACACAGCGGGCACAAGTCTATGTGCAAAGTCACCCTATTCAGGCGATAGGTATTTCGGCGGGGCTTGGCCTGTTGATCGGTCTTTGGATCAGGCAGCGTTGAGCGGTGAGCCTCGCATGCTTGAATTCTTGATGCGGCAGCTCCTGGATCAAACCAGTTGGTTCGGCGGTTTGACCACGCTACTCAAAGCGCGATGCCTTGTGGCTTTGTGCCGATTCAAGGAAATCAGACAGAATCTGCTGGTTGCGCTTTGTCTTTGGACGCTGGGTTTCATTTTGGTCGCCATCAGCCTGGTGTCTTTCGCGGCGATGCTTGTAATGCCCTGGTGGAGGGACTATCCCTTGCAGGCGCTTTTTTTACTGAGCGTCCTTTATGCGGGCGCAGGAGTGTTGTTCATCCGAAATTCAATCCGCCGAGTTTCTTGAGGCGAACTGGTTTTTTCGGGAAGGCTATGTGCGATGGCCAACCGACACATATCGCCAGGCCACCTAAATTCCAAGCATGCAGTTCGACGGAGTTTAAAAGTGGATCTAGCTCAATCATTCATTGTCAAAAACGGCAATCGACTGACATCCGTATTGGCCGACAATGATTGGGAAAGGTGGAAAACCCAGATCGAGCTGGTGCACCTTAAGGTGGGGGAGGTCCTGTTTGATGCCGGACAACCGATCCGGCATATCTACTTTCCCCTGACCGGCATCATCTCGCAGCAATACGATTTTGAGGACGGCAAATCTGCTGAATTTGCACAAATGGGCAACGAGGGGATGGCGGGAGTTTTCATCTTCATGGGAAGTGCCTCTACGTCCAGCAAGGCCATCGTCATCGCCAGCGGCATCGCCTACCGGTTGCCTGCCGCCTGGATGCTCAGTGAATTCAATTCCTCCGGAATGTTTCGCCAGTTGATCCTGCACTACATGCAGATCCTGATGACGCACGCCTCGCAATTGGCGGTCTGCAACCGGCGCCACAGCATTGACCAGCAGCTATGCCGAACTCTCCTGCTTCAACTTGACCGCGTGGCAGGCGACGACTTGTCGCTGACACACGAATTGATTTCCCGCTCCATGGGCGTACGACGTGAGGGTGTGAGCGAAGCGGCCAAGCGCTTGGAAAAAATTGGCGCGATTCGCTACTCGAGAGGCCATATCCAGGTACTCGATCGGGCGTCGCTATTGAAAAATTCGTGTGAGTGTTATTCCATTATCAAAAGAGAGGATCGACGACTCTTTCCTCCGCTTGTGACATAGATCTGTCGATCCGTGGGCGGCAGGGCCATTTCAGCAGACGTCGCGTGGAATACGCGAAAGAAGGCCCGGGCCGTTCCCGTGCTGAAGCTTTTGGTAGATGTGTTTGAGGTGGGCCTTGACGGTCCCTTCCGAGATCGAGAGGGTGCGCGCAATGTCCTTGTTGGATCGACCCCGTAGTAGAAGCTGGACAACCGAGACCTCTTTCAGTGTGAGCCGTTGCATGAAGATCGGGCGTGTGAGTGGACCTTCATCGACTGCCAGCGCGGACGCCGACAAGCCATCATCCAGCCACTTTCTTCCTTGATGGACGTCCCGAACGCACGTCATCAGGATTTCCTTGGGCTGTGTCTTGAAAACCAGCCCCTTGACGCCCACCGCGATCGCTTCCAGCGCGCCGAGCACGCCGGTATGGGTGAAGATGACTGGCAGCGTTTTCAGCTGTTCTCTTCGGAGGTCCCTGATCAGGCTCAGGCTGTCTTTTCCACCCAGGGTGAGTTCCATGACCAGGATATCCGGCTCGCGCTTCAGGATTTCACGCCATGCCGAGGCTCCGTCAGACACGCATGTTTTGACCAGAAAGTCCGGGTGGCATTCAAAGGACTGCATCAGGCCGTCAATGATCACGGGATGGGGGTCCGCGAACATGATTTTGATCGGTGCCGCCGCGGGTCGGCGGTCTAGGGCGGTTTGCCTTCGTGCGGAAAACTCGTCTTGTGAGACCAAGGGAGGGTGAGGCGTGATCGCTGGGGTCATCGTTGGATCTCGAGTAGCAAGGGCTGATCATGTCGATCCGAGCCTCTCCGGCGTGTTCGTCCCGCCACATAGAAAGACACTCGGGAGGTATGTGTGCGAAAGCACCTTGCCGCAGGCCCTGCAGTTCGACAATGGCCTTTTGAGGAGGCTCCATGCATTCGGCCGGCTACATAGACTTCAAGGAGATGGCCGAGCGTTGCCAGCTCAGTCTCAACGAGCTGCACGAGCTGCTTGAGTATGGGGTGTTACCCGTGCTGCATGTGAGCTCGAGGGGCCTGTGCTTTCCTGTCGCCTGCCTGGGGCCGGCACAAAAGGCGGCGCAGATCAAGCGTGATTACGCTCTGGATCTCTTCGCCATGGGCATCGTGCTCGACTACCTTCAAAAAATTGATGCCCTGGAGTTGGCGAACGCCGCACTTCGGTCGTCGCTGCAAAAACCGGCAGCCGGTGGATCGGCTATTATTTGTGAAGACCCCCAATGAGCTACGCGTCATGACTATCGACACATCGAACATCAAACTGATGCTGACCGAGCTCCAGGAGGAGGTTCGGCTGCTCAAAGACAATTTTCAGACGCTCAACACTAAGTACGCTGAAAATCTCAATTCACTCAAGCAACTCACGCTGACCTCCTCCGAGGCGGCGACACGTGCAGCCAACGCGGCGGAGCGCGCTGCGAAGTCGGCGTCGTATTGCGCGGAAACCGCCAGGCTGGCCTCCGGCGCCGAAATCGTGACTGCGGCAGAAAATGCGGCGCGCGCTGCCAGCGAGTCAGCGGAGGCGGCCATGGAGGCGGCGGCGGCTGCTGCGGCTGCCGCCGCCGCAGCGGCGATGGCCTTGGCCCGGCACGCGGAGGACGCCTGTACGCAAGCTTCTGCCGCCGCTGCTTATGCCACGCAGATGGCCACAGAATCGGCTGCCTATGCGGTCAAGATGTCGCAGTCCGCCAGTGAATTCGCGCGGCGAGCGCGTGAGCGCAACGGCCATAAAGACTAGCGTCGCATTGACCTCGTCTCAAGCCAGTTCGAGCAAGAGGCGCGGGGAAGAAATCAACAGCCTTTCGACCTTGCTGCCACAGGTCTTGTAAGAGCCGGCTGCGATTGAACAATGACGGGGCAGTTGCCCGCTCCGGTTGACGTCAAATTTCCAAGCGCAACAACTTGGCCACTCAACACATTGTCAATGGACGATGCGACCCCAGCCTCTGGTTTCCACAGGACCGAGAGGCTGTCAACTTCTTCGCCCGCCCTCGTATCTTGGCGCCGTGAGGCCTCCAGGTCTGTGCGGCCTCCCACACAGCCGGCGGGCCGGCTCATGGAGACCTTCCTGTCGATCTCGACGCGGGCGTTTGGGGCCTGACGCTGTTTTGCGCGCTAGCGCACATTCGCAGCCAACACCGAACTTGAAAATCAGCAGGCCTAGCAGATCGACTGATTTTTTGGAAAGAACTCTATGTACAAAAAAATGTTTGTTGCCACAGACGGGTCCGAGCTGTCGCATAAAGCTGTCGGCAGCGCGATTGACATGGCGGCCCTCCATGGCGCTGAGTTGTACGCGCTGAAGGTCATCCCGCGGGTCCAGCAGTCTTTCTTCGAGGGCGCAACGTCCCTGGGTGAGCGAGAGACCAAGCACTTGCTGGCCACCTGGCGACATGACGCTGAGAACCTCTTGAACGTGGTCGTGGCAGCAGGCAAGCAAAAGGGGGTCACCGTCAAGCCAGTCGTCATGAGCAGCGATCTTGTGGCGGAGACCATCGTCAAGACCGCGGAAGAATGCAAGTCCGAGTTGATCGTCATGGCATCGCATGGCCGACGCGGGATCAAGCGACTTTTGCTGGGAAGCGAGACTTCGAACGTGCTCGCGCATTCATCCATCCCTGTTCTGGTCGTTCGCTAGAAAGTCACGCCGTGAAAATACTGGTGCCAACAGACGGATCATCGTGTGCCATGCGCGCATTCAAATGTGCCGCCAAACTGGCCGCCGGAAATTCCAAGAGTGCCGTGGTGTCGCTGTCGGTTCACGATCAAAATGGATCGAACCACGCGTGCCCCAAGGGCGTCTTCTCTGATTACGTCTATGAGTTGACCGGCACTGAGGTCCGGGCTTTGCGTGGTGCGACGGAGCTGGCCGCTGGACCCCTGGAGCCAGCGGTGTCGACCGGACATGTGGCGGAAGAGATTGTCAAGATCGCTGAGTCAGGCGGCTTTGACTTCATCGTTATGGGCACCAAAGGACGCTCGCCGCTGGGTGATCCTCTCATGGGCTCAGTGGCTCAAAAGGTGGTGAGTGGAACCCGCCTGCCCGTGATGCTGGTGAAGTGATGCGTCGCGCACTCACATATCTGTTTTCGTAATTAGAAAACAAATATTTATTGGTTCTTGTTTGGGGTGCTGGCGTGGATCATCGCGGCTTCGCAACGATTCATGACTGGAAACACCGTGAAATCCTTTCGTCGAAGCGCCCTGAAAGGGCTGGCCGCCGCAGCGACTGGCTTCTGGGTCTCAGGGAGTGTCTGGGCGCAACCCGCTCCGGTGACGCTGCTCAATGTCTCGTATGACCCGACCCGCGAGTTCTATGTGGAATTCAATGCGGCTTTTGCCAGGTACTGGAAGGCCAAGTCTGGCCAGGAGGTGAGCATCAAGCAGTCGCATGGCGGCTCGGGCAAGCAGGCTCGGGCCATCATCGATGGGCTCGATGCGGATGTCGCCACCCTGGCCCTGGCTTGGGACACCGATGCCCTGCACTCGCAGGCCGGCCTCATTCCCAAGGATTGGCAAAAGCGCCTGCCGCACAACGCTTCACCCTATACCTCCACCATCGTGCTGGTGGTTCGCCAGGGCAACCCCAAGGGCATCCAGGACTGGGACGACCTGGTCAAGCCTGGCATCAAAGTCATCACGCCCAACCCCAAGACCTCCGGTGGCGCCCGCTGGAACTACCTGGCCGCCTGGGAATTCGCCAAACGCAAGTACGGCTCGCCCGCCAAGGCCAAGGCGTTCGTGACCAAGCTGTACGAAAACGTGCCCGTGCTCGATACCGGCGCGCGTGGCTCGTCCATCACCTTTGCGCAACGCAACCAGGGCGATGTCTTCATCTCCTGGGAGAACGAAGCCTACCTGCTGGAAAAGGAGTTCGGCAGCAAGGTGGACGTGGTCTATCCCTCAGTCAGCATCCTGGCCGAGCCAGCGGTCACCTGGGTGGACAAATACACCGACAAGCGGGGGACACGCGCTGTGGCACAGGCGTATCTGGAGTACCTGTACTCGGACGAGGGCCAGGACCTGGTAGGCAAGCACTTCTACCGCCCGATCACTCCCAAGGCGCAGGCGAAGTACGCGAAGCAATTCCCGAAACTGAACCTGTTCACCATCGACCAGGCCTTCGGCGGCTGGGTGCAGGCGTCCAAAGAGCACTTTGCCGACGGCGCCACCTTCGACCAGATCTACACGAAGCGGTGAGGGGGCTGGCGGAGGCGGTG
>JACCDM010119393.1_pt1 | contig 86472 bp, 59 predicted proteins | sample 7445851 | NCBI WGS metagenome assembly JACCDM01 (sample SAMN15323438, study PRJNA562643) | freshwater metagenome | isolation source: river surface water | place: USA:Blue River Watershed | collected 2017-08-16
CTTACCCTTCATTTGATCAAAATAATAATAAGGCCAACCTGCATTGGCACCCGGCTTTAATTTATAAAAAGCTTCGGAAGGTAAAACAGCACTCTGCCATTCGTTGTAAAATTGTGGCCAGCTACTAGAAAGTCCATCTCTGCCGTGCCCTACACAATACAAAGTGTTATCCTGAGTATTCCATGTCATGGCAACAAGGCTTCGTAAACCTGTTGCAACTTTAATACCATCGGTGGTTCTAAATTGATTGAGTTTATTTTCATCAAACATCCAAACACCTGCATTAGAATCTAAAATAGGGCAGGGCTTCATGCCTGGTGATCCTGGTAATCTATTTTCTACTTGGCAAGCATCGGAAGGAGCGCCAAATGGTACAAATATATGACCCTTGCCATCAAAGGCTAATGGCTTACCATCATGTTCGCGTGGTTGTCCGCTATCAATTACAATAAACTCTGCCTTGCTGGAAGGAACCATTTCGCCCTTCTTTAATTTATAACGGTACACCAGCATCTCCGAACTTGTATATAAGTATCCGTTATGAATGCGCATGCCAGTTGCATAAGCGCCTTCAGAAGCTATGGGTCCGAAATTTTTTATGATATCAGCTTCTCCGTCATTGTTTTCATCTCTTAATACATAGTTCATGCCACCTTCGATAGGCTTATTGGCTTTTACATAGATATCACCATTATCATTTACTGCTAAATGTCTAGCCCTGCCTGGCAAGCTATCCACCACTACAACCGCTTCAAATCCTTCAGGTAAAAACAGCCCTCCATTTTTTTCTTTCAAGCAGCTAGTACATACCATTGCAATAATGCAAATGGTAAATAATGTGCGCAGTTGAAGTGTAGTAAGCGGCATACATTTGTTTATCTAAATATACTATTTTTCAATAAATACTAATATTATTTATGAGATAAAAAAGTTCAATTACATTAAAAAATTAAAGGCTAATAGATTGCAAATGTTTTAATGAGAGGCGTACTTGTAGATTCTTTTACTACCAGCCTCACTTCACTTGCTTTTATGGGTGTATCTAAAAGTCCAATATATTTATGACCAATACAGGAGCCAAGAATGATTGGTTTCCATTCACCATCAATATTTGCCTCTACCACAAAAGACCTAACACGTTCTCCTTCTTGGATGTTTTCTTGGAGTACTATTTTGCTAAAAGATTTTTGTTGAGGAATTTTAATGGTATAATCTTTTTGTTGAGTTTTTAATGAGGCTACGGGCGTTTTAAATACTTTTTGAATACTATCACCCCATTCTTTTAATCTGCTAACATCTGCATCTGGTATGCGTCCGCGGTTATCGGGTGTAATGCCAAGTATAAGTGTAGAATTGTGTCCCACCGATCCGTAATACATGTTCATCATTTTATCTAATGGGTTTACATGATGGTCTTCGTTAGGGTTCCAGAACCAATCATGCCCACCTTTGTGTCCGCGTAATGGTGCATCACTCATGGCGGGCATCCAGTATTTTCCATTTGGATCACCTGTTTTAAGCAGGGAAAAATTATTAGCAAATACGGTTTCCTGCTTAGCTGCATGCGAAAACACAAATGGGAAACTAGACCATGAAGGGTAGGGCACTGTTCCTGATTCAGAGCCGCCCCATCTAAAGTCGGCCTTTTGTGCGTTATGGTAAAAAAGACAATTGGGTTGGTACTTTGTAACAATGGGTAAAATGTTGGGTCCGTTTCTTGAAGGATCATCGGCACCACCATCAAACCAAATCATAAATAATTTTCCATAACGGGTGCAAAGTTCTGTTACCATTTGTTCGCACATATTTTTGTAAGCGGCTTGTCTGCGTTTTACAAATTCACTAGTTCCTTCAATTTTAAAATCATGCACGCCTAGAAAAGAATTCCACCTGATACCTACATAAATACCTGGCTCAATGCCATATTTACGACAAGAGTTTACAAAGTCACGAACGATATCTCCTTTGCCATTTTGAAATTTGATCGCTTTCATACAATAAGGGTTTACGTCGCTTTGGTAAAGCGCAAATCCTGTTTCATGCGTAACAGTAAGTACTGCAAATTTAGCGCCACCAGCTTTAGCGGCCTGAATCCACTGGGCTGTGTTTAACTGTGTAGGATTAAAAATATTAGCGTTTGTAAAAGGAGTAATTCTGTTTTGTGCTTGGTTGTAAGGCGTTCCCTGAAATACAGGTAAATCATATGAAATAAGCACACCTATTTCTGCATTTTGCCAAGCTAGTTGCGAAGGAGTGGGTTTTGGAATATCGTTTTGCTCTTTTTGACTATTTGCTGTAAAGCATATGCATAAGAGTACTAGGGTAAAGTATTTTTGTAGCATATATTCTTATTGTAAACGTTGTCTAATTTTAAATATACCTCTATTTTGAAAAACCTGATTGTCCGAGCGCATATATAATGTAAGGGTAGAAGAGCTATTAGTGCTTACCTGTGATGTTCTATTGATATAGAACGTTCTGTTATCTTTTCTAGACAAATACGACTGCATGGTATTTTGATTTTCAAAATTGATAACAGCGCTATCGATGGAAGTGCCAGTAACTGCAACTTCTGCTAAAAATACAACTTCGTATTGTCCTGGTTTTGTAATAAAATTATTGAGGTTAAGAGAAATAGTGTCTCTATTGTTTTTAAATGTTTTCGTATCCCATGTGCCACAAATAGCCCAGTCGTTGGATTCGGTTAAAGCTGGCGTATACGTGTAGTTTGTTACGTGATAGGCTTTAAGCGAACGAAGTATAGGTGTGTCTGCAAATGAAAGGGTGGTAAATTTTAATGCAGTTATTGTGGTTGTTGCAAAAGCGTCAATTTTTTTTCGGCCCACCGAAGATCCTTGTGCGAGTGTTAGCCATCCATCTTTTGTGTTACCTTCTAACTTGTAATTTCTAATGCGGTGACCATAGCGGTAGTCTTCTTCGGTAACTACATGGTTAATGGTTGTTGGTGTTGTAAAGTCAATACTAAAAACAGCACCTTTTTTGTTGGTTATTTGTTGCAACGGATTCGCAAACCTGCGTTCAATTTCGTCCCCCAAAGATTTGTATGCAGCCTGATCGCCGGCCGTTATTTGACCTGTTGTATCAGGTGAGCAATTAAGTAACATTACCCCACCATAGCCCGCCGATTTGTAATACATGTCTAATAAGTTTTGAAGCGACTTTCTCTTTTTTTCATTGGAAGGATTCCAAAACCAATTATGGTTGTAAAGGGGTGCGTCAGCCTCAAGCGGAGCCCATACATCTCCGTTAGGATCATCGTTATACTGTGTAGCTACACCACTTTGTAATGCCTTTTTTGTTACCGTATTCCATGCTGGATACGCAAGCATACCAGATTCGGTTCCAGGCCATCTTATAGAAGCTTTTTTACTCTGAAAAATCACCGACTTGCTTGCATGTTTCGTTAAAATATCATCAATGTCTATGATGCAATTACCATCAAACCAAACTTCTAACATGGGGCCGTATTTGGTAAGTACTTCTGTTAGTTGCTTTCTAAAAATTTTATTATAAGCATCTTGTAAAGAAGGATCTGTTGTTTTGCCACCACTTCCAATGCCGGCTCCATATTTTACATCCCCTGGATAAATATAAACGCCTAGGTTGAGTCCATATTTTTTGCAAGAGTTGGCCACATCTGCAAGTAAATCACCTTTGCCATTTTTCCAAGGAATATTTTTTACACTATAATCGGTGGTATTGGTTTGCCACCAACAAAATCCGCCTACATGTTTGGCAACAAAAATAATTTGTTTAGCTCCCCATGATTTTGCCACCCTGCACCACTCGTCTGTATTAAGTTTTGAGGGATTGATTCTTGATATATCAAACTTACCTGTTTCGTCGTACTCACTTCCTAGCCAAGTAGCTACCCCAAAATGAATAAACATAATTCTTTCTTGTTCTTGCCATTTGTATTGCACGACAGAGGGTATAGCTAGTTTAACCGCTTGCGAGTAACTAAAAATTGAACTACAAAAGCTTAGAATAAAAAATATGCAGTATTTCATTTTGATTGGTTTTTTTAATTTACTCTAACCTCTTTAAAACTAGTTGGGAGCCAAACTTGCATAGGATTACTGCCTCTATTACACCATGTATAATAAGGTATAGCTCTTACCTGTTGAAAACCAGTGTTAGCATTAGATCCATCCGAGCTAATTTGAATTGCGGGTAAATTAGCAATTAGACTTACTACATTTTCATCCAGTACTTTAAAATTTTGGGTCGTAAAAGATGTTTGTTGCGGAGCAATTACATTCCAAGCTTTTCCATTATTGTCGGCGCCTTCTATACAGTACACAAGAGGGCCTCTTGTGAAGGCGATTCGGTTGTTATTAAAACTAAGCTCAGATCTTGCCGTAACTGTTTCTATTTTCATGGGTAATTGATAGCTTATCACATCGTTGTCTTTCCACTCCTGCTCTGCAATTACATAGCCGTCTTTTATTTGATAGGTGATAGGGTTACCATTTAATAATAAGACAGGTTTTTGAGTGCTATTATTGGTAAAAGAATAGAGTCCACCCGGTGAGGCTGTTCCATTAGCCCATCCAGGCAATCTAAATGCAATGGGTGCTTTAATTTTCTTTTTAGTTTGTAAACTGCAAGTGATGTTGCCATCCCATGGATAGTTGGTGGTCATATTAAATTGCAGCGTTCCGTTAGAAAGATTAAAAGAGGTATTACTGCCAACAAATAAGTTTACAAAAATTGTATTGTCCTTTACGCCATAAATGTAATTACCCAATGAAGCAATAAGTCTTGCAATGTTGGCTGGGCAGCAGGCGGTACCAAACCATTCTCTACGCATGTTTTTTCCGCTGGATGCTAGTGGGTTGCCATAAAAAAACCGATCTCCAGAAAGAGAAAGACCATCTAGTGCTCCGTTGTATAAACTTTTTTCTAACACATCTATATATTCGGCATGACCTGTTAAGCTATTCATGCGTTGGTTCCAAAATACCATTCCCACCGAAGCGCATGTTTCACAATAAGCTTGCTCATTGGGTAGGTCATAGTCTTGCGAAAATCCTTCGTTACTACCCGCAGATCCAATGCCTCCGGTAACGTACATGTTTCGGTAAACTACATCTTCCCAAACGGTGCGCATAGCTTTTAAATAGTCGGCGTCTCCGGTATGAGCCGCTACGTCTGCAGCGCCCGTATACATATACATGGCTCTTACAGCGTGTCCCGTAATTTCTTTTTGTTGTTTTACGGGCACTCCATCTTGTGCATATAAAGTGTCTTTCCAATCGGTCCAGGTATAGCCTACAGCTAATTTTTTTCCGCGCTCAGACAAAAGCCAATCGGCTAAGTCTAGGTATTTTTTTTGAGCAGTTACTCTATATAATTTAACAAGCGCTAGTTCTAATTCTTGATGACCCGTTACCCAATGTTTTTTACCAGGTCCAAAAAGATCATCAAAATAATTGGCCCACTTAATTACTACGTCTAAAAATTTTCTTTTACCGGTTGCATCATAATAAGCAACTGCTGCTTCAATCATATGGCCTCCATTATAGTCTTCGTGCATGCTCATATCTGTCCAGCGCTTATTAAGGTCTGTGAGTGTGTAATACGTATTTAGATAACCATCCTCTAATTGTGCTCCTGCTATTTTGTCAATCCACTCATCTGCTTTGGCTTCTAATTTTGGACTTTTATTTGTTTTGATAGAATATGCAATGGCTTCGATGGCCTTAAACACGTCAGAATCGTCATAAAAAATACCTTCATGTGCTTCTCCTTTTTTGCTGGCCACTTTTTCAAAATTTCTAATACGGCCCGTTTTTTGTTCGGTTTGGTAAATACAAGCATCAAGCGTTTTGGTAGCAACTAAATCCATTTTAGGTTTCCAAAAAGCATCTGTAACATTTACTTTCGAAAAGTTGATGGGCTCAATTTTTATAGGTGAGCTTTGTGTATTTGCCACTTGGAAACTGCTAATCCCCAGTAAAATACTTACTATGTATTTCATATAAATTGAATTGAAGATGTTAATAGGGTTGGTGTCTTTAAAAATAAGAATAAATGCATTTCTATTTAGAAAATAGTGATGCGTATATTGCATTTACTTTAAAATAACCTCCATGCGCTTTTCTTTCGTATTGTTTTTTGCGCTTAGTATTGGCGTTCATGTTGTTAGCGCAACGAATTTCTCCGATACCCTTCTTCCTTCTAACCATAAAGGATACACCATTAGCCATACCTATTACACCATTTCATATAGCGAATCAGATAAACAGGCGGAGTGGGCAGCATACTATTTAACACCCGCATCTATAAAGGGGCCGCAAAAAAGGGCTACAAAGTTTATGCCCGATCCATTATTACAAGCGCCTGTTAAGCCAAGCGTATTTATAAAAACGGGGTATGATAGAGGTCATTTATGCCCTGCTGCCGATATGAAACTGAATGGTGTTTCTATGACCGAATCTTTTTACATGTCTAATATGTCTCCACAGGTGCCATCCTTTAATAGAGGCATATGGTCTAAACTAGAAGATAAAGTAAGGGATTGGGCGTTAGAAAAAAATGGAGTGTATGTGGTAACCGGACCATTGTTAAATAAAAGTTGCGGCACAATTGCAAGATCTATCACCGTTCCTTGCGCTTATTATAAAATTGTTTTTAAGCAAACCCCGCATGGTGCAGAAGCCATAGCGTTTATGCTTTCCAATGCAGGTAGTAGTTTGCCGCTTAAACAATTTGTGGTTTCTATCGATTATTTGGAGACCTTAACTGGAATAGATTTTTTTGAATCACTTTCAGATGCCGAAGAAGAAAAGTTTGAATCTTTGGTATTAACAAATAATTGGCGCTTTAATGATTAACCTTGCTTAAACTTTTTAAGTAACCACCGGTCCCATAAAAAAATAGAACTATGCGTAAAATCCCCCTAATTATTGCCAGCATTGTAAGCATTGTTGTTTTTTTGGTAGCCTGTGCTAAAACCGATTCGGCAGCCAATGTAACCGCAACAACATTGTATACAGCCATTACTGCTGCTTTTGGTTCTGAAATTGACCCTAATAATTTGGCCAACTATGCTGCGCAAGCAAAGCCTTCATACATTGTTAAAGACAACACGGGTAACAATCCAATCACAAACGCAAAAGCAACGCTAGGAAGGGTTTTATTTTACGATAAAAATTTAAGTATCGATAATACCATATCATGTGCTAGTTGTCATAAACAAGCATTTGCTTTTTCTGATACAGCACTTATTAGTGTTGGCGTAGCTGGTGGATTAACGGATAGGCACTCCATGCGTCTTGTCAATGAAAGATTTGCTGTAGAGTCTAAGTTTTTTTGGGATGAACGCGCAGCCACGCTTGAAAGTCAAACAACTCAACCAATTGCCAATCATCAAGAAATGGGATTTAGTGGTCAAACAGGTAGGGCAAATATAGGCGCACTTTTAACCAAGCTACAAGGTATTGGATACTACAACGAACTTTTTAAATTTGTGTACGGCGATATTACAGTTACAGAAGCTCGCTTACAAGAAAGTTTAGCTCAATTTGTAAGAAGCATACAATCTTTTGATTCCAAATATGATGCAGGAAGAGCTGCTGTTCCAAATGATGGAGCTCCTTTTCCAAATTTTACTACACAAGAAAATGAAGGCAAAAATTTATTTTTGACACCGCCTGTTTTTGATGGCAATAGCAGTAGGATTGGGGGAGGACTTGGTTGTAATGGTTGTCACAATGCGCCTGAATTTGACATTGACCCTAATACCAGAAACAATGGCGTAATAGCACTTGCAGTTGGCGCCGGACAAGATATTACGGTTACGCGTGCGCCTTCTTTAAGGGATTTAGTAAACAATAAAGGAGAATTAAATACCCGCTTAATGCACTCTGGTGGTATTAGAGATTTAGCCACGGCTGTATCACATTATGGTGGATTTATTAACGACAATAGAAATTTAGATCAGCGCTTAAAGCCAAATGGTGTAAATGTGCAACGTTTAAATTTACAGCAATCTGAAATTGCGGCTGTTGTTGCATTTTTAAAGACACTTGCTGGTACCAATGTGTACACCGACAAAAAATGGTCAACCCCTTTTAAGTGAGAATAAACTTTGTTGGGTAACGCGGGTATACCAGTCGCCACCAAGTCTGGCAATTAAATCTAATTGTGTTGGATCTATTTTGCCTGTGCTGTCCAGAACCGATTCGTTGATGTGTATTTTTCTAATGTGCACAATTATTAAATTGCCTGCTCCAGCTTGGTTACCTAGTTCAATAATTTGTTCTAAAGTGCATTCAAGTTGGATGGGAGATTCTAAAACCCTAGGTGGTCTAACAAGTTCTGATGGAATGGGGGTAAGCCCCGATTCGGTAAACTCATTTACATTTTTAGGGTAACTGTAACTGGCTTTTGAAATTTGCTCCACCATACTATAGGTAACTACATTAATCACACATTCTCCTACTTCCTTAATATTTTCTAGTGTATGTTTTGTGGTGTTATCTGGTATTTTACGGGTAGGAGAAAAAATACAAATGGGCGGGTTGATACTAAACAAATTGAAATAACTAAATGGGCTCAAATTTACATGACCCTCTTTGTTAATTGTAGACACAAGCCCAATGGGCCTTGGCGCAATGGCATCATGTAAATAGTCTTGCAAGGTATTTACGCTCGTTGTTGCGGTGTCAATTGTTAGCATCTTTAAAATTAGCCAATTTTGGTATATTTAAGATCTAATTATTTATATGCACATGCGAATTATTTTATTGGCTTTGTTTTTTGTTACTAGTATATCCTCTTTTAGTCAACAAAAAAAGCCTAACGTCATTTATATACTAGCAGATGATTTGGGTATTGGCGACGTATCTGTGTTTAATAAAGCAAGTAAAATTAATACACCCAATATAGATGCGTTAGCAGCTAGTGGCATGCGCTTTACAGATGCGCACAGTGGCTCTGCAGTTTGTACTCCCACACGTTATGGAATTTTAACGGGCAGATACGCATGGCGAACTCATTTACAAAATGGTGTGTTGTGGAGTTATGATTCAGCGCTTATTAGTCCGAATCGAAAAACGGTTGCTGCTGTTTTTAAAAATAATGGTTATCAAACGGCATGTATTGGCAAGTGGCATTTGGGGTTAGGTTGGCAAAAAAAAGTAAACAATCAAATTGATTTTTCGCTTCCCTTAACAATGGGGCCCAATACTGTAGGTTTTGATTATAGTTATATCATAAGTGCTTCTTTAGATATTCCACCTTATGTGTACATTCAAAACCAGCATGTAACTACAAGTTTTATTGATAGTATTAAAGAAAATAAAGGTGCTGGCTTTTGGCGTGAAGGCCCTATTGCTAAAGGGTTACAGCATCAAAATGTTTTAACCGACCTTACACAAAAAGCAGTTGAGTATATACAGGAACAAAAAAATAATAAAGCCCCATTCTTTTTGTATTTACCATTGACAGCGCCACATACACCTATTTTGCCTACTGCTCCATTTGAAGGAAAGTCAGGCATCAATGCCTACGCAGATTTTGTTTTGATGACAGATGCCATGGTTGGAAAAATTATGGATGCTTTACAAAATGCTGGCATAGCTCAACAAACAATGATTGTTTTTACAAGTGATAATGGCGCATCACCTTCTTCCGATTTTAAAACATTACGCGCCGCTGGTCATGATGTAAGCGCAGGATTTAGAGGTGCTAAAGCTGATATTTTTGAAGGTGGTCATCGTGTTCCGTTTATTGTAAAATGGCCAGAACATATATCGCCAAACACTGTTTCTGATAAAACCATTTCACTCACAGATTTTTATGCAACCGCGGCTTCATTGTTAAATGAAAAAATAAACAGTAATGAGGCAGAAGATAGTTATAGTATAATGCCACTACTTACAAATAAGCCCAATTTGTATGACCGTACTAATAGTATACACCATTCGATAGATGGCAAATTTGCGATTAGATCAGGCAATTACAAATTGATATTTGCGCGTGGTTCGGGTGGCTGGAGCGCACCAACCGAAGCCGCAGCTTTAAAACAACAATTGCCGCCCATTCAGTTGTATGATCTAAAAAAAGACCCAGCCGAAAAAAATAATATAGCCGTTCAAAACCCGCAAATTGTGGCTCAATTAACAGCAGTTCTTGAAAAGCAAGTAGCAGAAGGGCGCTCTACCCCTGGTAAGCGCCAAAAAAACGACGTTTCAGTTAATTTTTAGATTGTTTATGTACGCATTGTTTTTTACATTGGGGAATAGAATAAACCCTTTATGAAAAAGCAGTTAGCCATTATTGGTTTTGTATTTTTTGTTAGCGCAACCTATGCGCAGATTCATAAAATGCCAGCGTACCCATTGGTGACGCACAATCCCTATTTTAGTATTTGGTCTTTTTCTGACGAAGTTCAAAAATCTACGACCAGGCACTGGTCTGGGTATGATCAGGGATTAATTGCGTATGCAAAAGTGGATGGAGTACAATATCAAATTTTAGGTGATATGCAACTGCCTAGTTCACCTATTGCTCCGGTAGGTGAGGGAGGTCCAGTAAACTGCTTGTATACTTTTGAAACACCTGCTGCAGGTTGGCAACAAGAAAAATTTGAAACTACAAATTGGAAAGCTGGAAAGCTTCCATTTGGGAAAGGTTGGGACAATGATTTTGCAACCGCTTGGGATACCAAAGAAATTTGGGTGCGCAGAACTTTTAATCATGATGGTGCAAGTATTGATTATTTACTTGCAAAACTCAGGTATGACGAAGATGTAGAAGTGTATCTCAATGGGAATAAAATATATAGTTGCGGCAACTGTTATGTAACATCTATTAAAACATATCCATTAGAAGAAGCCATTAAAAAGTATTTAAAAAATGGTGAAAATATTTTAGCCATGCATTGCATCAATACGCAGGGATATGCATGGCTAGATGCAGGACTGTATGCACAAAAAAAGTTCAACAACATACAGCTTGCCAAGCAGGAATCTGTTACGGTTACTGCTACAAAAACCAGCTACCGTATGCTTTGTGGTGATGTAAACATCAATATAGATTTTTTATCGCCTCTGTTAGCTAGCAATATAGATATACTTTCTAGGCCTTTATCTTATATCAGTTTTACATCTAGCGCTGCGGATAATAAGAAGCACGATATTGAAATTTTATTTGGCGTAAGTGCCTCAGTGGCAAAAGACAGGTCTTCTCAAATTGAAAAAACAACTGCTGGGACTTTTAATAATATTAAATATTTAAAAACGGGTGTTGCAGATCAAAAAATATTGGCTAAGGTCGGCGATGATTTGCGCATTGATTGGGGCTATGCTTATTTATCTACCTCAAGTGCAACGGCTACTTTATTAAATAAAAGCAGTAATGAATTGCTCCAAGAAATTGCTGGTGTTTCAGAAAATACAAAAATTGCAGATAATTACTTGACAGTTCAGTTGCATCAAAAGCTTGGTGCAACTGGCGTCGTAAGCGACAGGGTCATGCTTTCGTATGACGAAATAAAATCGGTTCAATACTTTGGTGTCAACCTTGATCCTTGGTGGAAAAAGAAATACACAACCATGGAGAAGCTTATAAGTGTTGCTGCCTCAGATTATACGAGGGTGGCTGCTTTATGTAGTGCATTTGATAAAAAATTATATAGTAATGCTGTAAAAAGTGGTGGTTCTGCATATGCTGCTTTGTGTGTAACAGCGTACAGGCAATCTCTAGCTGCACACAACACCATTAGAGGGCCTCAAGACCAACTTTTATTTCCTCAAAAAGAAAATTTTAGCAATGGATCTATTTGGACCGTAGACGTAACCTACCCATCTGCGCCACTTGCTTTATTATACAATCCTGATTTATTAAAAGGTATGGTTGCGCCTTTAATTGAATATTCCGAAACTGGTAAATGGACAAAACCATTTCCCGCTCACGACTTAGGAACGTATCCGCTTGCAAATGGGCAAACCTATCCAGCTGATATGCCTGTAGAAGAAGCGGGCAATATGATTTTATTAACGGCTGCTATTTGTAAGGCAGAAAATAATATTTCGTTTGCAAAACCACACTGGAAAGTGCTTTCTGAGTGGGTTAATTTTTTAGTAAACGATGGGCTTGATCCTGTTAATCAACTTTGTACCGACGATTTTGCCGGTCACTTATCTCGCAATGCAAACCTTTCTATTAAAGCTATTGTGGGCATTGGTGCTTACGCGCAAATGGCTTCCAAAATGGGCATGCCTACTGTTGCAGCAAAATATAGCGCTATTGCAAAAGACTACGCTTCTAAATGGCTAAGTCTTGCTTCTGTTGGAGATCATTATGCTTTAACTTTTGACAAAGGCAATACCTGGAGTCAGAAATATAATTTAGTGTGGGATAAATTATTGGACCTGAAATTATTTTCAGACGAAGTGTATAAAAAAGAGATTGCTTATTATTTGACCATTCAAAATAAATATGGACTTCCGCTGGATAGTAGAAAAACATATACTAAAAGCGATTGGGTAATTTGGACAGCTAGTATGGCTGCCAATCAAAAAGATTTTACGACGCTTATGTACCCTATTTATTTATATGCAACTGAAACTTCTTCAAGAGTTCCTATCAGCGATTGGCATGAAACAATTACTGGTAAGCAGGTTGGCATGCAAGCGCGAAGTGTTGTGGGTGGTTATTTTATGAAATTATTAGTAGATCATTGGAAACAAAAATAAATACATGAAACATTTAGAAGGATTAATTGCGGCTCCGTTTACGCCATTTCATAAGGATGGGTCTTTAAACTTAGATATGATACCCGCTTATTATCAAATGCTGCAAAGCAATAAAGTAACGGGTGCCTTTATTTGTGGTTCAACTGGAGAAGGTGTTTCATTAACACTCGAAGAAAAAAAGTTGGTCATGAGCGCTTGGGCTATTGCAGTTGGCGATAACCCAAATTTTACAGTCATTCCTTTTTTAGGAGGTACATGTATAGAAGATTGTAAAAACCTAGCGCTTTATGCTAAAAGTATTGGACTTCGGGCGGTTGCTTTTACAGCGCCATTTTATTTTAAACCAGCAAATGCCAATGTTTTGGCAAAAGCTTGTATCGAAATTGGTGAAGCGGTTCCTGATTTGGCATTTTATTATTATCATATACCTGTTTTAACTGGAGTTCATATTACCATGTATGAATTACTACAAGCTGTGCACGGAAAACTCAGCAATTTTGCCGGCATAAAATATACCCACGAAGATTTTATGGATTATTTGTCTTGTATGCGTTTTGCAAATGGCGCTTATGATATGCTTTGGGGTAGAGATGAAAATATGTTGTCGGCATTAGTGCTAGGTGCTAAAGGAGCTGTAGGTAGTACCTATAATTATGCTGCACCGCTTTACATGTCATTAATAGATGCATACAATAATAATAATTTGGAAGCTGCTCGAGCGCTTCAGCAGCAATCGATAGATATGATTCGGTTATTAGGTAAATATGGTGGTATTGCAACGGGTAAAGCGTATATGAAAAAATTAGGCATGAACTGTGGCGAATTTAGACTGCCTGTTTCTAATATGTCGGATGCGCAATTTGAACTTTTTAGTGCCGATGTAGACGCTTTAGGTTTTAGTACATACGCTTCAAAAATTCCTAAGTAAACATCGTGAAAACTTCTTGTAAATATTTATTTGTAGCGCTGGGTATTTGCTTTTATTGTGAAGCCATTGCCCAACAAAAATACCAGCAGCCAATTGTTTGGCATGAAGCTGGTGTGTTACCTACAATAAATAAGGAGCAATCACATATAGGATTGTCTGGGACTATTTGTGGTGTTATTGGCAATGAATTATTCATTGGTGGCGGAAATAATTTTCCGTCAGGACTACCTTGGGAAGGCGGATTAAAAAAGTACTATAATGACGTATTTGTGTATGGGGTAAAAAATGATACACTTATATATTTGAGTTCGTTTAAACTCCCTATTTATGTAGCATATGCTGCTGTTGCGCAAACGCCCGATAAAATTATATATGCTGGCGGCGAAAACGAAACAGGGGCAATCAATACAGTTTACAGCATTCAAAAAAGTTACGGTGCTAGTAGCTTTGATGTAATTACATGGCCCAATTTACCAGAAGCGCTAACGAATGCGGTAGCTGTGGCAACCAATTATGCAGTGTATGTTTTTGGAGGCGCTAATAGTAAAGGCGTTTCTAATAAAGTATGGGCGCTCTATTTTGACAATATTAAAGCAGGATGGAAACATGTTTCTACCATGCCGCTGCCCACTACTTTTGCTGCAGCTACTCTACTAAATGGACAAGTGTACATTATGGGCGGCCGTTGTAAAGGGGCTGATGGTATTAGTAAAATTTACAATCAAGTTTTTGCATGGGATATTGAAAACAATACCTGGTTTGAAAAAGCAAAACTACCTGAAACAGTATCAGCGGCTACTGCCGTTACATCAAATGATAGTAGTATTTTATTTATTGGAGGTGATAAAATTGTAGTATTTCATGAAGTAGAAATGTTGGCTGCAAAAATTGCTGCTACTTCAGATACAACTATAAAAAAGGAACTAACCGTTGTTAAAAATAATTTACAAAAAACGCATCCTGGATTTAGTAAAGATGTGCTAAAGTATAATAGTGTTTCAAATACATGGGGGCCTTATGCGCAATTAAGTTTTACAGCCCCGGTTACAACACATGCATTTATCAACAACAATAAAATATATTTACCTGCTGGTGAAATAAAACCTGGAATCAGAACCCCTAAAATTTGGGTGGGCTCCTTTAAAAAATAAATATGACTGAATCAAAAAAATACCCTTGGATAGTAGTTGGCCTTTTGTGGGTGGTAGCACTATTAAATTATATGGACCGCCAAATGATTGCCACCATGAGGCCCTCTATGCAAATAGACATTGCAGAACTACAACAGGCAACCAACTATGGTTATTTAATGGCTGTGTTTTTATGGGTATACGGTGCAATGAGTTCGTTTTCTGGTATGATTGCGGATCGTATTAACAGAAAAGGCCTCATTATTGGAAGTCTTTTTGTTTGGTCGTTGGTTACATTTGCCATGGGCTTTGCAACAAGCTTTAGTCAGTTGTATTGGTTAAGGGCGCTGATGGGTTTAAGTGAGGCGCTATATATTCCTGCTGGACTTTCATTAATTGCCGATTATCATTCCGATAAAACCAGGTCCTTGGCGGTAGGGCTTCATATGTCTGGCATATATATGGGGCAGGCCCTTGGAGGCTTTGGCGCAACAGTAGCTAAACTATTTTCGTGGCAGTACACGTTTATGGTATTTGGCGGATTTGGAATGTTATATGCATTTGTTTTGGTTGTTTTTTTACAGGATAATATCAAAAGAGATCTATTAGGTAAGGCGCAAAAAGGATATCAGTCGGTTTTTAAAAGTGTATCTGGGCTTCTTACTTCTTTTTCTTTCTGGATTATCATTTTATATTTTGCTGTTCCAAGTTTTCCGGGATGGGCCATTAAAAACTGGGCGCCTACTTTAATTGCAGACAAATTACATATTGACATGTCTGTGGCGGGTCCGCTCACCACTATTTCTATTTCATTGTCATCTTTGGTAGGTGTGATTGTGGGTGGTTATTTTTCTGACAAGTGGGTGCAAAAAAATAACAGGGGTCGTATATATATTGGCGCTATGGGATTATCACTTATGATACCGGCGCTATTACTACTAGGTTATAGTAATTCTATTGTGGTAGTTTTTGCTGCAGCATCTATGTTTGGTTTTGGATTTGGCATGTTTGATACCAATAACATGCCTATTTTATGTCAATTTGTGCCTGCAAATAGTAGGGCAACGGCTTATGGCTTTTTAAATACAGCCGGAATTTTTGCCGGCGCTGTTATCACAGATTATTTAGGGAAGTCTACCGATGCAGGTAATTTAAATAGAGATTTTGCAGCCCTAGCAATTATTGTAGCAGCTGTTATTGCCGTTCAGTTAATGTTTTTAAAACCTAAGCAAGCTGCGGCTTAAATTTATTTTTGTATGATGTACAATCAAGAACAACTTTCGGAACTCGCTACATTTTATAAGCATCAGTTATTAGATGATACCATTCCATTTTGGTTTCCCAAATCTTTTGATCAGGAACATGGGGGTTATTTATTTATGCGTGACGCCGATGGATCATTAATTGATGATGATAAAGCCGTTTGGATTCAGGGAAGAGCCGTGTGGACGCTTTCGACACTGTACAATACCATCGAAAAAAAGCAGGAATGGTTGGATGGCGCTAAGCTTGGCTACGATTTTTTAAACAAGCACTGTTTTGATTCCGATGGGCAAATGTTTTTTCATGTAATGCGAGACGGAAGCCCTATTAGAAAAAGAAGGTACTTTTTTTCAGAAACATTTTATGTTATTGGCGCAGCCGCTTATGCAAAAGCAAGTGGCGACGAAGCGGCAGCAGATAATGCCAGAAGGGTATTTACCAAATGCTTGGAATATGCAAATACACCAGGTTTGTTAGCACCCAAGTTTTCTGGATTAAGACCAAGTATTGGCATTGGTGTTCCAATGATTTTAATGAATACGGCGCAGCAGTTAAGAGATACCATTGGAGATCCAAGATGTGACGATTTAATTAGCGGATGGATAGATACCATCGAAAAATATTTTGTAAAAGATGATATTGAGTGTGTGATGGAACAAGTGGCGCCAGATGGATCTATTATTGACCATATCGATGGCCGCACTTTAAATCCAGGGCATGCAATAGAAGGAGGATGGTTTATTTTACAAGAAGCAAAATATAGAAACAATGATCCTCGCTTAATTGCACTTGGCTGCAAAATGATAGATTATATGTGGAAGCGCGGTTGGGATGAAACCCATGGCGGGCTTTTGTATTTTAGGGATGTATACAATAAGCCCGTGCAAGAATATTGGCAGGATATGAAATTTTGGTGGCCTCACAATGAAACCATTATTGCTACTCTCATGGCGTATTTACTAACTGGTAATGGCCGTTATGCGGATATGCATAAAAAGGTGCATGATTATGCATATAGTAAATTTCATGATAAAGAGCATGGTGAATGGTTTGGTTATTTACACAGGGATGGCACTATAGCACAAACAGCAAAAGGTAATTTATTTAAAGGGCCATTTCATTTGCCCAGACAAGAATGGCTTTGTTATTTGATGCTACAAGAACATTTAAATAAGTAAGGCATGCGCCATTTTTTCATTTGCTTTTTTTTATTTTCTAGTATTGTTGCTGCTGCACAGTTAAGCATTGATCAGCCCATCATGAGTCAGATGGTTTTGCAGCGTGGCCTTCCACTTGTTTTATCTGGTAAAACAACGCCTGCAACTAAGGTGCTTGTTTTTATTGGTAAACTTAAAAAATACCAAACGATTGCAAAGCAAAATGGCTTTTGGCAAATCATTATTCCATCACAACTGGCATCTGCTGTACCTTTTACTTTGCGTATTGTTTCAAAATTAGATACGCTCCAATATAATAATTTGCTTTGGGGTGATGTTTGGATTTGTATGGGTCAATCCAACATGGAATTTGCCTTAAAAAACGAAATGCATTACAAAGATGAATTACCCATACAAGCACAAAACAATATCCGTGTATACAACCCTGTGTATATTGGTAAAAACAGATATGCTAACCCATATCCCGACTCTGTAAAACGTACGCTTACACCCTCTAATTTTTATACTGGATCTTGGCAAACCCTTGATAGTGTTAGCGGTCCTTCCTTGTCTGCAATTGGCTATTATTTTGCAAAAATAATAGCTCAAAATACAGGCGTACCAATTGGCATTATGAATGTATCTATTGGCGGATCTCCCATAGAAGCTTGGATGAGTAAAGAATCATTAGAAAGCGATACCGCTTTTTCAAAAAAAATAAGTGATAGTTGGTTAACCAATAATTATTTGCCCGTTTGGATTAGACAGCGTGGCATAGAAAATATTGGGCGCTCTGATTTAAATGGGAACCATGCATTTAAGCCTACATTTTTATACGATGCAGCGGTTGTGCCATTATCAAAATTAAAGGCTGCAGGTATACTCTGGTATCAGGGTGAAAGTAATGCGCAGGAAATGGAAAGGGTGGAGGAGTATGCCGCGCTTCAAGACAAGATGGTTGCATCTTTTCGTAAGGCCTGGGGTCAAATAAATTTACCTTTTTATTTTGTTCAATTGTCTTCTATAGATACCGCTAAATATAAGTCTCATTATTGGCAACAATTTAGATCAGTTCAATTGGATGCATTTAATAAAGGACATCATATGGGCATGGTGGTTAGTATGGATAAGGGGGCTAAAAATGACGTACACCCAACAGATAAAAAAACAATTGCACAAAGGTTAGCTAGTTTTGCATTGCATGAGAACTATGGTTTTACAAATGCTGCTACAATAACAAAACCTATCCACGTTGAATATAAAAACGGATTTATTTCAATTTCGTTTAACAATCAGGTGCATGTGCCTGATAATGTTACGCCTAAAGGGTTTTCGTTGGATGGGATATCAGAAATTGAATACACCATTAAGGGCAGTGAGGTACATATCAAAACGGATTTGAAGCCTAAGCAAATATATTTTGGATTTTCTCCGTTTACTTCTGCAAATCTTGTAGACAAACAAGGTGTGCCTATCCCTGCTTTTATTTGGACGGTTAAGTAACTTAGCCTTAAATATTTTAACTATGCAATTACGTTTGATAGTACTCATGCTTGTTATTTCTTTTACAGCATCGGCTCAAGACACTTTGTTTAATAAATCTGATTTAAAAAGTGTTGCCAAAATCTTTGACTTAAGTTTTACCGAAAAAGAAATTGACACGCTCTATTCTGATGTAAAAGATAATTTATACAATTATCAGAGCATGCACAAGCTTAGTTTAAACAATGCTACGCCGCTTAGTATGTGGCAAACGCCAGTTGTTCCGGGTATGCAGTTTAACAAAGTGCAGTTGCCTGTAAAATGGGCGGCAGGCGTTACAGCAGCAATTCCTGTAAATAAAAATGAGCTTGCTTATTACTCTTTAGAACAGCTTGCTTATTTAATAAAAAATAAAAAAATTACTTCTGTTGCATTAACCAGTTTTTTTATTGAGCGTATAAAAAAATACGCCGATTCTTTACAGTGCTTAATTAGCTTAACAGAAGACATTGCCATGGCTCAGGCTAAACAGGCAGATGCAGAAATAGCGGCTGGCAAATACAAAGGTCTTTTGCATGGCATCCCTTATGGATTAAAAGATTTATTTGCTGTAAAGGGCACTAAAACAACCTGGGGTGCTGCTCCTTATAAAGAGCAAGTGATTGAAGAAGATGCGTATGTGTATACTAAACTAAAAAGTGCAGGTGCAGTGCTTGTTGCCAAATTTACACTAGGTGCTCTTGCCATGGGTGATTATTGGTATGGTGGTAGAACTAAAAATCCATGGAATTTAAAATATGGTTCTTCAGGATCATCGGCAGGATCAACTTCTGCAACCGTTGCTGGACTGGTTCCTTTTGCCATTGGCACCGAAACTTGGGGTAGTATTGTTTCGCCATCAACTACTTGTGGGGCAACGGGCTTAAGGCCTACATTTGGTACCATTAGTAGGTCGGGTGCAATGGCTTTAAGTTACAGTTTAGATAAAGTGGGTCCAATTTGCAGGTCTGCAGAAGATGCAGCAGTTGTTTATTATTATTTACATGGCACCGATGGTAAAGACTTGTCTGCGGTTGAAATGCCATTTAATTACAACGCACAAAAACCTATATCGTCTTACAAAGTAGCCTACGCCAAAAACTATTTTGATAAAATTAAAGATACCACGAGAGCAGACTGGCAAGCATTAAAAGCATTTAAAGAAATGGGTGTTACACTTATTCCGGTAAATTTTCCGGATAGCGGCGTGTATAAATTTAATATTATGGATGTTGTTATTGGCGCTGAGTGTGCGGCGCAATTTGATGATCTTACCCGTTCTAATCAAGATGATATTTTAACGCGTCAAACAAAAAATGATTGGCCCAATCAGTTTAGAACGTCTCGTTTTGTGCCAGCAGTAGAATACATCAATGCACAACGTCACCGCTATTTATTAATGAAAGATGTTAATGAAGCCATTGCACCTTTCGACGCTATTATTTGTCCATCAAGAGGGGATGGTAATCAATCTGCTATAACGAACCTAACGGGTAACCCGGTGGTTTGTGTGCCTGTAGGTTTTGACAAGCGCAATAACTTGCCCATGGGTATTAGCTTTGTTGGCAAGCTATATGACGAAGCCAGCATATTAAGAATTGCAAAAGCCTATCAAGATGCTACGGGTTGGGATGAAGCGCACCCCGCTCAGTTCAAGTAATTATTTTTTACTGGCCGTTTCTTTAATTCTAAAAATTACTATTTCCTCGATGAGGGCCTTTGGTAACGGCTTATCTATAGGAAATTGAACTGCACCTTTGGAGTGTTTGTAGTCTTGTATTTTTGGTAAAAAATGTTTAATGCCAGAAGCTGTAGGGTAAAATCCAATATGCGCTTTATAGCCTGCAAAATACACAAGCATGCCATTTAGTTTATACGCAGGCATGCCATAGCTGATAACTTCCTCTGCTTCAGGGGCAACTGCTTTAATGATGGCTCTTATATTTTTTAATTGCTTTTGGGTAGCTGCTGGAAACTGCTCGATATAGATGTCTACTTCGGTTTTCATTTTTTCCGCATTTTGATAGTTCAATTTCTAATTGCGTAAACAAGGAGTTAGGCTCCATTTTACATTTGCCTACTTATTTGAGGCTTTTACCTTCATTTTCTTTGTTTTTTGAGATAAATAAAGGAAATTATAGCCACTTAAAGTACAATCAATCATAAAGTTATGCAAGCAACTCGAAAAGTTTTATGTTTTTTGGCTACCGCCCTGTTTTTTGTTTTACAGTTAGCGGCTGCCCCTATCAAAGTAAAAAGTACACACTTTTTTGTATCTAATTTTGAAAACGTATTAGGCACTTCAATGGAGGTTAAGGTAAAAGCCTTTACCCAAAAACAAGCATCTGTAGCAGAGGCTAAAGCTTTAGCCGAAATCAAAAGACTCTCTTCTATTTTAAGTGCTTATGATTCAAATAGTGAGTTTTATAAGTGGACACAAACAAAAAATAAAGCGGTTCCTGTTTCTTCGGAACTTTTTGAAGTACTACGTTTATTTGACGTTTGGAAACAAAAAACAAATGGTGCCTTAGATGCTTCTTCGGAAGTAGTTAGTAAGTTATGGAAATTAGCTGCAAAAAATAATACCCTTCCAGGCGAACAAGAAATTATAAAATCTTTAGCTGAAATAAATCAACAGCACTGGAATTTAGATGGAGCCACTGGCTCGGCAACCCATCTTAGTAGTACTCCTTTAATGCTCAATACTTTTGTAAAAAGTTATATAATTGATAAAGCAGTTAATGCTGCATTAGCAAACACTGGCGCTGAAGGGATGGTTTTAAACATTGGTGGCGATATTGTAGTAAAGGGAATCGTGGATGAAAAAATTGCTATTACAAATCCAGTTGCAAGTGCAGAAAATGATGCAGCCATTTCGATGATTCATGTTAATAACAAAGTGGTTGCAACAAGTGGCGATTATAGAAGAGGCAATTTAATAAATGGAAAATGGTATAACCATATAGTAGATCCTCGCACGGCCTTGCCTGCTGAGGGTGTTGTAAGTGCAACTATCATAGCAGACGATGCTTCTACAGCTGGTGCCTTAGCTACTGCATTTAATATTTTGACACCAAACCAATCTAAACAATTAGCAAATGAAATACGCGGAGTAGATTATATGATTGTTACAAAAGCTGGCGAGGTAATTACAAGTGAACATTGGAAAGATTATGAATTGTCAATGCCGGCAACTATAAATAATAGCGCTGCTCCTATGTTTGCTGGTTGGAATACAGATTATGAACTTGTAGTAAATTTAGAACTAGCTCAAATTGCTGGTTTTCCGCGCAGACCCTTTGTTGCTATTTGGGTAGAAGACGCAGATAAAAAACCTGTAAGAACTTTAACAGTGTGGTACAACAAGCCTAAGTGGCTTCGCGATTTAAGGGCATGGTATACCGCTAATCATGACACATACAATGATGTACTAGGAAATATGCCATCTATTGCCGGCGCTACAAGACCTGCAGGTAAGTACAGTGTTAAATGGGATGGAAAAGATGATAAGGGTGAGTTTGTAAAATCAGGTAAGTATACAATTAATTTGGAAGTTGCGCGTGAGCATGGAACCTATCAGTTAATTACGCAAGAAATTAAATGTGCAGGATCCGAAAAACAAATTGAGCTTCCAGCAAATACAGAAGTTGCAGCCGCATCACTTTTTTATAAAAAGAAAAATTAGTACCGGTGAAAAAGTTTTTTGCAAAAGCATCTAGGTGGCTACATATTTATGTTTCCATGTTTAGTTTTGTGGTGGTCTTATTTTTTTCAGTTACGGGCGTTACGCTTAATCATGCAGAATATTTTCAATCTTCTGTAAAAACAACAGAAGAAAAAGGTACACTTGATAGTACATGGGTGAATCCAACCGATACACTTAAAGTTCAAAAACTACAAGTTGTAGAATTTTTTAGAAACAAATACGGCGTTAAAGGAGCAGTAGCTGATTTTAGAATAGATGAATCTGAAATTTCAGTTTCATTTAAAGGGCCAGGTTACGAGGCCGATGTATTTATTGAACGCGAAACAGGTGATTATGAATTAACCCAAACCAATGCAGGCATTATTGGCTTTTTAAATGACCTGCACAAAGGAAGAGATACAGGTCGCACTTGGTTTTGGGTGATAGATATTGCAGCCGTTTTAATGGTGATCATTTCACTAACAGGGCTGGTGTTACTTTTGTATATTAAGAAGAAAAGATGGCCAGGGATACTATTAGGTGTTGTAGGACTAGCCGTTCTTTACTTCTTGTATCATTTTTGGGGTCAGTAGTCATATAAAATTGATGCTATTTTATCTTTTTAGTCTAAAGGGTAAATTTATTGTGCTTATAAAGAGTTGATTTATAGCTGTTTGATTTTTTTAAGGTTCTTAAAACCAACTACTAATTACCAATTTCACATATTATCAACTTTTTTTCAAAAATATTAAGGCCTCTAATTTTTTGTATTCAATTGATAAGCATACGGATACGTTGTGTACGATATTCAAATCCTGGTGAATAGTTTTCTTATTAGGGTAATTTAGAACTACTGTTAACTTTTGGCTATGAACAATTAAACAAAATGTTTGTTAAATTACTCTAAACAAATTCATTTGCCCTATGGAACACCTTAAAATCGCCTCCGACAATTACGTAGCGTTTACGTTTTTTATCGGAACAATGGCCATGATGGCCGCATCTGTATTCTTCTTTTTTGAGTTGAGTACTACTCCTACAAAATGGAGAACATCGGTTTTGGTATCTGGTTTAATTACCTTCATTGCAGCAGTACACTACTACTACATGAGAGGGTACAACTTAGAAACTGGTGATTCACCTACATTCTTCAGATATGTAGACTGGATCTTAACAGTGCCTCTAATGTGTGTTGAATTCTATTTAATCACTAAAAAGGCTGGTGCTAAGCAAGGCTTATTATGTAAGTTAATTTTTGCTTCTTTAGTAATGCTTGTAACTGGTTACTTTGGTGAAACTATCTACAGAGGAAGTAGCGTAACTTGGGGAGTAATCTCTGGTGCTGCTTATTTCTACATTGTTTACTTAGTATGGTTTGGTGAAGTTTCTCAACTTGCTCAAACTGCTGGTGCTCAAGTTGCTAAAGCAACAAAAACACTTGCTTGGTTCGTACTTGTTGGATGGGCTATCTATCCTCTAGGTTACATCTTAGGAACTCCAGGTGGATTATTTGGTATCCAATTAGTAGCTGATGCAGCTTTAGCTTCTCATTACATGGATATCGTTTACAACGTTGCAGATGCAATTAACAAAATTGGATTTGGTTTAGTGATCTATTCATTAAGCAGAACTCAAGATTAATTGACACAATAGTTCTATAAAAAGGCGAGGTTTGTATTTATTGCATTCCTCGCCTTTTATTTTGTATGTCTATGATCCCCAAAAATATCATTCAATCTCAAACGCATACCTATGATTATGTATTTGTTGGTATGGGCGCATCAAATGGGTTGATGTTATTAGAACTGATAAAGAGAGGATATCATAACTCAAAGCGTATCATTGTTATTGAGCCGCTTCAAAAAAATACCAACGACAAAACATATTGCTTTTGGGCATCTCCCGAAAGTAGTATTGTAAAGGATTTATCTACCATTATAAGTCATCAATACAATTTTGTTGAAACCAATGTTAGGGAAGCTCAATCAATTGAGGAGCAACCTTATCATTGTATTAGAAGCATAGATTTTTACAATCACGTAGAGGCTGCCATAAATACGCATGCCATTGAGCGGCTTACCCAAAATGTAAGGTCAGTTATTTCTAATCCTGAACATATACAAATCATTACCGACCATCAAACTGTTGTTGGTGACTTCGTTTTTGATAGTAGACCACCCAATTTTAAACTAGATCCTAGTAAACATAATTATTTACTTCAATCATTTTTTGGCTACCATATCCGCCTAAAAGACGCTGTTTTAGATGTTAACAGTTTTCAGATGATGAACTTTGATGTGGATCAATCTGAGTATACGCAGTTTGTGTACAATCTACCGTATGGTACCAATGAGTGTTTAGTTGAATTAACAAGATTTGGTGTTGAAACAATTGATAAGGCGTACGCAAAAAAAATATTGGATGATAAAATTACTGCCAGTTTTGGATCATATGATATTATTGCTGAAGAAGAAGGTTGCATTCCAATGACTGTGTTAAAAAACCCGCCATCAACAGATGATCGTATCATTCATATGGGCGCTCGTGCCAATTTAATTAAGCCTACTACCGGATATGGTTTTAAAAAGATGTACGAATTTGCGGAAGCATTTGAAAAGCCTGCTCAGTATCATGAGGCAAAAAAACGATTTTCATTTTACGATCACCTGCTCCTGATAATATTAATTAAGTGGCCACATTTAGGAAAAAAAATATTCTCAGCTTTATTTCAAAAAAATACAATCCATTGTATCTATTCTTTTTTAGATGAAAAATCTACACTTACTGCAGAAATAAAAATATTTGCCTCATTGCCACTGGTTCCTTTTTTAAAAGCTTGTGTTGTATATGCTGTTAATATTGTTTCCAAAAAGCATTTGTATGTTATTGGGTATATAGTAGCTTACTTTGTTGTACAATTTTTGAATCCAACACTTGCCTCCCAATTTGGATACTTTGGACTCTTAGCTGGTTTGTTATTAGTAGGCATACCGCATGGGGCAGTCGATCATTTACTGTTGCAACCAAAAGCTTTTAATCTTTTTCGCTTTGTTGTTCAATATCTACTCATTATTGCAGCTTATTTTATAGTATGGCAGTGGTTCCCGCTTTTTTCATTGCTTTTATTTATTGCCTATTCGGCATATCATTTTGGAGAATCTGAAATGATAGAAATAAACGCCTCTTTATCTGGGTTTGCCCAAAAAGGGTATGCTTTTTTAGTGGGGCTCTCTATTTTATTTTTTATTATTTTTTCGCACTTAGATACCTCTTTAATGGTCCTTAAAAATATGGATGGTATTGATGTGTATTTAAATGCCATTGATTTTTTAAAGTTTAAAAATCAAATACTGGGCATTTCAATACTCGCGCTTTTACCTATCTGGCAAATTAGTAAACGAACTTTCTTGTATTTAGTAGCTTTACTTTTGGTAGGCACTCAAATGCCTTTGATGCTAGCTTTTGGACTTTACTTTGTGGGGTCTCATAGTATTCATGCATGGGGGCATATTGCTACTAAGCTCAACATTGGGAGTGCCAAACTCTATGTGCAATCATTACCGTTTAATATAGGGGCACTACTTATTTTTATTATTTTCTTGTACTTGCAACAGGCCAATATGCAATTGATACAATCGTATGCTGCTACTTTTTTTGTTTTTTTGGCATGTGTAAGCCTTCCACATATTATACTGATGCACCTTTTTTATAAAAAAGACAACTAAAGATCCAGCAGTTTAAAAAATTCATCTTCCTGTATTTCTTGTACAGCACCTACTGGTAAATTCCCTAAATAAATATTTTCGATAGCAACTCTTATAAGTCTTATACAACGGTGATGAACGGCAGCTACCATTTTACGTACCTGATGGAATTTTCCTTCTGTTAAAGTAATGAGCACCCAGCTAGTAACAACATTTTGATGCAGTGGCGCAGCTGTTGTAAGTATAGTTGATTCAAATAAATGACTATACACTGATGGGTCTTCTACTATGGTTACCGTGCAGGGGCTTGTTACATAAGTGCTTCCTCCCGGTGCACTAATTTGAATTCCATTCGATAGTGCCGCCGCAGTATCGGAAGTTATTTTGTTTTTTACTTGAACAAGGTAGGTTCTGGTATGAGGCTTTGGCCCTTGAAATAAGAGTTTGGTAATTTTTTTGTTGGTGGTTAATAGTAGTAGACCTTCGGAATTATTGTCTAAGCGGCCAATGGCATGGGTGCCCTCCGGAAATTCAAAATCTAAACTACCAAGTAGGTTAACATCATGCGAGCTGATAAATTGAGAAACCATATTTACAGGTTTGTGAACTACAAAGTATCGATGCGCTGTCATGGCGGCAAATTACTTAATATTGCATATGCAACAAGTGTCAAATGACCCCTTACACGGTAAAACCCTCGAAAAAATAGTAACCGAACTGGTTGCTTATTTTGGATGGGAAGATTTGGGGCAGCATATTCCTATCAATTGTTTTATTTCCAATCCTAGCATACAATCAAGCCTAAAATTTTTACGTAAAACCCCTTGGGCCCGCAAAAAAGTTGAAGACTTATACGTTCGAATGATTACCGGTTAATGAACTTAGTGACCGGCTTAATACCAAACTTTATTTTTGGCTAGTTGGTTTTAATTTCTGGCGCTTTAGCCTCTGTGGTGTCTGTTACAAGAATTGGTAATGTATAACCTCCCGTATCTATTCGTAACCCTGGCATTTTTTGTTTTAATTGCGCAATGGCTGCGTTTGTAAAGTTGGTTTTATAGAGGTAGAGTTTTTTTAAGTTTTTAAGTTTGGTTAGACCACTGATTCCTTCTGCAGTAGCTTTGGTTTGCGTAATACTCAATGTTTCTAAATTTTCAAATGCATCAAGTGAAGTAAGTCCTTTGTTAGTTATGCTTGTTCCATTTAGTTCTAATTGTTTGAGTTGTTTGCAATTAGATAGTACGCTCAAATGTTCGTCATTGATGGCCGTAAACGATGCGTTTAATTGTAGCAATTGATCTGATATTTTTGACAAAAGTTGAAAAGTATTGGCACTTAATGTTTCAACCCCAATTAAATTAGCGCGTACATAATTAGAACCATTTACAATAGGTACAATGGCAACACCCTCTTTGGTTAGCGCTAAAAGTATATCGCTCGAAATAGCACTTACTTTTTTTGCAGGCAATTGTGTTTGCTCGGCGGTGCTAGCATCGCCATTAGAAAACGAAGCAAATACCGCTTTAATAGCAGCGGTTTGTTTGGTATTTTTTACAACTTCAGTAAAACTTGCCCCCGACTCAATCCACCAGTGCAGCAGTGCTACTTCATCTTTGGTAAGCTGTGGCTTTTCTTTGGGCGGCATATGTTCTTCGTTGGAAGTTGGAAGTAAAAGCCTGTTGATAAGCTCACTGCTTCCTGGTTGATAGGGTGTTAATACTTTTCCTTCTTCGCCGCCTTGTAAAATATAATTGGGAAGATCAAGTCTTAATTTTCCTTTTTGTTTGCTTTCGCCATGACAACTATAACATTTGGTAGCCAAGATGGGCTCAATAATATCTTTGTATACAATAGCCTCATTAATATTGGCAATTATTTTTTTATCGCTCTTAGTGGTTAAAAGAGGCGCTGTTAAATAGTCTTCTCCGTGTGTAAGGCTTCCTCCATAATGTCCGGTAATAATGATAAGTGTAGAAAGTACAATTAAAATGGCACCAAAGAATTTTGACTCTTTTTGATAGGCAAAATAACTGATGCCACCCACAATAGCAGTTGCTATACCCAACCATTGGTGTTTAAAAATAGCCGCCTCATTGTACGTATCAGAAATAGAAAGTAGATAACCTGTTACACATGACGCAATAGCAAATAGTGTTCCAATGGCTAAACCAGGTGCAATAGCTGCAGTAAGGTTTGCAAATTTTTGTTTTTTGGATAGAAAAAACAAAACCGCAACAAAAAGCAGTATGCCAATAGGCAAGTGAACAAAAACAGGGTGTAACCTTCCAATACCAGCACTCATCATTTGTATCATTTTTAAGCTATAATATCATGAATAACTTTGCCACTCAAATCTGTTAGTCTAAAGTTTCGACCCTGTGATTCGTAAGTGAATTTTTCGTGGTCAAAACCTAACTGATTTAAAATAGTAGCTTGCACATCAAATGTTTCTACTTTACCGCTTACAATATTGTAGCCAATTTCATCTGTTTCGCCATACGTAGTCCCGCCTTTAATGCCGCCACCTGCCATCCACATAGAAAATGCTTCGCCATGGTGATCACGGCCTTTAAATGGCATGGTTTTACCATCTCTATTTTCTTGCATCGGTGTTCTGCCAAATTCAGAACCCCACACAACAAGTGTTTCGTCGAGTAGGCCTCTTTGTTTTAAATCTTGTAAGAGTGCGGTAATAGGCCTATCAATTTTACGACACTTATTTTTAAGTCCAATGTCTACGGCATTGCCTGCAGAGTCGCCATGCGTATCCCAACCCCAATCAAATAGTTGCACAAAGCGAACGCCTTTTTCTACCAACTTGCGCGCAAGTAAAACGTTGTTGGCAAAACAGGATTCGCCAGGCTTGGTTCCATACATTTCATGAATATAATCAGGCTCTGTGCTAATATCCATTACACCCGGCACAGAAATTTGCATTTTGTACGCGAGTTCATACTGAGATATGCGGGATAATGTTTCTGGATCTTGATACTCGGTATAAGATTCTTCGTTGACTTTATTTATAGCGTCGATACTTGCTTTTCTAATATCGCGGTCCATACCTGCTGGATCTTTGATAAATAAAACAGGATCACCTTCGCTACGGCACTGTACGCCTTGATAAACACTTGGCAAAAATCCACTTCCCCAAACGCTTTTACCAGCATCCGGATTATTACCACCCGATGTGAGAACCACAAAGCCAGGAAGGTTTTTATTTTCGGTACCAAGCCCGTAGGTTACCCAAGAACCCATGCTAGGTCTGCCTAAACGAGGCGTTCCAGTATGCATGAGTAGTTGTGCTGGTGCGTGGTTAAACTGATCTGTGGTAACGGCCTGAAGTACGGCTACATCATCAATGACGGTAGATAAGTGTGGTAAGTTTTCAGACAACCAAATACCACTTTCGCCATACCTATTAAAACTTGCTTGAGGACCAAGCATTTTAGGAACGCCTCTTATAAACGCAAATTTTTTACCATTGAGTAATGAAGGCGGACAATCTTGACCATCTAATTTAGCAAGCTCAGGCTTGTAACTAAACATTTCTAATTGTGAAGGTGCACCTGCCATGTGTAAATAAATTACCGACTTGGCTTTTCCTAAAAAAGGAGCCGCTTTTGGTGCCAATGGATTGGTGGCGTCAAAAATAGTATTACTACCGGTGCTGCAACCGCCTAATAAATTTCCTAGGGCAAGCGCGCCAAGTCCCATGGCACTTTCTTTAATAAAATGCCTGCGTGTATGCTGTTGCATCACCACTTTTTGGGCTTCTCTTACTAGGCGCTGGTTATGTAATTCTTTTTGCGTCATTGGAATTAATTTTTATTAAGCCATTCGTCTAAATTAAGCATGGCGTTGGCTACAACTACAAGGGCTGCTCTATTGGTGGGTGATGCAAGTGTGCTGTCGCTTACTAGTAGGGTTGCTGCTTTTTTATTGCCTTGGTATTTTGACAAACTTGACTGGTATAAACTAGTAAGTACATTTAATTTTGCTGGAGCAATAGGCTTATACATCATTTGTTCGTAGCCTGTTTTTATTTTTGCCTCGATAGGTCCATTTATTTTGTCCATACTTTTTGCAAAAGAGCGGGCCATAATAATATACGAAGAATCGTTTAATGAAGTAAGCGCTTGAAGTGGCGTGTTGGTTCTAATTCTTCGAATCACACAAACTTCTCTGGCACCACCATCAAAAGTGAGCATGGATGGGTAAGGAGCTGTTCTTTTAAAATAGGTATAGAGTGATCGTCGATATTGATCTTCACCTTCCGATAATTTCCAAGCATCGCCATTATAGGGTGAACGCCATATGCCATCTGGCTGATACGGCATTACACTTTTGCCATACATTTTTGGACTTAATAAAGTGCTAACAGCAAGTGTTTGATCTCTAATTTGTTCTGCCGAAAGTCTTACCCTTGGGCCTCTTGCGTATAATTTATTGTAGGGGTCTTTTTTAATAAGTTCTTTGGTAAACATCGATTGCTGCCTATATGTTGCAGAGAGCACCATTTCTTTAAGCGTTTTTTTAATGCTCCAATTGTGCGTGTGCATGATTTGCCATGCCAAATAATCAAGCAAGCTTTGATGGGTTGGAGATAAGCCCTGTGTGCCGAGGTCTTCTAGGGTTTCTACAATGCCGGTTCCAAATAATTGCTCCCAAAGTCTATTAGCAAGTGTGCGCGAAACAAGTGGATTGTTTTTGTCTGTTAACCACATCGCAAGGCCGAGTCTATTTTTGGGTGCATTTTTTGGAAGACCTGGTAATACGGCAGGTACATCTGGCGTAACAATTTTTCCTTTAGAGAGCCAACTGCCTCTTTCAAAAACATGCGTGGGTCTAAAAAGGTCTGCATTGGCTTCCATCATAATGGGTGTTGTTTCTGCACCCGCCATAATAAGGTCATTAAAATATTTATAAGCGCTATCATACCCAGGTTTTTCTTTTGCAGGAAATGGATTGCCAAATGAAAACCATTCAAATAAAATACCGTCGTCGGTGTTGTTTTTTATTTTTGGTGAATAGTACTTGAAATATAAAGTGTGCGTGCCTTTAATATCCGGAATGCTAGTAGTTGTGTGCACAAAACCACCGCCTGTGTTTTTGATGGGCACTTCTTTAATGAGCTTGCCATCTAAACTATCTAAATAAATGCGCCACACGCCTTTGTCTACTCTTGAAGCGTATTTAAACAAGAGCTCCGATTTTCCAGTGAGTACAATATTTTTTAAATTACAAGTACCATTGTTGCGAAGTGTTGCATACCAACCGTTAGCACCGTTTACAAATTTATCGCACTGAAATGCGTTGATGCTTGGTTGAAGTGTGCGTAAAAAAGTAATCCAATAAGTAGCCATTGGCGCAGCTGCATTTTGTTGCAACCATTTTTTTACAGACTCAAACTTTATACTATCTGCTCCTTTGTATTGACGCAGCACGGGGTTTTCGAAAGGAGAATCTTCGTCTCTAGTATTGTTAAAAAACGCCATGAATTTATAGTACTCGTCATGCTTAAAAGGATCGTACGGATGACTATGACATTGTACGCAGTTAAAACTAGTGCCCATAACAGCACTCCATGTGGTGTTAACGCGGTCAAGTACTGCAGCGGTTCTAAACTCTTCATTATCCGTTCCACCCTCATCGTTATTCATGGTGTTTCGATGAAACGCGGTGGCAATGTACTGAGCGTCTGAAGGATTTGGCAATAGGTCGCCTGCAATTTGCTCCGTTAAAAAATCGTTGTAAGGTTTGTCTGTGTTAAAAGCATGGATAAGCCAGTCTCTATATTTGTAAATACTTCTGCCACGGTCTGCTTCAAAGCCTTTGGTGTCAGCATATCTGGCAAGGTCAAGCCAAAGTGCTGCCCATTTTTCGCCATAAGCAGGAGAAGCCATTAAATCGGTAACTAAATTTTCGTAGGCCTTATCTGATTGGTCGCTTAAATATTTTGCTGCAATTTTTTTACTAGCAGGAAGGCCCGTTAGATCTAAGCTAACACGTCTTAAAAGTGTTGCCTTATCGGCTTCTTTGGAAGGACTTAATTTTTCGGCCTCTAATTTTTCTAAAATATATTTATCGATATTGTTGTTAACCCAGTTGTCATTGATGCTAGGGACTGCTGGTTCTTTTACTTTTTGATACGCCCAGTGCGAACCCCACTTAGCACCTTCTTTAATCCAAGTGGTTAAAATTTTAATTTCTTCTTTGCTTAATGGATCATGCTTATACGGCATGCGTTCTTCAGGATCGGTGAGGTGCAATCTTCTAATAAGTTCACTCTCTTCTGGCTTGAATCTAATAATAGCTGGTTTGCCAGATTTGGTGGGTGCAAAAGCTTCTTCTTCAAAAAGTAAGCTAAAACCTGCTTCTTGTTTTACACCACCATGACAGGTAATACATTTTTTATTTAAAATGGGTTTTACCTCGCTGTTATAATCGATGGGATCAGAAGGATATATAACAACAGCAGTTATGGCAAGTACAATAAGTACTGCAGAACTGTAAAAAAGTTTTTTGCTAGGCTTGAAAAACATAAGGCATCATTCGAAAGGATAAATTTAATAATTACTTACGAATGACGCCTTAAACTTGACATATAGTTATCTACCCATCCAGCCGCCATCTACGGTTAAGATGGTGCCGTTGACATAGTCTGAAGCAGGAGATGATAAAAAAACGAAAGCTCCGGTTAAATCCTCGGGATTTCCCCATCTATTAGCCGGGATTCTGGCCAATATAGAAGCATTTCTGTCCGGATCGGCCCTTAACTGTGCCGTATTGTCTGTGGATATATATCCTGGGGCAACACCATTAACGGTAATGCCTTTGCTAGCCCATTCGTTGGCAAATGCCTTAATTAACGAGGCAACAGCTCCTTTACTAGCTGCGTAGCCAGGCACATTGATACCGCCTTGGAAGCTTAAAAGAGAGGCCGTAAACACTATTTTACCAGCGCCATTGGCAATCATTTGTTTGCCAATTTCTCTGGTGATAATAAACTGCGCATTTAAATTGATGTCAATAATATTATCCCAAAATTCATCTGGATGTTGGGCAGCAGGACTTCTTTGGATACTTCCTGCATTGTTTATGAGGATATCAATTTTTGGATGATTTTTTATGACTGCATCTAAAAATACATAGATCGAATCTCTATTTGAAAAATCGGCTTGGTAGGCATAAAACTTTTTACCCGCTGCAAGCACTGCTTTTTCTACATCGCTTCCAGATGCAGGCATAGAGCCACTTACGCCAATAATATCGGCGCCGCTGTTGGCTAGTTCGATAGCAATGGCCATACCAATGCCTTTACTACAACCGGTTACTAAAGCAACTTTATTATCTACTCTAAAATTTAGCATGGTACTTATTTTAATAACTGAATATTTACAAAATCCATATCAGCAAACGACATGTTTTCGCCAGCCATTGCCCATATAAATGAGTAAGAAGCCGTTGCTACACCACTATGAATACTCCATGACGGAGATACAATGCCTTGTTCATTGTTTAAGAACATATGTCTTGTTTCGTTTGGCTCACCCATGAAATGAATGACACGTTGTGTTTCAGGTAAATCAAAATAGAAGTATGCTTCCATACGACGGTCGTGCAGGTGCGCTGGCATTGTGTTCCAAATGCTACCAGGTTTAAAGTTTGTTACGCCAAGTACGAGTTGGCAACTTTTTAAACCGTCGGCGTGAATGTATTTATTAATGGTACGGTGGTTGGCTGTTTCTGCACTACCCATTTCGGCAGGCGTAGCGTCTTTACTTTGCATTAATTGTGTAGGATAATTTGCGTGCGCAGGACAAGAAAATAAAATAAATTTAGAAGGTTTGCTAGGATCGGTACTAGCATGAAAAATCACTTCTTTGTTGCCCATACCAATATATAAACAATCAATTTTGTCTAGTGTATAAATTTGACCTTCTACGGTTACGCTTCCGGTGGCACCAATGTTTACGATACCGATTTCTCTTCGGTCCAAAAAGTTTTCAGACTTTAATGCATCGTAGGTGCCTAGCTGAATTGCAGCATTAGTTGGGGTTGCGGCGCCTACCACCATGCGGTCGTAATGGGTATATACAAAATTAATAGCACCTGGTTCTACTAAATTATCTAGTAAAAACTTAGCTCTAATTTGCTCAGTTGTATATTTTACAAAATCTTCGGGATGTACTTGGTGAATAATTTTCATGTTATTTTATTTAAAGCGTTTATTTATTTATTTATGACAAATTTATTTTCTTGAATAGCGCCACTTTGATTAACGCTATTATTTTTTTGATAATGAAATGCTTTGGTGTTATCGGTGTACACAATAATTTTGCCTGTTGCATTAGAAGCGGTAAACATATTGTTTTCGATAGTCGATTGCTGTACCCCAAATAAGCCTAAAAGCGGTTCATTTGCAGCGCAATTTACGATTTTATTGGCGGAGAAGCTAAAGATAGGCCCCATAGTACTTTCGTCGTTTCCGCCCCTATAAATAAGCGCTAATGGTCCAACATGATTCATAAAACTATTATTGTTTACTACAATTCTTTCGGCGTTGTAGTAACCTTTATTATCATCTTCGTCTTTAAGCGATAAAAGCACTGCTTTGTTAAGACTAAACCAAGAATTTTCTACAACAATTTGATCGAGGTAGGCTGTTTTTGGCGCTTTGATAATTGCGCCACCTACATAATTTTCGATACGCGCAGAACGTACAAACACAGAACCGTGAATGGCGCTTCCATCGCTGTTAGCTGCAATAAAATTTTGAGCAGTTGCGCCACTTGCATTAATATTTATTTCACGAAGGGTTAGCTGCGCGTTTTGTTCAAGTGTAAACAATTGATCGATAGAACTACTAGTTGCAATGTTTACTAAAGCGCCATTACTCGTTATTGTAGTATTTCCTTTAATAACAATGGGTTGTGAAAAAGTATAGGTTCCTGCTTTTAAAACTACCGTTGTAGCAGTGCTGTTAGCGGTTGCAGTTGCTAATTCGCTTGCAGTTGAAACAGTAATTTTTTTTGCAGCGCTCGATGTTGCATTCGATGTTGTATTTGATGTTGCGCTCACTTTTTTAGACTCCCAATTATTGCCAAGTTTTGGTGCGTTAGCAAACAATGCTTTAAAATAGGAGAGTGCGTTTGCGCCAACTTTATTTATGAGTGGACTGCTTAATCTATTAGCGCCTATTTTGTTGAGTGAGTCGAGAATTTTTTTGGCGTTTATGGCGCCTCCGGCGCCATAAACTGGAAAGCCTTTGCTGTCCCATTTTTGCATTGTAATACTACCCGCAGTAAAGCCCTGAACACCGGGGTTAGTTAGTGAAGCACTATGCACGTTACCGGTAGCATATACGCTGTCAATTGTTGGAACGGTATAACAAAGAGGTCCGGGGGTATTTGCGTAAAACAGGTTATTAAGGAGCAGCACATTTTTGGGATCAACGCTTCGCTCTGCATCTTTTCCCTCACTGATACTAAATGGTGAGCAGTTTAAAAAAGTATTATTGGCAATAACGGCGTCTCTTACCGGGAGGTATCTATTGGCTGGCGAATTAAACACACCCGCCATAATAGCTAGTGGTGATCTAAAGCCTTGCCCTTTACAATGGCTCATAAAATTGTTTACAATCCAATTGCCTTCATTGATAACCCTTACGCCGCCAGTTCCTTCTTTATCGTTTCCATAAAATAAATTTCCTTCTACAGTATTATCATTGCCATGTCTTAAAACAACTGCACCCTGACACTCTTTAAAAACATTACCTACCACTTTATTGCCACATGATTTGATTGATACAATTTCTGTTTCGCCGTCGCAATATTCGAAAAAGTTATTTTTAATAAGGGTGTTGCTGTAAAAAGTACAGTGTTGTGAAACACCTACTCGAATCATTTCACCAGCGTTGCTGCCAAGCGGTTTTCTTATACCAAAATAATTGCTGTCAATACTATGGTTGTTGATTCTGCTTCTGTCATCATCTAGTAATACGGCAACAAGAACGCCTAAATTTGTTTTGTCGGTAAAATTGCAATGATCTACCCGGTTGTTTTTGCCAGACAAAGTGAGCCAATGATTTTCGTCTAAACGTAATGGGTTATTAAAGCTTTGAATGCTTGAATTGGTGATTCTTGAATGATTAGCAACTTCTTTTCCATGGCTAAACTGCCAAACATGATTTTTTCCAGCGTAACCGTCTTTATAAACAACCCCACTCACTGTAATGTAGTTGCCTGTTATATGTAAGTAGCTATTGCCCGTAAAATATACGCTACCAGCGGTTTGGGCCATAAAAACAATAGGCATACTGGCTGTTCCTTTTGCGCTAATAACAAGGTTGCAATTACGATAGGTCCCTGCTTGTATAATTAATGTATCACCAGCCTTTGCTTGTGCGCCTGCTTCCATAATTGCAGCCGTTGAGCCAATCATTATTTTGCGCGCATTTGCTTGCAAGGCAGTTGCGAAAATAAAAAGCCAAATAATTTTTTTCATGTATTAAAGTTTAATTTCTTTTTGAAGAAGCTCTAACAAATAGTTTAGGCTTAATAATTATTTCTTGATCCGACATATCGTTACCAGAACTCATCATTTCTATAAATGCTTTTGCAGTTGCTTTTCCAATTTCAAAGGCATACATTTCTACGCTTGAAATGGCAGGCGTAACCAAACTAACAATAGGTTCATTGTTGAATCCTACAAGGCCAATGTCATGTGGCATCGAAAGTCCTTTTTCTTTAATTGCAAGCATGGCGCCAATTGCCATACGATCACTAATGGTAAAAATAGCGTCAGGTCTGTTTTTTGATGCGAGTAATTCTTTGGTGGCTTCGTAGGCATATTGTTGATTAAAATCGCAATGAATAATATGTCCCTTATCTGCGCGTAAGCCATGTTCCTTAAGGGTTTGCAGGTAACCCTCCATTCTTTTATTACTAATATTTAAATTTTCAGGTCCAGCTAAAATGGCAATTTTTTTATACCCTTGTTCAATGATATGTTCGGTTGCTTGTCTGCCGCCATCAATATTGTCAAGCCTTATTTTAGGTGCCGAAATATTATTTACAATACGGTCAAAAAGAACCAGCGGAATTTTTTTGTCCTGAATTTTTTTGATGTGCTCAAACACTTTTGTTTCACTCGAAACGGAAACAATAAAACCATCCACCAAACTATCTAACAATCTTTTGGTGTTAACCATCTCTCTTCCATAACTCTCATCACTCTGGCAAACCATTACGGTATAGCCAGCACCTAATGCAACCTCGTCTATTCCTTTTACCATGGTAGATAACACATAGTCTAAGTTGGGTATAATTACACCAATGGTGTTGGTTTGTCTGTTAAGTAAACTAAGTGCCAATCTATTGGGCTGGTAATCTAGTTTTTCTGAAAGCGCTTTTACGGCTGCTTTTGTTTCTGCCTTTACATCTGGCGCATCTCTCATGGCTCTACTTACGGTTGAAGTAGAAATATTGAGTGCAATGGCAATGTCTTTTATGGTGGTTTGTTTTTCCATAGCTTGGTATAAAATTAGGGGGCAAAGCATACAATTTACGGGAAAAAACCGGTAGCGTTACCGGTAACGTTATCGGTTTTTATTATAGTAAAATATCTAACAGAATACTGATATTATTAGTATTTATCTAATAAATATCTTAAAAATATAGATAAAATTAGAGTCGCAACTTGATACGAACCTCTGCAAATGCGCTTAATATTACTCAACGATTGAACGATTTTAACTGCTTATGAAAAAGACGCTTGTATTTTTTCTTATTTCCTCGGCTGCTATTTTAATGCAGTTCAAGGTGTTTGCTCAAAAACATCCACTTGCTTTTGCAACAGCAAATGATATCGCGCTCGTTAAAAAAAGTATTCCAACAAATCCATTGCTCAAAGTATCGTTTGAGGAAATAAAAAAATCGGTGGATGCGAATTTGGGAAAAGATATTGATGTGCCTGTTCCAAAGCATGCAGGCGGAGGTTATACGCACGATAAACATAAGGACAATTATACCATCATGTTTAATAGCGGCATGCTATATCAATTAACGGGTGATGTTAAATATGCAAAACTTGTAAAGGATTTGTTTTTTAAATACGCTGTACTAAATCCCACTTTAAAAAATCATCCAGAAGCAACAAGCACCTCACCAGGTCGAATTTTTTGGCAAGCATTAAATGATGCTAACTGGCTCGTGTATGCAGGGCTTGCTTTTGATTTAATCCATGATTATTTAACACCTTCAGAAAGAGTGCAAATTGCTAATGGTGCATTTAAACCAGAAGTTGATTATTTCACAAAAGATATTACACCTTGGTTTGATTTAATTCATAACCACGCTGTTTGGGCTTGTGCAGGCGTTGGTATTGTTGGTATTGCAACAGACAATGAAGACTATGTACAAATGGCTTTATACGGGTCTAAAAAAGACGGGAAGGCTGGTTTAACTGCCCACTTAGACGGATTATTTTCACCAAACGGATACTATAACGAAGGTCCTTATTACACGCGCTATGCAGTGCTGCCTTTTTATTTGTTTGCAAATGCTGTGAATCATGCAAAGCCAGAAATTAAAATTTTTGAAAGACGTAATAAGATTTTAAAGCAGGCATTAGAAGGTGCGTTGGAGCAAACAAATTTAGACGGCGGATTTTATAGTTACAATGATGCATTAAAAGAAAAAACATTTATTTCAAATGAAGTTGTTGTGGCACTTAACATTGCTTGGGATGTCTACGGCGCTAACGCTGCTTATTTGCCAGTAGCAAAAGCACAAGGCAGGGTTACGCTAAGTAAAGGTGGCCTTGGTGTGAGTCAAGCACTTTTACAAAATAAAAATATAGCTCCTTTTTATCCTTACAAATCTGTAGTGTTTACAGATGGTGCAGATGGTAAAATGGGTGGAGTTTCTGTGCTACGTACAGGGAAGGATAAAAACCTTACTTCTTTAATTTTTAAGTATAGTTCTCATGGTTTATCTCATGGACATTATGATAAACTAAATATTAATTTATACGATAACGGCAACGAAATCTTACAAGATTATGGCGCTGCTAGGTTTATTGGGATAGAACAAAAATGGGGAGGCAGGTATTTGCCCGAAACAAAATCTTATGCGCAGCAAACAATTGCACACAACACTATTACCGTAGATGAAAAAAGCCATTTCAATGCTATAGAAGCACAAAGTGAGAAATTTCATCCAGTGCCTTTGTATAATGTAGTTGGGGATCTTAATGTGCAAGCGAGTGCTGCATTAGATACCAATGCATATAATGGCGTGAACCTACATCGCAGTGTTTATTTGATTAAACTTCCAGGTGCTCAAAAGCCACTTTTGATAGATTTTTTTAGAACGATCGCAGATAAAGTGCATCAATATGACCTTCCTTTCAATTATGTAGGCAACTTAATTTCAACCAATTTTAAATATGTCACCCACAATAATTCTATGCAAACGCTGGGTGCAAAAAATGGATATCAGCATATTTGGAAAGAGGCTTCTGCAATTGTAAAAAAGCCACTTTCTCAGTTTACCTTTTTAAACAATCAAACTTTTTATACAATTTCTAGTTACGTAAAAGACTCTGCCCAACTGTTTTTTACAAGAACAGGCGCGAATGATCCAAACTTTAATTTACGTAGAGAGTCGTCTTATATTACGCGCACATTGGCAAAAAATATGTTGGCATTGAATGTAGTGGAAATGCACGGAAATTTTAATGCCACTTCAGAATTTACAACAAATGCTTACTCAAGTGTGTCCTCTGTTTTACCTGTAATTGATACAGATGAATATAGTGGCGCAGAAGTAGTGATTGGCGGTAAGCATTTAATAGTATTACAGTCTAATAAAATATTTGACAACAAAAAAATACACCAACTAACAATCAATGGTCAGGCTTTTAGTTGGGAAGGGCCATTTGTTGTTTACTTAGAAACCAAAAAATTATAAAACAAAACAGATATGTCAGTAGAATTAAATGGAGCGAAGCGAACGGGTTTTATTAGCAATGAATCTGTGGCATCAGAACAAATGGCGCCAGGTTTATCTCGAAAAATTATGGCTTACGATAATTCGGTAATGCTAGTTCGTGTTGAATTTGAAAAGGGTGGCGTAGGCGCATTACACCAACATTACCATGTACAACTTACCAATGTAGAAAGTGGTGTATTTGAAATTGAAATTGATGGCGTAAAGCAAATTTTGAAAGCTGGAGACGTATTCCATGTTCCTTCCAATGTTATTCATGGAGCGGTATGCCTAGAAAAAGGAGTACTCGTAGATGTGTTTTCACCGATGCGCGAAGATTTTTTTAATTAATTAAGTAATTTACTACCGGTTTGAAAAACTATATTTTTATATTATTATTTTGCTTGACACAACATGCTTTGAAGGCGCAAAACGTTAACGTTTTTTCGCTTAATAAAGACGTATTGGCTGCCAATAAATTAGCCATAGCTAATAAGGATCCAAATAAACTAGCGTCATATAAAGTACTTATTGAATTAGCAAATAAGTCTTTGCAGTTTAAGCCAGTTAGTGTGATGGAAAAATTAAACACACCACCTAGTGGTGACAAGCATGACTACATGAGCTTGGCTCCTTATTTTTGGCCAAATCCAGATACAAAAGATGGGCTTCCATATATTAGAAAAGACGGCCAAACCAATCCAGAAGTAAACGATTACAAAGACAAAGAATACATGCCTGCCCTTTGTGCTGAAGTTGAAAAATTAGCGCTGGCTTTTTATTTTTCTGGGGAAGAAAAATATGCAAAGCATGCAACAAATATATTACGCGTTTGGTTTTTAGATGATGCTACAAAAATGAATCCGAATTTAAATTATGGGCAAGCCGTAAAAGGACAAAATGATGGTAGAGGAGCTGGTTTAATTGATACCAGGCATTTTATAAAAGTGGTAGAAGCTGCTGGCATACTTCAAAATTCTACTTATTGGACACCATTAGACAACAAGGCTTTGCAAGCATGGTTTGGCTCTTTTTTAGAGTGGATGCAAAAAAGTAAAAATGGAACAGATGAAATGAATGCCACCAACAACCATGGTGTTTGGTATGATGCGCAAAGGCTTTCTTTTGCGCTATACAATAACAACACAAACCTGGCTAAAAAAATTATTTCAAATGTAAAAAAGCGAATAGAATCTCAAATGGACAAAGATGGCTTTTTCCCTAAAGAATTAGCAAGAACAACCTCTTTACATTACTCTCTATTTGTATTGGAACCGCTTGTTAAGATTGCACAAATGTCAACTAAAGTAGGTGTTGATTTGTGGAGTTATACTGCACCAAATGGCAATTCAATTAAAAAAGGTTGTGATGCCCTTGTTCCATATTTAATAGGCGAAAAGCCTTGGACTGGCGAGCAAATCAAGCCATTTAATTTTGATGAACCATTGGAATTTTTTGCTGAAATTTCTAAAAAGTATAACTGCCCGGGTTGCATTAAAAAAGTAGCTGATATTTCAAATCCTAAATATATTCCACTTCAAATTATTTATTAACCTATAAAGATTGTATTAAAATTTAAAATTTCCCATATGAAAAAAATCAGAAGTCTAGTTTTTCTGTTGCTTCTTTTTATTACTTCAGCAGTAATAGCGCAGAATAAACAAATAACCGGAAAGGTTATCAACAAAGAAACAGGAGCCCCGCTAGAAGGTTTGTCTGTAATGCCAGAAAAATCAACACAGGGTGTTGTAACAAAAGCGGATGGTAGCTACAGTATTTCAGTAAAAGCTGGTATCAATTCTTTGGTATTTTCTTTTGTTGGTTTTGAAACCAAAACTGTTGCTATTGGTAATAAAAATAGCATTAATGTTGAAATGACTGTTGCCGTAGCGGAAGGATCTGAAGTGGTTGTAGTTGGTTACGGTACGCAAAAAAAATCTAGCTTAACGGGTGCTATTGCAAAGTTTAAAAATGAAAAACTAGATGAAGCACCTGTTTCTCGATTAGACCAAGCTTTGCAAGGTAAAATTGCAGGTGTGCAAATTCAAAATATTTCTTCTGAGGCCGGTGCTGCTCCAAAAATTAATATTAGAGGTATTAGCTCAGTAAATGCTGGCGCAAGTCCACTAGTTGTAATTGATGGTATGCCTGTTGCAGATGGCTTATCTTTTTTAAACCCTGCCGATGTAGAGTCTATTGAAGTGTTAAAAGATGCTGCTTCTGCTGCCATTTATGGATCAAGAGGTGCTAGTGGTGTTATCATCATTACTACAAAAAAAGGAAGTGCTTCAAAACCAAAATATAATTTCAAATACGCTTCTGGATACAAAAAAGATTACAAGCGTTATGACATTATGGATACCAAGCAATATGTTGGTATGCTTTTTAACGAAATGAAATTAAGATCTACGGATCCAACTGTGACGCCTTCTACTAACACAGTAGCAGATGCTGATAGGGCTTCTTACATTATTGAAACACAATTGCGTAGAGGCGAATCTACAGATTGGCAGTCTGAATCTTTAAGACCAGGATCTTTCAAAAATATACAGTTGAGTGCGTCAGGTGGATCTAAAGATGTTCGATATTATGTATCGGGCGGATATCAGAACGACGAAGGGATGATGAATAAAAGTAACTACGAGAAATTTAATATCAGAACTAAATTAGACGTTGATTTTAGCAAGCGAGTTAAACTTACTATTAACTTAAACCCGTCGTATGCTAAAAAAATTACGCCATCTCAAAACTTTACAAACTTTTGGAGATACCCAACTTGGTTGCCTGTATACCACAACGATTTAACGGCAGCCCTCGTTAGAGGTAACGCTCAATATTCATCTATTTTACAAGGTGATTTCGCACACACAAGACATTTTACAGGGTTTAAATATTCTGGTTTAATGCCTGATGGAACAACATGGACATCACCTACAACATCTACACCTAGTGGATCTGCACAGCAAAACCCTAGATCTGATGTATTAAGGTCGGATATATTTAGTAACGACTATAGGTTACAATCTTCTGCCGAACTTAGTGTGCAACTAGCGCCAGGTTTAGTATTCAAAACCTTGGGAACTAGTATGATGTACTATACAAGCGGATTAAATTTTTATGAGCGTGAGTACAATAGTGAAGGATCAAACAATAGCGGAACATTTATCAATAATAATTACACCGATCTATTATCTGAAAACACTTTAAACTATAACAAGTCTTTAAAAAAGCATGATTTTTCTTTATTGGCGGGTTTTACTTCTCAAACAACTAAAGTTAGAAATCAGCAAACAACTGGTATCGATTTCCCAAGTGATGATATCAGAACGCTTAATAGTGCTGCACAAATTGATGCATCTAAGACCTCTGGTGTTAACAACCAAATTGGCTTATTGTCTTATTTGGGCCGTTTAAATTACGCCTACGATGACAAATATTTATTATCTGTAAGTTTTAGAACAGACGGTAGTTCTTATTTTGGAACCGGTAAAAAATGGGGTAGTTTTCCATCAATTTCTGGAGGATGGGTACTTAGCAAAGAAAAATTATTTAGCAATATCAATTGGTTGAGTAATTTAAAAGTAAGAGCGAGTTATGGTGTTTCTGGAAACAACCGTATTGTAGATTTTGCATTCCTAGATTTGTTATACGGTGCTAACTATACCTATGGTGGCGGTACAGGTGTTTCTGCTCCTGGTTTAGTGAGTTCAAGTTCATTTTTATCTAACCCTAATATTACTTGGGAAAGTACAGGACAAAACAACTTAGGTATAGACCTTGCATTGTTTAAAAATAAAATATCTCTTTCATTAGATATCTATAAGTCTAAAACAGATAAATTATTATTACAACAATCTGCTATGGCATTTACAGGGGTTCCTCAATTCTGGAACAATTTAGGTAGTCTAGAAAATAAAGGCTTTGAAATCGAATTGACAACTAAAAACGTACAAAAGCGTAAGTTTAGCTGGACAACATCTGCAAACATTTCACATAACCAAAATAAAATTTTACAACTTGGAACGGAGTCTTTCTTGTTAAATCAAGGTGAGCGTACCGAAGTGTATCGTAACAAGGTTGGCGATCCACTCGTTGTATTTTATGGCTTTAAAACAGACGGTGTTTGGTTGTCTCAAGATCAAATCAATAAATCTGGTTTAACTTCTTCTTTATCAAGTGTGTTTGTTCCAGGCGGATTAAAAATCGTTGATGTTAATGGTGACGGTAAATTAGATAACTCAGATAGAACAGATTTAGGAAATCCTTATCCTGATTTTAACTGGGGTATTACCAATACCTTCAAATTTGCAGGCATTGATTTTAGCTTCTTATTACAAGGTGTTCAGGGTGGTAAGGTTATCAATGGTGACCCTAACTACAATGAATCTAGAAGAACAATTACAACATACAATCAAAACAGATGGGTAAGTGCAGCTAACCCTGGCGATGGTAAAACACCATTTTCTACCAATGGTTATAACTGGATGCTTACCGATTATGTAATTGAAGATGCTTCTTATTTTGCTTTAAGAGAAGTGAATCTAGGATATACCATACCTAGTGACATCATTAAAAAATTAAAAATTAATTCTTTGCGTTTTTATTTTTCTGCACAGAATTTATTTTTTCATACAGCAAAAGGATATAGAAGTTTAAATCCAGAAGGTAGATTCAATAGCGGGCCATACTCATCTGTCTTAATTGATGGTTATCAAAGAGGTGCTTTCCCAATCCCGCAAACAATCACCGCTGGTATTGATATTAATTTTTAATTCTTAATAAAGGAAAAATCTTTTTATATGAAAAACGTATTAAAATTATTTGTTCTTGCGTCGATATTCTTAAGTTCATGTAACAAAAACATTGAACTATATCCGCAGTCAAATATTACAACCGAAAACTTTTATACGAATAGTTCGGAAATTCAAATTGCCATCAATGGCTGCTACAATGCGCTTAGAGCTCCACTCTTAGAAGAATGGAAGTTAACAGAGTTAAGGAGCGATAATACCATTATGGGTAATGCTGCTAGTAAGTCTGTGCCAAATAGAGACCTAAGTGATTTGGATTTGTTTATCCCTAACACTTCACATCAGGCTATTTATAATTATTGGATTGCTAATTATTTTAACATTAGAAACATCAACGTAATTTTAAATAGTTTAAATGTAAACTATAGTCCTAGCATAGGTACTTTGGTTTCAGATACTACAAGTGTTAAAATTACAGCTGCAGAAAAGAAGGCTGCTGTTGCAGAAGCTTCTTTTATTAGAGCGTATCACTATTTTAATTTGGTGCGTTTATTTGGCGGTGTGTTTTTAATTCATGAGCCAATTGATGCATTTGCTGCGGTTGATATTAATAGGTCTTCTGCTGCCGACATTTACAAACTCATTATTGCTGATTTGCAATATGCTGCTGCCAATGGATCATCTGTTAAATATGCTTCTATTCCGGTTACAAGTTTAGGAAAAGTAAATGCTTGGACAGCTAAGGCGCTGCTTGCTAAAGTGTATCTAACATTGAATAGAAAAACAGATGCTATTCCATTGTTAAATGACATTATCACCAATAGTGGCTATGGTTTAAATGCAGCTTATGGTGATATTTTTGCCACTACCAACGAAATGAACAAAGAGATTTTGTTTGCTGTTCGTTACAAAGCGGGTGGTATAGGACAAGGTTCTCCGTTTCCCAACTACTTTGCCCCAGAATTAAGCGGTACTGCAGTTATTAATGGCGATGGATCAGGATTTAATACACCTACATCAGATTTATTTGCATCATACAATGCCCTAGATTTACGTAGAGATATAAGTATTGGTTCATATGGAACTGCTAAAATGTTATATCCTAAAAAAATGATTTCGCCAGTATCTATCAAAGGAGATGGTGAAAGTGATTGGATTGTAATTAGATATGCAGATGTTTTATTAATGCTTGCCGAAGCACAAGGAAATTCAGCGTCAAGCTTGGCATTAATCAATCAAACCAGAGCAAGAGCTGGATTACCTGCATTGACAACTACAGCTGTATCAACAGATGCGATTTTTGCAACTGAGTTAGCTAATGAGCGAAAGCTCGAATTTGCATTTGAAAATATCAGATGGTTTGATATGTTGCGCTACAAGACAACGCTTCCAACCCTAGATCCTGTTACAACTATTAAAAGTAATTTCAGTACAATTTTTGCTGTACATTATTCTAAGTATCCTTCACCTGCCCCTAATCTTGTTACAATACAAGGTTACGTAAACGTAGATAAATTGTTATTGCCTATTCCACAACGTGAAATCGATAATAACTCTAAACTAGTTATTCCTCAAAACCCAGGCTACTAAAAAATACAACTCCCCTAACAAAAATTAGTTAGGGGAGTTGTATTAAACGAATTCGACTTATAAGAGTCGAACTCAAACAATTATGACAAAAGTAATATTGACAAGTTTATTTTGTTTAGTTTTTATAACTAAAAGTCCTTGTCAATCTAGCTTGATACAAAAGGTTACACAAACACTTTCAAGGCAAGTATTGCTGGATGCCAATCAAGCAATAAACGAAAAGCCTGTAACAGTTACAAATGCTACATGTATACGTAGCAAAGGCGGCAAGCACGATTTTTTTTCCGAAGGCGATTATTGGTGGCCAGACACACTACATCCAAATGGCCCTTACATTCAGCGCGATGGTTTTACCAATCCGCAAAATTTTACAGCCCACCGGATAGCTATGATCCGTTTTAGTAAAACGGTTGGAACCTTAACTTCTGCATTTTTACTCACAAAAAATCCAAAATACAGTGCAGCGGCTACCAAACATTTAATTGCTTGGTTTATTGATACGGCCACTTTAATGAATCCCTCATTGTTATACGCACAGGCTATTACCAATAAAGTTTCTGGAAGGGGTATAGGTATCATTGATATGATTCAAATGATTGAAGTGGCTCAAAGTGTTGCTGTACTTGAAAAACACAAGCAATTAAATACAGTAACAGTAAGTGGCATAAAAAAATGGTTTTCAAATTACTTAAACTGGGTAACTACGCACCCTTATGGTGTAGAAGAACGTGAAGCAAAAAATAACCACGGAACTTGTTGGACTATGCAAGTAGCGGTATTTGCTAAACTAGTGGGAGATACTAGTTTATTAGAATTCTGTATAAATCGGTACAAAAATATTTTACTGCCCAATCAGATGGCAATTGACGGAAGTTTTCCTTTAGAATTAAAAAGAACAAAGCCGTATGGTTATTCTTTATTCAATTTAGATGCCATGGTAACAGTTGTTTCCGTGCTATCTACTCAACAACAAAATTTATTTACTTATTCCTATAAACCAGAAGTTGGTATAAAAAAGGCGATCGATTTTATGTTCCCTTATATTGTCAACAAACAAAACTGGCCTTATCAAAAAGACGTTATGTATTGGGATGAGTGGCCTGTGGCGCCCATTGCTTTGCTATTTGGTTCAAAAGAATTTAACAATACCGATTGGTTAAACGCTTGGGTACAATTAGAACATTTTCCAACAAACGACGAGGTTATTAGAAATACTCCACTAAGAAATCCAATTATTTGGCTCTATAATTAATTTAAAATTCAAAATTCACATACATGAAAAAGTTTACCTCCTTGCTTGTTTTACAGCTACTTTTTGTAGTTGTTGTTCTTGCCCAATCACAAAAACCCAATATCTTATTTATTGCGGTAGATGATTTGCGACCTGAACTTGGAGCCTACGGCAACAAAATGGTTAAGACGCCCAATATTGATAGGCTCGCAAAAATGAGTACAGTATTTATGAATAATTATTGTCAACAAGCGGTTTGTGGTCCTACTCGTGCAAGTATTATGACGGGTATGCGTCCAGACTATACTAAAATTTGGGATTTAAAAACGCAAATGCGTGACATGAACCCAGATATTGTAACGCTTCCACAATACTTAATTACTCAAGGATACAATACAATTGGAGGTGGTAAAATTTATCACCCAAGTAGTGCCATTAAAAAAATTGATCCTATTTCTTGGAACATGCCATATCTAGAGCAAAAAGCATCCGATTTTGCCAATGGACTTGGGGCGCCCGCAAATAGACAATACCAAAAGCCTGAAAACAAGGCAATGTTTGCAGTAAAAAAAGAAAGAGAAACTAGAGACAATGATGACGAAGAGCCTACCACTATTAAAGGCCCTAGTTCTGAATGTATTGATGTGCCAGACAATGCATACGAAGATGGTGTTTTGGCACTTCAAGCAAAGGAGCAGTTAATTAAAATGGCAAAAGATACCAAGCCATATTTTATGGCTGTTGGTTTTCATAAACCCCATTTACCATTTGTTGCACCTAAAAAATATTGGGATTTATACAATCGCGAAGACATGCAGCTTGCTACATTTAGAGAGCACGCAAACAACGCACCTGAAATTGCGTATCACAAATCTGGTGAGTTAAGGAACTATATTGACATTCCTGCATTTGCAACATTTAATCAGCCAGGTAACCACGTTTATTTGAAAGAAGAAAAGCAAAAAGAATTGATACATGGTTATATGGCTGCAGTTTCTTACACAGATGCTCAAATAGGTATTTTGTTAAACACACTTGATTCATTGGGCACTTTAAACAATACGATCATTGTTTTATGGGGTGACCATGGTTGGCATTTGGGCGACCATGATTTATGGGAAAAGCATACCAATTTAGAAAATGCTACTAGAGCACCACTAATTATTGCAGCACCAGGGTTAAAGGCAGGTAAATCAACTTCTCTAAGCGAGCACGTAGATATATTTCCAACAATTTGTGCATTGGCGGGCGTTCCTGTGCCTACTCAACTTCATGGTAAAAGCCTAAAGCCGGTAATGCAAAATAGCAAGGCCGTTGTAAAGGATTTTTCTATGAGTCAATATCCGAGAAAGTTAAGTAAAGAGGATATGAAAAAGTTTGGTACCGAGTCAAATAAAATTATGGGTTACAGTATGCGTACCGATAAATACCGTTATACAATTTGGATGAATGATTTTACAACAGCTGATGCTTTTAGTGATAAAAAAATATATGCACAAGAAATGTATGACTACACAAAAGATCCTTTAGAAAAAGAGAATGTTTTTGCTGATAAGCTATACATTAAAGCTGCACAAGAAATGCATGCAAAAATGCTTTCATTTTTTGCCAGTCAAGTAAAAAAATAAATTGATTCATTTAATACCAGTCAAATGAAAAAGATAATTGCAGTAGGTGTATTAGCTTTCTTATTCCATGGCGTAAGTATGGGACAAGCTACTAAAAAGCCGAATATTCTTTTTATTGCCGTAGATGATTTAAAGCCAATTATTGGTGCTTATGGCAATACGTTTATTAAAACTCCAAATTTGGATAGGCTTGCTAGTAGAGGAACTACTTTTTTAAATAACTATTGCCAGCAAGCAGTTTGCGGGCCTACTCGTGCAAGTATCATTACCGGTATGCGTCCAGATTACACAAAAATTTGGGACTTAAAAACGCAGATCCGTACTGTTAGTCCGGATATTGTAACGATGCCTCAATACCTTATAACACAGGGCTATTCTACACAGGGCATAGGAAAGGTGTTTGATCCGCGAAATGTTGACGCCAATTTGGATAAACAATCTTGGAGTGTGCCTTATCATAAAACCGATAAAAAATATTATGTGCCTGGCATGGGAGAGCCTGCAGAAGGTCGTTATCAAGATCCTGCTACCAAACTTGCAGTGGAAAAAGTTATTGCTGATGCGCTCGCTTCTGGTAAAACAAAGGCCCAGGCAAATGATGAAGCGGGTATTAAAATAAAGCCTGCCACCGAATCATTAGATGTGCCGGACAATGCCTATAACGATGGCGCCAATATTTTGCAAGCAAAAGATATTTTGGGACAACTGAGTAAATCGGATCAACCGTTTTTCTTTGCTGTGGGTATTGCAAAACCGCATTTGCCATTTGTAGCGCCAAAAAAATATTGGGATTTATACAAAAGAGAAGACATTGTACTAGCGCCTTTTCAGGAAAAAAACACCAACGCTGTGAGCGTTGCTTACCACAATGCTGGAGAGCTAAGGGCCTATACCGATATGCCAGCTGATATTGCTGCAACACCTCAAAAGGATTTTGGTCTTACAATTTCTACTGATAAGCAAAAAGAATTGATACATGGCTATTATGCAGCTATTTCTTATACCGATGCGTTAGTTGGTAAATTATTGGACGCTCTAGACTCACTTGATTTATCAAAAAATACCATCGTGGTATTATGGGGTGATCATGGTTGGCATCTAGGCGACCATAATTTATGGTGTAAGCATAGTAATTTTGAAGAGGCCACACACGCACCACTTTTTATTAGTGCACCGGGTATTAAAAGCAATAAAACAAAATCCTTTTCTGAACACGTAGATGTTTTTCCAACACTTTGTGATTTAGCGGGCGTGCCTATTCCTAGTCAATTGCAAGGCAAAAGCTTAAAGCCATTAATGGAAAATGCAAATGCCGTTGTTAAAGAATATTCGATGAGTCAATATCCGAGAAGTAGTATTGACGAAGAAAGTGACCGTTTGGGTTATGCAGATGCCAATGTAATGGGATATTCTATCAGAGAAAAACAATTTAGGTATACCATTTGGATGCGAAATAGTTTTAGATCTACGATGCCATTTAATGCAGCTTCTGTAATTGGAGATGAGTTGTATGATTATAAAGCTGATCCTTTAGAAAAACGCAATGTTGTTAAAGAAAAGAAATATGCAGTTACAGCTAAGCGCCTAAAAGAAGAGATGCTTCGTTATTTTGAATCTCAAGTAAAAAAATAAAAAATGAAATTTAAAACATTATTATTGGCTGTGCTTTTTGCGAACACAGCATTATTGGCACAAACAAAAAAGCCTAATATAATTTACATCTTAGCCGATGATTTAGGTATCGATGGACTTAGTTGCTATGGGGCAGATTTGTATAAAACGCCTGTAATAGATAAATTAGCCAAAGAAGGTATTAGGTATTCAAATGCCTATACAGCGCCACTTTGCGGCCCATCTCGTGCACTTATCTTAACCGGTAGATATGCATTTAGAACAGGTGCTGTTAATCAAGATATGACTGGCGAAATGAGCCCTTCTGTAGAAACTATGATGCCTAAAATTTTAAAACAAGCTGGCTACACAAGTTCCATGGTTGGCAAATGGGGGCAGCTTCCTTTAGGTCCGGCCGAATTTGGATTTGATGATTACTTGAGATTTTTTGGAAGTGGCGTTTATGTAAGTACCACAGAAAAAAAGCAGAAGTATGTTTTAAATGGCCAAGAGTCTATTTTAAAAGAAAATGAGTACATGCCTGATTTAATGCATGCGCATATTGAAAACTTTTTGTCTAAGCATACAAAGGATCCTTTTTATATGTACTATTCTATGGTGCAAGTTCACGGAGAAATTATTGCTACTCCGGATACAAAGCCTGGTACCACCGATTTTAAAACGCTCTACACAGACAATATCAACTACATGGATAAACTGGTTGGTAAATTGTTGCGAACGCTGGATAGTTTAAAAATTAGAGATAATACTTTAATTGTTTTCATGGGTGACAATGGAACGGCGGGCCAGGCTGCTAACATTGGGACCGTAAATGGTAAAAAAATTATTGGCAAAAAAGGGACTATGCAAGAAGGTGGAAGTTTGGTGCCGCTTATTGCTAACTGGCCAAGTACAATAAAAAAGGGAAGTGTTGCTACAAATTTGATAGATGCCACAGATTTTATACCAACTTTTGCTGAATTAGCAGGTGCGCCACTCCCAACTAACAATGTACTAGATGGAAAAAGCTTTGCCTATCAATTGAAAGGAACAAAAGGTGTAGCAAGGGATTGGATTTTTACCGAACTTGGAAACGATTGGTATGTTAGATCTTCTAATTGGAAATTGAATAGAGCGGGTCAATTCATTGATATGCGCAATGCTCCTTTTGAAGAAAAAGAGGCAGCTATTGATGATACCAATAAAGCAGAAAAGGATAAATTACAAAAGGTTTTAGACGGCTTAAATCCTGCAGGTGGCATTTTAGATAAAGGAGATGGAAGTGGAAGACATGCGACTAAAACAAAAGCAAAAAATAAGGGTAAAGACCAATAAAAATGTAAACATGAAGAAGGTATTTTTTTTAGCACTCGTAGTTGTTTGTTTTCATGCTGTTGCTGTAGCACAAACATCTGCAGTGGCTCCAAATGTTGTGGACTCATCAAAATTTAAGCCTGTTGTAGTTCCAGAAGGTTTTTCGGCTCAATTAAATGTGGTGTATACCAAAGTAAACGAATGGGACGGTCGCATGGATTTGTATTTGCCTCCTGCAAATGGTAAGCCAACGCCCGTAATTATTAATATACATGGTGGTGGATGGAACCATGGCGCTAAAGAAGAACAAGGTGGTTTTATGCCTTATTTTAAAGCCGGTTTTGCAGTGGCCAATATCGAATATCGTTTAACAAGTTACGCTACAGCGCCTGCAGCAATCGAAGACACCCGTTGCGCACTTATATACCTAATTAAAAATGCAAATGCACTTCACTTAGATCCTAATAAAATTATTATTATGGGTGGATCAGCGGGTGGCCATTTGGCATTAATGGGCGGCCTTCTTCAAAACAACCACATTTTTGATAGCAATTGTAGCGGGGTAGACAATGTAAAAGTGGCTGCCATTATAGACAAATACGGCATTGCTGATGTAAACGATTGGGCTTACGGACCATTCATAAAAAGTAAATCTGCTACCAATTGGTTGGGTGCAAAAAAGAATGATCAAGAATTTATCAAATCGGTTTCACCTATTCATTGGGTTAAGTCAACAAGCCCTCCCGTATTTATTGTTCATGGCGACGCAGATCCTACTGTACCATACCAAGAGTCTGTTGCACTGCATGCAGCGCTGGTTGCAGCTGGTGTTAAAACAGAATTTATAACCATTCCGGGTGGCCTTCATGGCAAATTTGATAAAGATCAAAACGCCATGCTTAATACGGCGATATTTAAATTTATCAATGAATTGGAGGCGTTTAAAAAATAAGGTTGGTTATGAAATTAAAAGGCTTACGTTGGTGGATTTTAAGTTTGATAGGACTTGCTACAGTTGTTAATTACATAGACCGTAACGCGCTTGCTATTATGTGGCCCGGCATTGCCTCTGAATTGCAAATGAACAAATCTGAGTATGCTTTTATTGTAAGTTGTTTTACCATTGCATACGCTATTAGTCAGGCATTGAGTGGGAAATTATTTGATGCAATAGGAACCCGTTTAGGTTTTGTTGTTTCCATTGTTGTATGGAGTATTTCTGCTGCTTTTCATGCCGCTGCAAGAGGCATCATGAGCTTCTCAATTTTTAGAGCCTTACTAGGTTTAGGAGAAGCAGGCAACTGGCCTGGTGCAGCAAAAAGTAATGCCGAATGGTTTCCAGTAAAAGAACGTGCTTTAGCGCAAGGAATTTTTAATGCGGGTGCTTCTATTGGTAGCATTATTTCTGCACCACTCATTGCATTTTTGTACGGGTTTATAGGTTGGAAAGCAACATTTATATTAATTGGGCTACTTGGTTTGTTGTGGCTTATACCATGGTTATGGATTAATAAAAAAGCGCCCGATGCACATCCATGGTTAACAGAGGAGGAACGTCAATATATACTAGATGGTCAACAACCAGCGGACCCATCTGATACTGGACTTTCGTTTAAACAAATTTTACAAATCAAGCAAAGTTGGAGTATATTATTATCTCGTTTTTTACTTGACCCTATTTGGTGGCTCTTTGTAATTTGGTTGCCACTTTATTTGTCTGATAAATTTCATTTTGATATTAAGGCCATTGGTGCATTTGCTTGGTTCCCATATGTGGGTGCCATGATTGGAGGCATTGGTGGTGGTTGGTTGTCTGGGCGTTTATTAAAAGCTGGTTGGAGCGTTACAAAAACAAGGAAATCTATTGTGTTTTTAGGCGGCTTATTTATGTTTCCTGCGCTTCTTACAATCATTGTGCTTAACAATCCATCTTACGCCATGATTGCTATATTTTTTGCACTCTTTGGATTTCAAATTATTATCGGAACCATTCAAACCATGCCTTCCGATTATTTATCGGGTAAAGCAGTAGGTACATTGTCAGGACTTGGTGGTTTTGCGGCCAATATGGGCGTGCTGGCTACTACATGGATGGTGCCTGCACTTACCAAAACATCGTATACGCCGTTTTTCATATTAGCAGCTACCCTCGTGCCACTTGGTATCGCGGTTTTATTTATCTTCAGTGGTAAAATAGAAAAAATAAAATTATAATGCGATTACAATACTTGCTAACCCTACTTTTTATGTCTGCATCTTCTTTCTTAATGGCACAACAAGAATTTTCTATTTATGAAGGTCCAGTGCCTAATGCACTACCATGTAATAAAGAAGAAACGGTAAGCAAAAATGCGAATGGCAAAACAGTTATTGCAAATATTACAAGCCCAACAGTTACTGTATTTAAACCTGCAAAGCAAGATGCCAACAAAACGGCACTCATTGTATGTCCGGGTGGAGGATATGCAAGAGTTGCTGCTGGTCATGAAGGCACCGAAGTGGCAGAAGCCTTTAATAAAATTGGCGTTACTGTTTTTGTTGTAAAGTACCGCATGCCTTTTGATAGTTGTATGACTAATAAAGAGATTGTACCACTTCAAGATTTGCAGCAAACCATTAAACTTGTTAGAGACCGTGCTGCCATTTTTGATATCAACCCTAGCTTGCTTGGTGTACTAGGGTTTTCGGCAGGAGGACATTTGGTGAGCACTGGTATTACAAAGTTTACAACTTCTTATATCGAAAACGCTAGCAACACAAGTTTGCGACCTGATTTTGCAATACTGGTATATCCTGTTATTAGTATGGATTCAAGCATCTGTCATAAAGGTTCTAGAGATAATTTATTAGGTAAAAAAGCATCAGCGGCAAAACTTGATTTGTTTTCATCAGAATTGCAAGTGACAGGTCAAACACCGCCAACATTTTTGGTACACGCATCTGATGACAAATCAGTTCCTGTCGAAAATAGCATTCGCTTTTATCAAGCACTCATTAAAAATAAAGTAAACGCTGAAATGCATATTTACCAGAATGGCGGTCATGGATTTGGCTTACAAAATGCTACTACTTCCGATAGTTGGTTTGAGAGGGCAACTGCATGGATGCAAGTCAATAAAATAATTACAGGAAAGTAATTTATTGTTTTTGTTCCTTTTCCATTTGTGCTAAAATTTGAAGCATCAATTTGTTTTGATTTTCTAAATGCACCAATATTGTTTCTATTTCTAATTCCGCTTTTTTATTAATTAAGTAATCTTCTTCTGCTCGAATTTCTGAATGCCTCGATTGCAAATTTTGTCCTACCATAATAAGGGGCATCAAAAATATTTGAAGCATGTTGGAAATAAATAGCCATAATACAAATGCAGGAAATGGGTCGAAACGTAAATGAACAGGGGCTAAAGTATTCCAGCAAAGCCAAGTTACGGTCCAAGCAAAAACAAGCATAAAAAATCCCATAGAGCCTACTTTATTAGTAATCCAAAGCGCTAATGTGTCAAGTTTCGATAATTTTTCTTTATGCCTGATATTGGCATTTCTAGAAGGCATATGGGTGCTCTTGATTTCTTGTAAACTTACCGGGCCTGCGTTTTTCATAATACTGTGGTATTTATGGGTAAAATTAGCTAATAACTGGCTTTATAGTATTGGCTTACTTCTATATCTTTAAGTACACTAAGTTGTTTGCTATGTCACAGTCCAATTCAAGACGTAAATTTTTACGTAACACAGCCGCAATTGCTGCTGGTGTTTCAATTATTCCAAGACATGTTTTAGGAAGAGGTTTTATAGCCCCCAGTGATCAATTAACCAAAGGTATCATTGGTCTTGGCGGTATGGGTAGAGGCCATATTGGCCTTGCGGGTACTAAAGTGGTTGCACTTTGTGATGTAGATCAAACGCATTTGGCAGCTGCAGCTAAAATTGTAGGTGGCGGTGTAAAAACAATGGTTGACTATCACGAATTGATAGCAATGCCTGAGGTAGATATCGTTCATATCGCAACACCTCCACACTGGCATGGAATTATGTCTATTGAGGCAGCTAAAGCTGGAAAAGATATTTGGTGTGAAAAACCAATGACTAGAACAATTGGTGAAGGTAAACGTGTGGTGGAAGCTGTAAAGCAACATGGCCGTATGTTTCGCTTAAATACTTGGTTTAGATTTCAAGATGAATTTTATGGCATGAAAACAACGGTTAAGCCCATAAAAAAATTAGTAGAGTCTGGTATGTTGGGTTGGCCACTTACGGTAACCGTTAGTAAGCATACAGGATTTGATTGGAAATTTTATTGGATCGGAAAAACTGGCCTCGAAGCGCAGCCTGTACCTCAAACCTTAGATTATGACAGGTGGTTAGGTCCTGCTCCGTATAAGCCTTACAATGCACACCGCGTGCACGGTACTTTTAGAGGTTATTGGGATTATGATGGCGGTGGACTCGGAGATATGGGTCAACACTATTTAGATCCTATCCAATATTTTTTAGGCAAGGATCATACCAGTCCAATAAAAGTAGAAGTAGATGCTGATCAACAACATCCGGATGCTTGTGGAACCTTCAGAAAAATAATTTACACCTATGCAGATGGATGTAAAATCATTTTAGATGGAGAAGCAAAAGACGAATCGGTGGCATACATAGAAGGGCCAGGAGGCAAATTGTTTGCAGGCTTTAAGTCTACGATACCTAATCTAAAAGAAAAATTAGCATTGCTTCCAGATCCGACACCACAAGTAACCGACTTTTTAGAGTCCATTAAATATAGAACTCCATTTGCACTCAATGAGTCTAATGGGCATAGGTCTTGTACGATCATTAACTTGGGTAAAATTGCCCTACAGTTAGGACGTACATTAAATTTTGATCCTGAAACCCAAGAATTTATTGGAGATGATGAAGCCAATAAAATGATCAATCCGCCAATGCGCGCACCCTGGGGTATTTAGTATTATTCAACTTTTGACAAATTGATTTCAATGAAAAAAATATTTTTAGTCTTTGTTTTATTTGCCTCTTTTTTGATGAGTGCTAACACCATACTTGCACAAGGGAATGCTGTATCTGTAGGGACAAAAGTTGCAAAAATGCAAGCTTGGCAAAAAGCAGAATGGGTAACATTTTTTAATGTATTTAATAGTACAGAAGCTGGAGCCAATGCGCCACATGTAACAGCGATGTATGAATTAGACGCTTATTTACACGCAGCTGCAAATGATAAAAACTTAAAAAATAAGGCCGCTACTGTTGTGATACATGCGCTCGAGCAACTAAAAGACTTTTCCGAAAAAAATATTTTAGTGCGTGCATATTTATTAGAGCGACTTGGTTATTTAGGAACCGATAAAGCGGTAAAAAAACTTGCTAGTTATATTGAGGTAGCTTCATTTACAGATGCAGCAACCATGGCACTTGCTACGCTTCATACTAAAAAATCAATGGCTGCGCTTGAAGCTGCTTTAGTAAAAGCATCACCTGCTACAAAGCCCGCCATTGAAGCGGCCATTAAACATGCTAAAAGTGTATTGCCTTCTATACAATCAATTGCAGTAACTCCGGCAAAAGTGGTAAATCCAGTGCAACGTTTACTTGATTTACAAGATGAAATGGAAACCGCAAAAAGCCCAACCAAACAAAAAGCAATTATTATTGAGGCTGGAAAAGTAAATAAGCTTGGCTCGCTTATGTTTGCGGCTAAATTTTTAGAAACGCCTTTGCTTCAATCTGATGCAGCCCTTGTCGTGGCTAAGTTAGCGCTTGCGAATCCAAGTTTTAAAGGTCCCATGGTTAGGCCTGTTGTTCAAAGAGCGCTGGCTTTATTAAAAGGAGAAGACAGTGCTATTTTGGCTAAGCAATTAGCGTATCACATTAAAGCAATGCCCTATGATTATGGTTTTGAAAATTTATTTAATGGAACCGATTTAACGGGTTGGAAAGGACTTGTTGCAAATCCTATTGCGCGTTCAAAAATGACCGCGCAACAACTAGTAGATGCGCAATCAAAAGCGGATACAAAAATTAAATCAGACTGGGTTGTAAAAGACGGATTACTTGTTTTTACAGGACACGGCGATAATTTATGTACCCAAAAGCAATACGGAGATTTTGAACTTTTTGTAGACTGGAAAATCACCGAAAAAGGGGATGCTGGTATTTACTTACGCGGCTCACCGCAGGTTCAAATTTGGGATACTAGCAGACGTGAAGTGGGCGCACAGGTTGGTTCTGGCGGATTATATAACAATCAAAAAAACGAGCGTAATCCTAAAGTTGTTGCAGATAATAAAGTGGGTAGTTGGAATAATTTTCACATTATCATGCGTGGCGCAGTGGTTACTGTTTATTTAAATGGGGTGCTTGTAACAGATAAAGTTGTGCTTGAAAATTATTGGGACCGTACACTTCCGATTTTTGTAAAAGAACAAATTGAATTACAAGCACATGGCACCTATGTTGCTTACAGGAACATTTACATTAGAGAGTTGCCAAGTTTAGAACCAACCAAACTCTCTGATCAAGAAAAACAACAGGGCTTTAAGCTTTTATTTGATGGCACAAACCTTGACAATTGGGTGGGCAACAAAGCGGGCTATTTGTTACAAGATGGTGCCATTGTGGTAAATCCGCAAAGTACTAGCGGCGGTAATTTGTATACCAAAGAGGAATATTCCGATTTTGAATATCGATTTGAGTTTCAGCTAACGCCTGGCGCTAACAATGGACTAGGCATTAGAGCCCCTTTAGAGGGGGATGCAGCTTATGTGGGTATGGAACTTCAAATACTTGATAGCGAGGCCGATATCTACAAAAATTTACAGTCCTATCAATACCACGGCTCAATTTATGGGGTAGTGCCGGCTAGGAGGGGTTATTTAAGGCCTATTGGCGAGTGGAATGAAGAAGTTGTTGTGGTTAAAGGAACCCGCGTTAAGGTTATTTTAAATGGCGAAACCATTACAGACGCCGATATAAAAGAGGCTTCAATTAGTGGCACTTTGGACCATAAAGAGCATCCAGGGCTCAAAAGAACAACCGGTCATATTGGCTTTTTAGGTCATGGTGACGTGGTTCGATTCAGAAATATTAGGGTATTGCCCCTCTAAATGAAGTGTTGCCCCCTATTTACCGGGAACGATTGCGTAGAAAAATAATCGTTTTTGGCTTAAAGATTGTCTATATGGGTGTAGCATTGGCCTACGATTTTTAATAATTTAATGATTGCTAAATCCAATTACGTATGCGTATGAAAAGTGTATGCCTATGCCTTTTACTAATGGCAGGGTTACTAAGTTTACATCCTAACCTTTCAATTGCACAAGGTGGTAAACTCGAAGTAAAGGGTAAAGTTACTTCTAACAACCTTCCTTTAGAGGGAGTAAGCGTTACCGTTAAAGGCGGTAAAGAAGCTGGTACCGTTACCGATAAAAACGGTCAATTTAAAATTGTTTTACAAGATGGCAAAAGCAGCTTAACCTTCTCTTATGTTGGTTATGCCGATCAAACGATTGCAGTAAACAATAAATCAACACTGAATGTATCGCTTGTAGCATCAGCTGCAGAAACAGAAGAAGTGGTGGTTATTGGTTACCAAACTGTAAAACGTAAAAACGTTTTAGCTTCTATCGCGAGCGTTAGTGCAAAAGATTTAAAAGATATTCCTGTAAACTCAGCAGCGGAAGCATTGAATGGCCGTTTAGCGGGTGTTACTGCAACTACTGCCGAAGGTTCTCCAGATGCAGATATTAGAGTTAGAGTAAGAGGCGGTATGTCTATTACTGGCGACAATTCTCCATTATATATTGTTGATGGTATTCAGGTAGAAAATGGCTTATCGGCTATATCTCCTCAAAACATACAATCAATAGATGTGTTAAAAGACGCAGCAGCTACCGCTATTTATGGTGCTCGTGGTGCAAACGGTGTTATTGTAATTAGCACAAAAAGAGGCAAGCCTGGAAAACTACAAGTTAGCTACAATGGCTTTGTTGGTGTTAAAGTGCTTGCAAATAAATTAAAAGTATTATCTCCTTATGAGTACGTGCTTTATCAATCAGAAAGATCAAGAGGTTCAAGCGTTGATAGTGTAACTTTCTTAAAGAATTTTGGTAGCAACTGGGATACTTTAAATAGATACCGCTTTGCTAGTCCATTAGATTGGCAAGATGAAGTGTTAGGTAGAACAGGTGTTACCCAAACACACAACGTTTCTGCTTCAGGTGGTACAAGTAAATTAACGTATAATTTTGGATATACGCACAATAACGATAAAGCGATTATCTTAAATTCTACCTACAAAAGAAACCTATTAAACTTTAGTGCAGATTACAAGCTTACAAATAAAATTAAAGTAGCATTAACGACAAGATATACGCAAACCGAAGTAAATGGTGCAGGTGTTTCTTCTGACCAAGGATCTTCATATGCGCGTTTAAGAAATGCGGTTAAGTTTAGACCTTATTTATCGCCTAACCAAGATTTAGATGATGCCGATCCTTTAGCAGACCCTAACGTTGGTAATGGTTTGAACTTAATCAATCCAATTTCTTTAGCAAATGCAGAGTATCGTAGAAAGTCTACAGAGGTTGCAAATGCTGCAGTAAGTGTTACCTATAATATTGCTAAAAACTTAACATTTAAATCTACATTAGGTGTCGATAATTCAAAATTAATTGATCGTCAATTTAGTGATTCAATCACGCCGTATTCTGTGATTTCTGGTTCTAGAAAACCAATTGCACAACTAGATACCGCTACCAGAAAAACATTGACCAATTCTAATGTATTAACGTATTCTGTTTCTAAATTTAAAGGCAAACACGATTTTGACTTTTTAGTGGGTCAAGAAACCTACGATTATAGAACAGAGTCTCATACGCAATTAGTAAGAGGGTTTGCAACTTTTACAGCGCCTGATGATGCATTTGGTAATTTAGCAAATGGTATTTCATTTACAGGATATCCAAGATTTGGTAAAACACGTTATACGAATCTTTCTTTCTTTAGTAGAATTAACTATGCGTATGACAACAAGTACTATTTAACCCTGAATGCAAGAGCAGATGGCGCCTCTAAGTTTGCACCTGGTAAGCAGTGGGGTTATTTTCCTTCTGCATCTTTTGCATGGAGAGCTAAGAATGAAAAATTCTTGAAAGATGTTACTGCTATCTCTGATCTTAAATTCAGAGTTGGGTATGGTAATGTTGGTAACAACCGTATTAACGACTATTTATTTTTAACCACATTTAGAAATGACGGTGGTTATTATTATGGTATCAACAACCAACCAGTAAACGCATATTATTCTTCTGGTCTTGTAAACGAAGCATTACAATGGGAGTCTAACGAAAGTAAAAACATAGGTATGGACTTAAGTTTATTTAGAGATAGAATTACCCTATCAGTAGATGTTTACAATAACCAAGCTAAAAACTTATTATTAAACGTACCTATCGCTTCTACTTATGGCTATAGCACACAGCTTCAAAATATTGGTAAAACTTCTAACAAAGGTGTTGAAATTCAATTAGGTGCTGTAATTGCTAAGAAAAAAGATTTCACTTGGAATGCAAATTTCAACATCTCATTTAACAAAAATAGAGTAGAGGCATTAGGCCAAAATCAAAAATTATTTTACCCAGCAGCTAGCTGGGGTGTGTCTGGTCAACCTACCGATTATATCGTAAGAATAGGGGATCCAGTGGGTTCAATGTGGGGTTTAGTGAATAATGGTTTCTATACACTCAATGATTTTGATTACAATACTGCAACAGGCGTATATACTTTAAAGCCTGGTATTTCAAGTAATGCAGCAATTATTGGTACTGTTCAGCCTGGTTCAATTAGATTTAAAGATTTAGATGGAGATGGGGTTATTAACATTGATAGAGATAGAACGATCATTGGAAATCCAACGCCTAAATTTACAGGTGGTTTAGCGCAACAGTTTACGTATAAAAACTGGGACATGAGCTTGTTTTTAAACTTTAGCTATGGCAATCAAATTTACAATGCCAACAAAGTTGAATTTACAAATGGTTATACCGGCAACTCAAATATGTTAGACATTATGTCTAATAGATGGAAAATTGTAAATCAGTTTGGTAAAACTATGCAGTGGGTGAATGCTTCTAACCAAGCAGTTGGTGCACCGCCTGCAGAAATTCAAGCACTTAATGCCAATGCAAATATTTGGATGCCAATTAAATCTTCTGGTGCATTTTACCCTAGCTCATGGGCTATTGAAGATGGTTCGTTTTTACGTGTAAACAACTTAACCGTTGGTTATAGCTTCCCTGTTAAGCAACTTGTAAAAATGAAAATTTCTAAGTTAAGGGTATACTTTACTGCTAATAACTTGGCTGTGTTTACTAAGTATACAGGATACGATCCTGAAGTAAGTGTACGTAACAGTCCATTAACTCCAGGTTTAGATTATTCTGCATATCCAAAAAGCAGAAGTTTCATTTTTGGTGTAAATGCTAATTTTTAATTTTATAACGCTTAAGATATGAAAACGAAAAACATTAATCAATTAACACTAGCTTTTGCAGCATTAGTTGTGCTTGCAATTACTAGTTGTAATAAATTCTTAGATCAAAAGCCAATTACAGAAGTAAGTGCTGAAGTTGTTTTTAGTGATGTGCCTAGTTCTTATAAAGCACTTGCAGGTGTATATAGTAGACTTGTAGGTGATGCTGCTTATGGTATTCGCGTTAGCTTGTATTATCCATTAGATACTGACGAAATGCAAGGTCCAACTGGTGCCGCTGATAACGATCGTAGAGATATTGCTCGTTATGCAGCTACGCCTGGTAATGCCCAAATTACCAATCCATTTAACCAAATGTTCCAAGGTATTGAATATGCGAATATTTGTATTGCTAATATTCCTAAAATGGCTATGTATGCTAATGGAACAGACCAACAAAAAAAGCAATTACAAAGAATGTATGGCGAGGCCTTAACACTTCGCGCTCAATTTTATACAGAAGCAATTAGAAACTGGGGTGATTTGCCAGCGCATTTTGAACCAGCATCTGTAATGGCTACAAAAAATCCATTCCCTGCTAGAACAAGTAAGGATACTTTATACGACCGATTATTAGAAGACTTAAAATTAGCTGCAACACTTGTGCCTTGGAGAAATGAACTTTCTTCAATTGGAGATGGCGCTGATGAAAGAATTACAAAAGGAACTGTAAAAGGATTAAGAGCAAGAATTGCACTTTATAGAGGTGGATATTCTTTGCATCAAGATGGAACCGTAAAACGTTCTTCAGATTATTTAAAATATTATCAGATTGCTAGAGACGAAGCGGCAGAGGTAATGGCTTCAAATCAACACAGTTTAAATCCAAGCTTCAAAGGCCTTTGGAAAGATCAGGTAAATGCGCGTGCAGTGGTTGATCCTAATGGCGAACTCATGTTTCAAGCAAGTGGTATTGGTGGCGTTGGTGCTGGCGATACAAAATTGGCTTATTACAATGGACCAAGTGTAAATGGATTAGGTAATAAAAGTATCAACGTACTACCTTCTTATTTCTATGCTTTTGATTCTACAGATTTACGCCGTGACGTAACATGTGCTGTATATAATGTTGCAGCAGATGGCGTTACTAAAGTAGGTCAAGCAATCACTGCTATTTGTGATGGTAAGTACCGTAGAGATTGGATTTCTAATCCAACAGTTGCTCCAACCAATGCCATTCAATATTTTGGTTTAAAATGGCAAATTTTACGTTACTCAGATGTGATGCTCATGTTTGCAGAAGCTGAAAATGAAATCAATGGACCTACTACAGCCGCTTACAATGCTGTAAACCAAGTTCGTAGAAGAGGTTATGGTAAGCCAATTACTACAGCTAATGCAGCTGTTGATTTACCGGCAGGTTTAAACAAAGCCGATTTCTTTAAGGCGCTTGTAAAAGAACGTTCTTTAGAGTTAGGTGGCGAAGGTGTTCGTAAATACGATTTAATTAGATGGAATTTATTAGCAACCACAATTGCTACTACAAAAGCAACTTTACTTGCGATGTCTACGCTAACAGCGCCTTACGATAAATTGCCTATTGCTATGTACTATAAAACAACCGGCACAAGTGATGACAATACCTTTGGCCCTAATAGCCTTTGGGTAAATTCATTTTACACAACAGCGCCAACTGCAACACCGGCAGGTACAACAAAAATCGTTTGGATGAGTGCTGCTATCAATACAACGGCTCTTTCAAGATATGCTACAGGATTTGTAACAGGCAAATCAGAGTTAATGCCCATACCCCAACCTGCAAGAGATGCCAATAGAAATCTTACGCAGAACCCTGGTTATTAATACATCGTTTTTATTGAAAAAGGCTACTCAAATGAGTAGCCTTTTTTATTGGTAGATCGTTCACTTATTATTAATTTCAAATAAATAATAAGACCTAGATTATGAAAAAAAGTATCATCTTAATAATTGCAGCATTTTTTTCGATTGCTGGATTTGCGCAATCAAAAAAGCACGACCAAGTTGCAGCAGCTGTAGAAAAATTACGTCTTGCTATGATTAGCGGTGTAAAATCAGAGCTAGAAGCTGTTGCAGATGATAGTTTAAGTTATGGTCACTCTGGTGGAGCTGTAGAAGGCAAATCTGAATTTGTAGAAAAAATTGCATCTGGTAAATCTGATTTTGTAACCATCGATTTATCTGAGCAAACAATTTCTGTGTATGGAAATATGGCGGTTGTTAGGCACCGTTTGTATGCTAAAAACAATGATGGAGGTAAACCAGGCGAAGTAAAACTAAAAATATTATTGGTGTTTAGAAAAGTTGGCAACGACTGGAAAATGTTAGCACGTCAAGCTGTAAAACTTACTTAGTTTTTTTAGCGGCACTTGATTCTCTAATAATCATTTGTGGCGGCAGTATAATTTTTTCGAAACTGGTTGTAGGCCTTTTGTTTTCAATTTGCTTGATAAGTAGTTCAATAGCAACCTGGCCAATTTCGTAAGCGGGTTGTCTAATTACAGACAAAGACGGTGACAGTAGATCAGTTAGGTCTAAGTTAGAAAAGCCAATCATAGCAATATCTGTAGGCACTTGAAGCCCCTGTGTTTTAAAGTATCGCAGGCAGTTAGTAGTAAGCTTATCTGCAGATGCAATCACTGCACTTGGTTTGTTTTTATTAGCCAATAACCTTGCAATAGCAGTTTCCACTTCTTCATAAATCATGCCGCCATGTAAGCAATAAGCAATTTGAGCAGCATCAAATGTAATATTATGATCCGATAAAGCCTGGTGGTAACCGGCTACTCTTTCTTTGGTAATCGATAAAAACTCCGAACCTGCAACCATTGCAATATTTTGGTGCCCATTTTTAATGAGTTCGGTTGTAGCGTCATAGGCGCCTTTGTAATTATCAACACTAACTTTGTGTGTTTCTAATTCGTCAACAATCCTATCAAAAAATACAATTGGAAAACCTCGTTTGTGTAAATCCATTAAATGGTCAAAATTTTCTGTTTCTGAGGAAACAGAAATGAGGAGGCCGTCTATAGATCTTGATGCTAAATATTGAAGGTTCAATATTTCTCTTTCGTAGGATTCGTGGCTTTGTGCAATAATAACATTGTAGCCTTTGTCGTAAGCAATAGACTCTATTCCATTAATGGCCTGCGAAAAAAAGCTATTGGCAATTTCACAAACAATAATCCCTATCGATTGGCTCCTCTTTTCTTTTAAACTAAGCGCAATAGGGTTGGGTCTATAATTGATTTCTTGGGCATATTCAATCACAATTTTCTTGGTTTCGGGGCTTATTTCATAACTGTCCCTTAACGCCCTAGAAACGGTAGACGTCGAAAGCCCCAAGGCTTTTGCAATGTCTTTGATGGTTACCGCTTCATACTTCATAAAAAATCAAAAAAAGTGACTCAAAATTGTCTTAAAGTATAAAAGTACAATAATTATCAAAGACTTAAAAAGTAGTGTATAAAACCGGGAACGATTGCATAAATAAAGTCCCAAAATATGGCTACATTTTGTCATTATTTGAGTAGTCTTGAGCTACGAGAAACGCTTCACAATCAACGCATATGAAAAGAATTGTATACATTTTTACGGCTATCATTTTATTGGGTTTTATAGCACCAGAAAAAAAGATTGTTTTTTTCATGATTGGTGATTCAACCATGGCCGACAAGCCACTTTTAAATAATCCTGAAAGAGGATGGGGTCAGATATTTCCACAATATTTTGCTGATGGAGTAGAAATTAGAAATCTTGCGGTGAATGGCCGAAGCACTAAAAGTTTTATTAAAGAAGGTAGATGGGATACGGTTATGAAATACATGAAACCTGGTGATTATGTATTTATTCAATTTGGTCATAATGATTCAAAACTTGATGATTCTACAAGATCGGCACCGGCGCAAACCTTGTATAAACAAAACTTAATCAAGTTTATTGTAGAGACTAGAGCTAAAGGAGGCAATCCTATTTTAGTAACACCGGTTATGCGCCGAAAATTTAATCCAGCAGGTAATTTTGTGGATCAACATGGCGACTATCCTGGCGTTGTTAAATTTTTAGCAGACTCTATGCGTGTTACCTTAATTGACTTACATGCTTCTAGTAAAAAAATGATTGAAGACGAGGGGGTAGAAGGGTCTAAAAAAATGTTTTTGTGGATTGATTCCAATCATTTTAAAGTGATGCCTGTTGGCAAAAGAGATGATACACATTTTTCCGAGTATGGTGCCGCAAAAGTTGCATCATTGGTATGTGCCGAAATTGTAGCCAAGCATTTAGACATCGAAAAATATTTACTGCGCTCTGCGCACAAAGAAAAATATGCTTTTGAACTTCCAAAAGTATACGAGCCACATTTCAAAAAAGACACTTTCAATATTGTTGCCTTTGGTGCTGTTAAAGACGGCATTACGCTAAACACCGCAGCCATTAATAATGCTATTGTTGCTGCTAATAAAGCAGGCGGGGGTATTGTTCATATTCCTGCAGGACTTTGGCTAACTGGACCCATTGTACTGCATAATAACGTAGAATTAAATACCGCAAAAGGAGCGCTCGTTATTTTTACAAAAGATAGAGCACAGTATCCTTTAAAAGCAGCTTCATTTGAAGGGGTAGAAGCAGCTAGGTGTCAATCGCCTATTTCGGCAACGGATGCTGTTAATATAGCAATTACAGGACAAGGTATTTTTAATGGAGGTGGCGAAGCATGGCGCCCATTAAAAAAAGGAAAGGTAACAGAGTCGGAGTGGAAACGCTTAATTAATACCGGTGGCGTTTTGAGTGAAGACAAAACAAACTGGTATCCTTCTGCGGGTGCATTGCAAGGGTCGCTCACTAATAATATTGGAAAGCTGGTTGGAGGTGCTACACTTTCTTCTTTTGAACCTATTCGTGATTTTCTAAGGCCTAATATGATCAGGCTCACAAATTGTTCCAATGTTTTATTGGAAGGTGTTACGTTTGAAAATTCGCCAGCATGGACCATGCACCTTCTTATGAGCAAGCACATTACCATTAGAAAGGTAATTGTAAAAAATCCATGGTACGGTCAAAATACAGATGCACTTGATTTGGAATCTTGTTCTAATGCAATTATTGATGGATGTAATTTTGATACTGGAGACGATGGTATTTGTATTAAATCTGGCAGAGATGAAGAAGGGCGCAAGAGAGGAATGCCTACAAAAGATATTATTGCTATTAACACCACCGTATACCATGCGCATGGTGGTTTTGTAATTGGAAGTGAAATGAGCGGTGGCGCCAATAATATTTTTGTTTCTAATTGTTCATTTATTGGAACCGATATTGGCTTAAGATTTAAAACAACTAGAGGAAGAGGCGGCGTTGTAGAAAACATTTATGCATCCAATATTGCGATGCGAGATATAGTGGGTGAGGCGGTATTGTTTGATATGTATTATGCAGCCAAAGACCCCGTGCCATTAGATGGCGAAAAAAGGGAAATGCCAATGATTCAAACACTACCTGTAACAGAAGCTACACCTATTTTTAGAAATTTTTATTTCAATAATGTATATTGTAATGGCGCCGAAAAAGCGGTTTTTGTGAGAGGTATTCCAGAAATGAATATTCGAAATATCGTATTAAGTGATATGGTTTTTGCAACACGCAAAGGCATTGAAGTTACAGAGGGTGCAAATATTGAGTTTAATAACATTAAACTGATTGCAGAACAGGCTAACCCACTTGTGTATATTCAAAACAGCAGTAAAATTTCATTTAATAATTTTTCTTTTGAAAAAGGAGTGCCGCTTTTATTTAGTATTAATGGTGACCGCACTACTGGCATCGAGGTGAAATCAACAAACACAGATAATGCAACCAATAAAAATGAGTTTTTATTTGGCGCAAAATCAAATAGCATCACGTATCAAAAATAAAACTGACACCGTATGAAAAAGTATTTTGTAATCATAATGGCACTTTGTGTAAGCAGTCAAATGGTAGTTGCACAAAGCAAATCTGTGGCAGAACAAGTAGCTGCTACGGCTATGGCTAAACTATGGAAGCAGCCCATTGGTGCGGATACTGCAAAGCCAGGTAAATGGACGTATGATCAGGGTGTAGTGCTACTAGGGATTGAGCGTTTATGGATTAAAACAGCCAACCCAATTTATTTTTCATACCTCCAAAAGAGTATGGATTATTTTGTCACAGATGCTGGAGACATAAAAACGTATAAGCAACAAGACTTTAATATTGACAATGTTCTTTGCGGAAGAATTTTACTTACGCTCTATAACGTTACAGGTCAAGTAAAATATTATAAAGCAGCAAGCTTACTTAGAGAACAATTAAAATCACATCCTCGCACCAAAGAAGGTGGTTTTTGGCATAAAAAAATATATCAAAATCAAATGTGGTTAGACGGTCTATATATGGGCCAGCCATTTTATACTTCATATGCAAAACAGTTTCATGAGCCAGCGGCTTTTGACGATATCGCCAATCAATTTATATGGATGGAAGCGCATGCTAGAGATTCTAAAACCGGACTTCTATACCATGGTTGGGATGAGAGCAAAGAACAAAAATGGGCCAATCCTGTAACCGGTTGTTCGCCGCATTTTTGGGGAAGGGCTATGGGTTGGTATGAAATGGCGATTGTTGATGTATTGGAAAATTTCCCTACTACACATCCTAAGCGTGATTCGCTTCTAGCTATATTAAAAAGGTTAGCAGATGCTATAAAAAAAGTGCAAGATCCAGCAACTGGTTTATGGTATGATATTTTAAACTTACCTACAGAAAAAGGCAACTACTTAGAATCATCTGCTAGTTCTATGTTTGTTTGTGCAACAGCAAAAGCCGTAAGACTTGGATTATTGCCTACTAGCTATTTATCGGTTGCTAAAAAAGGGTATGATGGCATATTAAAACAGTTTATCAAAACAGATGCCAACGGTTATACCAATTTAGAAGGAACTGTTAGTGTGAGTGGATTGGGTGGCAATCCTTACAGGGATGGGAGCTACGCTTATTATATGTCAGAAAAAGTAGTCGTTAATGATCCTAAGGGGGTTGGTGCTTTTATTCAGGCCGCTAACGAAATGGAATCTGTTGCTATACCAAAATTAGGTAAGGGTCAAACTTTTTTGTTGGATGATTTTTATAACGCCGAAAAGAAAAAAGATATCACTGGAGTAGAATATGCGTATCATTATAAGTGGCCAGAAATGTATAACAATGGTTTTTCATTGTTAGGGAATATTATACAGGCAAATGGTTTAAAAACAGCTACTTTGTCTGAGGCGCCTTCTGCTAAGCATTTAAAAAATGCAGCTATTTATATGATTGTAGATGCCGATAATGTGGCAGATAATCCTACGCCAAATTATATAAATGATAAAGATGCGCAAGAAATTTACAAATGGGTAAATGCGGGTGGTGTATTGGTGCTGTTTCACAATGACAAACCCAATGCCGATTTTACGGCTATCAATAAGCTGTCTGATTTATTTGGCATCCATTTTAATGAAGACAGTTACAATAAAGTGGTAGGCAATGATTATGTAGGCGGACATATCGAAATCCCGGCCAATCATCAGATTCTAAAAAACACTAAAAATATTTATCAAAAGGAGGTATGCTCTATTACTGTAAAATCTCCTGCTAAAGCGGTCCTTAATAAAGGAGACCTGGTTGTTTTTGCTACGGCAAAAATTGGTAAAGGTACCGTTTTTGCTACTGGAGATCCTTGGCTTTATAACGAATATACAGATGGACGTAAACTTCCAACTTTCTATGAAAATGCACAGGCTGCAGACGATCTTGTAAAATGGCTTATCTCTCAAATACCATTAAAAAAATAACGTATTGAAAAAAGTAAGTTTAAAATATTTAATTGTTGCGCTGCTACTGTTAATTTCTAGTAGTAAAAGCACTTGTGTGTATGCACAATCTGCAACCAATAAAATAATTGTTGTAGATCAAAAAGGTGGTGGCGACTTTACATCTATTCAGGACGCTATTAATAGTTTGGCTGATACGGCAACCGCTCCCCGAATAATTTTTATTAAAGCGGGCATTTATAAAGAAAAAGTTTTTTTAGAAAAGGATTTTGTGAGCCTAGTTGGAGAAGACGTACATAAAACAATTCTTACAATTTCTTTGGCGCGTGACATTTGGCGTTGTGAAAATGATGACGATTGGGGCGTAGCAACCATCAATTTAAAATCAAATGATATTGTACTCGAAAATTTAACGATTACCAACACCTATGGTTTTGAACGCGCTCAAAACAAAGAACCTGAACATATCGATTGTCGCAAAGATTCATTACATCCGTTTAAAGAGGTAAGAAATAGTTCGCATCAAATGGCTCTTCGCAGTTTTACAACTACAAGGTTGGTTGCTAAAAATTGCATTTTTAGAGCCTACGGAGGTGATACGGTTAGTCCATGGAATCCAGAGGAAGGGATGTTTTATTTTAAAGACTGCATTATGGAAGGGGGCGTAGATTTTTATTGTCCAAGAGGGTGGGCATGGGCCGAAAATTGCACGTTTATAGCGCACGGAACTACTGCTGCTATTTGGCACGATGGTTCTAAGTATGAAGACTCAAAAACGGTTTTGGTTAACTGTAAGTTTACCGGGGATGCTGGTTTTAAGTTAGGACGCTACCATAGAGACGCTCAGTTTTATATTATTAATGGTTGGTTCGCCAAAGAAATGGCTGATGCGCCTATTTATTTGAATGCTTCTAATCCGCAAAATGAAATCAAATGGGGGCGCCGCGTATATTTCTATAATGCATACAAAGAAGGTGCTGCATTTACTTGGCTGGCTAATAATATTGAAACAGCAAAAGGAAATCCAAAGCCAGAAAATATCACATTGCAATGGTTGTTTGGCGGTAAATGGATGCCAGATACTGCAGCATTAAAAGTAACTGCTTCAAAAGCGGGTGTTGTAGTTAAAACAAAATCATTGGTTCAGGCTTCAGGTATTGATTCTATTGCAGAAAATATGCTCGTGTATCAGCGTGCTATTGGGGGTTGGCCTAAAGCTGTTAATGAAATAAAAGTCGATTATACAAAGCAGCTCACAGATGCTCAAAGAAAAGACATCATTGCAGATTCTTTGCATAAAGATCCAACGATCGACAATGGCGCTACTACTAAAGAGATCAGATATTTAGTAACTGCTTTTAATAAAACAAAAAATAGTAAATACCTGTCAGCTGCAGAAAAAGGAATCGGCTATTTATTAAAAGCACAATACGCAACAGGTGGATGGCCTCAATATTTTCCGGATTTTTCTTCGTATAGAAGTCAAATTACGTATAACGATGACGCAATGGTAAATGTGTTAAATCTATTACAAGACATCGTGGAGGGGGCTAAAAATTTTAATGTAGTTAATCCAGCATTTATTCCAAAAGCAAAAACTGCTATTGAGCTAGGCATAGGCTGTATATTAAGAACACAAATAAAAGTTAATGACCAGCTCACTGCTTGGTGTGCCCAATACAATAGAAATACCTTGCAACCAGAAATGGCAAGAAAATTTGAGTTGGTTTCTATTAGTGGTCAAGAGTCTGTGGGGATTATCAAATTTTTGATGCGTCAAAAAAATCCATCACCTGAAATCATAGCTGCAATTAAAGCGGGTGTAAACTGGTTAGAGATGGTAAAAATAAAAGGTTATAAATATGTAGATATTGTAGCTCCTGAACTTCCAAAAGGAAAAGATAGGGTAGTAGCAACAGACATTAATAGCACTATTTGGGCTAGGTTTTATGAGATTGGCACCAACCGTCCGTTTTTTAGTGGCCGTGATAGCGAAAAAAAATATGATTTAAAAGAAGTAGAATTAGAACGAAGAACAGGTTATGCTTGGTATGGAACTTGGCCAGCAACACTGCTTGTTGTAGAATATCCAAAATGGTTACAAAAATTAAATACGAATAATTAGTTATGATGTTGAACAAAAAAACCTACACTTCCATAGCTACAGAAAATGTAGACGCGCTATTTGCACTTCCAGAAAAAGTATTACAATTTGGAACAGGGGTATTACTTAGAGGGCTACCAGATTATTTTATTGATAAAGGAAATAAGCAAGGACTTTTTAATGGAAGAATTGTAGTTGTAAAATCTACCGACCAAGGAGATACGGACGCTTATGTAGCTCAGGATGGTTTATATACGATTTTAGAAAAAGGAATTGAAAATGGATCACCGATAGAACGTACTACCATTAATGCATCTATTAGCAGGGTTGTTTCTGCAAAATCTGAATGGCAAGATGTGTTGGCATGTGCAGCTAGTAAGGATATACAAGTAATTATATCTAATACCACAGAAGTGGGTATTGCACTGGTTGAATCGGATGCTACAGCTTTATTTCCAGCATCATTTCCGGGCAAACTATTGCATTTTTTAATGGAACGTTACCGTGTTTTTGAAGGCTCTATTGAATCTGGTTTGGTAATTATACCAACAGAACTTATAAGTGATAATGGCATTAAACTAAAAGAAATAGTGCTTGCATTGGCGAACTTAAAAGGGCTGGATGCTGCATTTATTAACTGGGTAAATACTGCCAATGATTTTTGTAGCTCATTGGTTGATTGTATTGTGCCGGGTAAATTACCTGCCGCAGAAAAAGAGCTATTTGAACAAAAGGCGGGTTACACTGATAGTCTTGCTATTATGTCTGAGCCTTACCGTTTGTGGGCTATCGAAACATCCAGTGAAAAAACGGCAAAAATTTTAACTTTTGCAGAAGCAGATGCTCGTGTTATTTTAGCGCCAAGTATCAATAAATACAAAGAAATTAAATTAAGGTTATTAAATGCAACACACTCTCTTTGTTGTGGTGTGGCGCATTTGAGTGGTTTTGTAACGGTGCGAGATGCTTTAAAAGACAATACATTTAGATCCTTTATTTCGGAAATGCTGCTGGAAGAAATTGTTCCTCTGGTTGCCGATGGCGACATTTCTTTAGAGGAAGCAAAAACTTTTGCATTACAAGTTATTGATCGTTTTTCCAATCAGAGTATAGAACACTTGTGGTTAAATATTTCGGTGCAATACACATCTAAAATGCAAATGCGTGTTGTGCCTTTGGTTGAAAAATATGTGGGACAAAATGGAAAAGCGCCTAAGCTCATGTCTTTTGGTTTTGCTGCATTTTTAGTATTTATGAAATCGAAAGAAGTGGCCCCTCAAAAGTACATGGGTACGCATGCAGGCGTTGATTATGAAATTAAAGATGACAAAGCTGCAGAAATGTCTAGTGCGGTTGCTAGAAAAACTACGTTTGTGCAATCCTCTATTTTTAATGAACTAGTATTTGAATACGTTGATAAAATAAATGCAAGCTCTGTAACAGATCTACTGGCTGCTGTTGTAAAAAAATAAACAATGAAAGAAAATTACAAAGTAATTAAAGTGCATCCTAGCGACAATGTTATTGTTGCACTAGAAGATATTCCTGCTGGCGCCACTGTGGTGTATGAAAATGCAACTTATAAAATAGTTGATGATGTTGCTGCTAAGCATAAGTTCTATCAGTCAAATATGGTAGCGGGTGATTCGGTAACAATGTATGGGGTGCTTGTAGGAAAAGTGCAAGAGGCTGTTACAACTGGCATGCGAATGACTACCACTAATTTGCATCATGCTGCTGAGCCATATGCGTTTAGGCCTTATAACTATAGTTGGACTGCACCCAATGTGGATGCCTATAAGAACAAAACGTTTTTAGGATACCACCGTGCAGATGGCAGAGTAGGAACAGCCAATTATTGGTTGTTTATACCAACCGTATTTTGTGAAAATCGAAATTTAGATGTGATACGCGAAGCGCTTCATAATGAGCTTGGCTATGCTGTAACACACAAGTATAAATCTTTTACAAAGCAACTATTGTCAGCGTATGAGGCTGGCAGTTCTATACATGATTTTTCTCCAGCTTCACTGGTAGCAGAATCTAAAGAAGGGCGTAAGTTTAAAAATATTGATGGCATTAAATTTTTAAATCATCAGGGCGGCTGTGGTGGAACAAGAGGAGACGCTGCAATACTGAGCAAGCTACTTGCTGCTTATGCAGATCATCCCAATGTAGCGGGCATCACGGTATTAAGTTTGGGCTGTCAAAATTTACAGTTACAAGATCTAGACAATGATATTAAAGCACGCAATCCAAAATTTAATAAGCCTCTGTATATATTTGAGCAACAACAATCTGTTAGCGAAGAGGATTTGATTTGTGAAGCCATCAAAAAAACATTTGAAGGACTTATTGAGGCAAACAAAATCGAAAGACAACCTGCCGGTCTCGATAAATTAACAGTTGGTGTTAAGTGTGGCGGTAGTGATGGCTTTAGTGGTATTTCTGCAAATCCAGCCGTTGGCTATTGCAGTGATTTACTGGTTGCATTAGGCGCCAAAGTATTACTTGCCGAGTTTCCAGAACTGTGTGGTGTAGAACAAGAGTTAATAGACCGTACGATTAATCCAGATGCTGCACATAAATTCATTCATTTGATGAGTGCGTATAGTGCAGCCGCTATTGCAGCTGGTTCAGGTTTTCATATGAATCCATCTCCAGGCAACATTAAAGATGGTTTAATTACAGATGCCATTAAATCTGCGGGTGCAGCTAAAAAAGGAGGTTCGTCTCCTGTAGTGGATGTGTTAGATTATACGGAGCCTGCTACTAAGCCTGGTTTAAATTTAGTTTGTACACCAGGTAACGATGTAGAAGCTACAACGGGTAAAGCTGCAAGTGGCGCTACGCTGATATTGTTTACTACAGGCTTAGGAACACCAACAGGCAATCCAGTTTGTCCAACTATTAAAGTGTCTACCAATGCTGCTTTAACAAAAAGGATGAATGACATTATTGATATTGATACCAGCCCAATTATTTCAGGTGAAAAAACAATTCCGGAAATGGGTGAAATAATTTTAGACTATTGCATCAAAGCGGCTAGCGGTGAAATCACGCCAAAAGCAGTATTGTTAAACCAAGACGATTTTATTCCATGGAAACGTGGAGTGAGTTTATAAATAAAAACTAGAAGAGATGAGTAAGTTATTCATGGATGAAGATTTTTTGTTACAAACAAAAACAGCGCAGTTATTATACGAGGAGTATGCAAAGCAAATGCCAATTATCGATTACCATTGTCATTTGTCGCCTCAACAAATTGCAGAAGATATTAAGTTTGAAAATTTAACACAGGGCTGGTTGTATGGCGACCATTACAAGTGGAGAGCTATGCGTACAAGTGGGGTGGATGAATCCTATTGTACAGGGGATAAATCAGATTATGAAAAATTTGAAAAGTGGGCAGCTACAGTTCCTTATACCATGCGTAATCCACTATATCATTGGACACATTTAGAATTGAAAAGGTATTTTGGCATCAATGAATTGTTAGACCCTTCAACAGCAAAGTCTGTGTATGAAAATGCTAGTGCGCAAATTCAAACGGATGACTTTAGTATCAGAAACTTGATTCGTAAAATGAATGTAAAAGTTATTTGTACTACAGATGATCCTATCGATTCGTTGGAATACCATAAAACACTTGCTGAGAGTGGGTTTGAGGTAAAAATAAAACCTGCTTTTAGACCTGACAAGGCCATGGAAGTCTCAAGTGCCGCTAATTTTACAGCCTACATTAAAAAATTAGAAGCTGTTGCCAATTTATCTGTTTCTTCATTTGAAGATTATTTATTTGCATTACAAAACAGACATGACTTTTTTGCTTCTATGGGATGCTCAGTGAGTGATCATGGATTAGAAGAAATATATGTAGAAGATTTTACGGGTCAAGAAATTGAAGCCATTTTTACAAAAGTATACGGAGGAAAAGACTTAAGTCTTATAGAACAGCGCAAATTTAAAAGTTGCATGTTGCTTCATTTTGCAGAATGGGATTGGGAAAAAGGGTGGGTGCAACAATATCACCTGGGCGCACTGCGTAATAATAATTCACGCATGTTGTCTAAACTAGGTCCAGACACTGGTTGGGATAGTATTGGAGATTTTTCTCAGGCAGCAGCACTTTCTAAATTTTTAAACAAGCTTGATAGCGAAGATAAACTTGCTAAAACCATTATCTATAATTTGAATCCAGCAGACAACGAACTGATGGCTTCTATGATTGGTAATTTTAATGACGGATCTGTAGCAGGTAAAATTCAATTTGGAAGTGGATGGTGGTTCTTGGATCAAAAAGATGGAATCATTAAGCAGTTAAATGCTTTGAGCAATATGGGACTTGTTAGTAGGTTTGTAGGAATGCTTACCGACTCTCGTAGTTTCTTATCATTCCCAAGGCATGAATATTTTAGACGCATATTGTGTAATTTATTTGGTGACGAAATTGAAAATGGGGAATTACCTAACGATACCAAGTGGGTAGGTCAAATCATCCAAGACATTTGTTATAACAATGCCAATGAGTATTTTGGCTGGAAAGACAAATAATCTACTTTTTTATTTTTTTTCATATTATCTTGTAAATCAAACGGGTAAGAAATTAGCATGAAAAAAGTATTTTGTTTTGGGGAGATTTTGCTTCGTATGTCACCCGTATTGGATCAGGCTTGGATCAATAGTGCTTCTATGCCTGTGCATTTAGGAGGCGCAGAACTCAATGTAGCAAAGGCTTTAGCTGGTTGGAAGCAACCCGTTACCTATATGTCTGCTATGCCAGACAACTACTTATCTAAAGAAATTGCAGCTTCTATTGCTGCTTGTAATATTGATGTAGACGCCATGCAATATTGTGGCGACCGCATAGGCATTTACTTTTTACCGCAAGGTGCCGATTTAAAAAATGCTGGCGTCATTTATGATCGCGCACATGCTTCATTTTCAACTGCTTTATTCCCGGGAAAAATAAATTGGGATGCATTGTTTGAAGGTTCTGATTGGTTTCATTTTAGTGCCATCAGTCCTGCCTTAACAGAGCAAGCCGCCGAACTTTGTTTAGATGCATTAAAGGCTGCAAAACGATTAGGTCTTACTATTTCTGTAGACTTAAACTACCGCGCTAAACTTTGGAAATACGGTAAACAACCTGCACAGGTAATGCCTGCACTTGTTGCTTACGCCGATGTTATTATGGGTAATATTTGGAGTGCTAGAGATTTACTGGGTATTGATGTGCCGGCTGCTGCCGAAACTGCCACTTCCAAAGAGCAGTTTACTGCGTGTGCAAAAGAAACGGCAGCTGTGTTATTTGAGCAAAACCCTTCCTGCAAAGTTGTAGCCAATACCTTTAGATTTACCCCAGAAGGCGAGGGGGTAGATTATTTTGCAACCTTGGATACAAGAAACGAGCAAGCTGTGGCAGTTAGTTTTCAAGCAAGTTCGGTGGTAGATAAAGTGGGTAGTGGTGATTGCTTTATGGCAGGGCTTATTTATGGTATTCATAATGGCCTTGAACATCAAGAAACGATAAATTATGCAGCTTCCGCAGCTTTTGGTAAATTGCAGGAACTCGGGGATAGTACCAAGCAAACTACCGATCAAATTAAATCAAGGTATTAATGGAAAGAGAAGCCGTATTAATTAGTCAAATAAAAGCCGAAGGCGTGTTGCCTTTGTATTATCACGATGATGTAACGGTATGTGAGGGGGTGCTCAGAGCCCTTTATAATGGAGGCGTTAGAAGTGTTGAGTTTACCAATAGAGGCCCACAAGCACTTACTAATTTCAAACATTTGGTTTCATTAAAATCTTCTATGCCAGGTTTGATACTTGGTATTGGTACCATTAAAACACCGCAAGATGCAAGCGCATTTATTGAAGCTGGTGCCGATTTTTTAATTAGCCCTTGTTTTGATGCTAGTGTTGCTGACGTTGCTTATATGCACAAAATTTTATGGATTCCAGGTTGTATGACACCCACCGAAATTCATGTGGCTCAAAAATCTGGTGCTACGCTTGTAAAATTATTTCCTGGTAATGTGTTAGGTCCTGGTTTTGTGGACGCGATCAAAACACTTTTTACAGGAGTTGATTTTTTAGTAACGGGGGGAGTAGAGCCAACGGCTCAAAATATGGGTGCTTGGTTTAAAGCTGGCGTTGCTGGCGTTGGGCTTGGCAGTAAACTCATTACTAAAGATGTGCTTACAAATAAAAATTTCGAACAATTAGAAGCGCAAACAAAAGAATTGGTTGCACTTGTTAAGACTATAAAATAATTACGATTTAAAGTTTACCATATGGAACAAAAAATTGGTCGTTACCGCTGGACAATTTGCGGATTGGTGTTTTTTGCTACTACTATTAACTACTTGGATAGAGCCGTTATTAGCTTATTAAAATCTACTTTAACTACCGAGTTAAAATGGGATGATGGTGATTATACCAATGTTGAAATTGCTTTTAAAATCTCGTATGCTATTGGTCTACTTTTAGCAGGAAGATTTATTGATAAAGTGGGTACCAAAAAAGGATATGCATGGGCTACAGGCTTATGGAGTGTAGCTGCAGTGCTTCATGCTGCTGCTAAGAGTGTATTTGGATTTTCGGTGGCTCGTGCCGCTTTGGGTGTAACAGAAGCTGGAAATTTTCCTGCTGCTATTAAAACTGTTGCAGAATGGTTTCCGCGTAAAGAGCGCGCATTAGCAACTGGACTTTTTAATTCTGGTGCAAATATTGGAGCTATTGTGGCGCCGTTATCTGTTCCATTTATAGCCGCTGCGTATGGATGGCAGTGGGCATTTATTGCTACTGGTTTACTAGGATTTATTTGGTTGTTTTTTTGGAACAAACATTATTATAAACCTTCGGAGCATCCAAAATTATCGGCTTCAGAACTTGCGTATATTAATAGTGACTCGGATGCCATTGCTGAAGGCGATGCACTTCAATCAAAACCTTTTGGTTGGGCGTCTTTATTAAAGTATAAACAAACATGGGCTTTTGCGATTGGTAAATTATTAACCGATCCAATTTGGTGGTTTTATCTTTTCTGGCTACCTGATTTTTTAGAAAGTCAATATCACATTAAAGGAACCGCTATTGCACTTCCAGTGGCTGCAGTATATACGATGTCTGCGGTAGGCAGTGTGTTTGGTGGATGGCTTCCTATGTATTTTATTAAAAATAACTGGCCTGTTTTTAAAGCACGTAAATCTTCTATGTTATTATATGCATTTTTAGTATTGCCAATTTTATTTGCGCAAGTACTAGGTGGGATGAATATGTGGCTGGCAGTATTTGTTATTGGAGTGGCAGCTGCTGCGCATCAGGCTTGGAGTGCTAATATATTTACAACGGTAAGTGATATGTTCCCTAAACGTGCTGTAGGCTCTGTAACTGGTATTGGTGGCATGTTTGGCGCAATAGGTGGTATTTTACTTTCAATGGCTGTACAAAAGAATTTGTTTGTGCATTACCGTGCTATAAATCAAATTGAAACAGCGTATTATATCATGTTTATTGTATGTGGCTCTGCTTATTTATTAGCTTGGCTTATCATGCATATTTTGGTTCCTAAAGTAAACGTTATTGCAGCCGAAGATTTAGAATAAGAAAGTGTATGTCTGAGCAACCTAGAATGATGCAAACCATGCGTTGGTATGGCCCCAACGACCCAGTAAGTTTATGGGATATTAGACAGGCTGGCTGTTCTGGTGTGGTATCTGCACTGCATCAGATTCCAAATGGTGAAGTGTGGCCTATTGAGGCTATCCAGGAAAGAAAGCAAATTATTGAAGCGGCCGGACTTACATGGGATGTTGTAGAAAGTGTTCCCGTGCATGAAGCTATCAAAACGCAAAGCCAAGGTTTTAAAGAGTACATTAATAACTACAAGCAAACGATTCAAAATTTAAGTAGTTGTGGTATTAAAATTGTGACGTATAATTTTATGCCAGTGATGGATTGGACACGTACCAATTTAAAGTACGAAATGCCGGATAAGTCGTTGGCGCTGTTATATGAAAAAGCTGCGGTGGTTGCATTTGATGTATTTATACTAGAAAGAAAAAACGCTGTAGCAGATTATACGCCCGCCGAAATTGAAGCGGCAACAGTCCGTTTTAATGGCATGGATGATGCCCAAAAACTGCAGTTACAACATAATATGATTAAAGGCCTTCCGGGTAGTGAAGAAAGTTTTACCATGGAAGCGTTTAGAAATGCTTTAGCTGCGTATGATGGAATTGATGCAGCTAAACTTCGCGCGCATCTTATTTATTTTTTAGATCACATCATACCAGTTGCCGAATCTTGTGGTGTTAAAATGGTGATCCATCCAGATGATCCACCGTATTCTATATTAGGGCTTCCAAGAGTAGTGAGCACAGCCTCTGATATTCAGGCTTTGTTTAGTGCTGTTCCTTCATTATCTAACGGTCTGTGTTTTTGTACTGGTTCTTTTGGTGTTAGACCTGATAATGATCTTCCCGCTATCGTGAGTAATTTTGGTGACCGTATTAATTTTATTCATTTACGTAGTACCAAAAGAAATGCAGCTGGTGATTTTTATGAAGACAATCACTTGGAAGGTGACGTAGATATGTACCGTGTTGTCAAAGAAATTATTGAAGTGATGCGCAGGCGCAATATCTCTATCCCTATGCGTCCAGATCATGGTCATCAAATGCTTGATGATTTAAAAAAAGAAACCAACCCCGGCTACTCTGCCATAGGAAGGCTTAGAGGTCTCGCCGAACTCAGGGGTTTAGAAATGGGGATTCTTAAGAGTTTGTATTATTGATAAACCATTTTGAGCACTGTATTTTCCGGTTACTACTTTTTGTTGTTGCAAGTGCACTCTAAAATCAACGTTCCAGTTTGTAGGCCAGGCAGGTAGCCAATTTGTTTGATCCACTTCCGATTGCACTAGCATATTTTGCAGGGCGCGCATGTTAACAGTACCATGGTCTTGATCCGGTACCCAGTCATAATTGGGGCCCCAGAATGCAGGAAACCTGCTGCCTCCATGCTTGGTGGTAAAATTATGAACCACCATTTCTTTGGCTTCTTTTGTAAGACCTAGGTAAGCAGCAAAAATGGGATCTTGTTGCCAACCGCTAAATTCATTATTGGCTCTATTATTAAACGCTTCAATGGCTTCTTCTATTTTTTCTTTACCAACCCCTCTTAGCCTGAATGGGAATACGGCATAGAGTTCTGGCTTTTCTACATTGGTTCGGGGTCCTAATTGATAGCCTGGCGCTAAGGCAGTTTTTCCTTTAATTATTTGCGTGGGAAGTGGAGGTAAACTTGCAAAAAGTTCTTTTGCTAGTTGTATAAATGCAATGTCTTTGATACCTGCTTGATTGTTTATTAAACCACTAAGTACACGCGTTAAACCTGCAATTTCTGGTAATGGGTTTACGACACCTTCAAAAAAAGATTCGAGTGCTTGTGCGGGTTCAATTACAATTTGGTTTGAAGTATTTCTTTTGTAGTGTGCATTATAAAAGCGAATAATTTCTTTTATAAATGGAAGGTGTTCTTTTGTAAATGTTTGTTGGTCTTTTGTAAATGCGTAATAGTCGAGCATTAGGGTAGATAATTCCAAGCTACCTTCCCATAAATACCGGATGTACATATTTTCAGAAACACCGTCTGCTAAATTTTTTCTATTCCAACCGTAATTGTCATTGGCATACGTACCCCATGGCGTCATGGTTTCAGGAAAGTAGGCCCCTTCGTGATTAAAATATTTTTGTGTTCTATATTTTGCTAATGGAAGTGCCGATGTATACATCTTAAACAGCGGTTTGATAAGTTCAAAGTCGCCACTGTATAGCATTGAATAATAGGGGAGTCTGGTGTTCTGAAACCAGTAATTAGCGCCCCAGTCTCTAAAATCTGCGTCATAGCCTGTCAAGTTTCTTTTACCCATGCTCTCATCTACATCTACCGTGAAAATGGAACCATTAAATTTAATGGGAAGTCCACCTCTGCCGGCGCAAGCGTTCATATAACGTTGTAATTGATAGCCCTGTGTAACAGCAAAGGTTTCCTTTTGTGTTTGTTGACTACTATCGCCGGGCGTAACAATCAAATAATGTTTGTTCCAAAAATTATTCCACCACTTTTTATGCGCGTTAAATCTTTGGGTAGAAGGTTGCTGCGTTGTTTTGTGATGCAGTTTTATTGCTTCTTTTTTCCATTCTAATATATTAGCTGTTTGCTTTTTTAGAACCGTAATATTTATCTCAAATTCTTTTTGTGTGGCTTTTTTGCTAACCTGCTCTTTAGTGCTGACTACGGCGCCAAAATTTTGATACAGCAGTGGATCTTTGCCTATTTCATTAAACTTTGTTAGGTTTTGGATGTCTAAGGTAGACTGCCAAATCGATGATTTATTTTGGTGAACCCAAATAAGTGTTTTTGTATTATCAAGTATCGTATCTCTTTCCCTTAATAGTGGAAATGGTGCGCTTATCATTCCGTAGGCACTTCTTTTTTCTCCGCCTAATAGGGTGTCTGTTTTATTTCGCCATAGTGCATTTTTAATGTTGAGTGATACACCTTTGCTAGCCTTTCCTATTATTGTAATGGCCGGGTTGTTGGCGTCTGCGAAAATGGTTATGTGTATGCTTTCTTTTCTGGCATTGGTAGCTATAATTTTAATGCTGCCTGTTTGAATATCGAGTGTTTGGGTAAATGAAGCGCCATTTAAAATAGTTGGTGTGGTAGCAATGGTAATTTTTCCAATTTTTAGTAGACGACCAATTTCAGAGTAGGCATCTGTTTTTGAAATGTATAATTGTAATAGACCACTACTATCTACCCATACGTTAGCGCCAATATCTCCATTGCCAATGGGCATAGAGCCACTTGGTCCGCTACTTTGTGTGTTCCAGTGTACGTTGTATGGCGCAAGTTTCACTTGCGCCATACAGGGCGCGCAAGGCGCAAAAAAATTTCCTGCCACCAAAGCAAGCACCCATAAAAAACCAAGTCTCGTTTTTCTAAATAAATTTTTTGATCGCATCTATTTTAATTTCTGTATTTGTCTTTGTACAGTCCCATTTTTTCAAATGGTACAGGTTCAAAGCCTTTTATTTTTTTAAATACTTCCGATGTTGGACGTAGGGTAAAATTTTCATGCACCATGTCTACAAATCCAGGATCGATAGTAGTCATATAGTTATCTCTTTCTGTAATGGTGGCATAGTTGCCGCCAATCATTTTGGTAGGATTTTTTGGTCCTCCAATTATGAGGTTGTCTGCAAATACGTTACGGTTGGCGCGCATGGCTTTCCACTGATTCGTGCCTGGTATGGTATCTAAATATTCAAGTAAACCTGGATACTTACCAGCATAAGGTTCCTCCTTATAAGCAACACTTTTTGTAAGGCGGTTTCTGATAAGTCCGTTTTCACCAAACATCGATTTTTCGGAGCCTGCTGCCCAGGTGTAATAGTGTGCTGATATTTGCGCTGTAGCATCTGTGGGTTCTATAATAATATTGTTTTTCATCACAAGGTCCCAGCCGCTATTGGTAAATAAAATACCGTGCTTGGTTTCCATTTTATAAAATACGTTTCCAAAAACAAATACATCGGCACTAGAGTCGTCACAATAAATACCCATGTTCATACGGTTGGGATTTCCAATGTGATGAAAATAATTGTAACGAACTACATTGCCTCTATCGCTAGGGTCTCTGCCAATATACCATGGAGAGGTGTCGTCCGAATTGAGTGTTACGTGATGGATATTGTTGTATTCAAAAACGTGTTCGTTGCCGTGTACAAAAATGCCTTGCCAATCTGAATTGTATATTTCGCAGTGTCTAATTTTATTGCCGCATCCGTCTACGCTAATGCCCGACCAAATAAATTTATTTCTTCTGTTAAAGTCGTGGACTTTACAATTTTCAACAATATTGTTTGCTTTTGTGAGCGTTCGTTTATCGCCACCACTTAAATAAATACCACCGCTTCCTGTATTGTACACATCGCAACTAATAATAGTTTGATTAAATCCGGCGTTTCTATTCCAGCTGGTGTTTTTATATAAATAATTTTGAAGGCTACCAATGATACCAGAAGTAGGAGTGCCATCAAAATCATCGATACTCATGTTATTTTGTTTGGCCTCGGCGCCTTGACCCATAAAAATGCCGGAGGTTCCAAGGTTTCTAACGGTGCAGCCTGCAATGGTGTTATTGCTGCCTCCTTCTAGGTAAATCCCCATGCCTCTTCCGGCTTCGATGGTAAAGCCTTCGATTGTGAGGTGGTTGGCATTTGTAATGGATACGATAGGATTTTCAAGTATGGAAACGGTAATGTTAGCAGTAGCAATATCAGCTTTACCTGCGCTATTGGTTGGAGGCCATATGTACAACATGCCGGTTTTATTATCAAGCCACCACTCACCAGGGCTATCTAGTTCTTCTAAAATATTGTAGGCAATGTATTCTTGAAAGTCTCTGCCATGTGCAATGCCATAAATATGTGGGCTTGCTAGTTTAATTTCTTTTTTTGTGGTATCTATGTTTGCAATATTAATATAGTCATCTGCAAAGCCATAATTAAAAGTGCCCTGTATCCATATATCTTTTTGGCCTACCCATTTTGATTGCCTGTTATCGGTGTAGTTAAATAAGCCACCTCTATTTGATTTATCGCCTATGCGCGGAACAGATCCTTTGTCTAAAACTTTTCCAATTTTTACAGCGCCTTTGTTTGGGTAATGTGCTAATAACAATGGGTCCTCGTTATAATAGAGTTCTAGTGGCGCTGGGATAACGGGTTGTCCGTGTCCATAACTTTGGTGTGTGCCAAAATTGGTGATGCCTAGTTTGGTAAGAGAAACCTCAACAACATTTTCTGCTGCATTTTTTTCTAGCCTAGCAAGTATAGATGGGTTGGTAACTTTTTTAAATAAGCGGCCATTGATATTTTTTCCTCCAGATAAAATCACTTTGTTTTTTGAAGCTGCTTTCCATATCACCTGTAAATTTTCATGTCCGGCATCATCTTGGTTAAATGAAAGCGTTGATGTTAGTTCATAAGTGCCAGGCATTACCGTAACGCTAATGTCTCCGGTATAACTTGGATGGGCTTTTTTAAAATCTCTTACGAGGGCCTTTGCTTTTTGTAAGGTTGCTACGGGTTTTTGCGCAGTACCCTTGTTGGTATCATTGCCTCCTTTAGATACATAAAACTGCTGTGCAGCAAGCTGGTTAATTATAAGTAGAAAAATGATGATTTTAAGGAGCTGTTTCATGTGTGTATCTTATGTGTTTAGATGGGCCTAATTCTCTACTATTTATTTTATATTGAGTAAAATTATTTGTTATGAACGCTACGCCAGAATCAGTAAAAGCAGCACTTGATGCAAACTATAGCGTAACACCCGCACAGGTCAATTACTTTAGCGAAAATGGTTTTATAAAAATTAAAAACATTTTTGACGCATCTGTTATTGATTACATGAATATAGTAATTTCTAAAGAGGTAGATCGTTTAAATAATCAACAAATACCGCTCGAAGAACGTGATACCTATGGTAAGGCTTTTTTGCAAATCATGAATTTGTGGACACATACAAGTGCAGTAAAAGATATTGTGTTTAGTAAAAAAATTGCTCAAATCGCTACCGGTTTAATGCAAACAACAGGTGTGCGCTTATACCATGATCAGGCCCTTTTTAAAGAACCCAAAGGTGGTCATACGCCTTGGCACGCCGATCAATATTACTGGCCACTGGCTACCGAAAATACAGTTACCGCCTGGATACCATTAC
>JACCDM011309755.1_pt1 | contig 86030 bp, 69 predicted proteins | sample 7445851 | NCBI WGS metagenome assembly JACCDM01 (sample SAMN15323438, study PRJNA562643) | freshwater metagenome | isolation source: river surface water | place: USA:Blue River Watershed | collected 2017-08-16
AATCTTATTGCAGACCAATTCAAAACAACAAATATTGCACAAGCAGGGGTTAGTGAATATAAGATATTAAAACAAATACAATCTATAAATTTAAATCAATATGATTTAATTATTATTTCTCATACTAGTCCTAGCAGAGTTCATATAAAGAAACATCCTATACATACAACAGACCTGCATAAAAATTGCGATTTAATTTATACAGACATAGCAGAAAAAAATCATTGGTTTAACAAATCAGTACTAGCCGCAAAACTTTTTTTTAAACATATCTACGATGACGAATATCAAACCGATCTATATAATCTTTTAAGAAAAGAAATTAATAGTCTAATTCATATTCCGTATATCAGCCTAGGACACGTTCCTATAGTATCTAAATTTCAAATAGAAGAAAATTTTTTAGACTTTTCTTCTATTTGGCCTCTTTACAAAGGTGATACAAACCACTATAATAATGAAGGTAATCTCGTAGTCTATGAATCAGTAATTAAGGAGATAGAACGTGTCCTATCAAGATAAAGATATATCGGCAGGAACAAAATGGATAAGTCCGGATCATAAAGTATTTCAAGTTATAGATGTAGTTGAAATTGAAAACCAAATATGGGTATACTACAGAAAATACAATTCTCATCCGGACGATTGTAGAGAATTTAGTTGCTTTAAAGAAAGTTTTTTACTAAGATTTACAAAGATAATAAATGAATAATCTCGTCGAAGTATTTTGGAAAAATCAGAGCAATACCTGGTGGAATGAAACCTGTGCAAATATCATCGAAGTATTTGGTTTACCGGGTAATAGGTACAGCACCGAAGTCAGTGCAGATAGTATGAAATTTTTTTTCGTCGATGACAAAGATGCTTTTATGTGTAAAATAATGATAAGCGATCAACTATGAAATTTTTTGTTGGATTCGTTGTTGCCTGTGCAGCATGGATTCTAATTATATTTCTTTCAAACTTAGAAATAAGTCACTATAGAGTTTATGACTGTGGAATGGCAGAATGGCACCCTGATATTCCGGCACGAGTGAAAGAAGAATGTAGAAGAAGAGCATATGAGGAGTGGAAAAATGAGCACCAAAAAAGAACAATCTAAATCTTGGATTTTGACAGTAGAAGAAGATCCAGATACAGGTGACGGAATATTAACTTTTCCGCAGGACCTTCTTGATGAGACTGGTTGGAAAGAAGGCGATACCCTTGAATGGATTGATCTCGAAAACGGGGCTTGGCAATTAAAGAAAAAGGTAGTATAATAATATTATGGAAAAAATTAAACTAGCAGAACTATTTTACAGTATACAAGGCGAAGGACGTTATATGGGTGTTCCTTCGGTATTCATGCGTACTTTTGGATGTAACTTTAAATGTGCCGGCTTTGGTATGCCTCAGGGAGAACAAAGTATCGAGGCAGATACTGTTGCTCAAAAAATTAATCTCTATCAAACCTACGAAGAACTTCCGTTAGTATCTACAGGTTGTGATAGTTACGCATCATGGCATCCTGCGTTTAAACATTTAAGTCCGTTTTATTCTCCAGACGAAATAGCAGAAAACATTATGAAGATTCTTCCGTATGGAAAGTGGGAAGATGAACATCTTGTTATTACGGGAGGTGAGCCTTTACTAAAATGGCAAAACATTTATCCGGAACTTTTAAATCATCCTAAAATGCAGAATCTCAAAGAAATTACTTTTGAAACTAACGGAACCCAAAAACTCACAAGCGAATTTAAAAATTATCTTATAAATTGGGGCATGGAACATAGGGGTTATCATAAGTTAACTTTTAGTGTAAGTGCTAAACTAAGTTGCAGCGGTGAGGCTAGAGAAATTGCTATTAGGCCAGATGTAGTAAGAGAATACGAAGAAGTAGGGTATACCTATCTGAAATTCGTTATTGCTACTGAAGACGATGCTGAGGAAGCATTAGAAACTTTAGATATTTTTAGGGCGGAAGGATTCAGCGGTCCTTGTTATTTAATGCCTGTGGGCGGAGTAGAGAGCGTTTACACTTTGAATAACCGTCGAGTAGCAGAACTGGCTATGAAGAATGGGCTTAGATATTCTGATCGACTACAGGTACCACTATTTAAAAACGAATGGGGGACTTAATGAAAGTTATTAAAAAATTATTTGGTTTAGATAAGATCGAAGCCAATATTGAAGAAGCAAGACAGGCATTAGAAAAAGCAAATCAACTTAAAGAAGAAGCCGAAAAGAATCTCGCAGAGATCGCCCAAGAACAAGAATTGGCTAAACTAACTCCGAAAGATCGGGCTAGTCGTAAGAAAGAACCGTGGGTCGGTGTATTAAATACGCATGTTAATCAAGACAATATCAGAAATGGGTTTTTCGAACTTGACTGGAACGACTATTTTGTGCTAAAATTAAAGCAAGAAGGTTATGGTGCAGACGGTGATTTGGATGAAGAAATTGTTGATCGCTGGTTCCGTGAACTATGTGCCAACGTTGTAGTAGATGGCGATTTTGGTGGCCCTGTTAATACAGGTTCTTTAGACGTACAGACAGTTGTAAAGAAGAACAAATGACATATATTTTAGTTGATACTGCTAACACGTTCTTTCGTGCTAGGCATGTTATTAACGGCGATGCTGATATCAAACTCGGTATGGCTTTTCATATCACTCTAAATTCTATTCGCAAAGCATGGCAGCAGTTTAACGGCAGTCATGTTATATTCTGCTTAGAAGGCAGATCCTGGCGAAAAGACTATTATGCACCATATAAGCGTAATCGCTCAGATGCTCGTGCCGCATTAAATGAACGTGAGCAAGAGGAAGATCGTGTATTTTGGGAAGCCTTTGATAAATTTAAAGAGTTTATAACCGATAAAACAAACTGTACGGTTCTTCATAATTCACAACTAGAAGCAGATGATCTTATCGCAGGTTGGATACAAGGTCACCCTGATGATAATCATGTAATTATTTCTACAGATACAGATTTTGTTCAACTTGTTGCACCCAATGTAAAACAATACAACGGGGTAATGGAGCATACAATAACACATGAAGGGATCTTTGATGACAAAGGTAAACCAGTCATCGACAAGAAAACAAAAGAAGCCAAAGCAGCACCTAATCCCGAATGGCTCTTGTTTGAAAAATGTATGCGTGGTGATACCAGTGATAATGTCTTCTCAGCGTATCCAGGTGTGCGTACTAAAGGCACAAGCAAAAAAGTGGGTCTTACTGAAGCGTTCGAAGATCGTAAAAGCAAAGGATTTGCGTGGAACAATCTCATGCTACAGAGATGGACTGATCACGAAGGCAAAGAACACAGAGTGTTAGAAGATTATGAACGTAATCGCAGACTGATCGATCTTAGTTATCAACCAGAGCACATTAAAGAAATTATTAAAAGTACGATTTCAACAGCGGTTAATTCTAATAAAAATATTAGCCAAGTCGGCATTAGGTTGATGAAATTTTGCAATCTCTATGATTTGAAAAAAATCTCGGAGCAGGCACAGAGTTATGCCGAACCCTTAAACGCGAGGTACACACTATGACAGACTTACATGCAAAGCCAATTATCGATAATAAATTTTGGATCGTGGAAAAGAACGGTGCAAAATTTGCTACGCTGAGAAAAAGTGACGACGATCGGTTCGTCTTAAGTAACGAAACAGGTATTAAAATTTATGACACTAAAGAAAGTTTAACAAAACAGTTTGGGAAAGATTTTTTCGTAGCGAAGATTATCAAAGAAGCCGACGATAATCAACCAAATGAAGTACATGGATATAGTACAAGTACATCGCCACACAATGCTATGTTTGATATCAAAAGAAAACTTCCTTTGTTTACAAAAAGCGGTGATTCAAAAAGTTTATACTGCGCTGGTTACTATGTTATTCGTTTCGACAAAGGTTGGGTAAAATCATTTTGCCCTAAATTAATTACTCTCCAAAGATACGAATTTAGAGGACCATTTAAAACCGAACTAGAAATGAAACAGGTGCTATCTAATGTCTCAAAATAATATACCGGTTAAACTGCCGGCAATAGAAAAACTTATAACAAGAATAAATTCTGCCGAAAAAACCAATCAAAAAGAAGTTAAATTGACGATGCAAGAATCTAAGGATATTGTGTACGAATTGGCTATCTTAACATCTAGGCTAGGCCTCACAGTTCAAGAAATACATAAAATGTTATCAGAAATACGCGAATCTGCAACAAAGATAGACGTTAAATTCGACGGCGGAACTTTTTAAAAGACATAAATATATACGTGGTTTATTAGGAACACGTATATAATGAGCAGACCAAAGCCTAAAGTAATTCTTGAATTCGTTAACAAAGAAAACTTTAAGATCGAACAGATACTTGAAAGCGATGCTATTTGGGCGGTATTTTATCAAGGGCAACCTTTCAATTTGAAGAGTGGAAGTATTGTGGCGGCACAACCGGGACCGAAATATAAAAAGGTATCATTTTCTAATCCTGGTCATGCATATAACCTTGCAAAAAAATTAAACAAACTTTTTAAAACTCAAGATTTCAAAGTTTATAAACTCACATCCGGTCAAGTTGTATAATGGATCTCAAGGAAGAATATACAAAAACTTTTTTAAAAGCAGCAGGTCTTGATGTAGACCAAAATATAATTAAAACACACCGAAGTAAATGGTGGCACAATTTAAGATCAAAAACATCAGGCGGGCTTCGGCTGACTACAGAAGCATTAGAATTTATTACAGATCAAGCAGACATCAAAACATACGATGTTCCTATTCCTAAAGAAATAAAAATAACACCTCAAATTTTTATTTGGTTAGATCAATTTATCAATTCTCCTTATCATATTACAAAAACAAATATTACAGTTCTATCTGAAAAAGCAGCATTTGAATTATATTTGTTTTCGGGCGATGTTGAAAAATTAGGTCAATCAAAAGCCATGGCGAAAAGACTTCGCTCAGATCTTGACGATTCAGAATAACCTCACTATAAATATTTCATGATAGAATTCAACCCTTTAAATATCTTAGACGAAAGAAAATTGGATCGAATTCCACCTCATTTTTCAAAAACAAGAATAAGTGAGTATGAAATTTCGCAAGATATCGAAAATTGGATTATGGGTAAATGTAAAGGTAGATTTGCTTTTGGAAAAGATTCGTCTTCTGAAAGTTATATCAAAAATAGATCTCATAACTTTGTTGGGTTTGAAGATGAAAAAGAACTGACATACTTTATGTTAGCATGTCCATATCTTAGGAGATAGAAATGACAGACGTAAATGAAAACACACAAACACCAGCAGCACCGGCTGCAGAACAAACACAGACAGTAGCAAATGGATCACCCCAAGGCCCAGACCTTAATCTTAGTGATCTTAACTCGATTAAAAGCATCATCGATGTTGCATCACAGCGAGGAGCGTTTAAAGCCAACGAATTAGAATCAGTTGGTAAAATTTATAACCGCCTCAGTGCCTTTTTAGACTCTGTGGCTAAAAAGGAACAGTAAAATGAAAACCATCAAACACATCGGCCGTATGAAAAATACGGGTGCAAAAGTCATTGTAGTATTTAGAGTTCTACCTGGAGAATCAAATCATGCCCTAGTTCTTCCAGTGGCAGGTTTATCAGACTCATATCACGATGCAATCATGCAGGTGCTAGAAAGTGATCAAGGACAAGAGGTATACGAATTTGGCGAAATTATGCACATTAGACATTTTCCAGACGGACGTCCAATGCTAGTTGCTATGCAACAAGATAATAGGATGCAGAAAGTTGTAACCGATAGTGTTATTATGATGCCGACTCACACTAAAGACATTCCCTTAAGCGACTTAAATGTACTGATAGCAGAACAAAAGAACGTTGCAGTTGATGATCTTCCATTCTTAGTAAGTGGTGCTAGACCAAAAGACATTCAAGAAAAGAAAAAATCCGAAACTGTCACAGTTGATCCCGTTAAAGCACCAGGAAACGAACCTCTCAGCGATAAAGATCTTGCTAGGAGTTATCGCAGCCAAGCCGATGCAATGTATAAAGAAGCGGCCAGACTAAGAAGAGAAGCAGACGATCTAGATCCTCCTCAGAAGAAAACTGTTTCGAAGGTAAAAGAAGAAGCAGGTGCCTAAACGTCTTTTTAGATCGCCTGCTGACCTAGTCAAACAATGGCCGGAAGTATTCGAAGACCTTTACATTAATACCATGCCTGTAGCATATCTCGAAATGCTACGTTTAGAATTTCATAATGGAAGAATTTGGGAAATTGATGTAATGGACTACGCAGGCGAACTAGATCCAAACAGAATAGTAGATATTCTTCACGAATACGAAGCAGAAATTTCTAAAATTGATTTTAGAATAAATGTGAATAAACTAAAAGAAGATATTGACAAAGCCACTAAAAAGATTTTATAGCAGGAATTATAATTTCTTTAGCCCAGGCAGCATGTCCTGCATCATCATAATGCCCGCAAATCATTTTTGTTGCGGGATATTTTTTGTCTAGCCAATTGGAAAATGATTCATTTAACCACTTGTCTTTATGAAACGAATTTAACAACTCAAATTGATCATATAATTTCTTATCCTTAAATTGAGTTTCCCACCAAGAACCATACGAATCCGAACACACGTATCCAAAAAAATTAATTTTATGTAAAGTTAAAATTGATGTGATAGCAGATTTATATCCCAACCAATTTCTAATCCAATGATTGTCACTGGTTAACATATAAAAACTTTGTAATAATTTATTTTTATTTTTATTATGTCCATCAAAATATCCCGGACCGTGAATACGATATGTCTTTAGTTTTTCGTTTTCATCAGTAATCAAACTGAACCTATGCATTTGTCCAGGCAATTGCACAATCACTAAATCGTCTTGCTTAGATTCTTTTATACAATATTCTAGTATATCATAATACATCAAATCAATACCGGAACCTGCTTTGGAATGATTGATAACTTCAATGTCTAAAATTTTAGAAACTATAGAGGGCCAAGAGAATTGACTGGGTTTATCCATGTCGTTAATAGTCCAATCTGCAAGACCGTGCCCTACCGAATGGCTAGTTCCGAAAATCACAATTCTTTTAATCATACCATTGTTCTTTTAGTCTCTTTCTTTCTTCTAAAAATTCTAAATTTGTCATATAAAAAATTTTTTTATCTAACTCTACTCTGTTAAACATATTACAAATATTTTTATCTAAAGTTAGATTTATATCGTACTCTATATATATTGTTTTTTCTAATCTGTCGTGACCTATAAAAAATTCATCACCATTGGGCATTTTCATCACTACACGATTTAATATTCCTGCATAATAATCAATTCTATCAATATTAGATCTATACTCAAGATGCGGTGAAAGTGCATTATAAGGACTAAAAACTACAGGTACATCTTTAGTCACAGGTTTTAAATTTTGAAATACTTTATATCCTATAACCTGCATATTCTCCAAAGGCACTTGTGAAAAAATTATTGATTTAATATCTGTTCTACCATGCATAATAGAACCTACTATTCTATTAAATCCCGGGTGAATAAACCATCTATTTGATACTGTAAAATAATTAACTGTAACAGGATCAATTAATTCATCCGCAAAAGCATAGCAATTAAATAATTTTGTAAGATTTTTTTTACTATTAATTACTCTATCAAAAAATGTTTCTGAAAAATTGAAATATTTAAATCTAGGATTTGTTATGGTCAAAGACATATCTGCTGTATAAGTAAAAATCATTTTCCATGCCTTAAGTCTGCCAATTCGGGAAAGGTTTTATAAAAATTTTCACCTCTAATGTTATCAACACCTTCAACTACACGAATCCATTCTTTTTTCCAGAATTCGCTATCGTCTCGTTGTTCCAACAATAGATTAATAGCAGATTCAAAACCGGATATAGTTCTTTCAGTATTAGGAAAAGATTCTAACCATGTTATATGTTCTCGATATAATTTTATAAGAATCAACTTGTGGCTATCGGGCAAATCTCTTATGCAGAAAGGTGGTGGTCCAAATAGTATGTTTACATTAAAATTTTCAGGTTGAATAAATCCTAGCGACACCCATTCTTTATGTAGTTCAATAATATTGTAAGAATTTAAAATACTTAAAGTACAACTGATATAAAATCTTATTTCTGGAAATTCTAATAATCGTTTTCTATTATCGATCACTCTAGTCCATGAAATGTTCTTTCTTATATACTCGCCCCTTTCGTGATTACCATCTAGACTTGCTCCAATGGTAATCCATTTAAATTTTTTCCAATAATTAATAACATCATATTCTCTATATGTGAGTTTACTGAAATTGGTGTTATAAAAAATTGATACATTATCATTTCTATGATTGGCTAATAGATAATCTAAAATTTCATAGTGTTCATCCATGATTAGCGGTTCTCCGCCGGCAAAATATATATGTTCAACAGTATCTAGAATCGGATGAAAATCTTTCACTGTCACATCGGTTACAATTTTCTTAACTATCGGAAGGTTGGGATTTAATATCTTATAATCTGCAGCCCAACTTGAACTGTAACTAGGCGCACATGTCCTACATTTTAGATTGCATTTATTACTGAATCTAACATCAAGATATTTTATATAGAGACGAGATAGGGAATAATCTTCGTTGATTATTTCGTTGATTGTATTAAATTCTTTTTGAAAAATCCTATTTTGTTCTTGTCTTAGACTAGGTAAACCTATGCTTTCGTTTTTCCAACAGGTTTCACAAGATGGATGTTTCACTCCGTTAAGAAGATCTTTTCTTAATTCTTGCATTTTGGGATGATTGTAAGACTTTAATATATCTTTTTCTGTATTGATCTCTGTAATTTTATTGATACAGCACGGAGAAAGATTATTTTCTGGTCCTACATAGCACGACACAAAAGGAGAAGCACAAAAGGTATCCATATTAAAATTAAATTTTTCTTCATCAACGGATTTTTCTTTTTTAAAAAAATTGAAAAAATTAATACGCTTTTCCATTTCATTCAAAATATTTTTGTACTTTATGATAATAATCGCTGGGAATAACACTTAATACATTTTCATTTCTAACAGCATCGTAACGTAAAAACTCCTTATATGCTTGTTTTATCTCAGTGTCGGTGGGGTTTTCACTTCTCATAAAATTAAGTATGCCCTCGATATCATTTTTATATTTTCCCCAATCGTAACTAGACCATTTTTCTTCTATAAGATCCTTTACTTCTCGAGGAATCATTACAATACTCATGTGCCTTGGCCAATGAATTATATTGTTCCAAATTCTAAATCTAGGAACGTGCTCTTTACACCAAGAATGAAAATCAGGCAAAGAGTAGGCATTTAGCCATCCTATGGTATGAGATATAGAAAATCCTACATCTTTTATATCGTGATACCGAATTATGTTATCTTTGACCTCTTCCCAATTCCCCGGATGCCGAAGATAATTGTACATTGCTCCTGTACCGTCAATACTCAAACCAACACCTAATGACTTAAAATTTGCTGATAATTTTTTAATTGTTTCGCCGGCATAAATTGTAGCATTAGAACTCATGTCCATATTGATATTTTTGCTAAGACCAGAATCGATAAGTTCTTGCCAAATAGTTTCCCATTTTTTAATATAAAAAGGTTCTCCGCCAACTATTTCTAATCTTTTTACTTTAGACATCCAAGATTTTCTATCTTCCCACAGTACACTCTTACTATCGCTAGGTTGACCGTGGTCCATCTTATATCCAGTCCATCCCCATACTACTTTATGTTCGGCCTGCCATTGACTGCTATGACTAGGGGTGCAACTACGACATTTTAGATTACAGGCATTGCTGATAATCATTTGATATTCTATAGGATATTCTGGTTCAGATTCAAAATCCGTATTGCGTCCTAGATTTCCGTCAAGATAACTTAGTCGCTTACTTGTATAATTATTTTCTTCATCTTTAATACAAGTTTGGCACCCGACTGGTTTTTCGCCGTTACGAAACTGCTGTCTTAGATTCTTCATGTACAAACTTGAAAATATTTCTTTTACAGTATGTGTTTGAACGTAAAAAGGTTCACCGTTATCTTGTTTGATGTGATCTTTGTACAGACAACAAGGTCGCACTTTACCGTCAGGATCGTTACTAAATCCGTTCCACGGAAGGCTACAATGCCATTTAAATTTGTTCGTACCAATCATTTATTGGTCCTTTAAATGCTTGACTGAAATTTTTATTTCTTCTAATGTCGTATTGATCGTAAAAAATTTTAAAATCTTTTTCTGCTGTATCTCTTATAAATCCCTCGCCGTGAGGGATCTTTATCACATCTAAATAATCAATTAATCTCTCTATATGATTTTTTTCAAATTCGTGCAATAAATCGTTGTTTTTATTTTTTTCGTACCAAGATATCAATTTAGATCTATAATGGGATCTTAGATCCATAGGCAAAACTATAGGTCCTTGAAAACTAGGAAAACGTAAAATGTTTAAACTAAAAGCCAATGCCTGACGTCCGTATATAGACTTCCATTCTAACATTAAATCCATAAATTCAGTTAATGAATCTAAACACAGAGCATTTATTGTTCCCATTACATTTAAACTTTTAAGTTGTCTAGAATCTAAAAGAAATAGCATGTTCTCTTTCCATTGATTCCAATCTAAACCATCTCTTATATACTCTGCTTGTAATCCTACTGATTCATTACTAGAATATAAAGTTAGTTCATTGCCGCTGGTAGCCTCTAACATTCTTTCAAGAACAGATCTGTCAAATCCCAAATTAGAATTAACTGCTAATTTAGTTTTACTTTTTGATTTATTTTCCTTAAACCAATCAAATAATTTCCAGGTATGTCCGCTCATTAACGGTTCACCTCCTGTAATTCTTAGTTCTGTTAGGGTTCTGTGAAGATCCGATTCCCACCATTGGAAGAATGCCTCAATGTAAGGATTAGTTTCACTAAAATCATAAAGTTGATCGGCATTGTGTTCGTGAGTAAAATGTCCCCTACCGTCTGTACGAATGTTTATATATGGGCCGTTTTTCTTTATATCCTTAACCCATGTTGTGGAAAATCCTGGATTACAATAGGAACAAGCGAATTGACAGGTACGATCAAAAGCGATTTCCAAAGTTCTTAAATCAACGTCTTGATTATAATCTAAATTTTTGGCGTCTATTAATTCTTCATCAGTAAAGGTCATACTTTTATAAGGACGATCGCTAATAGCATCCTTACCCATATCTTCAATTTTCCAGCAGTATTCACACCCGGGTGGCCTTTCTCCTGTTTGCATTTTTCTTCTATCTTCTTTCTTTTCAGGAGTATTATGTAGTGTTTTATAATTTTTTTTAATTGAATCGACACTTATAAAATGTGCAGGCGGATGATGACAACTAGTAGTCTTTCCTGATCCTAACCAGATAGTCGCATTATACCATTTGGCTCCACAGAAACTAGGAGATAGTTTGTCTATAACACGTTTCTTGTATTCTAGATCTGATTCGTTAAATTTTTTCGGCATTTGCTAATTTCTCACATTCTAACCAGAAGTTATATAATTCTGGAAAAGTAGCACAAAAGTTTTTTCTATGTCTTTTATCTTTTTCTTTAAAAAACAAATAAAAATTTTTCATTGCTCTTTCTCGATCAAACTTTGTATCGCTCTCGATCCAATCAATAAGGCGCTGTACTTTACTAACTTCGAAATCGCTAAATCCCATAAATTGATTCCACTTTCCTTCTTTGTTCTGCATCATATACTTCTTTACTTCTTTAAGTTCAGAAATCATTTCAGGGAGTAATTTGGGATTGAGATAATCGGGATCGATCAACTGCGGAATATCAAACCAAATAAGTTGGCGTCTTTTGCTAAACTTTCTACGTAATTTTAAAATATTTTTCATATACTCTAAAATTCTACCGTAACTTAAAGCATTGAAAGTAATAATAAAAGTAAGACTATGTCTTTCCCCGTTGGTTAAAAAATCTTTAACATTGCTTAGTAACAAATCAAAATTCATACCTTCACGAATATATTCTGCTTGCTCTCCCCAAGAATCTAAACTACAAAATAACATAAAATGATCTATGGCCTGTACTTCATTTATTTCTTTTAAAGCACTAATAAACTTTTGCCATTGGTTACCTGGGGGACAGCAGTTACTGGTAATACTAAGATGTAGATTTTCTTTAGGATGATTTTTTACATAATCAAACATTCTAAAAGTATTCTTATCCATTAAAGGCTCGCCGCCTGTCATACGGAAAGTCTGTAATGTAGGATAAATTTGAGGCAACCATTCCCAAAATGCTAAAAGGTATGGATTATCTGGACTATTATCTAAAGGGATCTCATTATCAATCCATGTTACATCATTGTGCCATCTATCTGTAAGTATGTAGGCTCCTTGCTTCTTGACCTCTTCGTACCACGCCGTACTCAGATGAGGACTACAGTAACTACATTTAAAATTACATGCCTGATTAAAATTTACTTCAACGTATCTAGGTTTAGCATTACCAATTTCTGCTACGTCTAATGCCTCTTTAATTAATCCCGGTTCGTATACATCTTTGCTTCGATATGCTCGATCACTTAACTCGTTACCACTATCTTCAATTTGCCAGCAAAAATCACACTCCGATGGCCTAATCCCATCCAACATTAGTTTACGTTGAGATTTCTTATATTTTGTATTATGTAATGCACTAACATCAATTTTTACTTCCTCAGGAGGAATGGCGTGTGCCCTGGGATGATAACAACTGTGAGTTCTACCGGATGGAATATGAATACTTACATTAAACCATTTGGCCAAACAAAAACTAGGGCTAACATTGTCTAATTCCTTTTTGACAAATTCTGCATCTAGCATATACCTAGATTGATATTTTCCATCAATCTTGCGTAGTTCATTACCTTTTATATTTCTATTAAATGTCATACTGTCGTCTGAGCCAATCAAAGTCATTAATTTTTGCCAATAATTCTTTATTACCTTTGCATTCTTCTCCATACTTTCTACCTTCTTTGGCTCCTCTAATTGCATATTCGCCGAACGGTTTATCATCGCCAACTGAACACCATATATCCAATCTCTTAGTAGTTTCCTCGTCGTTCTGCCTATCAATTGTTCTACTACTTAGTTTTACACATTCTCTAAAAGCCGATTTCCAGGTATTGAATGGATCTGTATTAAATGCAGTTATATTTGATACCTTATCAATAATTCTAAAATTTCTGCTTATAGAAGTAGTCATATCTGCAGATGTAACGTCCATGTTCAAAGTTAAATTCCTAGGTAATAATTTAACACCACCATATCCGTATTCTAAATTGTTTATAGGATTTCTACTTCTCCATACATGTACAGCATTTCTCATATGATAATTGACCGCAAAAGAAAAACTAAAATCATCTTCTATAATAGCATCACCGTCGACTACCCAAAATAAATCTGTTGAAGCAAGTTTCGCTGCTTCAATATGCGCTTGGTGAATTCCTTTTACCCCGTGTATTCTTTTGGCATGCGGAAATCTATTTGTTAGTTTTTCATAATTTGAATCTGCATTAGGCTCATTGTAACTGATAAAAACTATATCATATGTTGCTGTCTTAGGAATAGATGCTAATATAGACCATTCTTTCTTTTCTATGAAAAATCTATTATTAAATTCTTTTTCAGACACAAGTTTATGTCTACTAAAAAGAACGATTCCGTCATAATAGTCTCCATTTAAAAATACATGTGTCATTTTCCTATCGTACTCATTATCGATAGGAAAATAAATGTCAAATTTGAATTCAGGAGAAACTATGACATCATCGGGAACCATCCAGAACATCTCTGTGGGAGAATTCTCGATAGTTGAGAGATATTCATCATAGGTTTTGATTGAAGACATATTTTGCGTAGATTACTGGGCCGCTAGCCACAATATCCCATTCTTTTCTTTGAACTGGGTAACGATGTTCAACTTCTTTCTTAGTAAGTGGGGCATGTTTAGAGCAGAGAAAGATTCCGTTATAAGAATCTTTACCATTAACCCTATGAATAAAAGCATGATTTTGTTTTCTGTCTATAGTATTATGATGACTTATATAAATGTCAAACTTAAATTCCTCTATAGGTGATAAATTTCTAGAAGTCATCCAAAACATTTCTGTTGTTGTTTTTTCTAGTGCTTCTTGATATTCATCAAAAGTATCAATGTAAAAAATATCAAACTGTTTAGGATTACTGGCCACAACGTCCCATTCTTTTTTATCGACTAAAAATCTATGATTAAATTCTTTTTCAGAAATTGGTTTATGTCTACTAAGCAACATAACTCCATCATAATGTTCTCCGTTTTTAAAAACATGATTAATTTTTCTATCAAACTCGTTTTCGTGTGAAAAATAAGTTTCAAAATTAAAGTTAGCATCGATTACTACATCGCTTGGTATAAACCAAAACATTTCAGTAGTATCGGTTCTTTCTAATGCATCTAGATAATCTTGATAAGTTTCAATGGTATAAGAAAACTGACCGTACTCATTAGGAACGCTGGCTAATATAGGCCATTCTTTTCTAGTGATAGGAAATCTATTTTCAATTTCCTTTTTAACCATTACATGATTTTTAGAACATAAAAATATACCGTTATAAGATTCTACTAAACCTATGCGATGGAGAAACGCATGATTCTGATTTCTATCGACTGTATTATGATGAGGAATATAAAAATCAAAATTAAAACTAGGATGATTTTTAATATTTTTAGATGTCATCCAAAACATATCTGTTGTAGATTTTTCTAGTGCGAGAAGATAGTCCTTATAATCATTTATAGTAAAAATATCGAACACTTTAGGCCGACTCGCTACAATGTCCATTTCTTTTTTATTAACGTAAAATCTTACTTTAAATTCTTTTTCGCTTACTGTTGCAGATTTAGGAAATAATGTAATACCGTCATAGTTTTCTCCGTTCTTGAATACATGAATATATTCCAAATCCCATTTCGGTACAACGTAATCTAATTTGAAATCATGTTCTACAATAACATCATTCCAAACTACCCAAAACATTTTAGTAAATGCTTTAGATTTAATTTGATCAAAAGATCTAATATTTTCTAATTTCTGAGCAGACGGAAATCTTATTTTGAAATTTTCAAAATCTTCATCATTGATATCTGTCCTACTTATATAAAAAATATCATACATCGTCTGGCATCCTAAAATATGTTCTACATAATTCTATAGTTTCATTGTATATGTCGTAGACATTCTTGCTTTGAATCTGGTCATAATTAGCCCAATGTAGTCCTAGACCTAGGCTGATTTTTTCGCCTAATTCAATTGTTTTTTCTCTGATCCAATTTTTGTCTAATTCGTGTGGCTTTACCTGTTCATCATAAATGGCACGAAGAATTTCAAAATCTCTAACGTCGATGTAATTCCAATCGGTGCAATTAGCCATATAGGTTCCCATTCGAGATCCTAGTACAGCAAACTCTCCATTTTGCTCATGGGCACCGACGGTTGACCACATACGTAGCCTATGTATATTGTGCCACCAAATTCTCTGCTGTATTTCCATAGGCGGTACTTTGACGCCGTCAAGCAATGTCATCTTAACACCTTCGCGAAATCCTGCCCGCCATGCTTGGAATGGTGATCCTGTAACTATACTCTCACTGAAACTCATAGGAAAATTTTGATATCCATCTTCCCAACAAAAATCAACTTGACCCCTATCGCTATCAGAGTTTTCATGAGTTTTCATACCAAGGACAAATTCCTTGTTCCATATTTTTAAACCACCGTTGCCGTAACGTAAAGCGTTTACTCTATTTCTTCCACACCATCCATATACTTGTATTTTTGGATTAGACATTTCTAAATCCAAACTAAAAAATTTTGTATCTACAATATTATCGGCATCGACAGAAACGAACCAATCAGTCTCACTAGTTTCTGCTGCTGCTTTATGAGCATGGTCTGAACCTTTAACTCCGTGTATGCGTTTTGCCCAAGGAACTTTATTACACAAATCTGCATAATGCAAATCTGCATTAGGTTCATCATAACTTAAAAAAATAATATCAAATTCTATAGTTCTCATTTTATATCAATCACGTAATTTGGAAATATTCTTTTTGTATAAATGCTAAATTTATCAGGAATACTATTTAATTTAAAGGTTTTACTTTTACCAACAATGTCATCAATTTTAAATTTAATAACTTCAAAAACTATATTAGGATCATTATAATCTGTAATTAGAAACGTCATAGTTGTAGATCCATCCCAATGAAGTTTCCTTTTACTTTGAGAGCCTGATTTTCTAGTCCCGCCTAATCTATCTGTTAATTCAAATCTTAAGGATCTAGATGTCGTTAGATATTTTACATAAACATCTTCTTTATCAATCGAGGACCATTTCTTTTCTACGATTCTATGTAATAAATCATCAATTTTATTGAGAACTTTCAATTCGGCAATTTCAAATTTTCCCGAATCGAGATCTACAAAACAATTTTGTAATTGAATTTTACCTTCATGAATAAGACTAGCAGTTTCGTCGTCTAATTCAACAAGTGTTCTAGAGTTAGGCAATGCTGTATTAGGATATACACCAGAAATAGATCCGTTAACAGGATCAAATAGCGCAAAATATTTTATAGGTTCTTGCTTAAAACTTTTAATCCATTCATCAAAGTCTATTTCTGCCATAGCACTTCCTCTTGTAAACTTATAATTTCATCTGTGATGATATCTTTTTTTACATAATGCACTATATCATATTGTTTAAAATTAGATATCTTTAATTCGTTACTAGAATTAAAATAAAAGCCAACATGGTCTGACCAATCATCTGATGGCCAGGGCCAGTTTTGAATCATACCTTTCATATGAACTACTTTAGGAAATTCTAAAGGAAAGGCTATTTGGTCAGATATATCTAAAATTTTTGCTGATAGAGCAAATGCTTCGTCAGTACCCATAATTTTAGGCTTCATTTTAGATAAAAAAGAATTTGAAAATTCTTTGGGATTTTCAATTATATAACGACCTAACGTAAAAAATTCTTTTGACAGCATGGAATCCGATTTAAAGAAAGTAAAAAATGAATATAGATTTGGTAATTCGTTTTTAGAAAATGCTTTTCTATAAAAATCATTGTTTACTTGCTCACTGCGATAGGTCCAAGAATTGTTGGCAACATATAACTCTGTGTTTTCAATAAAAAACTCTACGCAATGGCTCATATCTCTAAAAAATAACATGTCTGCATCTAAGCATATCGTGTAATCCCAAGGAGTCAGTTGATCCATATAAGACCGACCGTTCCATCCCTTCTGTTCATTGTAAGGAATAATTTTATCAAAAACCCAAGTAGATTTAAATCTAGATAGATCATCCGGATCATCAGTCACTAGTGCAACATTATTAAATCCCCATTTTTGAGTATTTTTAATACTCATAGCCAACGAATATGCCATCTTATGATAATCTACATCATTATTTTTGGCTACAACTATAAGATATCCGAATGTCATATCAACTCCATTAACTCTTTGCTATGTCTAACAATACTTTGTTTATTCATAACATGTACATCGATATCTTTAATTGAACTTACAAAATATGTGTCGGGTGCCTGCGAGTTATTAATTAAAAAATGTAGTTTAGAGTTGGTGACCTTTATAAGCATATCACGATCTTGAACTGTTAATAATGGAGGTAAACTGTCGCAATCGTCAATATTAAATCCATCCATGATGTGTTTAGCAACACTGAAAACAATATCATTCCTGAATTGCTTTATGTTGAACCTATAAAGATCACCAAAAACTTCGTATTCGTTTGAAATTGTTTCTAATAATTTAAAAAACGTTTCTGCTTCTTTATCTTTACTGAACATCACAGTAGTAGCCCAATAAAGGTGCGGACCCGTTTCAGATACTGTTTTATCAAGATATCCTATTCTATCACCTACTATATCATTGACAGAATGTCCTATTAAAACACTTGCTCGATGATCCCAATACTCTGATAATCTGTCAGAGAATATTAAAAAATCGGAATCAATTAATAACGTTCTATCGTACGGTGTTAGATCATACGCTTGATATCTAGTTGCATTAAGAAAAGGAATTAATTTAGACTGACTTCCGTCGTTCAATTTTCTAAGATTGTTATTGTCTATTCTTTTTGTTAAAATAATTTTGTCAAAAACTTGTTCGGCTTTTTCTAGCACACCAGAAGTTTTCATCCACTCTTTTGTTTCCGTGTCAGTAACTAAAGATACCGGAACATTAAGATATTTCTTGGCTAGGCCGCCAGAAATGATTGATAACAGAGCATAATCAACTTCTCTGTTATTATGGGCGAATAACAGAACACCTTTTTTCATAGATCCACCAATTTCTCAACAGATCTACTCTTACGAATTTTTTCGTATTCTTGATAATACTCGTTAGTTGAAGTAAAGTATCTATCTAATATTTCATCTCTAAATGCTGCAAGATCCGAGACAAGGATTGGGTTTTCATTACTGTCTAGTAGTACAACGTCATTGACCCGCTCTTGTCCGATTAAGAATTGAACAAACGAAATTAAATTTCGATCAATTTTGAAAATACCGCCATTGTATCCAAAAGTAAGACGGGCATCAATTTTTTCTTTTAGGGCTTTCCGTTGAATAGCCAAAGACTGTTTATAATTTGAAAAGTCGAGTGCTTGTTTTAGTAAAGTATCCATAAAACCTCCATTAAACTACCAGTTTATTTATATACTGGTTTAGAGGTTCATGAAATAAGTGAGTTAAACTAAAATGGTATATTCGAGATATATTATTCCGTTAGTACCGTTACCGCCAGAGCCTTGAGGTGCATCGTTTTTCCCACCAACGCCGCCACCGCCACCGGCACCAGGTCCACTTCCGTCTTTTCCGTTCTCGCTCAAATTGTTAGGAGATCCTATGCCGGTAATAAGCATAGCAACTCCGGCCGGATTCCCGGAATTATAAGATCCTGTATTAGAACCGATTAATGTTACAGAATTTATACCTTGATTTACATCAACAGTAATACTAACTGCTGCCCCTGCAAAATTATTCGATGTTGATAATATTGTCGTACCATTTAATTGGATTGAACCGCTGTTATCTACCTGCATACTAAACGTATATCGTCCTGTAAAAGGAAATGTAATATTAACAGTTCGCGTATAAGATCCTGCTGCTAAATTATTGTCCCATACCGCATGGGCATTCATGGACGAGTTCCATGCAGGATATGTCACACTTCTTGAATTAGGTATAGACCTTGATGAATAACTAAAATTCACAGCAGGGATTCCGCCGGCTCCGCCTGTACTATATCCAGGAACACCACCACCGTTACCGCCCGATTGTGTATTTGAACCAGAAGTTTCTTGTCTTACCGTTGTTCCATTAGCACCATTACTGCCGCCTGGTCCTGAAAGACCTCCCACATTAAAGTGGCTACTTGCTACGCCGGCCGATGCAGGCAATCCCCCCGGAACACTTACGCTGTTGAAATAAGTTGCGCCTCCAGCGAGTCCCTGCAGTCCTCCTGGACTTACAGATATAGCACCTAAACCTCCCCTTCCACATCTATATTTTATTTGCGAACCCGGAGTCACTGTCATTGTTCCAGTTATCTTACCACCAGATCCTCCTCCACCACCTCCTGATAAGAATGGATTTCCTTCGCTGCCGGTTGACCCGCCAGCACCTGCACCTATCAAAGTATAAGATACCGAAGTTACATCGCTAGGTACTGTCCACGTTGGATCAACCCACGAACTTCCTGAAAAACTAAACCTATATGTTCCTAGAGATGTTAAAGTTACATTTACTTTTTGTGCTACCCTTGGTGGGGGTGGGGGTGGGGGTATAACTGCCGGCGGAGTGGGTGGTTGAACTACTGGGGCTGCTGTAACAGTGAAACTAGCGGTGGCTGTGGTTGATCCCCCTGGGCCGATAGCAGTTACGACATAAAGATATGATCCTGCTGTGGGAGGTCTTTCAATAACTTCGCCGATAGGTAAAATACTACTTACATTTTTAGTAGTTGCAATACTTGATAAATTTAAACCATTAGAATATACCAATGTCGAATTAGTAGTGGCTATAGTGAAAACTATAGGATTACCTGCTATCACACTAGCAATATTAGGTGTTACTATAACAGTAGGACTAGGAACAACTATTGGTGTTTGAGAAGTATCATTTATTCTAATACTAACCGGAAGACCTAAACCTCCATTAAGTGTCATAGTGAATGTTTCTCTAGGTTCCGTGGTTAAATCAGCAGCGATATTATAGGTTACAGAAGCAGTATTACTGTTAACTGTAAAATATCCAGACAAAGGTTGGCCGCTAATATCTGCGCTCGATACTCCGCTTAGAGTATAATAGACATTAGTTCCATTAGAAACATTTTCAGTTCTTAAAGTAAATGTAACCGATTGACCTTCGTTAACATAATCTTGAGGGGAAACACTCAACACATACCTTGGGACTACTGAAGGATTGATAACCATCATTCTCGATGATGTTACTTCTCCTAATTGATTAGATGCATGTAAAACGAATGTCTTAGTAAACGGTTCCGATACTGCTATTTGACCGCCTTGGCTACTGAACGGTCCCGAATTAGGCACCGAGCCTATACCTTCGATCCATGTGTAAATTGAATTTCTAGTTCTCCATTCCAATGTTGCCGCACTTCCAAAATTAGAAGGATTTGGAATAGCATAAAATGATCTAATTACCGGTAAGGGTAAACTTAAATTCGATTGGAACGACGATATAATCGCCGATGACGGCGGCAATACTGTAAACGAGGCCGGAGCCTGTCCAGGATACAAGATCCCTGTAGGTTTCAACATCGAAACATTCAATGTCATTCTACCGGAAACTTGATCCCCGGGTCCTACATCCATTAGATCTGAATAACTGTCTATCCATTGAATGGTAAAAATTATCTGAGTTGCACCTGCGTTAGAATTGTCTGCTACATCAGATCTTACTAAAATTCTCCAAGAATTCTGATTATAAATTCCACCTATATTGTATGTGAAAAAAACCTGATTTTGATTAGTTAAATTATAAAATCCTATAGGAGAAGTTGCTGCACCGAATGATGGAGTTCCTGTATTTGAAGTTAAAACTGTCCACGAATAACTTTGATCTGTGCCTAACACATCTTCGAAACTTGAATTTAATCTGATTTGTCCGCCACTATTAAAAAACCATCTTGCCCTATTTGCATCAGTGAACGATACTGTCACTGTTGTTTGTAGTGTAACATTGAACACAACGTCTTGGGTTCTTGATGCTAAGGTTTCAATAGAATATTGATTTGATCCTATTTCATATCGTTTATTTCTTGCTACAGCAACAAGATCTGCATACTGTTTATTAGGGTGTTGATCCCCATAAGTGATTTCGTCGCCTATCGCTGGCGCTGCGATACTAGGAACTGTTCCTGTTTGATGTAATAACGCATTAATAATATCATATCTTAATGCATCCCATTGTGCCTTTGTTACAAAATTTCCTACGGCTACTGCTGTGGCATTTAATGCTTGTCCGTAACCATAGGTTCCTGAGCCGTTTGCTACAACTTCGGATATCGAATCTCGGATATCATTATAATCCGGAACCCTAATTAAATCGGACGATGCCATCTTTTCATTCCTTAAGTACCTAGAAATGGAGTTATTGTATAACTTGATGGCCCAGCAATGTTAAATGAATTGGCCACCAATGAAGGATATAATGCTCCGGTCGCTCTCAACTGACTCACATTTAGTGTTAAAGACCCTTGTACAAGGTCTCCCGGTGGTGGCAATCCTGGATCTGTATAAGAATCAACCCAATAAGAATAAAATGTAAGTGTAGTTGCCGTCCCTAACGAGTTATTGGCTACATTAGAAAATGCCTGTAACCTCCAAGTATTCATAGAATATGATCCTGAAACACCTTGTTCGTAAAATGTCTGAGGAGAATTTGTTAAAGTATAAAAGTTTACCGCTGGAGTATTGCCTCCAAAACTAATTGTGCCAAGATTTGCTAGAATAGTAGCCCAACTCGAACTTTGACTGGTTCCGAGACTGTCAACAAACGATGATGAAAATCTAATTTTGCCGCCGCTGTTAAAGAAAAATCTTGCTTGGTCGGCGGTTGAAAATGTAACTGTAATTGTAGCATTCATATTGCTAGAAAAACTCACAGACTGTGTGCGTGTGCCCTTAGGTTCGACAGCATATTGTCCTGCACCAATGTCAAATCTATTTGTATTTGCTTGATTTGCTAACGTATTATACTGAAAGTTAGGTAGGGTGCTAGAGTACTTTAATAGTTCACCTACCGCAGGTTCATAAATTGAAGGCACAGATCCTGTTTGATGCACCAGAGCATTTACGATATCATATCTTAGATTATCCCACTGAGGTTTCGTTACATAATCCCCTACAGCAACGCTATTAGATTGTAAGTTTTGTCCGTAACCTAAATTAGCGGAGCCGGTTCCCATAACATTCGATATAGTTGTTCTTATGGTATTATAATCTGGAACTCTTATTAAATCATTAACAGGCATGTATCACCTCAAGACCCGCTAAAAGCAGTAATCGAATAGGTAGGTGCTGTTATAGCAAACGTACCTGTAGGTAAAAGATTACCTGCTGCTTTGATCTGTTCAACTGTCAACGTCAACGTTCCGTCTACGTTATCTCCCGGAGGGGTAGAAGGATTTAGATCCACATAGGCATCTGTATAACTTACAACAAAAAATACCTGCGTGGCAGTTCCTCCAGAATTATTTGCCACATTACAATATGCATTTATTCTATATGTATTGGCGGAATACGGCGACGTTGCCGAATAAGTAAAGCATGTCTGCGGAGAACTAGTTAAATTATAAAAAGCAACACTTGGAGTTATGCCTCCAAAATCTGATGCTCCGGCACTACTTAATAAGTTTGTCCATGCTTGATTCTGTTGTGTAAGTGATCCGCCAGTTCTAGTACTTGAAAATCTAATTTTTCCACCGCTGTTAAAAAAATATCTTGCTTGTTGAGCAGTGCTAAAAGTTATAGTGACTGTAACTGTTTGAGAAGATGCCCAAGAAGATGATGTCGTTTGCGAAGTACCGGGTGTTAGTGTAAACTGTCCTGTACCTACATTAAATCTTTCAGATCTTGCAGTTTCTGCTAATATGTCATATTGATAATTAGGACTACCAGCACTATATCTTATAGGGTCAGTATTTGAAACTTGTACGACTGTTGGTAATTCGCCAGTCTGATGTACCCTGGCATTGATAATGTCGAATCGTAAATTATCCCACTGATTTTTTGTAACTGTTTGAACATTTGATACTGGAGAACTTATGATATTTTGTCCGTAACCGTAACTAGCCGATCCGGCGCCCATGACGTCTATAATTTTGTTTCTGATTGCATTATAATCGGTTGCTAGAATTGTTTCGCCTATATTGGCCATGTTAAATCCTTATAATACAATTGCTTCAATTAATTTTATGCCTATATCATCATTAGATTCTAATGCGATAGCAAATATATCGTTAGAATGAGGGACCGCTGCTACTGCACATCCGTCATTACCGGCAATAAGTCTTTGGCCTTTTTTGATTGCTCCGATTACTTTAACTGGTACTCTGCCTTTTAGTGCAATATATGTACCACCTTCTAATTCACTATTCATCATAAAAGCAGGGTTGGCACTTACAACACCAATAGCACGTTGTCCCCATTGTGAGGCTTCAACTTCATGTTCCCCGTGCTCACAAACAGATACTACTGTACCTACTTCGTATTCTTTATCTGTTAGATATTTTTCTGCTAGATCGGCATATCTTGCAGCAGTAGCAGTACCATCAAAAATTCTTGCAAATATATCCGCATCTGCTGTCCTTGCTACTATACTATTTGCTGATGCTGTTGTTTTAGCACTTTTATAATTAGGATCAGTATCTGTCGCTGCATTGTCAATTTTTAATCTATCAGCCTTCGATGCCGTACCTAAAAATGCTGACGCTGTAATAGCGCCTGCATTATCTCTAACCGCTACAGTTTCTGCGCCGGTTACAATACTCGGAGAGTAAGATCCCAATTTAGATGCTGTTGTTGCGGAACCGGTTACATCACCTATAAGGTCTCCATAAACTAATGATCTATTACTTGTCGAACCTATAGTACCAAAAAATGTTTTATTAGACTTGTCAAACGCAATGGTGTCATCATTGGCTTTGAGGTTGCCTTTTAAACCTCCTAATGCATTTGCAATCGTAATATTAGTTGCTGCTACATTGGTTGCAACAACATCCCCAGTAAACGAATCTGCGTAAACGTTCAACCATTTATAGGTAGAAGTTCCTAAAGTATAAAATGAATTCACTCCTGGATTAATTCCGGTAGTTCTAATTTTGGCTACGTTAGTTTTTGTTGTGTCGTTTACCTGTACTCTGAAAACGATTGGTTGATCTCTACTGGTTTGACTAATAACCAATTGATCTTCGTCCCGTAACAGGTCAACCTGATTCGAATCTCTTGTTTCAACAAATATGTGTAGATCTAAATCTTGCCCTAATCTAAAACCTGCATCTGGAAAAGTCACCGAACCTGTAAACGATGTATTTGATTTTGTTAGGTATTCTGATGCATCTTGTCCGCCTAATTTAAGGGCATTCGATGCTGTTCCCCAATACAAAAATCCGGTTCCCGATGATGTCACACCAGTAATTTGATCGGTGTTTACTAGAGTAACACCTCTTTTAATAACCGTAAATCCCGGAATAGCACTAGACGAACCCAAGGTAAATTGATCATCACTGTTTATGATAGCAGTTACAACATCAGCAGCAATTAGTTTAACAATGCTGTGTGGAGTTCCATTAGTATCTTGAACTACTGATCCCACGGCTGAACTGTTACCAAATTCTGGTGCCGCGGCTGGCCCGATTAAAACAAACTCAGATCCTGTCCATGTATATAATTGTTGAGCATTTTGATCAAACCAAAAATCTCCTGCTGCTAAACCTGTTGGAGCAGATGTACTAACTTCAGCGCCGCTGGCGCTTTTAAATTTAGATCCGTCGTAAAATTTTAATTTTTTTAGGGTCGAATCGTACCAAATCTGTCCGGTAACTGGTTTAGGAGGTGCTGTAGTATTTGAGAAATTTTCTAAAAGATGTAAAAAATTCTCATTTTGTATTTCGCCGTAGCCAGCATAGTTCTTACCAATGAACCTAAGATCTGTGGTATTATCAATGGTTCCGTCAGATACAGATGTTAAAAATGTACCGTTAAACCTGTTTACTTCATATGCCATTTATCTGCTCCAAATTATCAATGTATTTATTTTACAGTCTTCCTACCACTACTTCGATAATACCCTCGATGCCGTCAAAATCTTCCAATGCTTTTCCGATAATTGTTCCAATTCTAGGATCCATTGTAGGTCTTGCGTAGCCGTTACCTCCACTAACCAGCATGTCTCCCTTTCGTATTTTTCCTCTTACTTTACAAGGAACCCTACCTTGTAGTGCTAGTGCAACAACATTTTCTCCTACCAAAGCACCGTTCATTAAATGAGCAGGTCTAGTCGATACTACGCCTGCTACTCTACGTGTTTCATCTTCTGCCAGAGTAACTTCAAATTTTCCACCAAACTCTAATACTGTACCGGGCTCATAAGCATTATCTGCTTGATAATTTTCTGCTAGATCAGCATACTGTGCCTTAGTGGCTGTGCCTGAAAATAATCCTGTAGTATAAACATTATTGGCGCCCATATCTAAAGGCTTATTCAATGTCATTTTATCACCGGATGCACTATAAAGAAATCTCGCATTGGCTCCATTGATAATAACTCCTGCCCCGTCTGCTAGTACTTGATTGGTGGTATCGGCTGCGATAGTAAATGTCAAATCGTCGATAGATACATCGATTGAATTTACTGTAGTCACTGTTCCATTTATAGTAAGATTTCCGGAAACTGTTAAATCTCCGGTAACAGCAACCGCATTGTTTCCGGCTGTAGAAATTATACTCTGTGTATAAATTGAAGGAGCATTTACAAGATTACCAAAATATCTATTAAATCTTTTGTCGTTATAACCTAAATCAACACCAGCATTCGATTCAGGAGCGATCAAAGCGGTGCCGGCTGCACCTAAACTTAATGCCTGATCACCCCCTACAAAGAATACTGTAGTTTTTTGTGAGGCTACTGAGGTATCCTTGACTCTAAAATTTATTCCATTAGAATTTTCTGTTTCAATTAACGGTAAATTTTGTGTAGAATTTTTATATATTTTAAGTGCAGATGAAGATATATTAATACCAGCATCGGCTACTGTTAAAGAATTTAATGTGCCTACAGAAGTAAGGCTTGATTCTAGAACATTATTTGCTAATCTAAATCCAGTTAACGTTGATGACTCTGCCGGAACAGTAACGTCTTGAGTACCGTTAAATTCTATACCGTTGATTAATCTTGCTACCTCTAATCTAGAAGCAGAAGTAGCGTTACCAACTAATCTTGGACCTCTAACTTCTTGGGCTTCAATTATGTTAAATGTACTTGTACCTATGTTCGTAGAAACATTACCTGCTAGATTTCCTACAAAATTATCAGCAGTTATTGACCCTGCAGAAAAATCTCCGGCTGAATCTCTAGCCACTACTGTGCCTATAATATTACTACTACTGGCATTAACTTCCCAAGTAGTTTCAGCCCCACCATCAAAATCGCTACCAATTAAATAATCACCTGCTATTAACGATTCCGTTGTAGAAGCCTTAACTGTAATATTAATAGTTCCGTCAAATGGAACTCCATTGATATTTCTTGCTGTTTGTAACGAACTGGCTGTATCTGAATTACCGTTTATATCACCTTTAATTCTAAAACCGGTTAGTAAATTTATACCTCGAATAAGTGTTGAAAACCCCGCAACCGGCGTTGTAGATGAAATAACAAAAGCACTATCGGTAATTACACCATAGACAACTTCGTCGATGGTTAATAAAATAACAGGTCTGTCAATGTTTAGAGAATCTTTTAATTTTACACTTTTAAATTTTGTAGTACCAAATCCGGGTATAGATTCCGGTCCTATTAATTTCCACCCGCTATTGAATACGTATAATTGTTCAGTGGTAGTATCTAACCACAGTGCTCCAGGATTAGGTGCCGGTGGAAGGTCTGATACATCGGCAGAAGCGGCCGATCTCCATGCATCTCCATTGTAAACATTTAATCTATTATTGGCCGTATCGAACCACAACTGACCAGATATAGGACGTGAAGGGGCAATTCTGTTAGAAAAGTTTTCTAATAAAAACAAAAAATTTTCATTCTGTACTTCACCATAACCTGTATAATTCCTACCTACTAAGGTTATACTAGTAGAAGTATCTAAGGTAGCGTCGTCTACTGTTGTAAGTTGTGTACCACTGTATCTGTTAATTACGTATGACATTCTTGCTCCTAATTATGATATAAACGTCCAGGCACCTGCTACTAGTCTATATAATTTTACTACCCTAAACACAGATATTCCAGGAGCAGGTATAGTAGCAGTTGTAAATGCCACGTTATTAACACCGAACGCTGTGCCTCCAGGAACTAAAGATGCTGGAGCATCTGGAGTAATAAATTCTGTACTGGAGGTAGTTAAGTAGGTATTAATGTTAAGTGTAGATGTACTATTAGAAATAGAAGTACATAAAATTCTTGCATTTGTTCCGTTTCTAAATTCGGCAGGGGGTGCTACTAAAGTTAACCATCCTGCAATACCTGCATTTGAAATGGCATCAGATACATCGAGACTAAAAACTAAACTTCGAGTTTCTACAATTTCATCCACATATTCTTTAGTTGCTGCATCTTGTGCCAAGAACGGATCTTGCAATCCTGTAATTCTAGGACTGCCGATTAATACAACATTTCCACTTCCGTTTGGTTCTAATTCTAAATCTTGGTTTGCAATTAAAGTAGAAATGCGATTGTTTTGTAATCTCAAATAAGGAGTAGGAGGATTTCCTGATCCCGGGGGCAATTCCGGACCGATAGTCAATGTTGTCTGCGTACCGAAAGATGTAACGCCCGGAATACTAGTAATACTCGGTCCCAGACTATTCCAGGTAAGTACTTCTCTTACTACTCCAAACGGATCTTTAATCCTATACCCTTTTCCTGATTCCAGCACCAAATGTTCAGTACTAGTCCACGCTGCTTCTGCTTGACTCCAAACTAACTCGTGGTCAGAGGCTCCTTTTAATATCAATCCTCCACCATTTGCATATGCATCATTGTTTGAAGACGAATCTCCTAGATTGGCTAGGACAATATTTTTATCTTCGACTACTAGAATACTTGTATTAACTGTTGTCACGTCACCATTAACTGTTAGATCGCCGCCAATGGTAACATTTCCACCAATTACTGTAGAACTGGCAGGGTTATTAGCATACAATCCCAAAGTTTGATCAGCGGTCGATACGGATATAACATCATCAACTGCTGCACCGCGTTTTACCTTAATCGTAATATTTCTATTTTCTGCATCGTTTTGAAACTGAACATTTCCATCAACAACAACAATCTGTGCCTGCTGGCTATCGCCAACTAATAAACCGTTATTAGATGTAATTGTTAATTGACCGTTAATAATATTATCTGTATTTCGTTTTAGATAAACAGATGCAGGCTCATTACCTAAGTTTTCAGAATTAGTAGCAGTGACATCGAATTTTAAACCTAAAAGTTCTCCCTGATTAAATCCTGGGATAACTGCTTTACCTGCAGGACCAAATCCTATCATAGGTAATTTAATCTGGAACGACGCTGAAGAAAATAATCCTAATAACAATCCGTTATTCCAAAATTTTGTAATTACTCGTTGTTGGTTTTGATTATCTAAAATATCTATTACTTCTAGACCACTTTTGCCTTGTGTAAATGAGTAGGCTGGCCCGAGCAACAATACACTTCCACTACTGTCAAAACAAAAATAAAGTTGTCTATCGACATCGTTAAACCATAAATCTCCGACACCCAGATTGGCTGGTTGTGTGCTAGATATTGTTGCTGAACTAACTGGTTGAAATTGTGTTCCCGAATATACCTTTAACTTATTTTCGTTAGCATCGAACCATATTTGACCTTTAATAGGATTAGGTGGTTCTGAACTACTAGAAAAATTTTCTAGTAATTTGATAAAATTCTCGTTTAGAAATTCTCCGAAGCCACTATAGTTTTTTCCAATTAACACAAGATCAGTTGATAAATTATCAACCTGACCATCTGCCACTGTAGCAACTACTGATCCGTCTGTTTTGTTTACAATATATGCCATTTTTTATTCCATTAGAATGCCGCTGGGCCGCTTCGAATAATATAATTTAAAGTAAGATAAGGATTTAATGTGGCTACGGGCTGTGCTAGAGACACCGATGCCTTAATCCCCCCAGAACTGTTCAAGTATTGCGCTTGACCTGGTGCCGTTGGTCCTAATCCAGGTCCTGGTGCTGTTCCTACTACCACGGTCGGATCAACCCTTACAACATTAAATTGTCTATCACTGTTAGGTGGTCTTAGTGTATGTTCATGTTCAGGCAAATTACCTAAACTTAAAACTGTATCTGGAGATCCCCCGGCGCCGCCTAAGTTGGCAGCACCAGATCCAGGAACACGACCTGCTGCACCACCCCCCGAATCAACTGGCCTACCTGAACTTGTAGGAACTGTTTGTCCGTTATCCATAGCGTCTTTGCCTAACGGAAATCTACCTCTTAGGTCTGGTAAAACAAATGTGTTAACACCTCTAGTAGGAGTTCCGTAAGTGTTCCCGATGACGTCAAACAATTTGCTAAATTTTGCTTTTTCTACTTCCGAACCGTCACATAATAGATATCCTGCAGGAACGTTTATACCCGCATAAGGCATTATGGCTCCAATGGGCACGGCTAAATCATATACAAATACATCTCTAGATTGTTTTAATAAACCTGCACCTTCTCTGAACGTTAAAACAAAATCGTCCTCAGTCGATACATTAGGAAACGGCTCTGGTTTATTATTGATAATTTCAGAAGTTAATTGTGTAGTAAACTGTTTTGTATAACCGCCTGCTGCACCGTCAAAAGTAAGAATATTAGATTCGACATCGCCTAATATTTGAAAAGACGATATTTGACGAAGATTTGTTGCAGTCCTAGCATTACCAGCAATATCACCGTCAAGGACTCCTTTTAAAAAATCTGCTCTTACAGTTTCAACGTATATTTCTTTATATTTTTTAGTAGATGATCCGAGATTATTAACTAGTGTTGTTGCTGGTACAACATCTTTCGTCGAAATTGTACCGTTTACCTGTAATTCGGTTCCAACTAATAAATTTTTACCGATGGCTGCACCGCCAGCAGTTCTAAATGAACCGGCATCAAAATTTACTGCTGGATCAGTTCCTGCAATAATAACGTTAGCCGTAGTTTTAATTGTTCCATCAACATCTAACTGATACTGAGGACTTTCTACGTTTATGCCAACCTTATCGCCGATAATTCTAACTGTAGTATACTGAGCCCCATCTCTTTTTACATCAAGATCGAGAGAACTACCATCTGTACCATTATAGATTTTTGCGGCAGTTGCTGTATTAGTAATTTTAAATTGACTGTCTGCACCTAAAACTAATCCAGCATTATTTCTAATAGTTAAACCAAACTCAGTTGTGTTTGCTGTATCTGTTCTAAGAAATTTCGTCGAAGGAACGAATTCTGTATTAACACTAAGACCGTCTGCACTAGATGCGATACCATTTACCACCGGAGTTGCGCCGGCAAACGCAGCAAGTTCTGTAGCATCGTTTGGCTGACTGATATTAACACCCGAGCGTATTAAATCGAAACCAGGAATAGTAGTTTTAGGTGTAAAAGAATCTTTACTAACAATCGCTACAGGTACATCTTCAACTAATAGTTTTACAACCCTTCTAGGATTATTATCAGAATCATTAAGTGTTTCTATTACTGTACCAGTTCTTAAACCACTTTCAGTACTGAATTCTGGTCCAACTAAAACCCATGCGGCCCCCGACCAAACATATAATTGTTGTTTAACTGTATCTACCCATATCTCGCCAACTTTATCTGAACTAACTGATGGTGCGGTTGGTGATTTTTGAATTTGAGATGCTGCTTTCCAACTTACGTTATCATAAATCTTTAATGTACCTGTCGAACTATCGTACCATAATTGTCCTTCGACAGGATTAACCGGTGCAGTCGGACTGGCAAAATTTTCTAAAAGATGTAGGAAATTTTCTGCAACTATTCTTCCGTAGTCAGTTGAATTTCTACCAGGAAAAACCAAACTTGTATCAACATTTCGAGTATTATCTTCTACTCGAATAGGAGTCTTGGTATCAACGTCGCTGTAATTTACATTATAAGCCATCGTTATACCTCGCTAAAACTAGTTAAACTTTGCACTCTGATAGTATAATCTATCTGCAATAATCTATTAAGACTTTTTTGTACAGGATGAAAAACAACGTGGGTGAGTAGTTTACCAGTACCGTCTGGGCTATAACTTCTAAGTCCTAATTCATCAAAAATAAAATCCCCTTCCATAGTCTGACTATTATCAAATGCTTCTTGTCCGTCCGGTTCACCGTAATCTAATAGACAAGATACAATAATATCGGAATATGTTGCTCCGCTAATATGTCGTATTTCCATTTTATTTCTAATAGGGTCTGTATTCTCGGCAGCATTTTGATCTACAATTTTCGCATAAGTTTGATTATATAAATTACTATTAGTTCCCACTGTGTTAGGCGTTAAGTATGATATAAGACCGGTTGGATCAACTACCGTGCCGCCGGTACCAAATACCATTTGATAAATTGTTCCTTGACCTTGATTAGATAAAGAGTTTACCAAGGCTATACTAATGTTTTCGTAATGTATAGCATTTCGCTTATCTATAAAAACTTCATTGGTTTTTGGGTCATAAATTTTAATGTGACCCTCAATGTGGAAACCGCCATTTTCGTTAGGTTTGGTTTCTACTGGCTTTTCATTCTGTGTATTTTGGGGCATTTTAGACTCTTTATTCTCCATACGTGTATTTATTCTGGTAATTCTGTAGGCTTTTTATCTAAGAAAAGAGCCATCGGAGTACTGTTAGATAACAGCGAATACCCTGTAGCAGCAGTGGTTTCTCCTCTATCATACCAAATTTTTCCTATTTTTCTTACAACAACAATCTTGGTTCCTGCTGGAAGATTTTCAACATCTGTTAATCTTATATACTCTGTAACGCCATCAACTGAAAATTCTGCATCTAGCAGTTCGTTGTTTGATTGAGATTGTGGGCCGAAAAATTCGTTGTAAATTCTAATTGGATCTTTACGTAGTCTGCGTCCTGCAACAAAAACTTCAATTGTATCGCAGGGGCCGTATCCCGATGGAATAGACGAATTAGCATTATATTCCCACGTTCTTGTAGACAATGCAGGTACATAGCCTATTGGCCCGATCACTCTTGTAGAGCCGTCAAACAAGAAGTCAACTGTTTCTTGAGTATCTGCATAAGGAACAGTTTCCGAAATTCCTACGTTTATTATTTTTGTTCCTGCTAAATTTAAATTATTAATAGGCGTACCATATGATCCTCTGCGTAATCCGCTTAGAATATTTCCATTTTTAGACATGTATTCAATTCTTTCGTTGCCGATTTTGATAACACCGGGAATATTTTTTAATGCTATCGGATCATCTACTAACTCTGGATTTGATATAGTAATTGAAGTGTCATAGTAATTCAAATCAGCAGCGAGAACATTTATATTTCCGCAATGCCTCTTGTAAAGATATCTATTTGTCATATCTTTGAATATTTCATAACATCGAGGATCTTTATATAAACTATTACCAAATTCTAGAATTTCAATAAAATCGTTAATGTTGGTTAAGAAATTTAGTTTAACTGTATTTCTTGAAGAAATATAGGTATAATCTTTACCCCGCATTAATCGTCTACCGTTAAAATAAACCCAAAGATAATCAATACCTATCGCTTTTCTTTTTAGATGAAATTCATTTTGTCCGCCACGATAACCGTCCGAAATAATATCTAATGACGGGTATTCGGAGAACCATGTTAATGTTAATATATCACCTCGAGTAATTTCAACTTCTGGAACCAAAGTTAATTTATTATTATCGACTGAAAATTGGGCTTGATTAGTTACTTCAACTTTAATAACATCGTTTATTTTTAGAATGTCTTCTCTTACTGTTACTTGTTTTGTCGCTCCATTATAGATATAAGCAGTAACGAAAGGTTGCTTTTCGCCATTTAAAAATACCTGTATATCTACCGATGTAACTGTTGCTTCAGGATCTGTTCCTACCACAATTACATTGTTGGTACCATCGAAAACCGTAACATAAGTATCCGTTCCTTTAAGTTTAACTCCGTTAAGTTCGGCAATCATAGAAGAAACAGAAGAACCTCTAGAAAGATTGGTAAATCCCGTAATTTCAAATTCTCTACTAGAATCGTCGATTACGAATCTTTGATTATTAACTCTTATTAAAGATTTTTCGCTACTATCTGTATCTAGACCTTGTCCTAAAATAATTATTTTTATCTGAGAACCAACTATTGGTTTAACAGCAAATCTAACTGCTGCTTTGCCTGGTTTCAAATCTATAGATAATTCTTCGGCAATAACTCCGCTATCAGTAAAACCTAAGTCTTCCTCTGCACCGTCAATAGTTGTAACAATATTTGTAACTTGATCAGTGTCTACCTTGGTGATGTAATAAGTTAAATCTCCATCTGACACTATCGTTTCATAGCCAAGAATAGCAATACCGCCCTTGCTTATACCGATAATTTCAATAAACGAATTTACAGGCGGAACTGTTCCAAAAAGCACTTGGTTGGTTTGAAAATCTATAGTATAATCAATAGTGCTATCTTGAGAATAATTATATAATTGGTTATCTACGTAAACAAAAACTGAAGTTGGATCAAATACTTCCACTCCGATATCGTATCTTGCTGTGCTTCCGTCTGAAACAAATCTATTTCCGTTAATAATGGCTGCGCCTGTAGGCGAGACTTGATAAACTTTTATGCTTAAACTGTCTAACACCTGACCAGGAATGTTTTCTTCAGGAGCCGGAACCTGCTCGGGACTTATAAATTGTCCGCCATTTATAGATATCTCTTCTGCTGTAAATCCATTAGCGTTTGTAAACATCCCTCCAAAATTTTCGAAGGATCCGCCAGAAAGTTCAGTATCTAAAATATTCGGGTCGTTAATAATAACCGAACCATCACTTTCAAACGGTCTGAAAATAAGAACATCGCCGTCATCAGTATGAAGATATTCATGAATTTGAAAACTAGTTGTGCTTCCGTCACCCACGATCGAAGGCATTAATGCGTTTGGATTTGTTATTCTAGAAGAATCTCCCATTTGATCAAAATACGGATCATCTATTCTAATGAACTTTTCAGTGTTAACTCTTTTTATGTAGACACTGATCATTTTACCGAGAGCAGGAGGATCAGGTAAAGTTACCTCTGTCGTGCTTCCCCTTGCAACTACGTAAAAGTCTCCGGATGGTTCTATACTGTCCCAACCATCGGAAAACCAAGGTAATGCATCCCATCCACCAGTTACTTCAAATAAATTTCCTTGAACCTGAACTCCGCCAAAATCAATGCCTGTCATTAGTTGATTTAACTCTGTTCCTAACATTCCTGTTTTTGGCAGATAAGATCTGTTAATTCTATTAACGGCATCTAAATAAACATCATTTATATCGTAATTGACCGTAATTATATCTTCTGCTAGAGGTAATGATTCAAAAGATATCTTTCCTTTAAGAACTGTATAACCATTATCTTGCAAGGTAAAGAACGTAATTTTATAATCGGAAAACGGAAGTAGTTGTCCATTTTTAAATACCTTAACTTTAGTCCTATTATTTGTCGGAGCAAATTTTAAATTATAAACAGACGTTCTTCCTGTCGGTATAATTGTTTCAATTTTATTAAAATCTGTATATAGACCTAGTTTGTTTAGTCTGTCAAATTTCACACTTACATCAAAATTTCTAACTTTTGAATTTCCAAGTATCGCCACGGCCCTGGCAATTTTAGTACTCGAACCATTTCCACCCACTAAGGTAATTGTAGGAATATTTGTATATCCAGTACCTTCATTAACCATCCGTATTCCGCTAACTTTTCCGTTAGAAATATAAGCCTTAGCAGATGCTCCTGTTCCGTTACCTTCAATTACTACCTTGGGTGGGGATATATAATCACCTCCAGCATAAGCGATTTGAATTTCACTTATAGAAAATCCGTTGTTATCTCTCCAATATTTTCTAATATAATCGTTAACTAATTCGTTACTCGGAAGTGTAGGTAAAATTTTTCCTTCAAGAGAATCATAATAGGGAGGCAAATCAAAGTCACTTAATTCAGTACCGGAAGACTCAAGATTAATATATCTACTTGTATACTCTCTTAATGTAGTTCTATATGGTTTGACTTCATTTAGATAATCTTGATAAGAAGATAAATTATCGCTTTTGTAAGTAATTTTCTTAACCAATTCGCCGACATTGTGTATGACATTAACAAAACTAGTTTTAAACACCCAATCGACGGCTGGTTGTTCGCTTAACACATATCTAATCGAACTGAAAAACAATTTGTTCCACTCAATTCTTAAATCGCCTGTAAAAATTACATCTCTTACTATGTGTAAAAGATTTCTCAATTCTACAGAAGGATTTGAGTCATATAAGGAATCATCGAATGCAGAAACGATGTCATAACCCAATGCATTTGCGGTTTGATCATACAGGGTTCTAGATAATTGAATAGTTCCGTTGTTTCTTCCTACAAGTGTATAGTTTCCGTTAATTTCCCCAGAACCATCTAGCACCCTTTCTAATATAGCCCATCCCCCAACCCCATATTCGTTAATTTTAACAAGATCACCTAATCTTGTCTCCTTGGAAGATAATTCAAAATATTCTGAAATCTCAAAAATTATTCTGGAAGAAGAAGAATATCCCTCCTTCCACCAATCTGTATAATTCCAATATTTTGTATTGTCAAATGATTGTGTTCTACTTCTATAAAATTTCTTTCTTATCTGATCAAAACTATAGATACTCCAGAAACCGTTTACTGTAGAATCTATACGTACTAGTACACTGAAGTTTCTAATTTTCACAGTAGCATTATCGTATTTTTTTCCTCTAGTTAAAACTGTGGCTCTAATAATTCTACCTTGAGAATCTTTTTCTACTGCCGCTGTTGCTCCCTGACCACCGCCTTCAATTGTAATGAACGGAGTTTTTTGATATCCGAAACCAGGATCTATAATATCAATGGTATCTATTTCTCCATTGATAATATTAGCAGATAGAACAGCCGTTTTAATTCTAGTAGGGAAAAATCCTCCTAGAGTCGATTCCAATTGTCCTAACTGTCCTAATGTTTCTACGACTAAGTCGTATTCATTTAGAATATCGTCCGGGGGAGATTCTAAATCGTTTAGTTTGTCAAATGAAATAATATCTGAAAAAGGATATTTTAATAAAGTAGAATTTATATTTTCAATAACTTGTTTTAAGGCAAGTAATCTATCTTTAAACATAGTTTGTCTAGGTCTAACCGACAATCCATATTTCCTACGTTCATTAATGTCCGGATCTGGGACTGTTTGTCCTAATTGATCAAATCCTACCAAACTATCTAGCCATTTTGATTCTAGATTAGTTGCAGGCAGACTATCTGCAACACCTTCGGTTAACAATTGATATTCCTGATGAACTAGATTACTAGAAGTTGTATCTTCCGAATAATACTGAATATTAATTGTTAACGTGGAATTGTTTACTTGAGAATAAAAATTTGTTAATAGAAATTTATCAGTGTCTATAAAACTAATCAGAGGAGAACCTAATAAACTAGGATTCTCTATTAAACTAGCGACTTCACCAGCAGACATTGTTCTACCAGGAATATCATTAGGAATAATTGTACTAGATTTTACCCAATAATAGTAAAGGGTATCGGTGGTTCTTCCTGTTACAGGGTTTGTTAAAACTTTTATAGAGTAAACATCGTCATTAGGATATAGAGGCTGACCAGATATACCTGCTGAAAGACCGTTAGTTGTATCTGCAAGAGCAGCCCACTCGCTAGGTAATAATTTAGTTTCCACCCATTCGTATATGTTAATACTTGATCCGTATGCTAAAGAATTCCAACTGTTAACTCTATAGGCTATATCGCCCTGTTCATAGTAGTTCCATTTAGCCGAAGAAAGATCCCACCACAAGGTACCTACATTTTTGGTAAACCATGCAATATCCGGATCTACCACTACAGATTCAGATCCGTTCGTATAAACTGCAGGATCATAAGGTGTCTTGAATTTAATTTCTTTCTCTACCACACCTAATAATTTTAATTTTGCAGAATCAATTATTTCAACATCGGATACTTTTCTAGAAGTAGCAGTATCAATTAATGATACATTTCTTATTCTACCAATGTCTGTTAAAGGTGTTTGCTGTGATAATCTCTGTAGTGATGAAACGTTAGTATTTTTTCTAAATGTTCTAACCTGCCCGATCCTAACTCCCTGTGAATTTCTATACATAGGAGATGCTACAACAATGACATTAGTACCAGTGTCTACTGCTGCGCCAAAGTTTTCACCTTCAGAAAAGTCTGCTTCCAATTTTTCAGCGAGATAATATTTTCCAGCGATTCTCTCGTATACATAAACCATTCCAGTGATAATAGACGATTCGCTAAATGTTGTTGTTCGTTTATCAAATGTAGTACCGTCTGTGAAATAGGTCGTTTTACTATAACCAGAATTTCTAGCACCTGCTACGATCCTATCAGCATTAGCACTAATACTGATTGATGATCCAAATGCAAGATTATGAATCTGTTCGTATGCTTCTAATCTAGATTTTAATTTGTATTCGTTCGATTGAGGACTTATTGAATTAAACACATAGACCAATCCTTGATTAATATAATCTGAATCAGCGAATGGACTACCAACAACAATGTTATTACCAACTGCATCTATATCAACTGCATAACCAAATTTATCTCCTGTTTGAATGTTCAGATTAATCGAAGAATCGTCTAATGCCGACATAGACTTAATATTATCTGCTGCAATAGTTTGTTTTAAAATATATCTATTGTTAGAATCTCTTAGATAAATGTAAACCTTACCACAGGGAACACCGGTACTATCTCCAATATTGAACCACGGCAATCCAGCAGGATTTTGACCTTTACTAGTAATAGATGAGTCTGCTACGTTAGAATCTTCTCTGGCATCTACGAGTTTGTAATATGAATTATTATATCTTACAACATCACTTTCTTTATATTCAATTCTAGGATCCCATTCTCCTCTAAATCTAGCAAAGTATTGATTGTCAGCATCAGGCGCACTTACTACCAGAACACTACCATCCTTGTTCATTGTAATATTGTATCCGTAACCTTCTCCTTGCTTGGTTAATTCTTTGTAGTCTTGGTCTCCTAAAAGTCCATTTATTAATGTTGATCCGTCATCTTCTAACGCAACATTGGTAGGCAATGACGATTGTGTACTAATGGGATCGATTTCTGTCCAGTGCTGAGGATTAATATCTATAGTACTTCCATCGGTAGCACTATCTCCTTTGGCTCTCCACAGTTTGTTATCGTACCATACTACTGCGCCTTCGGGATAAGCGGTGCTGCCGGTAGGATCGTAAATTCCCATGAATGCTTCATCTTCATGATATCTCCATTGATTATTTTCATATTTGATAATATAAACACGACCTCTGCCTTGCTGAGAACCAGGAGCAGATACTGTTAGCCAATAATTATTGTTTAAATCTTTAGCCATCGCTACAGAATGACCAAAATTTTCGCTGCTGTTTGGTCTAGGGGACAATATTACTGTGCTAAAAACCCAACCTTGTCCATTCCATCTATAAAGTGCTACTGCACCTTGTTCCTTATATTGACGACCTGTAGTAATAGATTCGTTGAACGTAATAATATCTGCCGGTTCCCAATCCTGGCTGGCAATATTAATAGAAGAATCATTTTCGAACGGGTCTCCTGTAATGTTGTTTACGGCTTTCCATAACTTGCCGCCGTATACAACAATATTCCCTTGATTGTAACTATTTCTAGGATTCCACTCGCCAACAAAGCCGCTATTAATTCCAGAAGCCATCGGAACTCCCACCACTAACCATTTGTTATCGGGGCTGATCGCTAATGAATTTCCAAACGAATTGTTATACAATGACTGCAGAGTTTCGCTAGGAACCAGAACTTGTTTAATGTGTAATCCTAACGATCCTTCTACAAAAATTAAAATGGTGTTTTGTTCTGGTCTACTGGCAATAGTTTGTCCTAGGACGTCTGCAAAAATAACCGATTTCCCTGTTCCTAAAGGGAAGGTAGTTCCATAATCTGCTATACCCTTATTTTCATAAACTTTATTTTTTTGAAAAACACCCCATTTATTATCTTCATCTCGATCAACCCAGAGTTTGGAACCGGTAGGTAAAAGTGCAACCGTTTTCGAATCAATTTTTGAAACTTGATCAAATCTTGATTGTGCAAAACGATAGATTCTTACTAAAGAACTATCATCAACTTCTGGATCTTTAGAATTAACAGTATCTTCAAAAGTAAGAGTTCTAGACTGCACAGTAGAAATTTTAAATAAACCTTTTAAATTTACAATAGAATCAATACCAATTATTTCTCCTACTTCTATGTTATGAGGTTTATCGAATGTTATTGTAACTGTTGTCTTTGTTTTTGTTGCAGAAATTACATCTAGCATAAGTTCTTTATAAAATCTATACACACCCCAATCAGGAGAATCAAATGTAATATAGAAATAATCATTCTGCCTCAATAAAGATATATCGTATCCAAGGATTTCATCTTTATTTTTTACCTGATAATTTATGTGATCAAGTTTTACATATCCCGGTGTTTGTACTCTGTAATCTTTCGTGTTTATTATATTAACATCGAACGACTTAGGTGACGTAATGAAATCTCTAGGATATAATCTTAAATATTGATCCTCATATGTTTGACCTGTATCTAAAGGTAATACTACAACTGGTTGTGGGTTAAGTTCAAGGTCTGTCTTTTTAATATCAAACTCGATCTGAGACTGTTGATCTAATCCGCCAAAAGTTCCAATTCTAAATGCCCACTCTTCATTTAAAACGATACTGTCATCATCATTTTTAGATAACTTATCAAAGATTTTAACAACAGAAGATGCCGTGCCCTTTTCTCGTATAAATCCTTGATATAATGAAAATTGTGTAACATCATCTTCGGCCAGACTCTGCAAATATTCTCTAGACTGATATCCTATGGCATGTCTACCTAGATCACGTTGGCTAGATGTTAGGCCATCTGCATCTAAATTATAAAAATCGTCAAATTGATTGATCTTAAAATCAAAGTTAGGGATTAAACCTTTGTTCGGGATTTGATCTAAAATAAACCAATACTCGTCCTCAAAAATTGATCCCGAAGTTTGATTTTTTTGACTAGTCCAGAATTTTCCTTTATAAGAAACAACATCTCCTAATCGATAATCCACAAATGGTTGCCAATCAGTAATATTAACTGCATCATATAAAAAACCAGGACTAGTATAATCGCCATCCCAATCAACAGTTCTAAATCCTCTTATTTTAATTCTTTCTTGTCTATATCCAGTGGTTTTATCATAAAGAACATCGTTGAAAACTGATCTATCATCGAATATAACTACATGTTCTTTTAAAACTAAATGTACTTTTAACAAATATATTCCGTCTTCGGTATTTGTCGTATCGACTGTTAAAGATTGATAAGACCTATTAAAGTTAATAACCGACGGCGGTAATATACCTCCAGAACTTCCAAAAACTTTATAATCATAAAATCCGTCTAATAAATTTTCAGGAACTCCTACTGAAAATTTTAAACTGATATTTTGAGAACTAGGACTCAATGATATTAAGGCGCCAGGCGCCCAATTATGTTGTGTCCAATATAAAAATTCTTTACACGAAGTTGACCAATTTTTGGCTGCTTTTAAATCTGTGTCATAATCTTCAAAAGAAAAACCTTGTGATTCTAGATAATATTCATATCCTAAAAGAAAATCAACTACCTGCTGATTAGAAGTTAAGACAGTTCCGTAACTTAATTTTTGTACCTTAGAATTAAATAATTTTCTTCTAAACGCAGTAGATGCCCCTGTTTTAGGTAAGTCAGGCAATTTTTTCCACTTTTTATTGTCAAATGACGTTCCCGAGTTATGACTCTCTAAACTTCTATAGTACGAATTATTGTATCTAACAACTACACCATTACCATAGAATTTCTCTTCTGTCCATTCTACGAATCCTTCACTGACCCCGCCGACACTTATCAACGGATCATTATTTGATTGCAATGCTTTGTGATATCTAAAATAAGGATCTAGGCCATCGTATCCGTTTATTCTATAACCCTTATCTGTCTTTTCAATTAATACACCGCTATAGGTTAATGTCTGAATAGGGGCACTAACATTAAAAATTATTTGTTGATTTTCGACAGGAAGAAATATATTTGAAGAGGTAGATCTTGGACTCTTGCTGTCTAATAAAAATCGGTGTTGTTGCGGGTCAACGAACCCGCTTAGTCGGTGACTTAAATTAACATCTAGATTATTAAAGATATCAGTAAAGGTCGATAAATTTAAATTTCGTTCTCTTAGATAAGAAGCGATATAATATGCTAAACTGATATCGTCTTCTTTGTACAAATTATCTTTTTGTAAAAATTTGTTATTAGAAGTAGAGACAAGTTGACCTATCTTATTAATCTTAACATTAGGTCCAGATATTGCTGTAGTAATTACCTCGAAAGGTCGTAACAACACTGCCGCAATAATTTTCGCAAAAGGATATTCGCTACTGATATACCAAGAATGCTCGATAGGTGTTAAGTCACCTATTTTAAAATCGCCGTCATTTTTAACTAGAGAAAAATCCTGAGCAAAATTTGAATCTAACGGACTTTTTAATTTACCATCAGCATCTACAGGAATGTGCTTTAACAATCCTGGCCTTGCATAACGTAAATGCAATCCCTGATTATTACCTTTTCTAATTAGTCCGTTTTCTATATCTTCCCATAAAATTAAATTATTAGAAGTGTAAGGCGCTGCACCGTATTCCGATTCCCACCATTCTGGTTTTTCACTAAATCCTAACATCTCCCACGGACATAGATGAGGTCTATCAGTATCATATGCCCACCTATATATTCCTCTCCACCAGCCTGGAAGAGTTTTTGTTTGGGAGGGGTCTGTCATATTAGAATAGGTATATGTAAAACTATTCTGGGGATCAAAGTATTTGTTTTCAATAAAATCTAAAGAAGTATCTGATATCCATTTTAAAAATTCTCTTGAAATAATAGGTTCATAATCATTTCTATCATACAGAGCGTTTTTGTAATATCCTCCTAAAATATTATCAAGATCAAAAATTTCTTCGTTGTACTCAACTTTACAATTGTTATATATTCTTTTTTCTAATTCTAAAATTACCTGATCTCTAAAATCTCCATAGGCTGTGGTCAAACTTCCATCGTGACCTTGTATCATTGTTCTCGGAGTAATATAAGTATCATCTACGTAAATTTGCGGAGTGTATTTTTTATACAGGCCTATCTTAGTAGGTGTAGGAGGTATATGATTGAATAAAGTCGAAGTATATTCTCTAATTTGAATCTTTTGTCCTTCTACAAGGGGCTTACTGATAATAACAAAACCAAAATTTTCATTGAAAGTATATTCTGTTCCGTATAATAATTGTGTACTATCTATATAGACATAGACTGCTCTATCGCTCGGTACAGTTAAAGAAAACGGCTTACTTAATGCAAAGGTATTAATTCCAGTATCTTCTACTTCATATTCTATAGTCGTAAAAGATCCATTTCCTAACATATCGGATTTAGCGAAAGGAGACTTAACTGTTTTCGCTCTCGAGTATTCATTAATGATTATATCAACAAAATCAATCGGATCTTGTTCTTGATATAATTCTTCGGCTAATTGAATAAAGCGGGCCTTAAAATCTTTATAAGATTTTTTAGCAAAAGAAATAGATTTAAGTATATTACTATTTTTATCGCATAGTAGAGGAATAGCAATTATTGGTATGCCCGAGTGTTTTAAAAATCGTTTCGAGTCTTGAATGTAATTAGATAAGTCTCTTAAATTATTATTACCAAGAACATGTCCTACTAAATTTGTATTAAATTCTAATGCCGATTCAATATGATCCTTTGCCTGGCCTAATGAAAAAGACTCAACATCTTCATTAAACGGATTCCTTTCTATTGAAACTGGTAACTCGTAGTAACCTTGGTCGGGTGGCAGATTGCAGAATAATTTTACAGAAACAGAATCCCCGGTAGATAATTTATTAACAATAATAAATTTATTTGCATTTCTTTCGTATTCTGGATAATACCTATTGCCATTGAGATACCAATAAATTCTATTATTAGGATCTTCGAAAAATTTCTCCCAATCTACTGTGTTTAGAATTATTTCATTTAAATTATCTTTTACAACGTAACTATCAATAATAGGCATCAGCGTAGAAGGGGATGTTTTAACCCATCCGTTTAAATAATCTGATTTTATTTTATAATAACCGGAATTGGCATCAACTTCTACTACTTTACTAGATTCTGTGTAATTAAACTTATCAGAATCAAAATCAAAATTGAACTGAATATCTCCTACATTAGATATGTTAAGATAACTTAAAGGAAATCCTAATTCTGAATCATTTATACCTGTTCCAATTTTATAACTTAAAATTTTAGAACCGGCAAATGTTGATGTGGTATAGTTTGTAAGATCTGAAAAACTATTTTCATTTTCGTCAAATAAATCAAACAACGGAGCCTGATTAGTTTTATTTTTTAATTGATTTAATTTCCACTGATTCCCATCATACCAAAACATTCTTCCTTTATTTTTTGTTCCTAAACGAATCAATACTGTATCACCAATAACTGACTCTGAATCTTCAGTTTTAATTAAGGATATTTGTCTTACATTGTTGTGTACGATAAATGTTACTTTGTATATTCTATTATTTGCCAACGAATCTTTGTCATTAATAACCAATAATCTGGCGCCTTCAAATAACGACTCTCCGTCAACAATATAACCTTTACTTCCTTCTATTTCTGAAAATACATCAGTGGTAAAATCATCAACAAAATCAACTGTGCTTTTTGCAGACCATCCGTGGTTGAATAATCTAATATTTGAAACAAATTCTATAATAGGTCTCTTTGCACGTAAACTTTCGTCTGCGGCAAAATCAGATCCCGATAATCTACTGCTGTACTCTAAAACTGATCTATGAAACCATCTATTGTATCTACTCCACGGATTTCTATCGTTGCTGCTTTTAGCAATGGTAATATAATCTTTAGTGCCGGGAAAAGCACTTGCATCATCAAAAGGTACAGTATCAAATCCGTCATTATCAAAGTATACTTCAGGAACATCTGTTGATAATATAGGAATGACCAAATCTTCAAAGGCTGTAAGAGTAATCTCTGTTCCCACTCCTTCTACTAGCCACGAACCTGTTGCATATTTTTCTGGTGTAACCTGACCTTCGAATGTAACAACCATCCCATTAGAAAATTGAATACCATTACTACTAATATAAGTAGACTTTCCTATAACTTCTTTTTCAATATTAATTTTAGATGCTGATGCAACATCTGCAATAATAAATCTGCCAAATCTATCCGGATCGGTACCGCTCTGATAGTATAAAACGTCAGGTGAGTCGTATGGGACTTTGAATGTAATGGTTCCGTTTTGTGTTCCGTTATTAGTAACACCGCTGACATAATCAGTAACTGCATTTCCTGTAATAACTTCTACTTGTTCCCAGTCTTGACTGTCTGCAGATATAGAACTTCCGTCGCCTACGAAGATATCTCTTTTAGCCTTCCATAACTTGTCATCAAAAACAACTAATTCACCGGCTTGGTAAGATCTATCTGGAGAATATTCTAAACTTTTAGTGTCATAGGATCGTCTTATAAAAAATCCATTGGCTGCTGCGCTGATATTAAATTTATATGTTTGCCCCCTATATAAAGTTAGGGTAGGATTATTTGTAAATCCGTCGGGGGTAAAAATCCAGGTAGATCCTACACCCAACGATACTTTATATGTACTCTGTATCTCCTGGTTTTGTCCATAAACTGCTATAGGAGCCGGACCTGTAGGGACCCAAAAATATTCTCTATAGTTGATAAATTTGTCCCAATCGATAGGCGGATTCCAACTATAATGAGTATGGCCTGTTATAAGATTATCTTTTTCGTTCTCATTTCCGAAAAACTGAATAATATTTTTAAAATCGATGTAATCGTAAAACTTTTCAACTTTATTATTTTTTTTAATCGTTGCTGCTGGTTCTAATTGATATCTACTACGTAATGTTTGATCTGTATCTAAATAGATATCTTTGCCATTATATGTCTTTCCGTAACGCTTTCCAACATACCCTACTGTCTTTTCCAAAGATCCGGGTTGGACCATAGGATCAATTGTAGATCCTAGAAACTTATCGTTGGTAGGAGTTTGAAAAACTTTAGGTAGTAAATCTAAAGTCTTTCTAATAGGTAAACCACTTTTTGAATATTGCTTATCTGCCATTTTAATATGTCGTATTAACTATTTGAGAAATGCTTGCATTTATTTCTGCTGCCGAAATTGATGATACTATCTCGATATCATCTACTGTTAACCCGCTTACAAATAACTCGTCTGATCTAGATTGAATTTCAAAAAGACTTCCGAAAACCTGTCCGGGCTGCTTAGGTACTAAGACTAAATTTGAAACGTCTGGAACAGTTTGAGTAACAACATAGGTTATTAACTCGCTGAGATAAAACTTATCACCAAAGTCCCAATTTGAAATTTCAAAAAAGGTGTTAACAGCATTAATTATTCTTACCTTGAGATCATTATCGTTAACTGTCTTGGTAGGATTTTTTACTACCTTCATAGTCGCTTGTAATTTTGGATCTGCTGTTTTACCAAACAAAACTTTATAACCGACTGGGTGATAAATTATTTCATCGCTAATGGACTTAATTAAATCTAAATTTGAACCAAAACTAATTCTTAAACTATCCGGTGTTGGCGGTGTTGGTTTCGTAGTTATTCCAGATATATAATTTCTAAAAGCAGTATCATAAGTCTTTGTCAATAAGTATACATCAACTATATTGCTAACGCTAGGATCAATTCTTCTATCTACATTAGCATTGTGAATGTATTGAAATTTTATATTAGATCTTCCATAGTTGGCTCGATAATTACTTTCAAAAGAAAAAGTAAGCGTACCATTAGATTTATTAATACGTTTAATAGCATCTTCTGCACTGTCATAAAAGTAAACTAACTGTCCATCTAGTATGGGGGTTCCGTCTGGAAAAATATCGTATGATGTAATTAACGATTCTTTTTGTAAAACTTTAAATGTAGAACCGTCAGAATCATCTATGAATTGATACGTACCAGCGGCTTCACCATTGTTCTGATATTCAAAAAATAAAAATTTACGTTGATCGTCGCTGCCTACTATTTTTTCAAATTGGTCGGGATCGTCAATTACTCCATCGTTGTCTGAATCAACAAATGATAATTTAATTTCTGAATTGCTTTCGTAACCATCTTCCAATTTAAGAGTATCATTTACTTCAAAAATAAAGTTATTTTTTAATTCTGTTATGTTTGTATAATCTGTGTTAACGCCTAGAATATTTACGGTGTCTTTTACAACTCTGTTATTTCTCGAATCATAGACTCTTTGATTAACATCAAAGTAAAAACGATTTTTTTTGATACTACCAAAGATATATTCCATGGTTCTAATTCTTACTACATACCTATCCGGTTCCTTAATAAAACTCATAATCCATGATGAATCTAATCCGCTGCCTGTTGTGTCTCCAGATTTACCTAGACTAAAATCATCTAATAGGTTTAGATTACTTGATGTAATGATTTTCCATGACGAATCAAGATAATCATATCTTAAACCGAAATTAGTATTTTCTAAAACCAAGTCGGCGATTTCACTTTCAATAGTGGTGTTTAGATTAGAAACGAATCTAGGTAATATTCTAGAAGCAACTGCTTCTGAAGGAATAATATCACTTAGTTGAATGGGACCTAATCCGTTAGGTAAAATACCTTTATTAGCATTGGTACCGTCACCTGCTATTTTAACAACTTTCGTCCAAATGTAATATTTTCTTTCGGACTGGGGGACTGTTGATTCTAAAACCATTTCATTGTTTTTATTGAATACGTGCATGGCTATAGGGATAAATTTAATTAAAGAATCAACTTTCAAATATTTGAGAGAACTATTTGTATATGTTCCTGTTTTTAATTTTGCATTAATATCAGATGTGGTTCCAAAATATCCTGTACTCCTAAAGTTATCGGAAGAAACATCCTTCCAGATTGTAGTATCGTCAATAAATGTTACCTTTGTATATTTGCTTAGATAATAATTAAAAACATCTGATTTTTCAAATAATGGTTCTACAGAATTCCTTACAAAATTTAAAATATCAATACGGCTAACAAATTTAAAACTTAATCTAGTCTCATTTTCATTTTTATAAATGAATCCATCGTCGGCATACACTTCCACTGAACTATAATTTCCCGATGCGTCTATGATATCAAAATTTCTGCTAATGCCGCTACTAACTCTATTAATGGCCTTTACTTTTAAAATGTCTTGGCTTGTTGAAAGAGGAGCAAGATTATAATCCTCAGCGGTTATCATTCTATTCTGAGTGTAATAAGTAGCAGGTGCTTTTTGTCTAATAGAATCTATAGACTCGCTAGGAGATGATCCAGTCACTGTATACTTAAGGCTCATTGTAACAGTAAGTGTGTGAGATTCTCCTTTGGCATTGATGTAAGGAATTCCGATTGTTATTCCTCTCATATCATTTGGAATTATACTGTAACTAAGCCCGTTACTAACTCTATAATATACTCTAAAATTTCCTTGAGGTAAGTTACCATAAACACCATCAGAAAATTGCAAATCTATTTTATCATTCTCTTTAGTGATAATAGAATACACGTTCCTAATATTATTCTTTAAACTATTATAAGCAATATTATTTCCGATCATAGCAGAAACTTTGCTCCACTCTGACGATTGCAATCCGTTAGCATCTAAACTAAAAAGCCAGACGTCGTTGTCATTGATGCCTGCTGCATCAATAGTTACTTTTTCGTTGGCCGTAGGGATAGCGATAGAGAAGTCTGCTAGTTCTAAAGAACCTTGTTTAAACATTAAGAAATATCCGTTGTTTGCACTTCCTGGACCCTTACCGTCATTCCTATAAATGAATCCTAATTGATTACCGGGAAAGGGTGGTTCTTCGTAGATAAATTCTTTGCCTTTAAATGTTGTACTAACAATTTCAAATGCCATAGATCTGGATGCTACAGCCTTAGAATAAGCGAACACTGGTACATCTCTATTAAACGATCTTAATCTATACTGTTCAGTTGTAATTCCTTGTATAGTAGAAACTCCTTGGCTTCTTCCTATTTCTGTATTATCTGCCATAGCAGAATTTAAGATTAAAACAAAATGTTCACTCCAATTTGGATTGGTAGGATCATTCCAAACTACTGTTTGCAACGATAAATTTCTGCCGTTACTATCTAAAATATTTTCGGTAGTAGAGATTGTATCAAACTTTAAAAGACCGGACGAAGAAATATTTCTTTTTGCATTATAACTCAACATTCTTGCTAACCTAAGTATGCTGTCTTTTCTTTCCGCTAGTTCTATAAAATTTTCTCTGCTGGCAAGATCTATCCTAAATGCAAGGCTTTGCCCTAAGAAAGCAATCGCATCGATTAAAGCAAGATATTCTGAACTTTCAACATAATCATTGAAATCTTCGGGATAATTTTCTCTAATGTACTCAATAATAACCCTGCGTAAATTTTCAAAGTCATAAGATTTGAAATCCGCATTTTTAAATGTTTGATAAATTTTTGTCCAATCTTGGTTAAGAATTAGATTGTTTAACCTATTAGTTGTCATTTTTGTATCCCGATTTCATATTTATTTGTATTAATTAACTGGTCAGAAAACTTGTCTATTCTCTCTATCAAACTGAAATTCTATAGAATCGCTTATGTTAAACGGCAGATAAACTAACTCTGCTTCAATCCTAATGCCCTGATCTGTGCTGTCTACTATTACTGAATTAACCTGTATTCTAGGATCGTAATTTATGATTTCTTCTACGTTTTTAGCAATTGCTTTTTTTACATCTTCTGTGAAAGGCTCGAACAACATATCCCAAATTATCGTTCCAAAATCTGGGTTTTCTAATTTTTCACCTTTTCTAATATAAAAATGATTCAATAAATCTCTCTTGACGAGATCTATATCGAAAATTCTAAAACCAGTTTTATTTTCAAGCGAACTAAAACCTTTGTAGGTATGGGCATTTGATCCTTCCTGTCCTATAGATATTACATTTTTAGCCACCGTTTGTTGATTATATAATTTTGCCATTTTTATGATTCCCTATCTGTAAACTCTGGAGTAACAAACTGCGGTGCTTGATTCTCATGGAGAGGCCACGGTTCGTGCATTGGTATTCTAGCCATAATACTTTTTAAAGGTTCTTCGGCAATATATTTCTTTTCGGCCCAATCTAATGTATTATCAGTAACTATGTTATCTTTGGTTGCTAAACTCAGAACAGGAGTAGCAGGTGTCGCTGCCGGACCGTTCATATGTATTGTCGCTGCTGTTTCGTAATGAACCCCACCGCTTAGAATGTTTGTATTTCCCCCTGCAGAAAAATAATTTGCTATTCCTGTTCCTAAATTTAAATTTTGTGTAGTTGTGATATATCCATTTGCACCAATAACAAGTTTGTAATCATGTTTACTTTCTATATGAATTCTTCCGCTGTCAAAACCTTTATCGTCTTTGTCAGCCTCTTTACTGTAATCTGCGGTGGCTTTTATGTTGATATTTCTTCCTGCTTCTATATTGATATCCCTATCTGCTCTAAAATTGAAATCATTTTCAGTGTGTATAGAAATACTGTCTTTAGCATAGATATCAACTTTTCCGTTACTGGTTAATTCTATCCAAGTTGTTCCTCTGGCATTTCCTATATAGATTAGATCTTCAGAATTATGCATCAACAATTGATGTCCTGTTCTAGTTCTTACACGAAAATATTCGTTATAAGGAATATCAGGTTGTCCTGTTTCTCCTTTAAGAATGTCTGCATAATCAACAGGACCTTCACTGGCTGGCTTTTTCCTCTGATACTGATCGTCTCCATCGTCCATTACAAATTGCGTTCCTCCTAGGCGGCCAACAAAAACTGGCGCTGGGGATTTAGAATCTGTTCTTCCTACGAATTCTTTTTTCGCCCCTGGTCTTTTATCAACTGGTCCTGGGGAAGATATACCAAATACCATGTTAGGTATATTTCTTCTCGATGTAGATGTTGTTACTCCTCGCACATCGTCTTCTAATGTTCCTTGCTCTAAAAACCTGTCTGCAATAGGATGAACTGGTTTTTTAATTTTATCTATGGCCGTTGAATTACCTAGATCGTTAGCACGACGATTTACTTCAGCAACAGGTAAAGGTTGAGTGGTTGCGTATTTCTTTTTGTCATCGTCTGTTATATCTACAACTGTGCTTCCTCCTATAGCAGGAATCATATGATTGGTAAATCTACTAGGAACACATCCTATGTAATAACCATCCTCTGGCATACCTCCTATAAACACCACCATAACCGTGACACCTATATCAGGCGGCGAAAACCACATGCCGTAAGATTTTTGAGTGTCGTAAAATGCTTGATCATTTTCTTTGTTCTGCCCCATAAATTCATAGGCAGTACTACCGTAGAAAGGTGTGAGATATTTTACTGTAAAAGTTTGAGTATCCTTTGCTATCTGATTTCCTTGATCTCTCAGAAGTGTGACTTCTAAGCCTGCCATAAAAGACGCATCGATGTGGCTCACAACTTTGGCGAGATAAGGCCCGCTACCGAGATCTGCGTTCCTTGTGTTTTCTGGTTTTCTATTATCGTGTGCCATTTATAACCTTATGCTATTGTAACCGGTTCGTCGTTGCTAGGAGTAACGTCTCCGGCATACAACGAGCCTGCTTCGTCATCAATAAATCCTGTAGGTTCTTCTTCTTTCTTGTTAAGATCATACAACGGTTTATTATCTGGAGTGGCTGCAGGATTGAAATCTTTAGGCTGCTTAGGCATTCTCAGACATTCTAAATTCTGTGTAAATGTGCCGCCGGCGAACTTACTTTCTACTTTTGTAACTTTGTAAATTCCACTAAAAGGACTATCATTGGCTTGAAAATCGTACAAACCAAAAGTTGTATCTACATCTAAAGGCGACCTAAATCTCACATAGATGTATATGTCTCCCATTTCATAATTTGCAGCACCGTCTTCTGTTATCATTTCTGTTTCGCCCGGTCCAGGCAAATAACCGCCAATACCGTTATCTGTGAGCCAGTAGGGATCCCCTAGTATTTCTAACCGAACATTGACAAGGTTAGCCTGACCATTATCTAAAAAGGCTTTCTGAAAATTTTGTGCTACTAGATATTCCGGATCAATTTGTCCCGATCCGCCAGCAGGTAAATCAATTGCTGCAGGATCTCTTTTAACTGTAGGACTGCCTGCTGCAATAGCCTGCGCTTTAAGTGCATCTAATCCCTGACTCTGTCCTGGTTTTGTTCTATCTTCTTCTCCGGACGATTGTGTATCTTGATTTTTTGACCGGCCTGCTTCCGACGGTGGGGTTGGACTAATCGCGGTGTAAAATGCTGTGTCAAGCATTATATCAAATTTAATAATATCATTATTTTGTCCTGTATAGATATAATCATATTGCTTGACTAATTCTTCCATTAGTCCTCCATATTCGGGAACTGATTCTGGACTTGTAAAAATTGATTTATGAACTTTATATGGCATCACTCGGTATATAATTCGTTTAGCATAAGTTCCTCTTTTACTGTCATAATCAGTTAATTGAATTTGACAGTCGATTCTAAACCAGTCTACTCTACCATTTCCATCATTTTTGCTATCTTTTAATGCCTTAACTGCATATTCGGAACTTAATATTGCTTGGCTGATAATAGCAATAACACTCTGCCCTTGCCCAAATTGAAATGTTCTTGTTTTAGGATCAATTGTTATGTTATCTCTTTTCACAACACCTGTACTGGCATCATAAACATCTTGTGCTCTAGGTGCAACATAATTACCTCCCGAGTTCGCCTTGAAGCCGAAAGACGATTGGCCTATAGGGTTGCTGTCAAAATTAGTATCGTTTTGAGCATTAGATGCGCTTTTGATTCTTATATTATAGTTTGAAGAATTGTTTGTAGCATTTAATGTCGCACCCGTATCTCCGGTCGCAGATTCAACTCCTGGGATAGGACTGTTCGCAGTTGCAGGAAAATGTATTTCATATCTATCAGGAATTGATACTAGAGGTGCATCTCCGGTAGCGGCTTTCTTAGCATTTTCATTTAACGCATTTTGTAGACTTCTAGGGCTCTTAACCAGCAATTCTTCAACGGTGCTGCCTGTAAGAGAAATATCATTGAATGTTTGCGACATAATCTCTGTGAACCCCGAAAGATTATATGGCGTTGCTGCAACTTTATAATTACTGCCTGATTCTGTTACTGTAAATTCTACTTTCTGTAGAGTCATTACAAAAAATTTAGGCTTAGGTCCGTAGAAGATTCTACCGTCTTCTTCGTAACCTAAAAATTCCATTTTCAAAACATAAGGACAGTCTGTAAGATAATTTGGATATCCCGAATATAGAGCAGCAGTATTCAATGATTGCAATAATAATCCTACAGAATATGGTTCATAGATATCAAAACTAATTTCAGCCGCATTGGACGAACCAGTTCCCTGATTCGGAGCGATAATACTATTGATGTTTAAATTATCTATATAATATTCAGGCGCTCCGTATTGAGTAAGTGCAGTAGGTACTCTTTCTTTGTCATATCTACCAGCCGAACTGAACACTACTTGTTTTTCAACAAAATCATTATTTCTATATAGATAAGGATTATTGACTTCTTCTCTTTTTAAACAGGCAAATGTAAACACTGTTGTATAAGATGCGAACTCTTCTAATGGATTCGGAATTCCTTTCCTATTAGGATTATATTTGGAACCAGATTGATATTTTAATTTTCCTGCTGCCTGTTGGTCGGCTGTTATAGTTTGCTTGGCTCCAGGTTCTGTGTTTCCGCCGACATTAGCACTTCCTTGAGCAATATTTGAAGCCGAAGGGAATGCTGTTTCTAATGCTTTAGAAACTCCGCCAGGTGGTGGTGTAAAAGTTTTACCGAATGCTGCTACTGCATTATTAATTCCGTTAACCCCGGCAACAACTGTTTTACCTATTAAATTTGCTAAATCCATTTTACGATCCGAGGTATCTTTCTAGATTTGATTTTTTTGGAATATAAATTTTTGTGCCTGGCTCAAAATCAAAAATAGGATCTTTAATAGTGTCCATATTTCTCTGAACAAATACCCACCAAAGTTTTGGAGAACCATATAAATCGTATGCTAGTAGATCCGGTCTGTGCTTATATTGATTTTCAATAGTATATAGAAAATCATCTGCCTCGGCCGGCACCGATCTAATAGATAACAATTCAAGATACAACTTATTTTGTTTCGTTTTGTAATAGGGACTAGTAGATCGATATTTGGCCATATTATAGATATCCTACTGTGTTTCCTGCTGCATAATCTTGTAAACTGAATTGTCTTAATAACGATCTATTATAGATTGGAGATACTACAACAGTAATAGTGCTCATAACAGGAACCCAAGAAGGTTTCGCCAACGGTGGTAAAGAACACTTGACATAGTTAACATCGTCTTTGAAATCAACTTGAAAACTTTTAATTACAACAGGTACGTTATTAAAAATACTACTACCATAACCGTTGAGTTGACAGACTATGGGAGGATTACCTGCATACTGACTATTACCGTAAAACATTTTGGTAGCGGTTTTAAAAAATGTAGTTGCTGCTATCCAATACAATGCATCTCTTTCTGTTTCCGCAGAAAATTCTCCCGCGATGGTAATGTCATCTACCTGACTGTTTTTGTATGCTTGAAACGGAAAATTATTATGAACTGGATCTACTGTGTTATAGTTTGCTTTTGTAGCCAATGTTATGGCTGGAAGATAGGGCCACACTACACCTCCTGTGCTTTTTAAAACATTAAATAAAGGTGAATTAAAATAATCCCAGGTGCAATTTATTCTCACTCTCCAGTCGTTGTCTGGAATGGCTTCCATACTAACTGCGGGACCACGACTAGCAAATGCTTCACCACCTGCTGGAAGATTACTGGCTCGGGCCATACTTAATAAATTGTTAAGTTGGCCTGCGACACCGCTAATTTTTGATAGTGCATCAACGGCACCGCCGGCTAAGCCGCCAACGCCGCCTAATTTACTAATGGAAGAGGCTATGTCAGCAGTTATATTACTAGTGCTACCTGCAAGAGATCCAACTTTTTTAACAATGCTTTGTGCTGCTCCTGCTACCCCGGACACTGCTCCGGAAATGGCTCCTCCCATGGCTGTTGTAAGATTCTTTAAATCTCCTACTCCTTTATTAGCACTAAAGGAACCTAATGATCCTCCCGATGCCCCAGATAATCCTGCTACCTTATCATCTAACTTCAATTTTCCTAGATCCGTGCCGGCCTGCTGGAAAGCCACTCCTGCCTGCGAACTAGCCGTAGATATTGTAGATGATACCTGTGTTACTAACTTTGCTAAAGGGTTAGGTGATAAAGACACTTAATTTCTCCATTTTATCTATTTATTTTAATAAAAATATGCTAATATTATTCTATCAGGAGGATCGTGAATGACGGTACCAAAAATAAAATATCTAACAAACAAAGACCTATTAAAAGAGATACACCTAAGTAAAAATACATATTGCACATTTGCTAAACCAGAATTTTCAACGTACGATATTATTCTACCAAATTTAGAAAAAATTAATATTCGTACAGTAGCAGAAGCCAAACGGAATCGTGCTGTTAGACTATCGAAAGAAGCACAAGAACAATCCGCTCAACGAGGGCAAAAACTACCCCTTAAAGAATTCGAAATAGATTATAAGAAAATTTCCAAACAAGATCTTGTTTTTCGAATTATGACCTTTGAACACATTCCTCTTGCACCTGGTCGTAAAAAGACTCTTAAAAATACTGCAGACAGCCACGAAAAAGTCAACTTTCCTCCGTTCCAGCATTGGAAATTTGACGAGAATGATAACTTGGTTTGTGTAGGTAAGAGTCATTGGAAAGGCCCGATCAGTACAGGTAAGTTTAGTAAAGAGCACGGGCAGATGACTGACAATCTTGCTCGCATGTTTTTAAAATTATGTGATCGTTACGCTACCAGAGGTAACGTCAGGGGCTATACCTACAACGATGAAATGAAAGGTCAAGCCATTCTTCAACTAACTCAAATAGGACTACAATTCGATGAGAGCAAATCAGATAATCCTTTTGCTTACTATACTGCTGCTGTTACTAATTCATTCGTTAGAATTATCAACATTGAAAAACGTAATCAAAACATTAGAGACGATATTCTAGAAATGAACGGAATGAATCCTTCATGGACTAGACAAAACAGCGGAAAGGGCGAAAGCGGAGGAGTTTATATTGAAAGATCGATGCCGGACGGAAATGATTGGGATTGATTTTACACAATATAAACTGTAAAATATTTTTATATGAATCTATTTAAAAAAGCAGCATGTTTTACCGATATTCATTTTGGTTTGAAGTCGGGCAGTCGAACACATAACAACGACTGCGAAGAATTTGTTAAATGGTTTTGTGAAACTGCAAAAAAAGAAGGTGCAGAAACCTGCATCTTTTTAGGAGACTGGCATCATAATCGTGCCAGTACTGATGTTAGTACTATGAATTATACAGTTTCAAACTTAGAATTTCTAAGTAAGTCGTTTGAAAAAGTATATTTTATTCTAGGTAATCACGACCTATTTTACAAAGATAAACGTGAAATTAACTCTGTTGAATTCATGCGGTTGTTTCCTAACGTTGTACCGATTAAGGAACCTCTGACCCAAGGCAATGTAACAATCCTTCCTTGGTTAATCGGTGACGAATGGAAGGCTGTACCTAAAATCAAAAGTAGATACATCTTTGGTCACTTTGAACTTCCTTTATTCTATATGAACGCTATGGTACAGATGCCTGATCACGGTCAATTACAAAGCGATCATTTTCAGAATCAAGAATACGTGTTCAGCGGACACTTCCACAAACGCCAAACTAAAGGCAATATTGTTTATATAGGCAATGCATTTCCCCACAATTATGCAGACGCAGGCGACGATGATCGAGGTATGATGCTATTAGAGTGGGGCGGGGAACCGGAATATCGCTCGTGGTCAGGTCAGCCAATATATCGTACATATAAACTAAGTCAGATTATCGATAATCCGGACGGTCTTTTAAAAGAAAAAATGCATTGCCGTGTAACTATTGATCTTCCTATTAGTTTCGAAGAAGCAAACTTTATTAGAGAAACCTTTATTCCCCAATATAATCTTAGAGAACTAATGCTTATACCAGAAAAAGTAGAAGTCGAATCTAGATTAGATCCGGGAGAAATTAAGTTCGAAAGCGTAGACAGTATTGTGATCAGCGAAATTGGTGCTATTACTAGTGATACATATGATCAAAAATTACTGTTGGAGATTTACAACAACTTATGATTAAGATAAAAAATCTTACTGTAAAAAACTTTATGAGCGTGGGCAATCAAACCCAGGCTATCGACTTTGACCGTGGTCAATTAACTCTAGTCTTAGGTGAAAATCTAGATCTAGGAGGTGATGATTCTGGGGCTCGCAATGGTACGGGCAAAACAACTATCATCAACGGCTTGAGTTATGCGATCTACGGTCAAGCCCTAACCAATATTAAAAAGGATAACCTTGTTAATAAAATTAATAGTAAGGGTATGTTGGTTACGGTTACTTTAGAAAAGAATGGTGTTGAATATCATATCGAAAGAGGCAGAAAACCTAACTTACTAAAGTTTAGTATAAATGGCCAAGAACAAGATACTGATGATTTAGACGAATCCCAGGGTGACTCGAGAGAAACACAAAAAGCCATCGAGGATGTGTTTGGTATGAGCCATGAGATGTTTAAGCATCTTGTGGCTTTAAACACTTACACTGAACCGTTCTTAGCAGGTAAGTCTGCAGATCAACGTGCGATCATCGAACAGTTGTTAGGTATTACCCAACTATCTGAAAAAGCAGAAACACTTAAAGAAGCAATTAAGATTACCAAAGATGCAATTAGTACAGAAAACACAAGAATTGAAACAATTAAAGCGTCCAACGATAGGATTCAACAAAGCATCGATGCGTTAGAACGTAAACAAAAGTTATGGGAAGACAATAAACAAAAGTCTATCGAAGATCTTTTACGAAATATCGATAGACTTGAACAAATAGATATCGATGTAGAAATCGAAAATCAGCGTCTACTCACAGAATACAATAAAAATAAAAAAGAAATTACTACTTTAGACTCAATGATCGCAAAACAGGTCGCAGTGGTAGAACGTGAAAATAAAACTCTAGACAAATTAATAAAAGAATTAAAAACTCTAGAAGATCATAAATGTGACAGTTGTGGGCAAGAAATTCATGACGACAAACACACCGTTATGGTTGATTCTAAAAAGAAACAAGTCAGTGAAAGCCAAACTCAATTAGAAGATCACACTGTTGAATTAAATCATTTAAAAGAAGCACTGGCTCTTATAGGTCCTTTGGGGGATATGCCTGTAGTAACGTATGATAATTTAGAACAGGCTTTGAATCATAGGAATACTCTTGAAGGTTTTAAGAAAGATTTGACCATTAAAGAGGCAGAAAACAATCCTTATAAGGAACAAATAGACGAATTAGTTAATACTGCCGTACAGGAAATCGATTGGGATCACATAAACGAATTGAATAGAGTTAAAGATCATCAAGATTTCTTATACAAACTATTAACTAATAAAGACAGTTTTGTACGCAAACGCATTATTGATCAGAACCTAGCATTCTTAAATCAGAGACTAACATATTATCTTGATAGGATTGGGTTACCTCATATCGTAGAATTTCAAAACGACCTGACTGTAACAATTACCTTGCTTGGACAAGACTTAGATTTTGATAATCTAAGTAGAGGAGAGCGTAATAGATTAATATTGTCACTATCTTGGGCATTTAGAGACGTGTGGGAGAATTTATATCATCCAATCAATTTACTATTCATCGACGAACTAGTAGATTCTGGTATGGATTCCAGCGGTGTTGAGTCGAGTATTGCTGTATTAAAACGCATGACCAGAGAACGTCAGAAAAACGTATTCTTAATTTCGCATAGAGATGACTTAACCAGCAGGGTGAATCATGTTCTTAAGGTCATTAAAGAAAACGGATTTACATCGTATTCTACTGATGTTGAAATTATAGAATGAGTACAGATTCTCATGATAAAATGATCGAGGCTTTTCAAGAGTACTTCAAATATCAAAAACAATTTGAGTACTCTGGAACTGATGAGGCGGGTATAAAGGCAAGATATTGGCTTTCAGAGATAAGACGAATGGCATCAATTAGGCGAGAAGAAATACAGTTAAAAAGAAAGAAGCGTAAGGTTGCGAGAAATGGTAAACCGGGTAGACCTTCCAAATTAACTAGACTTAACGAATACTAAAAATCCAGAATAGACAGGCTCAGACCATTCTACACACTAACTAAGTGAGTGCAATGGACGTATCAAAATCAATCAATCACCGAAATACCAGAAGGCTACATTGGCTTTGTATATCTCATCACCAACACAAACACCGGGCAGAAGTACATAGGCAAGAAACTTGCACAGTTCAAACGCACTAAACCACCACTCAAAGGCAAAAAACTTAAACGCAGAAGCACAGTAGAAAGCGATTGGCGCGACTATTGGGGTTCTTCGGATAGGTTAAACGCAGATGTCCAAGCACTAGGTCCGGAAAAATTCACTAGAGAAATACTTTATCTTTGCAAATCCAAGGCAGAAATGTCTTATTTAGAGGCTAGAGAGCAGTTTGAACGCAGAGTTTTAGAAACAGATGACTATTATAATGGCATTATAAACGTCAGAGTAGGCGGATCAAATATACTTAGACAGCGTCTAGAAGAACATAAAAAGGCAAAATAAGCGGTCTTTTCGGCTGGCGCAGGCCTTAATTTCATGCGCTCTATACCTGGTCAATCGTGTTCACAGGGACGGAAATCCACGCCGCAGTGGTACTCAGCAACTACCCATATGGATGACGATCGCTATATAAGCCCTGCGATTTTGCTGTTTGAAAAGGATTAATAGGCAAAAAGAGGGGAGAAAAACCCCACGTGTACAAGCATGATAGCGTATGTTTGTATACCGCCGTTGTAAAAAGACGTGGCTCGAGGTACCGGACAACCGCCTCTGTAACTGCCATAACGCTGTGTGACATGATTCGACTCGGATAATGTTTTTTCTTCGCCCGGAAACGGGCAAAGTGTGACTGAAGCGATCTGGATAATGCTAAATTTGCGCTTCGCGCAAAAAAAATTTTAGAACATCTCTAAAATTTTAAAGAAGAAAAAAGCGTTGAGCGAAAGCGAAAACGCAAGCGAGCATCGCTCGCTTTTAAATAAATAATCAATATTAGGTAACTCTGGAATAAAATGAAAATCACAAATATTCTTATAGAACATCAAATGGCTACTTCTAGGAAGATTTTAGCCGAATCGTGTCAAGGACTTACTGAGGCGCAGACCCTTATAGTACGGGGGATCTACAAAGAAATGCGGCCCTTGATTGAGGCTAGTCTGACTGCGCAACAGATACAGGGAATGTTTGGCGAAATAGAAAAAGCCGCTACTGCCTCGGGTGATAATAGAACCATGTTAGGCAAAGGTGTAGATGTTGCCAAAAAAGCCGACGAAGTAATCAACAATATTGGTAAATGGCTGCAGAATACCAAACCAGTAGCAGCATTTGATGAAAAGTTTGAACAACTAAAGGCTACTATAAACAAAAAGTTTCCAGACAGTAAGATTTTAGATGCCATCTCTGAGATGGGAATGTGGGCCGAAGCCAACCCTGGAAAAACCGCAGCCATTGTGGGTGTACTAACCGCTATCGCAGGACTCGCTGCCGGACCTGTAGGAGGTGCTATTGCAGGTCAAATCCTTAGAGGTTCGATAGAACTACTCAAAGGAGAAAAATTATCTACTGCAATAGGCAAAGGTGTTAAAACAGCAGCCTACGGCTTTATCGCAGGCAAGACATTTGAACTTATTGGCGATGCTCTCAAAGGTGGTATTGATGTTGTCAAAGACTCTATGTTCCCGTCTGCGAGAATTATCAACATGCAGAATATTTTTGATGAAGTTGGTGGTGAATTAGGCAGTAGATTTGCCAACTTTGAAGTTAAAGGATTAATCGTTAAGCCTGAAGATGTTGGCACAGTACAGACTCTATTCAGAGATGCGGCTTCAGCATGGAAGGCCGGAGACTATAATCAAAGTGCCTTGAACTGGAATGCACTACAAGACTTCATTGACAACACAGCCAACAGCGCAGAATATGTGGCTTCTATTGCTGCCGACAGTGAGAAACGCCAGATTATCGCACAAGCAGCCACGGCTTCCAAAGAAGTGTTCAAGTTCCTAGGCGCTGCTGCGCAAGGTGCTGTGGCTGGTGCTGGAGTTAAAGGTTCGTTGGCCAAAAAAGAGAATCGTCAGCCCAAAGGCAAGAAACTCAGCGAAGGCCAAGTTTATCTAGTGTTTAAAAATCTGCAGAGATTAGATGAAGGTCCCATGGACTTTGTCAAGAAGGCAGGTGCCAAATTATCGCAGATGGGCACAAATATGACCACAAAAGTTACTGCTGACAAGTTAAACTCTGCTTGGCAAAAAGCAGGCGCTCCTACAGACAGTAACGAACTGGCAGCATTTTTAGAGAAACAAGGCGTAGCACAGGATGTGATTGCATCTGTATATCAAGGTATGAAATTACCAGCACCTGGTGAACGCACAGAACCAACTCTAGACGAACCCGCCATGGACATTGAACAGGTCAAGAAATTAATCATGGCTCTGCCTACAGATCGCAAAGTACGATTGCTGACTTTCCTACAAGGCGGCAAGAAGAAGATTGCTAAATCCCCATCACAATCAGAAATTGATGCTGACCGTGAAAGACTAATGGGGCCAACATCAGACAGCATTATTAGACGCAGCCCGTCATTGGCTGAAGGACGATAACATGAGAATAAATGAAGTATTAGTAGAAAATCAAAATCTTGAAGAAGGTCCTATCCTTAACAAAATTGGTACAGCCGTAGGTAAAGGGATTGGTGCAGCGGCCAAAGGTGTTGGTGCTGTCGCAGGAGGTATCGCTGGTCTAGGCAAAGCATTCAAAAAAGGTTATCAGGCTGGTAAAGGCACTGTAGGAGGCGCTGGTGATGATGATGACACATCAACTACCAGCAGTGGTACAACGTCAGGCAGTGGTACAACGTCAAGCAGTGGTACCGCAGCACCAGCAGCAGGCGGTCCTAAAACAACAGCAGCACCCGCTGCGACTTCGCCTGCACCAGCAGCAGCACCTGCTGCAAAACCAGCACCAGCAGCAGCACCTGCTCCTACTGCTAAGGTTCCTAGCAAAGTTGAACCAACATTAGATCCAGCACCAGAAAATCCTGCACCTAATGACACTACTTATGCTCAGGCACAAAAAGCCGTAGGCAAATTGCAGCCAACCGAAAAACAAGAGATTGTAACTATGCTTCAAAACGATCCAAAAGTTCAGGCTGCTCAAAAGGCCGCTGCTGACAAGGCTGCTGCCAAAAAAGCAGCGCCGGTCGCTAAACCAACCGCTCCAACCGCTCAACCAGCAGCACCTGCCGCAAAAACTGCTAAGCCGGCACCGTTAGCCAAAACAGTAAATGTAAAACAGAAACAGTTAACACCGGCAGGTTTTGGCCAAATGGTACAAGGACTGTCTAAAGGTTCTTAAAAGAAAGGTAATCCAGATTTTTTTGTAGTCTCTAGATTGTCTTTGATAATCTCAGAAACTATTTCTCGTTCGTCTGGCGTTAGGTGAAGTGCTTCCTGGTAACTCATGCCACGCATGTACCAACAGATTTTTAAAAGATCTGTCTTTAATATCTTAGCCTCTTTGTCCAATTGCTGGACATACTGTAAGATCTCCGGCCTAGATAAACTTAAGATCTTACCGCGAAAAAATTTGATTGATCAATATTCAATGTGATCTTATACGGAGTTTTGCACGATCCGCACTCGACCTGCTGTGCTTTAAGATCAATATCAGATTTCATTTTGTCAATATGTTCAACTATCAAATTAAAAATTTCTTTTGGTGAGTTGTTAATGAATTCGTCTATCATTTTTCGATCAGTAACTTCTGCTGTAGGTGTTTTAACTGAACTGATACAACCTGCTACAACGTCAACGGTCATCTCGGTCAGTTTAACAAAACTTTCGCCAAATCGATCAAGTTTTTCTTCATCGCTGAGTTTTTCATCATTGATCACATTGAAAATTTTCTGTTGCTCTAATGCCTTGATACTCTGACTGGTTACTTCTTTGTAGTTATATGGTCTAATAGTAATTTCTAGTTCGTCTATGATAATTGTCGCATTATATTTGAAATTTTGAACCTGTTCGATATAGTTGATTAAATTTAAGGTGTAGGTGTTTTCTTCGCTACAACCAGGACAATTGCTCTGAAAATCCATGTCCTCTCCGTAGGTAGCGATACGGATAGCAATTAACACAGCATCAATGTCTGTACTAGGCATTGCCCAAGGATTTTTAATCGAAGGAAAACAACTTTTGATCAGTTCTACTGTAGCCTGTCCGTTCATTAGCGCATCCGGAGTTTTAAAAATCAATTCGTCTTTGGCAGTCATAGAATACACAGGATACTCACCGTTGGCCGAAATATCCAAGGCTCCCGGTGGATAAAATTCTCCGCCACTAGGTAATTTTACATATATTTTTGGTTGACGGAAATACGACGCCAACGGATTAAACTGCTGCTGTGTTTGCTTTTCTACCATTTTCTTACCCCGATAAATAAATTATAGCACAATATTTATATGCGCATTTATCTTGGATTTTAACTCATGGCAGACGTAACCGGTGATCTAGGCGGTCAACCAATCGCTCTTAATAATGCTGCAACTGAAGCAACACTCAAACAACTTGTTGCCGCAGTTACACTTATGGCTGCGCGAGCAGGAAAAGATGTTAATAGCCAGAAAAAATTAGAAAAAGAACTTAATCAGTTTGTAAAACAACTTGATCTAGCAGAAGCAGCACTGGCAAAGCAAGGTAAAGCCACTGATAAACTTTCTACAGCCCAACAAAAGGCTGCTCAAGACGAAACAAAACGACAGAAAGACCTAGACGATCTACACAAGCGAGAAGTCAAACGTCAGCAAGAAGTACTAGACAAACTTAAACAACAAGGTGACGAATACGCTAAAGCCAAAAGTGCGTTGAACAGTGTCGCTGGCGGCATTAATTCTTTTGGAAATACATTATTCAGCCTAGCCAGTTCATTAGCAAATGCAGGCAATAATCTAGAAGCAGGCGGCGCCGTATTTGAAACTATTCCTATTTTTGGCGGAATGCTGGCCAATGCATTTAGAGCAGTCACTGGTTCTGCTGAAAAGATGTATAAGAACTTTAACGAAATGGGTCAGGTTGGAGCCAACTTTGGCGGATCTATGTCGAGGATGATGGGTACCTTGAGAGGAACCGGACTGTCTCTGGAATCATTCACAGCCATCGTAGGTAAAAATGGAGAAGCCATTAGAAATCTAGGCAACAATTCTGCAGAAGGCGCAGAACGATTTGCTAGACTTTCTAGAAATTTAAAAAACAGTGATGCTGGTGCTGCTTTAGCAAGATTAGGTTATTCTACAGAAGACATGAACGAAGGCATGGCATCATATATGCAGTTATTAGCCAGTACTGGTCAACTTCAAAAGATGAATGACGCTGAGATCACAGCCAGTACCAAACAGTATCTAATCGAATTAGACGGAGTAGCAAAATTCACAGGTAAAAATCGACAGGCTCTAGAAGCAGAGGCCAAGGCTAGACAAGAAGATGCTCAATTTAGATCTCTACAGGCTAGGATGGATGGCAAGTCTGCTGAACGATTAGAAAATACTATGAAATTGTTTGGCCCGGCATCTCAAGAAGCCATTAAAGGAATTCTAGCCACAGGCACAGCCTCTAATGATCAAGCCAAGACTCTTGCTATAACTAGTCCTAGAACATTTCAAGCATTACAGCAATTAAGTGCAAAAATTAGAGCAGGCGGCACTGCAACACAGGATGAACTAGACCGAGTTCAACAGTTGTATCAACAAGAAGGCAAAGCAATCAAAGGCAATGCCACTGCAATGAGTTTAATGACTTATAACGCAGACAAGCATGGAAGGTTACTTGTAGAACAGATGAACATGGGTGTGAAACAAGGCACAGCGGCCCAAGCAAGAACTCAAGCAGAAATTGATGCTGCAAAAGTAAAAGAACAAGAAGCATCCGTAATTAAAAATGCTAAAGATAGAATGGCTGAACTCAGCAACAAGTTTCTAGAAATATTAGGCAGCAGTGGATTGTTAGGTCCTGCACTTGCAGCCATGGAAAAAATGTTGAAATATCTAGTTCCTTTCATGTTAGAATCGTTTACATTTATTGCCAACAATATAAAACCCATAGGTTATGCAATGGCCGGTCTGGGAGTTGCTATTGGAATATTGACCGCTTTAATTATGGCAAATGCTGCCAAACAGGCAGCAGCAGGTCTAGGTCTAGACAAATTAATTAAAGGTACACCTAAAGGCATTAACCCTGGTGATTTTGTTGGCCCTCCCGCACCTCCAAGACCATCACCTGCTGCCGGTAAAGCCGGATTGTTATCAAAAGCCATGACACCTATAGCAGGGCTATTTGAAAAAATGGGAGGCATGCTTGGCAGATTTATGGGACCCCTTAGCGGCATATTTTCTAGTTTTAGTAGTTTAGGCGGAATGCTGCTTAGATTCGCGGGCCCTATAGGTATAGTAATAGGTGCTTTCCAATTAGTCAGTTCCGTGATGGAAGAATTTGGTTATGATTTTGGTGATGTAGCAGATTGGTTTGGTGAGAAACTGAAAGAAGTTGGTGCATTTATCTCAGGTCTTTACGACGATTATTTAAAACCAGTGTTTACCTTTATTGGTGATTTATTCAAAGCCACAGTCAAAGGAATCGTTTATGGTATTACTCATTTTAGACTAGGACTGTTACACCTACAAGACAAATTTATTAAAGCAGGAGAGTTTTTACAAGACAAAGTTATTGATCCTTTAGGCGACTTTATGTATTTTCTTGCCGACGGATTTGGTAGTTTCTTAGATAAAGTTTTATCTATGCTACCAAATTGGGCAGGAGGAATCAGCAATGAAGAAAAGCAAAGGAGAGATCAAGTAAGACAGTCTGCTGCCGAAGAAAGAAAAAGAGAAATAGACAGAAGAAATGCTGCTAGAAGAACTGCTGCTGATGAACGTCAAGCGAGAATTCGGCAAGAAGAAGCCAACATACAGAGGGCAGAGGTTGAGAGAGAAGCGAGAAAAGCAGCCAAAGAAAGAAAGAAAGCGGAAGAAGGGGCGACCGGAGCAACTACCGCTAGAACCGAAGCAGAACAAAGAGCACAACAGGCTACTGCAACATCAACTGCCCCAAGTTCTTTTGATGATCCTGCAAAATTAGGAAGAGAATTTGCAATACAGCAACGCCAAACAATGGGAGGCGGAACTGTTCCTGCAGCACCACCAGGTTCCTCACCGTCGGGTATGCCTCCAGCAGGTCCACCTCCGAGCCAAGCAGTACAACAAAACATGGCCATGGTCGAGGATGCTCTTAAGAAACAAGGTATTACTGATCCTAAATACATTGCTGCTGTGAAAGCCAACATTATGAAAGAAACTGGCGGCAAGAGTATTTCTGAAAACATGAATTATGGCAGTACATCAAATACCCGTATTAGAGAGATTTTTGGATCAAGAGCCGCTGGAAAAACTGATGCTGAACTAGATCAGATCAAAAAAGACCCTACAAAGATGGGCGAGATGATGTATGGTTCAGGAACCAAACTTGGTCAACAGATGGGCAACACTGAGCCCGGAGACGGATTTAAGTACCGAGGCAGGGGTTTCATCCAACTTACAGGTAAAAACAATTATGCGGCCGCATCAAAAGCCATTTACGGCGATGATAGATTAGTTAAGAATCCAGATTTAGTCAACGATCCTAATGTCGCAGCACAGGTATCTGCATGGTATATGAAAAAAGGACAAACATCAATGGCCGGCAAGTTAGGAATTAATACTTCTAACATGTCTCAAGCAGATGCCAACCTATTAGCCACAAGTCAAATTGCTGGTGGTGATATAAGACAAAAAGGCAAAATTGGACAAGAAATTCTAGGAAAAGTAAATGCCTATAGCGGACAATTTGGAGGAGGGGCTGTGACTCCTACTACAGCAGCCGCCCAACAATCTGTGACTCCTACTACAGCAGCCGCTACCACAAGTCCTCAAGGAACTGCTACACCTGCAGGAACATCTAGACCTGGAGCACAAAGAACTCAAGAATCAGCAGAATCGTTGTTGGCACAGTTAAATAATAAGATGGACCAATTGTTAATGGTTAACAATAGATTAGCAGATTCCAATGACAAACAATTGAGAGTACAAAGATCTATTTCTCAAGGTGCGATGGCTGCTTAAACGGATTATATATGAGTTGGAAAAAATATTTTACACCTGTTAATGTTGCAAATATAAACGTTCCATCAACCAGTGTGGCCGGAAGATCAAGACCAGGCCCATATAGAATGAATTACAGTTCATTCTTACCAGATGTTTACGCAGGAACTCCTAATAGAATTGAACGATATATGCAATACGATACAATGGATATGGATTCCGAAGTAAATGCTGCACTAGATATTCTTGCAGAGTTTTGCACCCAGAAAGACAAAGAAAACTCAACACCATTTAATCTTAATTTCAGAGGATCGCCTACAGCCACCGAAGTTAAACTGCTCAAAGACAGTTTACAAAAATGGAGTAGGTTACAACAATTTGAAAATAGAATTTTCCGTGTTTTTAGAAACACAATGAAATATGGTGATTGTTTTTTCCTTAGAGATCCAGAAACTAAAAAATGGTTATGGGTAGATGCTGCTAAAGTTTCTAAAATAATTGTAAACGAAAGCGAAGGTAAAGTTCCTGAACAATATATTATTAAAGATATAAATTTTAATTTTGTTAATTTAGTTGCTACAACCCCTCATCCTGTATCTAATACTAGTCCTAGCGGCACAGGAAGTTACACGTCAGGTGGCGGCTTTGGTAGAGGTTTTGTAGGTGGTGCTGCACAGCCGCCCGGTACTAGATTTCAAAATGCTCAGAACGAAGTTGCTATTGATGCAAAACATGTAGTACATATCAGTCTTAGCGAAGGTATAGACCTCAACTATCCTTTTGGAAATTCAATCCTAGAATCTGTATTCAAAGTTTATAAACAGAAAGAATTACTCGAAGATGCTATCATTATCTACCGTATACAACGTGCTCCAGAAAGACGTATTTTCTATGTAGACGTTGGAAATATGCCAGCACACATGGCTATGAGTTTTGTTGAACGTGTAAAAAACGAAATACAACAAAGACGTATTCCGTCAAATTCGGGTGGTGGGCAGAATATGATAGATGCAAGTTATAATCCGCTTAGTGTAAACGAGGACTATTTTTTTCCGCAAACTGCTGAAGGTCGAGGTAGTAAAGTAGAAACTTTACCGGGAGGAACTAATCTTGGAGAAATTACAGATCTGCGTTATTTTACTAACAAATTATTTAGGGCTTTACGCATTCCTGCTGCATATCTTCCTACAGCAATAGATGAAGCACCTAACACATTAGGCGACGGAAAAGTAGGTACTGCTTACATACAGGAACTAAGATTTAATGAATATTGTAAGAGATTGCAAAGTAATATTGTAGAAACATTTGACACAGAATTTAAAATGTGGTTACTCGATAACGGCATTAACATAGATTCTGGATTATTTGACCTTAAGTTTACGTCACCTCAAAATTTTGCTGCATACCGACAAGCAGAATTAGATACAACAAGAGTAGCCACATTTGCACAGGTTATGCAAGTTCCACATCTTAGTAAAAGATTTGCTATGCAGCGATTCTTGGGAATGACAGAAGAAGAAATTAAGGAAAATGAGCGATTGTGGAGAGAAGAAAACGGATCTAAACTACAACCTGTAGGTGATGCAGCAGCACAACTTAGAAGCATTGGCGTAACTCCGGGTGCTGTAGCAGGAGAAGCAGAAGGACAAACTGCTGAAGCACCCTTAGACATGGCAGCACCTGCAGGGGATGCAGCCGGTGCAGAGACTGCTCCTTCCACTCCGGCACAATAAATACACTATGCTTCTCAACGAATTTTTCTATTATAAAGATAACAAAGACAGTCTTGGATTTGATCGTAGATACGACAATTCCAAAGATAGTTCCGTTTTGGAAAAATCTGATACTAGAAAGTTAAGATTAACCTTAGGCCAAATAAATCAACTTCGTATGCAGAGTGAAGCACACGAATTTGAGGAGGAGTCGGAACTAGAATTTATCAAACAGATGTACGCGACTCCAGTTGAAACAGCAGAATCCTAACCTTGAACCAGCATTTATACTCGGAAATGGTCTTAGCAGAAACAGATTAAATCATCATAATCTGCTGCCATTAGGAACAGTCTACGGCTGTAACGCAATTTATCGAGAATTTGAACCAGACTTTCTTGTGGCAGTTGACGTGAAAATGGTCAACGAAATCATATCATCGGGCTATCACAGAACACATCAAGTATGGACTAATCCTAATAAAGGAGTTAGTTCTAAACACAATATCAACTTTTTTAATCCGCATAAAGGTTGGAGTTCGGGACCAACAGCGTTAAATCTGGCTGTAGAGCGCGGGCATAGAGATGTTTACATATTTGGTTTTGATTATCAAGGTGTACAGGGTAAATTTAATAACATTTATGCAGACACTTATAACTATAAAAAAAGCACAGATGTAGCCACATATTTTGGTAATTGGTTAAGCCAAACCGAAAGAATTATCAGAGAATGGGCTAAAATCAATTTTTACAGGGTAATAGAAGACGGTAATTTTATTCCAGATCGACTAGAAGGTATTAAAAATCTGAGTCATCTTACGTACACACAGTTTGGAGATCTTTTTCCTGGCTGTATTTACGATCAAGCAATCAATCAAAAAACTACCATTTAAAGCCCCTTTTTATATCTTTTTGTAAATAACATACAGCCCAAACCACTTGAGGAGAAAAAAACATGGCCGATAAAAAAATTGAGCAGATGCTCGAACATTTGGTAAACGACGATGTTACCAAAGCAGAAGAATTATTCCACGAGTACGTAGTAGCAAAATCTCGTGAGATCTATGAAAGTTTAATTGATTCAGAAATCGAAGAAGCAGCAGAAGAAGACGAAGAGGAAGAAGACCTCGATGAGGCTGCAGAAGACGATGAAGCAGAAGAAGATGATTTAGAAGAATCATCCGACGAAGACGAAGAAGAAATGGATGAAAACTTCGATGAAGTTGCTATCGAAGGTGACGATGAAGAAGACATGGGTGCAGATGCAGGCGACGATGCCCTAGGCGATATGGAAATGGGCAGCGAAGAAGGCGAGGAAAAATCTGAAGAAGAATTGTTCCAAGACCTAGACGCTATCGTTGACGAACTACAAGCCAAGTTTGACGAACTCAAAGGCGGCGACATGGGCAGCGACATGGGCGGTGAAGAAGGCGAAATGAAAGATGCCTTTGAACCAGAAATGGCAACAGTACGTGAATATGTTGAAAAAGTTCCAGCAGGACACGGCGCTGAAAAGAAAGGTGCAGCAGAAGCCAGCGGTGCTAACACAAAATCTATTATTGATAATATGAAAAACGATATGGGCGGCACAACCGCTAATATCGTAAGCGGTCGTGATGGTGCTACAGGTTCAGAAACTGGTGCTCTAAAAGGCAACGGTGTTTTGAAAGGCAAGCCACAAGATATGAACACAGGAAATGTAAATGTTCCAGGCGGTAATGCAGGCAAAACAGCATTTACTCACAAAGAGCCAGGACATGGTGCTGAAAAGGCCGGTGCTAAAGAGCAGGCTGATAATAAGCAAAGTCTTTTCCGTGGTCGTAGATAATAGGGGCGAAATTTAGGTGAGAACTACTCTAGCAGAACACTTGAGTTACGATCAGGCTCAGATTGTTCTTGAGCGAGATGAAAGCAGCGACGGTAAAAAATCGCTGCATTTAAGCGGAATTTGCATCCAAGGTGATATCCGCAATGCAAATCAACGTGTTTATTCTTCTCAAGAAATTGGCAGGGCTGTCAAGACGCTCAACGAACAGATCTCTGGCGGATACTCCGTGCTAGGCGAAGTTGATCATCCTCAGGATTTAAAAATTAACCTCGACCGTGTCAGTCACATGATTACTAAAATGTGGATGGACGGTCCTAACGGCTACGGAAAACTTAAAATTCTTCCAACTCCCATGGGTCAGTTAATACACACCATGTTAGAGTCGGGAGTTAAACTAGGCGTTTCAAGCAGGGGCAGCGGCGAAGTAGATGGCGGCGGTAATGTCCAAGGTTTTGAAATAGTAACAGTGGACGTTGTAGCGCAACCCAGCGCCCCGGGAGCATACCCAACACCAGTTTATGAACACCTCATGAATAACACAGGTGGATATCAGGCATTTAAAATAGCACAAGAAGTTCAAGGCGATCCAAAGGCACAACGTTACATAGCAGAAAGTTTAAAGAGAATTATCTCTAAACTTAATTAACAGTAGGAGAATCACATGCTAGACATCGTAAAACAACTGTTTGAAAACAATGTGATTTCCGAAGAAATCAAATCGGAAATTGAAACTGCTTGGAATAGCAAGATTCAAGAAAACCGTGATCAAGTTACTCAACAACTACGTGAAGAATTTGCTCAAAAATACGAGCATGATAAATCAGCAATGGTAGAAGCAGTTGAAAAAATGCTTTCGGACCGTTTGCAGGCAGAGTTATCTGAATTTGCAGAAGATCGTCAAGGTCTAATCGAAGCCAGAGCAAAATACGCTGCTAAAATGAAAGATGATTCAAAAACAATGGAAACATTTGTTTTGAATAATTTAAAGAAAGAAATTTCAGAACTTCACGAAGATCGCAGAAAAGTAGCAGAAAATTTCGCTAGATTAGAAACTTTTATTGTCGATGCTCTTTCTAAAGAAATTGCAGAATTCTATCAAGACAAGAAAGATCTTGCCGAAACAAAAGTTAAACTCGTACGCGAGTCCAAGGCTAAGTTTGAGCAAGTGAAAAAAGAATTTATTCAGCGTTCTTCAGATATCATCAAAGAAACAGTTGCTAAAAATCTTACAAAAGAAATTAATCAACTTAAAGAAGATATTGAATCTGCTAGACGTAACGACTTTGGTCGCAGAATTTTTGAATCATTCGCAAGTGAGTACTCAGCAAGTTATCTAAATGAGAAATCAGAAACTGCTAAACTTCTAAAAGTTGTTAAGCAGAAAGAAGCAGAACTTGAAGAGGCAGCAAAAATTGTTGCAGACACTCAACAGTTAGTTGAGAATCGTGAAAGAGAAATCAAAACTATTCGCGATTCAGCACAAAGAAAAGAAGTAATGAACGAACTATTAAATCCTTTAACAGGAGATAAGAAACAGGTAATGAAAGAACTGCTAGAATCGGTTCAGACAGATAAACTGCGTTCATCATTTGACAAGTACTTACCAGCCGTAATGGATGGTGGCGTACCGGCAAGAAAGGCATTAGTAGAGGCAAAAGAAGTAACAGGCGACAAGCAGGCACAAAACACTGGCAGCGATGAAAAAACTGCCGAAATCTTTGACATCCGCAGGCTTGCGGGACTGAAAGTTTAAGGAGAACTATAATGTCACAATTACTCGAGTCACGCTGGTCGGAAACTAAAGAGGCTCTATTAGAAGGCCTTCAAGGTACTAAGCGTTCAGTAATGGCAACTACTCTGGAAAATACCCGCAAGTATTTGGCAGAGTCTGCTACTGCTGGTGCTACTTCCGCCGGTAACGTTGCAACCCTAAATCGTGTGATCCTACCTGTGATCAGACGTGTAATGCCAACAGTCATTGCTAATGAACTAGTTGGTGTACAACCAATGACAGGTCCAGTTGGTCAGATTCATACTCTAAGAGTACGTTATGCTGACGCATTCAACTCCACCAACGGTACTGATACTAACGCTGGTGATGAGGCACTAAGCCCATTCAAGATTGCTGAAGGCTATTCTGGTGCTGCTGCAACTGATAGAGCCGCTGCTACATCGGCCCTAGAAGGTGTTGCTGGTAACAGACTAAGCATTCAAATCTTGAAACAAACAGTTGAAGCCAAGACACGTAAATTGTCTGCTCGCTGGACGTTTGAGGCTGCTCAAGATGCACAAGCCCAACAAGGCATTGACATCGAAGCAGAAATTATGGCTGCTCTAGCACAAGAGATTACCGCTGAAATCGATCAAGAAATCATCGGTTCTCTTAACAGCCTAGCCGGTACCGTATTAACATACGATCAGGCCGCTGTAAGTGGTACAGCCACATTCGTTGGTGACGAACATGCTGCTTTAGCAGTTCAAATCAATCGTGCATCTAACCTAATCGCTCAGCGTACACGCCGCGGTGCAGGTAACTATGCCGTTGTTTCCCCAACAACATTGACTATTCTACAGTCAGCAACAACTTCTGCGTTCGCAAGAACAACAGAAGGTACATTCGAAGCACCAACAAACACTAAGTTTGTAGGTACATTGAATGGTGCAATGAGAGTATTCGTTAACACTTACGCTTCTGGCGCAAATGCAGACGATATTCTTATTGGCTACAAAGGTAGTAGCGAATCTGATGCACCAGCATTCTATTGCCCATACATTCCATTGATGAGCAGTGGTGTTGTATTAGATCCATCAACCTTTGAACCAGTAGTTTCGTTTATGACACGTTACGGATATGTTGAGTTGACAAACACAGCATCATCTCTAGGTAACGCAGCAGACTACCTTGCTAAGGTTGCTGTAACAACTGCTAACCTCAAGTTTGCTTAATTGTAAACTGGTTAATAAGTTTCAAAAAGGCTCTTCGGAGCCTTTTTGTTTGACTTAAATATCTCCATGCGTGTTCAATCAGATCAAGATTTTTTAGAATTAAGAAAACACATTAATTCTTATAGGCATCGATTTCCGATGTTTATTCATGATATTAATAAAATAGAACACATGATAGAAGCGCATATTCAAAATTTTTCTTTAGCGGGTGTACACTACAGACAGACTAAAAAAAGAGTTTATCTAGAAAAAGCCCAATACGAATTAGATAGAATAAACGAAATAATATCTCTAGTAGATAAAATAGAGTTAATGGCTCTATTGGCTAAAACATAAATACATAGTCTATTATAGGGCCTCATGATATGCGGACTTATGCAGTAACCCACTGCGTAGACCTAGAACGTCAACATAAAGGAGAAAACAAATGGGACGTCCATTAAGAAAAGATATATTAGGTACCGATGTACTTGGAACATTTGCAAGTAATACCGGAGTAAGAGTTGATTTTTATGACGGTGCAACACTTCAAACCGATGGTGTAATTATTAAACAACGAGGCGCAAAAACTTTCGTTGTATGCAGAGTAGGAGATATCGGAACAACAGCGAATTATGTTACAGCAGTCCTACAAAACTCAACACCAAATGCAGCCAACGAAATGAGCCTTGTAGGATATGTAGGCGGTAACGGTGCTCAACCAACATTTTTAGCAAAAATTACCAAACGTGTTGCTACTGATTTTAGCGGTAATCGTTATACATGGTATCTACAGAACGATTCTTCAAACGATTATATCGTATTAACAGCAATCTAATCTAGGATAACACATGGGACAGTATCTCCAAGTTAACGGTGACTACAATATAAAAACTGCTGAAGGTGGAAGGATTACTCTTGATACCGGAACTGGTGTAGGAGATGTTAGAGTAACAGGAAACTTGCTCGTAGAGGGAGAAACTCTAACAGTTTCTGCTGAGAATCTACAGGTTAACGATAACATTATCACTCTTAATTATGGAGAAGCCGGAGCAGGTGTTACACTGATATATTCTGGTATTGAAATCGACAGAGGCTCTTTAACCAGAGCCGCTGTAGTCTATGACGAATCCGATGACAGTTGGAGTTTTGGATATGGAAATGCTATTACAGGATATACGTTTGGCGATTCTAAAATCAAGACAAGAACAATCGTAACCGACCCCGACGTAGACAGCGGAGATCTTACTTTTATCGGGTCCGGAACAGGAGTAATTAAAGTTTATGGTACTCTAAACTACGAAAATCAAGTTTCCGACGACGATGATATACCGAACAAGAAATATGTAGATGATGCAATTCAAAATCAACCTGCACGTCAAATTATTACAGATGCTATCACGGCTCTTAATCCTACCGGTACACCTACTAGGGTAATTGCCAGTGATTTACAAGCAGGAGATTTAGACTTTTTAGGAGTTGCTGTAACTGAATCAGAAGTTGCAATTATTGTAGACGATACTCCTAACTCTACTTTTTTCATAGATAGAGCCAGAATTCAAAATTTATTATACCAGTCTAGAACTATTGAAAATGAAGATACTGGATCTAATTTAATTTTAAAAACAAATGGTACTGGAGCAATAGAATTAACTGGTACGGGAGCATCGGCACCGACATTGTTAATGCGTCAGATAACTTCGCCGTCTAGTGCGGTAGCAGGATCAAATAGATTGTATGCAGCAACTCCAGGTTCCGGAACCACTGGTTTCTTCTTTGTAAATACAGACAAGACCGGAGAATTCATCAGTAAAAACAAAGCATTAGTATTCAGTATGCTATTTTAAGAGAAAAAAAGAGATGATATACAGCACACATTTAACGACCACAGGCGAAACACTTGTTTTTACAAGTAGTAGCACAGGGGCGCCAATCGGTGGAGCAGTTACTGGACAGACTACTGCTATCACAACTATTGCAATATGTAATATAGGCACACCGAATCTTACAGACGAAACAATTAACAGCGCGAATATTACAATCAATTTATTAGGCATTGCACCTAATAATGTATCAACAGCAGCAAATACAGTAGTAAAGAATTTAACTGTACCAGCAGGCGAAACTTTGTTTTTTAATGACGAAAGAATTGTTTTAGATGCAGGAAATACAATTAGGGCCACAGCATCAGCGGCTAACTTATTAAGCATAACAGTGAGTGCGATCATAGTATGAGATTTCTTAAACAACGATCATTATCTAAATTTAGTCCCAGTGATAACACTCTGTTCACTAATCACTATGGTCGTGCGGTTATGGATTTAACCGGAGGTTTACGATTACCAAAAGGATCTACTGCCGAACGTCCACAGGTGTCAGGAGTTAGGACTCCTAACGGTGCTAATGGTTATATTAGATATAATACAACTACCAATTCAATTGAAGCATACATTAACGGAGTTTGGGAAATAGTAAGAGCGCCGGGCGCATCTACAATTACAAAGCAGACACTAGGCCCAGGCGATTACACTGAAACTGTGTTTGGTCCTTTAACGCAAACACCTAGTGCAGAAGATAATATTATAGTGTTAGTAGAAAATGTAATGCAGATTTCTGATACTAATTACAATCTGTTGTACAGTTATGCAGGCCCCGGAGGCTTAGGCACTTATATTCAATTTACAAGTCCTGTGCCTCTGGACAAATACATTACCATTTACTTTGGATACGCAAACTAATGTCACAATTGGGGCGAATTTCTGGACCGTTATTAAAAGATAATCTCATCAGAGATAATGTAGATCTTGCGTTTGATACAGATCTGCTCTATCTCGATGTGACTAATAGACGCATCGGCGGCAATACCGATGCTCCTGTTAGAGATTTAAATGTAATTGGTAAAACATACATAAGCGGAGATCTGTTTGCTACAGGCACAACTGCTAAAGTTGCTAACTTAATTATAAACTCTAGTAATACAATTAATTCTGTAACAGGTCCGATAGTTATTCAACCTACCGGAGCAGATGCCTACGTTCAGTACGGTGATACCACAAACGCTAATGTTAGGATCAAAGATAATTTTTTACGCATAACTAACGCGAACGGTAATCTAGATTTAGATCCGGCTGGTACAGGCAAAGTTTTTATTCAATCTAGTTCAACTGTAGATGGTAATATGGCAGTTACGGGCAGTATTAGATCTAACAATAATGTTACACTTGGCGGTATATTAACTATAGGTAACAATGTTGTTGATACATTAACTGTTAACACAGATTTTACTCAAACTTTAGTTCCTGGAGATAACAGTCTATACGATCTCGGAACAAGTGGTAAACGTTGGAGAAATTTTTGGTTAACAGGTAGTTTTGATGTCACATCGGCTAATATTATTACGTTATTTGTAAGTGAACAAACTAGATTTACTGGTAATAAAATTGACACTATACAGAGCAACGACGATTTAATATTCAACGCAGACACGGGAACTATAACTTTAGAAAGATTAGAAATTACCGGCGGTGATATCACAAATTTAGATAATTCTAATATTAGATTTGCTGCCACCGGTACCGGCTATTTAAAAATTGATGATTCTAATGCTGTTAAAATCCCATTAGGTACTAATGCAGAGCGAGTAGGTGCAGAAATCGGTGAAACTAGATGGAACACTGATTTAAAGTATCTAGAATGCTTTGACGGTACAGTATGGCAAGTTGCCACTGGTGGCGGTATGGTTATTACCGCTACTGTTATGACTGAACTGGCCGATCAATACACCCTCATCTTTGGTTAATTTTCCAATCTGGCTAAATACTACTGATTATAGAAGACGACCAATCTTCTATATGGTCAAACTGTGGTAAACCAGCAAAGAGCCGTTTAAGCGGCTGCGGAGAAATCCAAAATTGGTTAACCGTGAAACACGGGGTATTGAGGAGAGCGAATGGCTATTGGTCGTATTTCCGGTCCGCTCTTAAAGTCCAACCTCGTTCGTGACGGGGTAGATTTGGCCTTTGAGACAGACCTTCTTTATCTTGACGTAACAAATCGCCGAATAGGAATAAATTCTGCTGCCCCTCAATATCCTTTAGATGTAGATGGAACAACTCGTACCACAGACCTAGAAGTAACCGGCCAGTTTGATATTGGTAATTTTAATATCGCCGGAAACACAATCACATCAGATCAGCAAACTATCAACTTTGTGGCAGGCGGCGGCGAAGCCACAGTTTATCATTCTAGGCTGATAGTAAACGACATTGAAATCAACGGGAATACAATTTCTACTACTAGTTCTAATGCAGATCTAGAGTTACGTCCCAACGGTACCGGGCAAACAAGAATTTTCAGTAACACACAGATTACTGGAGATTTGTTGGTCAATGGAAATATTAATGCTACAGGCAACATAACAATTGACGGCAACTTAACTATTGGTGATGCAACAACTGATACAATCGTTATTAATGCAAGCATTAAGAGTAGCCTAATTCCAGAAACAACAAACACCTACGATATAGGTAGCAGCACCTATAGATGGCGAAACCTATACGCTCAAGGGGTCAATGCCGATACTCTGAATTTAAACACATTCAGTATTGGTAACATGACATTTACCAATAATCAGATTACCTCAAACACAGGATTTGATCTTGTGCTAGATGCCAACGGTAGCGGGTCGGTTAAGATTGGCGATTTTGCGATCAGAGATAATTTAATAACAAACACCGTTACAAATAGTATTACAACTATAAAACAAAGTGGTACAGGTTTTTTCAAGATCGAAGGAACAAACGCTTTTGTACCACCAAAGGGAAATACAAGTCAGCGTCCCACTGCTTATGCAGAAGAGGGCATGACTAGATATAACACAGATTCTAAAGCATTGGAAATTTGGGACGGTAGTTCTTGGGTGAGTCCTGCAGGTACTATCGGTGCGGTATCAGAAGCCACTGCTATAGATATCGCAGTAAAAATTGCACTAACATTTGGATAAACGATCATGCCTACCGTATTTAGAAACTCAGTAGAAACAGGAATAGGAACTACACCTGTAGATCTTATAAGCACACCGGACGGTTTTAGAACAACAGTTATTGGTTGCAATTTAGCCAATGCTACAGAATACGAAACTGTTAATGTCGACGTTTATGTAGTAGACGAAGGAAGTAATGCAGCCTATTACGTAAGAGGGTTAACCATACCACCTAATTCTGCTGCAAAGATTGTTACTAACGGTGAAAAATTAATACTACCTGCAGGAAATATATTACGCATAGTAAGTGATACAGCCAGCAGCGTAGATGCAACAGTAAGTTTTGTAGAAATATCATAAGGATAGTATATGGCAAGCAATTATTATTTAGGAGTAGATCCGCAAGAAAGATTAGGCGACACACCTAGATTTTTCTACGGCCTAAGAAGAAACGAAGCAGGAAGCCTCTTTCTACAAAAAATTGATAATCTAAAATCAAATGATGCAGTTTCTATCAATTATCTAGGCGATGAGTCAGGTAATTACAATGATTTTGAAGTTGGTGTAGATTTTTATGAAGGCCTGGATGTAAATCATAATGAAGTTTTTGAAAATTTAAAATATCAACAATATCGTTGGGATGACAGGGCAATATTTTATTATGTAGATGCAGATGGTAATTTGTGTGCCAGAGTAAATAGCGGAGTGACGTATACTCCTGGAGTTTCTGAGGATTAATCATGGCAGAATTTAAGATAAGTCGATTTAAATATACCTGGCGCGGCGAATGGGCATTTGGAACCAAATACAATCCCGACGATGTTGTTAGTTTTGGATCAAAGGTTTATATTTGCTTAGTTTCGCATACAGCCAATGCTAACTTTTATGCCGACCTAAATTTCCAAAACGGAGATCTCCCTCCGGTACCTATTCCTAGATGGGAACTGAATGTCGATGCAGTCGCTTGGTTAGGCGATTGGACAGCCAACACCTATTATAAACAGGGTGATCAAGTTAAAGTTAACGGAGTAATCTATCAATGTATTACTCCACATACATCTAAAACTCCCGCAGCAGGAGAGAATTTATTTGTAGCATTTACATTAGATGTAGCATATTGGGTCGCTCAAATCTCATCAGAAAACTGGAAGATTGATTGGGCTGTTAATACCTATTATACTATTAATGACATTGTGAGATATGGCGGAATAGTTTACAGGTGTACCGTGAGTCATACATCTGCAGGCTCTATATCTGTTGGTCTAGAAGGAGACTCAGACAAGTGGACCACGGTCAATCTTGCAGACGATTGGAAAGGAAATTGGAGTACCACTACCAGATATAAAGTTAGAGATATAGTCAAGTACGGCGGTAAAGTATATCAATGTACAGTGGCGCACACCAGTAATTCAGTAGATTTAAACGGATTACCGGCAGACCTAGGAAAGTGGTCATTGCTTTTTGATGGTATTGAATACAAAGGTTCATGGACCCCTAGTACTTTATACAAACACAACGATGTTGTTAAGTACGGATCATATATCTATAAATCAAACGCATTGCATGTGGGAAGTTCGGATTTTCAGACAGTATATTGGGATATTCTTTGTCCTGGCCAAGAATACGATGTTACTTTTGCAACCACAACTGTTTATCAACCGGGCGACATTGTAAGATATGGCGGTAACTTATATTCATCAACAGCATTACAAAGCGGAACAGATCCTGAGAACACAGGAACATGGAGATTGTTGTTTGAAAACTCTAGAATAAGAGGAGATTATTCAAACGGAGTAGAGTATCTTCCGGGTGATGTTGTAAGACGAGGCGGTAATGTATACATCGCTAAAGTTGCTTTAACAGGTTCTACACTAACTACTCCAGATTTATTAGATGACGGCAGTAGCACTAATAGTGCATATTGGGATTTAGTTATTACAGGAATTTCATGGAGAGGTGTATGGCATGCCGATGCATTTTATAATGCAGGCGATACTGTAGTGTGGGTAGGAAGTTCTTATAGATGCCTTGATAGGCATCTGTCAACAAACTTGAACAGGCCCGACGACGATCAAGAAGATGGTAGTACGCTACGAGGACGATATTGGCAAAAAATTACCGACGGTTTCGCCGGTAATAGAATGAAATATAAAGGCGATCTAAGAACATACGGAGCCACCGAAGACGGTAGTACAATCGGATTTACAAGAATTCCGGTTGGAGGCAAGGGACAGGTTTTAAGATCTACCAACGGACAAGCGACATGGACAAATTTTTGGGAAAGTCAAAAAGTTTATTGGGTAGGTCCAACTGGTGAGGATACACCTACAAACGGCACCACACAAAATAGTCCATGGAAGACCATTAGATATGCGTTAGAAAATGTTACAGGGTACGCGGTTATCTATGTGAGAACTGGAGTCTACGAAGAAATTTTACCGTTACGAGTTCCAGCATTTGTAGCCATCGTCGGTGACGAACTTCGTTCGACTGTGGTTAGACCGGCAAATAATCTGCTAGATAGTACTTACATGGAACTTATTCGTGCAGCCATTGCCTATTTCTTTGTTTTAAACAAATATATTTTAACCGAGCAAATAGTAGGTACTGAAGTAGAAGGTTTACTGTATCTTCCGGTGTATGGAGATATTCCTCAAAACTTTGCAGCGGCACCTGCTACAAGCACAGAAGTACAATCGGTAGAAACGCTGATAGGAATTTTACAAAATATTATTATTAACTATACCAATTACGGTATTACAGGTACAAATAATGAAACTGTAAATGCTAATAGAATCGCTGCTTATCAGCAATTGACTAACAATAGAGCATTTATTAAAAATGAACTAACACTTTATATTCAAAATGTCTACGTAGATTCGGCCTTGGCAGCACTTCCAAATAGATGGAGTCAAGATTTAGATAGAATCCTTGATGCATTTATCTACGATTTAAGATATCCAGGTAATTACAAAACAGTTGAACTTGGTAGATATTTCGTTAATGCCAGCAACGGAACTAGAAATAAAGCCAGTAATATGTTCTTACTTAGAGACGGTACCGGTCTTAGAAATATGACCTTAACCGGTCTTAGCGGAGTTCTAACCCCTCCAGTTGGAAATCTAGCAGTTACACAAAGAGTCAGTGCTGGTGCATATGCCAGTCTTGATCCCGGATGGGGTCCTAGTGATACTACTGTTTGGGTCGGAACAAAATCACCATACATACAAAATGTTACAACATTCGGAGATGGTTGTATAGGTTTAAAAATCGACGGGGATTTACACGGTGGGGGCAATCAAACAATTGTAGCCAACGATTTTACACAAATTTTATCAGATGGCATTGGAGTATGGTGTAACGGAGCAGCAAGAACAGAACTTGTTTCTATCTTTACTTACTATTGCCACATTGGTTATCTCGCTACCACAGGCGGTAAAATAAGAGGAACCAACGGTAACTGCTCTTATGGACAGTTTGGTGCTGTGGGTGACGGTTTTAATCTATCAGAAGTTCCTATTACCGCCGCAGTTACAAATAGATATTACGAAGCAAACACATCACAAATTTTATGCGATGACAATGGCGGTCTTTCTTCATTCTTTTATGCCAATGCCGGAACTACATATACCACAGCAACGGCTTCGGTATCAGGTGCAGGCGTTGGTGCTACTGTTAGATATGATGATTTTAGACAAGGATCTACTTATGAAGTAAGGGTAACTGATCCAGGAGACAGTACAATTGCAGGAGGATCCGGATATACTTTTGTTACTAACGCTGCACAGGGAGGAACTGAAAATACAGTACAGATTGCAGGGTCCGATCAAAACACCGCGGCAACTTACAGAGGTTTAAGAGTAGTCATTCAAACAGGCAAAGGTACAGGTCAATACGGATATATTGCAGAATATGATGCTACCGGTAAGACTATATTTGTAGGTAGAGAATCAATAACTACCGCCACAGTTACAGCAAGTACTTCTACAGGCAACTTATTGACCATGACGTCAAATGCTCATTTAAAAGTAGGAGATCCTATAGTATTCGTAGGAACCAAATTTGGTAATATCGTAGATAACACAATCTATTATGTACATTCTAAAACAGGATCTACCCAAATTACTATAAGTGCTAGTTCATCACTTTCACCGGTATTTGGTCTTATTAACGGTTCAGGAACAATGGTTCTTCATAGATTGGGTTGGGAACATTTTAATCCAGGAACAACTATTGAAAGCAGTTTAGATGCAACATCTTATTATTTTATTGAACCAAGAGTAACTTTTTCGTCTCCAGGATTTTCGACTACATCATCTACACTACCGGCCAGCAGACAATGGACCAGCATTGCATCTAATGGCAGTATCGTTGTTGCTGTTGCATTAGATTATAATAGAGTCGCAACAACCACTGACGGTATTACCTGGACCACAACTGCTACACTACCTGCTCAGGCCCTATGGACTAAGGTAAAATATGTTGGCGACAGATTCATGGCATTTGCCACTGGTGGCCAAGCAGCATACTCTACAAACGGATCTACATGGACATCTATGACAATGCCGAGCACAGCAGAGTGGAGAGATGTGGCCTACGGACTAGGCGAATGGGTGGCTGTGGCTAATGGCGGAACCAAAGCAGCAGTATCAACTAACGGTGTTACATGGACAGCATCAACACTGCCAGACGGAGGAGATTGGAACTGTATAGAATTTGGTAAAAACAAATTTCTTGCTACAGCAATAGGTGATTCGTCATTATCTGTACCTAACACAGCATATAAAACTCCAGGAGTCAACACATGGACTGCAGGCGGCACACTTAATCAGCCAAACATTTCACTGGCTTTTGGCAATAATCGATTTGTTGCTTTATCGGGTGGATACAGCGGAGCAGATTCTGTTTCGATCAGTTTCGATGACGGTACTACATGGATAGGTCCTGCATCGCTGCCGGCAGGACAGAATTGGCAAAAGGTCACTTATGGTAATGGACTTTTTATTGCAGTAGCCAACAATTATGGTAATGTTGCAATTTCTAGAGACGGTCGAGTTTGGACTCTTCAATCTATACCTACAGGTTCGGCATGGTGTGACATTAATTTTGTAAGATTTTTAGGAGCAGGAAGATTTTTCATGCTTTCGGGATTGACTACGAACTCGTCTGTAGGACTTATGCTACTCACAGGGGCTACAACTCAGGCTAGAGTTGTATTGGCTTCCGGTAGAGTGAGTTCATTTAGAATCTGGGAACCAGGCGGTGGCTACACATCTGCACCTGTTCTAACAATAACTGATCCTAACAATTCGGGAGAAGTTATCGGAACTTCTAGGATCGGCAACGGTGTTTTAGGACAACCAACAATAACTAATGCTGGTTCAGGTTATGCAACAACTAGTACATTATCATCTATTACCGGCGACGGCTATAGAGATCAATATCAAACAGGCACTAGTCTAGTAGTAACCGGATTAACCAGAATTCCAGGACCCGGCGACAACGTTGATATTAGCGGCATTAATGATTACACATACAAGTTATTAACAGCAACCGTAGTAGGCGGATCGGTAGGAAACTATACTGCTATCTTAACAATTGCTAAAGATTTAGGTATTAATGAAAGTCCAGACCACGGAACTCCTTTAACAATTAGACAACAATATTCTCAGGTAAGATTAACAGGACATGATTTCTTAGATATTGGTCTAGGAACATTCTTAGAATCAAATTATCCAGACACGTTGAATCCTAACGGAACAGTTGTTTCTCCTGAGGATGAAGTTACTGAAAGAAACGGTGGTAGAGTATTTTATACTTCAACAGACCAAGATGGTAATTTTAGATGCGGTGAGTTATTTGCTGTAGAACAGGCTACAGGAACAGTCACACTGAACGCTCAGTTTTTCTCTTTAAGTGGTCTTGAAGAATTAAGGTTGGGCGGTGTGACTATTGGCGGATCGGGTGTAGTTATCAGAGAATTTTCAACAGATTCGTTATTTACTGCTGATTCTAACAATATTGTGCCAACACAAAAAGCCATAAAGGCATATTTAAATAGGCGTGTTTCCGGTGGAGGCGCCGATGCTATTACAGGCGGTGTTGTAGTTGGTGTTACACAGGTAGGTCCCGATTCGTTCTCAACCACATCGGGGGAAGCATTAATTTTTGGATCAAAGGTTAATTTTAGAGGCGGAGTTGATGGAACATTAGTAGCAACTGCGTTATACATGGCCGGCGGAGCGTTATAAACGAAATAAATACATGGTAAGGATGAAAAAACATGGCTGAATTTAAACTAGGTAGAATTAGGTTCGTATGGAAAGGTGATTGGGTTACCGGTACTCCGTACTATAAAGACGATATTATTTCCTACGGTGGGAAAACATTTCTGTGCGTAGTCGGTCATACCGCTGCTGCTGATTTTTACACAGATCTTGAAAATATTCCTACTAGATGGAATCAGTTCAGTGACGGCCAAGATTGGAAAGGAAACTGGGCTGGAACTACTCTGTATAAAGTTAACGATATTGTTAAGTATGGCGGTTATCTTTACATCTGTAACGACGGACATACATCTCAGGCAACCCTTGAAGCAGATCAAGCCAAGTGGGATCTGTTTGCAGAAGGACTAGATTGGAAAGGTTCTTGGTCTACTACTATAACCTATAAAGTAAACGATTTGGTCAAATACGGTGGTTATGTTTATATCTGCAACCAAGCGCACACATCTGCAGCCACATCTGCACTAGGACTCGAAGCAGATCAAGCCAAGTGGGATCTATTCTCTAAAGGCATAGATTGGAAAGGTGTTTGGGGTATTTCTACTAGATATAAAGTAGGTGACCTTGTAAAATATGGCGGCGTAACCTACGTTTGTTCTACAGCACACACATCGGCGGCCACAACCGCTTTAGGTTTAGAAAATGATCAAGCATCTTGGGATTATTTTAATCAAGGTATTGATTATAAAGGAACATGGTCTAATGCTGTAAGATACAAAGTAAATGATGTTGTTAAGAACGGCGGTGGATCATATATCTGCGTAAATGCACATACAAGCACATCCAGTTTTGCAACAGACTACGCATACTGGAATCAGTTTGTTGAGGGTGTCGAATTTGAAGGCGAGTGGGCTTCATCGACTGTATACCAACCTGGCGACATTGTAAGATACGGCGGTAATTCTTACATTGCTAAAACTGCTCACACATCGGGTTCGGGTACACCACCTAGCACCAATGCTACAGATTACGATTTGTTTTCCACAGGATTTAGATTACAGAGTGACTGGAG